>CXWL01001355.1_pt1 | contig 52791 bp, 48 predicted proteins | sample 590931 | NCBI WGS metagenome assembly CXWL01 (sample SAMEA3498368, study PRJEB10139) | groundwater metagenome | biome: water well; material: biofilm material | place: Germany | collected 2015-04-27 | reverse complement strand
ATCGTGCGCGGATTGAAGCGCGCCGGATTTTCCGGGGGGTGGCTCGACCGGGCGGGGGCTTGAATTCCCCCGCCCGCGGCCGGACTCAGCCGATCACGGCTCCCGCTGGGCGGCGGGCATACCAGCCGAACGCGGCGATCACAGCGTAGCAAATGACCGGGACGATCAGTGCGGCCTGAATTGTTGCCACGTCTGTAACCCATCCGAACAGCGGCGGCACAATCGCCCCGCCGACAATGGCGGTGCAAATGATGCCCGATGCCTTCGGCGCTTCGTCGGTCAATCCTTCCGTGGCCAGGCTGAAGATGGTCGGGAACATCAACGAGTTGAAGAAGCCAACCAGCACCAGCATCCAGCCCGAAAGCGCGCCGGTGGTAAAGGCCGACACAGCGATCAGCGCGATAGCCAGCATCGCATAGCCCGACAGCACCCGGCCTGGCAGGATCAGGCGCAGCACAACACCGCCGACCGCGCGGCCGACCATCGCACCACCCCAATAATATGCGAGCATCTTGCCGGCGGCGAGCGCGTCGATCCCCATCACCCCGTCGCCCGCGACATGCGCGTCACCCGACAGATAGTTGATGAGATTGCTGCCGATTGCGACCTCGGCCCCGACATACATGAAGATGCACAGCGCACCGAAACGGACGCGCGAGTTGTTGAGGAACAGCGACCATGTGCCGGCCAGTTGCAATTGTTCTGCCTTGGCCGCGTCGAGCGCGCGGCGGCGGATCCAGAAAATCAGCGCAATCGCTGCCAGAAACGCAGCCACCCAGAAATAGGCCTGGCCGATCACCGCGCTTTCGGTGACGCGATACTGGTTGAGCGCTTCGCCGCTCAATGTCGCGGGATCGACACCGCTGTCCTTGCCGAGCAGCAATTCGGCGCCGCCATATATCATCAGGAACACGCCGAGTGAGTTGAAAAATTGCGCAAAGGTCAATCGGCTGTGCGCGGTTTCAGGCGCGCCAAGCGCGATCACCACCGGGTTCATACCAACCTGAAGCAGCGTGATGCCGCCGCCGACCACGAACAGCGCCGCAAGGAAGCTGACGAACAGGCCAGAACTCGCGGCCGGAATGAACATCAAGGCACCCGTCGCAACGACCAGAAAACCGACCGTGAAGCTGCGCATATAGCCGAGCTTCGCCACCAGCAACCCTGCCGGAATCGAAAACAGCGCATAGCTGGTGAAAAAGGCGAATTGAACGAGGTTCGCCTCAAAATTGCTCAGGCTGAACAGCCCCTTCAGCTTGGGAATCAGCACATCATTGATATTGGTGACGCCGCCAAGCAGGAAAAACACTGCAACCACCAATATCAACAGCGGCAGCGCATTTCCTCGGACGATGGAAGCGCTTCCAGTGCTAGCGCTATTGGTTACGGGTACGGCCATTTTCTGTCCCTCCTTGTAGCAGCCTGTCGCTGCGATTAGCCCTCTATATCCTTGGGCGCAGTGCGGTGCCCGCGGATGAAGATATTCGTCGTCAACCGTCCGTGCGTCGGATCGTTGCTGCCGGCAAAACGTGCCGGGATGATCCCCGAATGCAGGAGACGTCCCGGATATGCAACCAAGCGGCCAGCGATTCCCGCAACTTTCCCAATGCATACGTAAGCATCGGTACTATCGGCGATGAAGCCGGATTGTGGCCGGTCACTGCGCGCGACGGAAACATAATGATCGCATGTCGCCGCACTGAGTGTTTCGATGCCGGTGGCGCGGTGGCGGTAGAAGGCCGTGCCGTCACAATCGGAGAGATAGTGCAGGACCGCATAAAAGTCCGGATCGACCGAGTCGAAATGTGGCGCGCGCTGCACAGGGCCCAGCGCGCCGGCGGGAGTGGTCACCATCGAGAAACTGGCCTCGACGAGGTCGAAACCATCCAGCTCGAAGGCACCAGCAATATACGGCGTCGCCGCTTCGATCAGCGCGAGGGCGTAGGACCAGGCTGCCGTATCAGCTGGTGCAAGAACGCGCCGCACGCCGGGGTAATTATTGCCTGCTGGGGGAAAGGGGGCAAGTTGTGCCGCCAGCGGCACCACGTCACAAGGCTCAGGTCCGATGCCATCGACGACCATGACCGGCGTCCCGGCTTCCCCGAAATTGTGCAGCACGGCGTTCACAGCGCCCACCAAATACCTGTTGGATTTGCAAGGAGAATGCCGAAGCTTTCTCCTTGCGACCCGCTCATTATGCGACCCTGCCGGGCTTGGTCGGTCAGAACTTGTACTTGATGCCAGCCTGGAAGCTGCGGGCATCATTGCCAACCTGGCTGTCTTCGGTCAGTGACGGTGGAACACCGGCGCCCGCACCCCAGGATGAATAGTTGCGGTTCAGCCAGTTGAACAGGTTGAACGCCTGGAAATCGACCGTGAGTTGATGTCCGTTGCCGAACGGCATGTCGAAAGTCTTGGCGACACGCAGGTCGAACCGCTTGTAACCGATGAATTTCTTGGGCGACAGCGGTCCGCCGAAATTGCCATAGCAGCAAGCGCCGTCCGGAGCCGTCGGCCCGCCATTCCACGGGGCTTGCACAGCGCCAAAACGTGGTCCGGAAGACAGGGTAACGAACCCCGAAAGCTCGACGCCCCAGGGCGCGCGATAATTGCCGGTAGTTACAAAGTTCCAGTCTGCGACGCCGTTGACCTTCTGGAAGCCGAAACCGGTCAGGTCGGCGCCATTGAAGAACTCATCGCCATTGAGTTCCATCGCGACATTCGACTTCGCCCACTGCACAGTCAATGCGCTTGTGAAACCCCATTTGCTGGTATCGGTAAATGGCTTTTCGAGCTTGAGGAAAAGAGCGGTATATTTTCCTTTCCCGCTGTCGTCGCTGCGATTTAACTTGCCGGAGAAGCCTGCAAGCTGCGCATTTTGTGCCGCACAGATCGATGTTGGAACCGGAGCACCGCCTGGATTGGTCAGACTGCCAGGGCTGTTATCCTGAATCCAGTTGTCGCCGCCGTTTGTGCAGCCCGTCACATTGCCCGCCGCATCGCGGGTCACGAAGCGTGAGTACCAGCCATTTTCGAAGAAGTTCGACCGGACAAACATCGATATGTTGTGCGAACGGACATGGCTAAGCGTCAGTTCCGCCTGCACAGCACCAAAACGCTTGCGCACACCGACGTTGAACTGGTCCGAATAGGGTGCCTTGGTATTGTTGTTGAGCAGGAAGACCGATCCGCCACCCGGGAACAGCCCGGCCGCTGCCGTGCGCAAAGTGTCAGGATCGCGCAGACCTGCGCTGAAGTTCAAGCATCCTACAGTCACCGTCGCCGAACAGAAGGGCACATTGACAACCTTATTCGTATTGATCGAGTTTTCGATCACCCCGTCGATGAACAGGCTGCGGTCGTAGTAACGGCCGGCTCCGGCGAAAAATACCAGGTCGCGATCGCCATTGACATCATAGGCAATCCCGAAGCGGGGCTGGAACCGGTCCTTTTGCGGCTTGCGATTGCTTCCAGTCGAGATGTAATCTTCAGGATCGATGCCCCGCGCAGCCCATCCAGGGTAAGCGCGCAATGCCGTCGCTATCGCAGCCGGCGTCACATAATTGTTGTTGAGCGCATTGGATTCATAATCCCAACGCAGACCAAGGTTGATTGTCAACTTGTCGGTCGGCCGCCACGTGTCCTGAGCATAAATGCCGAACAGCGTATTCTTCGCACTCAGTGTCGGACTCGGGGTCAGGTTGATCCGCGCGCCATAGGGCGTTGCCGTCAGAAAGTCGAAGCTGGGAACGGCACCGGGGTTTACGTAAAAATAGGTGCCGTTGAAGTGCTCGTTCACAGTGCGCGAAAGATCCATAAATACCAGCTGTGCGCCAGCTTTTATGGTATGGTCGCTGCGGCGCCAGGTCGCATCATTCTTGATGGTCAATATTTTGCTGTTGTCGCCCTGTTCGAAAAAATGGGCTCCGGCTTGCGCGACCGTGCCAAAATCGGTTGCGTTCGACAGCCTGAATTCAGGGCCAGTGCCGACGCTTGGTGTCGATTGCTCAGCCTTATCATATGCGATGTTGAATGCATTGAAGAAATCTTCGCCGCTGTGGCGCCAGCTCAACTGGAAACGATCCTGATTCGTCTTGATCGTGCGTCCATGGCTGGGCGTCGCATTGCCGTCGATGTCGGACAGGTTGTTTTCGCGGCGGAGAAACGCCGACAAGTCCACCGTATCGTTGTCACCTGCGAAATAGGTCAGCTTGCCGAAATAAAGGCCCTGCTTGAAGTCGTTGTTGTGGGTGACATTGATCAGGCTGGCCAGATTTTGCGGGATCGGGGTGGTCACATTTCCGGTAATCCCAGGCAGGTTCTGAATTGTGCCTTCGCCTGCAACATAGAAGTGCAGCTTCCCGGGAATGATCGGGCCGCCGAGTTCGCCGCCGAACTGTTTCCGGTTATAGGGCGGCTTGGGACGCCCGGCCTTCTTGTCAAAATAGGGCTGACCGATGAGCGATTTCGGCTGGAACTGGATAAACGCAGATCCATGAAATTCGTCGCCGCCGCTCTTGGTCACCGCGGTTACGACGGCAGAGCCGGTCTGCCCGGTCTCAGCGCCAAAATTCTGGGTTTCGATTTTGTATTCCTGGATCGCATTCTGGGGAAACGGATTGCCCAGACCGAAATTCTGCCCGAACACGCCACCGTGGTTGATCGGGTTTTTTAGGCTCATCCCGTCGAGGAAGACGTTGGTTTGCGAAGAATCGGTCGAACCGGCCTGAAGCTGCGCGTTGCCGCCACGGCTAACCGCAACACCAGGCGCAAGTTCTGCGAAGGCCAGGAAGTTGCGCTTGTTCTGCGGCAGGTTCTCGATTTGCGCGGGCGTCACGTTGGTTGTGATTGCCTGCGTCCGAACCTCTGTGACCGATCGCGTTCCGGTAACAACAATGGTCCCGGAGGCATCGGCAAAGTCGACGACCGAAGTCTGACCGATCAGGAGCGTTGCTTCCTGGGCCGGCTTGCCCGATACTTCCACCCTGTAGGTCGAGGGACGCAGACCGAAAATCTCGTAATCGCCCGACTCGTCGATCTTGCCGCTATGTTTCTGGCCGGTATGCGCGTCGGTGGCAACCACCTCGGTACCTGCGGTCGCCCCATCGACATGGCCTTGCAGCGTTGCCGTATCCGACTGCGCGAATGCCGGCGTTGCGATCGCTAGCGCAAGTGTCATCGCGGTAACCGAAATTGTGCCCGTCAATCCACGGCGCAATAAAGTGTTTTGAACCCCCACGTCCCTCTCCTTGATCCTGGCCGACGCTGCTGGTCGGCTCGTTTGGATGTCGATCCTCCGCGCCAAAAACAAAGCGAATCGACAAATCGCAGGGTCACATTACGCATAACTGTAACCGGTTACAATACCCGATCGATTTGGCGCCTCATTACGCCGGTTTAGCCTGCTATCACGCTTGCACCCGAAGTCTGACCGGCGGGGCCGAAACGAATCCCGGGCTCCACCGGTTTGGGTGGATTGAGCTTGTTGGCAATATAGGCTGCATGATCCATCATGCGATCAGCGTTGTCCGCGATGACCTCTTCAATGTCCTTCAGGAATGCGAGAGCCTGATCGCCGGGAACCAGGTCTGCCATGGGATCATGGCGTGCCTTCAGCCCTTGGCCCAACAGCACTTGCACCCAGCTTTCTCCCCTGAACAATTCTGCTTTGCCGTGCTGGAAGAAGCGCGCTGACGACGCGAATACGTCCAGCCGATCCGCGAGGCTGGTTGGAACGTCCATATGTTTCAGATAGGCCCAGAAGGGCGTGTCCTCGCGCTGCGTGACCTTATAGTGGGCGACAATGAAGTCACGCACATCTTCATATTCGAACGCCGTTTGGCGGTTATATTCGGCAATGTCCGCAGGATCAAAAGCGCGCCCGGGAAACAGGGCAATAAGCCGGAAAATGGCGGTTTGGATGAGGTGGATTGACGTCGATTCGAGGGGCTCCAGGAAGCCGCTCGACAGCCCTATGGCAACAACGTTCTTCTCCCATGTCCGTTCCCTTCGCCCCGGTTTGAAGCGCACGGGCATGGGATCTTTCAGCTGTGCGCCATCAAGGTTGGAGAGCAGCAGTCGCGTGGCTTCCGCGTCATCGAGATGTTCGCTGGAATAGACCATTCCGTTGCCGATCCGGTGCTGCAACGGGATACGCCATTGCCAGCCCGCACCATGTGCGGTTGAGCGGGTATAAGGTGTCAGGATCGCGGCGTTTTCGCAGGGAACCGCCAGCGCGCGGTCACACAAAAGCCATCGATTCCAGTCCTCATAAGCCACACCCATCGCGTCGCCGATGAGCAGGCCGCGCATTCCGGAGCAATCGACAAAGAGATCGCCTCCAACCGTGCGGCCATCGGCGAGCACGACGTGCCGAACGAAGCCTGTCTGTGCGTCCTTTGCCACATCCACTATCCTGCCCTCGATGCGTTCCACGCCCTGGGCCTCGGCACGGCGGCGCAAGAATGCGGCATAGGCTGTTGCATCAAAATGATAGGCATAATCGAGATCGTGGAGTGGAGAACTGGAGTTGCGCTTGTCAGGCGTGGCCATCTTGTCGCGGCGCGCCGCGGCACAGTTCAGCGCGTAATTGTCAAACGGGCCAAGCTGCCCGGTCTCGGCATATTTCAGGTAAAATTGGTGGGTTTGCAGCCAAAGCAGGTCCTGCCCGATATTGCCGAAGCCGTGGATGTAGGAATGCCCCGGTTCGCGCCAGTTCCGGAATTCGATCCCCAATTTGTATGTGGCCTGCGTTTCGCGCAGCAGGTCTGCTTCGTCGATTCCGGCCATCTCATTGTAAATCTTGATCGCGGGGATCGTCGCTTCACCGACGCCGATCGTGCCGATCTCTTCCGATTCAACCAGGCGAATCTTGTAGCCATTGGTGAACAGCCGCGAGAGCAAGGCTGCCGACATCCACCCTGCCGTACCACCGCCCACAATGGTGATTTCCGAAATTGGTGCGTTATCGTGCATCTTTTCCCCCATATTGTCGAAGCCGAGCGGTTATCGATATTTCCTGGAACCGATTACATAATATGCTCGTGACAGTCCATTTGGAATGGGATTTCGACAGGCAGCTTCGTTCACGAAACATCCGCGAAATTTTGTCGCGGCGGGGCGATCGAATGACGAAGTGAGATAGGGCGGCTTTGCCGCGACGCTTCCAGCCGGCCTATTCCGCCTTGTCGATCCGCACCAGCAGCGTCCCTTCGGACACCTGCCCGCCCGCCTCGGCATTGAGCTGCGCGACCGTGCCATCGAACGGCGCGACGAGCGAATGCTCCATCTTCATCGCTTCCAATGTGACAAGCTTCTGGCCCTTGGCCACCTTGTCTCCCGCCGCTACATCGACTGCAATGATCCGTCCGGGCATGGGGGAGAGGATGGTGCCGTCCGCAGCTGTTCCGGCGCTACTGCCGTCTGCGCGGGCTTGCTCGAAGCAATGTGGCCAGCCCCTGTCGACGATCAGGATCTGATCGCCGACATGGGAAACGAGCGAGCCCACGCCCAGCCGAGTGCTGCCAATCACGGCGCTGCGCAGTTGCCCGTCCGCCAGCATCCAGACTTTTTTGTTCGACGGTGAGTTCATTCGGAAGCCAAGAAGATCGTTCCAGACCGCATCGAACGCATCGGGATAGGCTTGGGGGGCGATCGCGACGTCGGTGCCTCCAGCCTGCTTGAAAATGTTGATCGCGCCCATCTCGAGCAGTGAATCGCCCAAATCTGCGCCGGAGACCAGATCATCCAGATGGGTTGCAATGAAGCCGGTATCGATCGTTCCAGCCGTAACGTCCGGGTCGCGCAACAATGCCGCGAGAAAACCGGCATTGTTTTTCACTGGCCAGGTCAGAACGGAATCGCAGGTGAACACGAGGCGATCCGAAGCCTCGGCGCGGGTCGCACCGGTTGCGATCAGCTTCGCGATCATCGGGTCATAATAAGGCGAAACCACGTCGCCTTCTTCTACACCGGACTCGATCCGCGCTACTTGATCATCCAGGTGAAAATTGCTCAGCGGACCAGTACTCGGCAAGAATCCCGTCGCCGGATCCTCCGCATACAACCGAGCCTCCATCGCCCAGCCATTGATGCCCAGCTCATCCTGCCGCTTAGGCAGCACCTCCCCGCTCGCCACGCGGAGTTGCCATTCGACGAGATCGACGCCGGTAATCTCCTCGGTCACCGGATGTTCGACCTGCAGCCGCGTGTTCATTTCCATGAACCAGATGCGATCAGCGCGCAGGCCTTCCGAGGCATCGGCGATGAATTCGATCGTGCCCGCGCCGACATAGTCGACGGCCTTGGCCGCCTTGACCGCAGCCGCGCAGAGTTGTTCGCGGGTTGCCTCGTCCATCCCCGGCGCTGGGGCCTCCTCGATCACTTTCTGGTGCCGGCGCTGGAGCGAGCAATCGCGTTCGAACAGATGGACGATATTGCCGTGGCTATCGCCGAATATCTGCACTTCGATATGGCGAGGGCGCTGGATGTATTTTTCGATCAGGACGTGTGCATTGCCGAACGAAGAGGTCGCCTCGCGCTGGCAGGAGGTGAGGGCGTCGGCAAAATCGGCCGCCGCATCGACCTTGCGCATCCCCTTGCCCCCACCGCCAGCGACCGCCTTGATCAGCACGGGATAACCGATCTCGCCTGCACGTTCGGCGAGGAAGTCGGGATCCTGGTTCTCGCCCAGATAGCCGGGGGTGACGGGAACGCCTACTTCGGCCATCAGTTTCTTGGCGGCATCCTTCAGCCCCATCGCGGTGATGGAGGACGGATTCGGCCCGACCCAGATGAGGCCGGCATCGATCACTGCTTGAGCGAACTCCGCATTCTCGGAGAGGAAGCCATAGCCGGGATGGATCGCCTCGGCGCCGGTGGCGAGCGCGGCGGCAATGATCTTTTCGCCGACCAGGTAGGATTCGCGAGCGGGCGACGCCCCGATATGCACGGCCTCATCCGCCTGACGGACGTGCAGCGCCCTGGCATCGGCATCCGAATAGACCGCGACCGTGCGAATCCCCATGGCGCGCGCGGTGCGAATGATCCGGCAGGCAATCTCGCCGCGATTGGCGATGAGGAGGGATTTAAGCACGCTTGGTCTCCCTCCGGTCATGCTGAACTCGTTTCAGCATCCATGCCGCGCCGTCGTCCATACTGTCTATGTGGCCCGCGAACGAAACCCTTGCACCTACATCCTCGCCAGCCAGAAAGGCGGGACGCTTTATGTCGGAGTAACGTCCGACCTCGCGTCTCGCCTGTGGCGGCATAGCACGGGCACGACGCCCGGCTTTGCCTCGCGATACGGCGCGATCCGCCTTGTCTATGCCGAGTTCTTCGACCGGATGGACGACGCCATCGCGCGTGAGAAACAGCTCAAACGCTGGCATCGTGCATGGAAGGTCAACCTGATTGAGGCTGACAATCCAGACTGGCGCGATCTGGCGATTGAGTGGAGTATTGCCGAGCGCAAACGCAAGGGCCCCTGAAACACTTCCGTCGTCCTGAACTTGTTTCAGGACCCATGCCGCAAGGTTTGAAGCAAGCGCCGGATTGCCAGAATTCGACCGACATCGAGGCATGGATGCTGAAACAAGTTCAGCATGACGGGGGCGTGTTGCCCGCGCGGTGCGGATGATCCGGCCGGCGATTTTGCCACGATTGGCGATGGGGAGGGGTTTTATCATTTACAGGGCAATCCGACCTTTATCGCGTCGAGCAGGGTGAGCGCGGGTGGGAATTTCCACAAAATGTCCTTTTGCTGAACATGTTTGGCAACAGCAGTGACTAACTTGAGTTGAAGCGGAGAAAGTCTATGCGTTAGCTCGTCATATCCGTCGCTGAGAGCGTAGCCGCAAAAATCTCTCTGCCGCATCAGGTAGGAATGCCCCTCAAGCGTGACGGTGACAAACTCTCTAGCGCCCTTGATCTCGGCTTCGGACGGTTTAATCGGCCAAAACAGGACGCTTTTGAACATGCCGCCTCGCCGGACTCGGGTGTTCATTGCTTCATCGTAACGTATGACCTTACTTGCTGCTGCCGCGCGTTGCTGAAGTCCGAGGCTGCTCTCCAACGGTGCTGTAATTTCTATCCCATTGGTCAGCCTAATTCCAAAGTAAGCCACAACCGCACCAATGCAGACTGCGATAAGTAGCCAGCCCAAGATCACCTGCAGCAACGAGCTTTTGCCCGACTGTCGACTCGGGCCAAATGTCCCGATTTCGTCAGCCAATGTCGCCTCGGGATTGGCAGCAAGATACTCCTTCTGAAGCGGGGTCAGAAGCGGCTCATTGTTTTCACTCATTTCGTTGCCCCCCTCACATCCGGAACACCCCAAACCGGGGCGCCTCCTCAACCGGCGCGTTGAGCGTCGCCGCGAACGCCAGCCCAAGCACGTCCCGTGTCTGGGCCGGGTCGATGATGCCATCGTCCCAAAGCCGCGCGGTGGCGTGGTAGGGGTTGCCTTCATCCTCGTATTTCTGCCGGATGGGGGCCTTGAAGGCTTCGGCTTCCTCAGTCGTCCACTTCTCAGCATCGCGGTGGACGGTGGCCAACACCGAAGCCGCCTGTTCGCCGCCCATCACGCTGATCCGCGCATTGGGCCAGGTGAAGAGGAAGCGCGGCGAATAGGCCCTGCCGCACATGCCGTAATTGCCCGCGCCGAAGCTCCCGCCGATCAGGACGGTGATCTTGGGGACGCTCGCGGTCGCAACCGCCGTCACCAGCTTTGCGCCATGCTTGGCGATCCCTTCCGCCTCATATTTTCCGCCGACCATGAAGCCGGAGATGTTCTGGAGGAACAGCAGCGGAATGCGCCGCTGGCAGGCCAGCTCGATGAAATGCGCGCCTTTCTGCGCGCTTTCGCTGAACAGGATGCCGTTATTGGCGAGGATCGCGACCGGTATGCCCCAGATGTGCGCGAAGCCGCAGACGAGTGTTGAACCGTAAAGCGCCTTGAACTCGTGGAACTCGCTGCCATCGACCAGCCGCGCGATCACTTCATGCACGTCATAGGGCGCGCGAACATCATCGGGGATGATGCCGTAAAGTTCTTCCGCATCGAACTTCGGTGGGCGCGGCTCGGCCATGTTGATATCCGGCTCGCGCGACTTGGGCAAATGGCTGACAATGTCGCGGACGATCGTCAGCGCATGTTCGTCATTCTCGGCGACATGATCGACCACGCCCGACTTGCGGCCGTGCATGTCTCCGCCGCCCAGATCCTCGGCGCTGATCTCCTCGCCTGTTGCCGCCTTCACCAGCGGCGGGCCGGCGAGGAAGATCGTCCCCTGATTGCGGACGATGACGGTTTCGTCGGACATGGCGGGCACATAGGCGCCGCCCGCGGTGCAGCTTCCCATCACGCAGGCGATCTGGGGAATTCTCTTTGCGGACATGTTCGCCTGGTTGAAGAAGATCCGTCCAAAATGATCGCGGTCGGGAAAGACTTCGGCCTGATGCGGCAGGTTTGCGCCACCCGAATCGACGAGGTAGATGCACGGCAGATGGTTCGCCTCGGCAATCTCCTGCGCGCGGAGATGCTTCTTGACCGTCATCGGATAGTAAGTGCCGCCCTTCACCGTCGCATCGTTGCAGACGATCATGCATTGGCGGCCCGAGACGCGGCCGATGCCGGCAATCAGTCCCGCGCCCGGCACTTCGCCGTGATACATATCGCATGCAGCAAGCTGGCCGATCTCGAGAAACGGCGAACCCGGATCGAGCAGGCGTTCGACGCGTTCGCGCGGAAGCAGCTTGCCCCGCGAGGCGTGCCGCTCACGCGACTTCTCGTTCCCGCCGAGTGCTGCTTCGGCAACCTTGGCCCAGAGTTCGTCCTTCAGCGCGCGGTTGTGTGTGGCGTTGGCGCGGAAGACCTCGCCGTCGGCGGAGAGGTTGGTGGTGAGAGTGGGCGCGCTCATGAGGCCACCCTGTCACCCCGGCGAAGGCCGCGGCCCAGAACCTGAGCAAAGACTCTCTTGTTTGGGGCTGGGTCCCGGCCTTCGCCGGGAAGACGAAAAGCGCTCATGCCCCAATCAACTCCCGCCCGATCAGCATCCGCCTGATCTCGTTGGTTCCAGCTCCAATATCCATCAGCTTGGAATCGCGCATCAGCCGTTCGACCGGCCAGTCCTTTGTATAGCCCGCCCCGCCCAGTGCCTGGATCGCTTCGAGCGCGACCCGTACCGAGTTCTCGGATGAGAGCATCACCGCGCCCGCCGCGTCAAACCGGGTCGTCCGGCCCGCATCGCAAGCGCGACACACGGCATAGACATAGGCCCGCGCCGAATTGAGCGCGACGTACATGTCCGCGACCTTGGCCTGCATCAGCTGGAAGCTGCCGATCGGCACGCCGAACTGCTTGCGCTCGCGGATATAGGGCAGGACGACGTCGAGGCAGGCCTGCATGATGCCAAGCCCGATCCCGGCGAGCACCGCGCGTTCATAATCGAGCCCCGACATCAGCACGCCGACGCCGCCGTTGACCGGCCCCATCGCATTCTCCGCCGGAACCTCGCAATCGTTGAAGACGAGTTCGGCCGTGGGCGAGCCGCGCATCCCCATCTTGTCTATCTTCTGGCCGATGCTGAAGCCCGGCATGTCCTTTTCGATGATGAAGGCCGTGATCCCCCGCGATCCGGCCTCGCTATTGGTCTTGGCATAGACGACCAGCGTTTCGGCATAGGCCGAATTGGTGATCCAGAACTTGGTGCCGTTGAGGATGTAGCGGTCGCCACGTGCTTCGGCCTTGAGCTTCATCGAGACGACATCCGAGCCCGCCCCGGCTTCGGACATGGCGAGCGAGCCGACATGTTCACCCGAAATCAGCTTGGGCAAATATCTAGCCTTCTGCTCCGGATTCCCCCAGCGGCGGATCTGGTTGACGCACAGGTTCGAATGCGCGCCGTACGACAGGCCGACCGACGCCGAAGCGCGGCTGACTTCCTCGACCGCAACGACATGTTCGAGATAGCCGAGCCCAAGCCCGCCCCATTCTTCCTCAACCGTGATCCCGTGCAGCCCGAGCGCGCCCATTTCGGGCCAGAGTTCGGCCGGAAACCAGTCTTCTGCGTCGATCTTCGCTGCCAGCGGGGCGATCCGGTCCGCTGCAAAACGCTGCGTCGTTTCGCGGATCATGTCCGCATTTTCTCCAAGCGCGAAATCGAAATCGGGGGTAGCTGTCATTCAGGCGTCTCCAGATATTGGCTATGGGGGTAGCACCGAAATCCGCAACGGGAAACGGTTGCCGCCAATCTCCCGTGGCGAAAACCAATCGACCCTTTGTCATATTACTATTGCGAAACGCTCGCAAAACATGTAGCGAACGATTCGCAATAGCGAGAACCGGTCATGGTCGTCTGTGTCTGCAATGCCATTCGAGAGCGCGACGTCCGCGACGCAGCCCATCGTGGCGCGCACAGCCCGGCCAAGGCTTACCGCGCGCTGGGCTGCAAGGTCCAGTGCGGCCAGTGCATCCCGTTCGCACGCAAGATCATCAAGGCCGAACACGCCATTGCCTGTTAGCCACAAATGCGCGATTTTCCTAGATTTCTGCCATTTTTCAGCTGTTCCCCTTCGGCGTTTGAGGCTATGATGCGGGGAGTTTCCAGAAGGAGGATCAAGCGATGAAGGGCGACCCAAAGGTCATCGAATTTCTCAACCTGGCGCTGAAGAATGAATTGACCGCGATCAATCAGTATTTCCTCCACTATCGGATGCTCGACAATTGGGGCGTCAAGCGGCTCGCCAAATTCGAATATGGCGAGAGCATCGACGAAATGAAGCATGCCGACAAACTGGCCGAACGGATCCTGTTTCTCGACGGACTCCCTAATTTTCAGATGCTGGGCCGACTGCGCATAGGCGAATCTGTCGAGGAAGTGCTCAAGGCTGACCTAGAGCTCGAAGAGGAAGCGCTCCCGCCGCTGCGCGCAGCGATCGTGCATTGCGAAAAGGTGCACGATTTCGTCAGCCGGGACCTGTTCGCCCATATCCTCGAAAACGAGGAAGAGCATGTCGACACGCTTGAAACCCAGTTCGAGATGATCCGCCAGATGGGGCTGGAGAATTACATCCAGCTGCAATCACGCCCGACGANNGGTTTGCGGACCGACAACGGATTCGTTTCATTGTCGAAGGCCGCGACTGTTTCATTGAAAACGGCACGGAGTTGCACGACCGGTTCCAGCAGGCTGTCGGGTGGCTGGTGCCATTCGAGGCAGTCGCGCGCCTGGAATTCGATTTCCTCTGCCAGTTCAGCAACGCCTTGCGCCCCGATCTGGGCAGCTTCAGAGCGCAGGAGATCCGCCGGGCCGATCATCGCCACAACGTCTTTCATCCGCATTGCCCCTTCAATGGCGGTTACTGCCTTGCCGCCATCCTCGCGAAAATAGCCGAGGACACGAAGGAGGTTGGCGCCAAGCAAAGCACGCGCCTGCTCGAACCGGATCCAGTCCACAGCCGGTGTTTCAATGATCTGTGCCATACCGGTGATCGAGCCTTCCAGTCGCCAAATTGCCTGCCGGAACATAGGCCGAATTCGTAAACGAGAAGTTGAAATCCAGTGCCAGCGGCTCCTTGAATTGGGGAAACGCCCCGGTCAAAGCGTAGCGAAATCGATGCTTGTGTGACGATCGAGCCAATTCGAACAGTCTGTAAGCGGATATTTGAGACCCGAGGCGCAATTGAACAACAGTGCCCGGTCTGTCTTGCCGATCCAACCTTGGGCCAGCGCTTGCACATAGGCCGCAAGCGTTGCGCCTCCCTCAGGACAGAGGAGGAGGCCATCATCTCGCGCGACGCACGCAACGGCATCGGCAATCGCCTCGTCAGAGACCGCGACCGCCCGACCGCCGCTTGCGCGCACGGCCCGGAGGATCAGGAAGTCGCCCACGGCGCGCGGAACCCGGATGCCCGACGCAATGGTGTGGGCGTTTTCCCAGCGTTCGGCATGTTCGACGCCGTCATCGAACGCCTTGACGATCGGCGCGCAGCCTTCGGCCTGGACGGCGAACATCCTGGGCCGCTCCGGTCCGATAAAACCGAGCGCTTCCAGCTCATCGAACGCCTTCCACATTCCGATCAGGCCGGTGCCGCCGCCAGTCGGATAGAAGATCGCTTGCGGAAGCGCCCAGTCGAACTGTTCGGCCAGTTCGAGCCCCATCGTCTTCTTGCCTTCGATCCGGTAAGGCTCCTTGAGCGTCGAAAGGTCGAACCACCCGGTTCGTTTCGCGCCTTCACCGACAATCGCCCCGCAATCATCGATCAGGCCATTGACGCGATAGACCCGCGCGCCCTGCGCCGCGATTTCACGGACATTGATTTCGGGGGTGTCGTCGGGGCAGAAAACGATCGTTTCGATCCCGGCGCGCGACGCATAGGCCGCGAGCGCCGCCCCGGCATTGCCGTTGGTCGGCATCGCAATCCGCGTAACGCCCAGTTCCTTCGCCATCGACACGGCCATCACCAGCCCGCGCGCCTTGAACGAGGCCGTCGGGAGTCGCCCTTCATCCTTCACCAGCAGGGCGGCGCCGCCAAGGCGGGCCGCCGTTGCCGGGAGAGAGACGATCGGCGTGGCGGATTCGCCCAGACTCACGACATTCCCTGTCCGCCTCACCGGCAGCAACTCACGCCAGCGCCACATGTCCATCGGGCGGCGCGCGAGTTCTTCCCTGGTCAGGGCCTTGCTGACGCCTTCGAGATCATAGCGGACGAGCAAGGGGCGCCCAGCTTCGGACAATCCGTGCAGCCTGCCCGCTTCGTAGCGCGCGCCTGTGAGCGAGCATTCGAGGTGCGTGACAAAGGTGGCGCGATCCGCTGTCAGATTGTCGTCGTGCCTCACCCCGCTTTCGCGACCGCGACAAGCGCGGGGCGCAACAGCCGATCGCGGAGCATGTAGCCCGACTGCATTTCCTGGACGATCGTTCCAGGCTCGGCATCGGCGCTCGGGATTTCGAGCATCGCCTGGTGCCTGTTCGGATCAAGCGGCTGGCCCAGCGCCTCAATACGCTTGATGCCGTTGCGCTCAAAGACCGAAGCAAGTTCGCGCTGGGTCGCTTCGAGGCCGGCAATCAGCCCCTTGGACGCTTCATCAGCGCGCATTGTCTCCGGGATAGCTTCGAGTGCTCGTGCAAGATTGTCCGCGACGGACAGGATGTCGCGGGCAAAGCCCGTTGCCGCATAAGCCCGCGCATCATGCGCGTCCTTTTCCAGGCGGCGGCGGACATTCTGGGTTTCAGCTTGTGCGTAGAGGATCTGCTGGCGAGCTTCTTCAAGCTCGCCCAGCAGGGCACCCAGGGGATCGCCTTCGGGATCGGGTTCACTCGGCGCGCCTTCGGCGATCATTTCGTCTTCGGCCTGCAATTCATCATCATTCATTTGTGCATCAATCTCGATAAAGTCTGGGCGGTAAAATCCACCATGGGAACGACACGGGCATAATTCAAGCGCGTGGGGCCGATCACGCCGACCACGCCAACTACGCTTCCGTCACGCCCATGATAGGGCGCGGCGATAACCGATGAACCGGACAATGCGAAGAGCTTGTTCTCCGCCCCAATAAAGACCTTGGCCGCCGAGCCATCCCGCGCACCTTCGAGGAGCCGCGCGATTTCCTCCTTGCCCTCGATCTCGTCGAGCAGCTGGCGGATCCGGTCAAGATTGGCCGCCGCCTGCGCGTCGATCAGATTTGCGGCGCCGCGGACGATCAGCACGGGCCGATGCGCATTGTCCTGCGCCCAATCCGCGAGGCCCGTGAGGATCAGGTCTCTCGACGCCGCATCGAGCTCTGCGCGCTCCTGCCGGATTTCCTGCGCCAGTACGGCAGCGGCCTCGGCAAGCGTCAGCCCGGCAAGCCTGGCGGTCATGTAATTCCCGGCCTCGGTCAATGCCGATGGCGTCATGCCGGGTGGCAGGTTCATGATGCGGTTTTCGACCGACCCATCATCCCCGACAAGGACTGCAAGGGCCTGTTCGGATGAAAGGGGGGCAAAGGCGAACTGCTTAAGCCGCGGCGCGTGTGTTGGCACAAGCACGAGTCCCGCACAGGCTGAAAGTCCCGACAATGCTGCTGTGGCAGCACTCAGAGCCTCTTCGATCGGTCCGGCATGGGTCAGCCGGGATTCGATCGCCGCACGCTCATCCGCGGTCGGCTCGGCCGCCTGCATCACGCCATCGACAAACAGGCGCAAGCCGCTTTCGGTCGGCATCCGCCCGGCCGAGGTATGCGGCGCGGCCAGCAGGCCGAGCTCCTCAAGATCCTGCATCACATTGCGGATCGACGCAGGTGAGAGGTTCATTGCCGCCAGTTTGGAAATCGTCCGCGACCCGACCGGCGCGCCCGATCCCAGATAGGATTCCACCACCACACGAAACACTTCGCGGGCGCGATCGGTCAATTCATGGACAGGAGCTGTCATTAAGCCTGATGTAGGCCATCGGGCCACTCACCTCAACGTCTGGTAGCTATTGCTGAGATTGGGCCTGCATCGCCTGCACTTCGGCAAGGCTCTTGAAATCGACCAGATCGATAAGGAAGACCAGGGTGGAGCCTGCCGGAATAGGCCCGACGGCTTTTTCACCATAGCCAATCGCTGGTGGAATGCACAGCTTGTAGCTGCCGCCGCGCTGCATGAGCTTCAGCCCCTCGGCAAATCCGGGAATGACCTTGCCCACCGGAACCGGCACGGGGCCCGCATCGTCGAACAGTGCACCCGTTGCGGCGATATAACCCCTGTAGTTAATGAGTGCGATATCAGCATCGCCCGGCATTGCCCCCGAACCCGCCTTCACCACCATATAGCCTAGCCCCGACGCGCTCTTGGTTGTGCATTGCCGGTCCTGCGCCCCAAGCGGCCCCAGGGGTGCCTTGATTTCGAGCAGGTCGAGCTCGAAGACAAGGTCGGCATTCGCCGGGATCGACCCCGCACCGCTAGCGCCATAGCCAAGCGCTGCCGGGATGCAGAGCCGGATGCTTCCACCAACCTTTGCCAGTTTGAGCCCCTCGGCAAACCCGGGAATGACTTCACCGACGCCGAATTCCGCGCGATCCGATTCGTCGAACACGGTGCCATCACTGGCCAGCGTGCCCTTGTACCTGACGCTCACCTTGTCGACTCCGCCCGGCATTGGACCAGTGCCAACCTTCATGATCGAATAACCGAGGCCGGAGGCCGTCTTTTGCGAACACTGCCCAAGGTGTGCCGCAGGAGCCGGAGCTGCATATACAACATTTTGAGGAAGTGCGGCTATGAGGCCAGCAATAAGCATGAAGGCACAGGAGGGCACGCGCGCCGGGAGAAGGAAGCTCATGACCCGGCGCCTAGCGGCGTCAGGCCCACGCGGCAATGGCTGATCGGGCGCGTGACTATTTGCGGCGGGAAAACCAGATGAGCACAAGGCCGCCAATTGCCAGGAACATGCCATTCCAGCTCCATTGCGGCACCCCGATCATGAAGCTCTCCGCCGGCCAGCGGATGATGTTGAGCCCTTGCCCGATCCATAAGCCCCCATCAAAACCATGAGGACGCCGAGTATCGCGGCAATTGTCTTCAATATTTTCATAGCGTTCTTCCTCTCATACCGACATGGTATGCGCCAGTCTTGGGCCTATGAACAGGGGTGATGAAGGTGGGTGTACATGTCGCCTGACACAGGCAAGGGCAAAGATTCCCTCGCAGATTTCGAACCACGGTCGATAAGGCTCCTCGGCAAGGCCAAACGGGTTTGGGTGACAGGATCCGGCCCTGCCGTGATCGTGATGACCGAGATGCCCGGCATAAGCCCCGATGTCGCCCGTTTCGCCCGCTGGGTGCGCGAAGCGGGCTTCACCGTCTATATGCCGCACTTGTTCGGAAAGGACGGGGCCGTTCCCAGGATGCCCGGCGCCCTCTTTACAATGATCGGCGGGTGCATCAGCCGTGAATTCCGGGCGTTTCAGGCCAATGCGTCGAGCCCCGCGACGCAGTGGCTAAGGGCGCTCGCGGCGGCGGCCCATGCTGAATGCGGCGGAAAGGGCGTCGGTGCGATCGGCATGTGCTTTACAGGCAATTTCGCGCTGTCGATGATGCTGGAGAAAGCGGTGCTTGCGCCGGTTCTTGCCCAGCCTTCACTGCCGCTCAACGATCCGGCAGGCATGCACATCGCGCCCGACGAACTCGCTGCCGTCAAGGCACGGATGGAGGAAGAGGATTTGACCGTGCTCGCCTATCGCTTCGACGGCGACAAATTCTGCAAGGCTGCCCGCTTTGCTGCCTATGAAGCAGCGCTTGGCGACCGGTTCCAAGGGCGCGTGCTCCCCGATTCTGCCGCCCGCCCCAATACGGCGATGAAGAACCCGCACAGCGTCGTCACGCTCCACCTGATTGACGAGGAAGGCCAGCCCACGCGGGAAGCGCGCGACGAGATTCTCGATTTCTTCCGGATGCGCTTGAGCGGCTGAGTGACCCGGCCTAAGGCGACCGCCTCACTCAAGAAAGGAATTCCATGCGCCCCTCAGGACGCGCGCCCGACCAGATGCGGGCCATCACGATCGAACCCGCCTTCACCAAGCATGCCGAAGGGTCCTGCCTTGTCAGTTTTGGCGACACCCGTGTGCTGGTAACTGCCAGCGTCGAGGACCGGGTTCCGCCCTTTCTTCGCGGCAAGGGAGAAGGCTGGGTCACCGCTGAATATGGCATGCTGCCGCGCGCCACGCACACCCGCGGCAACCGTGAGGCCGCCAGGGGCAAGCAGTCGGGGCGGACGCAGGAAATCCAGCGGCTGATCGGGCGTTCGTTGCGCGCGGTTGTCGACCTCAAGGCGTTGGGCGAGCGGCAGATCACGCTCGACTGCGACGTCATCCAGGCCGATGGCGGGACGCGCACGGCATCCATCTCGGGTGCCTGGGTCGCGCTCCGGATTGCGGTCGACAGGCTCATTGCTGAAGGCAAGATCGGGGAGGACCCGATCTCGAGCCAGGTCGCGGCGATCAGTTGCGGGATCTACAAGGGCACGCCGGTGCTCGACCTCGATTATGATGAAGATTCGAATGCCGGGGCCGATGCCAATTTCGTCCTGCTCTCGAACGGCAATATTGCGGAAGCGCAGGCAACAGCCGAAGGCGAAACCTATGACGAGGAAGCCCTGCTCCGCCTGCTCCGCCTCGCCCGGATCGGCTGCAAGGCGGTCTTCGAAGCGCAATTGAAGGCGGTCGGCCGCTAGTGCGCAAGCTCCGGCCCGGAAAGCTGGTTATTGCCTCGCACAACCAGGGCAAGGTGCGCGAGATTCGTGCCCTGCTCGCGCCCTACGGGATCGAGCCCGTCTCGGCCGGCGATCTCGGCCTGCCGGAGCCCGAGGAGACGGGCACGACCTTCGCGGAAAATGCCCTGATCAAGGCGCGCGCGAGCGCCGAAGGATCGGGCATCGTTTCGCTCGCCGACGATAGCGGGTTGTGCATCGGTGCGCTTGGCGGCGATCCGGGCGTCTATACCGCCGACTGGGCGGAAACGCACGACGGCCGCAACTGGCATATGGCGATGGAAAAGGTCGAGGCGAAGCTCAAGGCGCTTGGCCCCGATGTCGACCGTTCGGCACACTTCGTCTGCACCTTGGCGCTGTGCTGGCCCGATGGCGAAACAGCCCTGTTCGAAGGCAAGGTCGCAGGCCATCTCGTTTGGCCGCCGCGCGGAGAGCAAGGCTTTGGCTATGACCCCGTCTTCGTCCCAGATGGACATGACCGGACCTTTGCCGAAATCGCCCCCGACGCAAAGCACGCCATCAGTCACCGCGCAGACGCCTTCGCCAAGCTGGTGGCAGCGGTCTTCTGAGCATGAGCGAGCCGCTCGCCCTCTATATTCACTGGCCGTTCTGCGTCTCCAAATGCCCCTATTGCGACTTCAACAGCCATGTGCGCGAAAGCGTCAACCAGGATGCGTGGCGCAAGGCCCTGCTTTGCGACATGGCACACGAGGCGAGCCTGACCAAGGACCGGCCGATCGGATCGATCTTCTTCGGCGGCGGAACGCCGTCGCTGATGCCACCCGAAACCGTCGCCGCGTTGATCGACGCCGCCAAGGCCCATTGGGGATTTGTGCCGGATGTCGAAATCACCCTCGAGGCCAATCCCTCCTCGGTCGAAGCAGCACGATTTGGCGACCTGGCAGCGGCTGGGGTGAATCGGGTCTCGCTCGGACTTCAGTCGCTCGACGACGAGGCTCTCGTCTTTCTTGGGCGCGCTCATGACGTGCATGAGGGCTTAGCGGCTCTTGAGACGGCTCGGCGCCATTTTGAGCGAACCAGCTTCGACCTGATCTATGCGCTTCCGGGACAGTCTCTCGAGGACTGGATGGGCCAGCTGGCGCGCGCCCTCTCATTCGGCACAGAACATCTTTCACTCTACCAGTTGACGATCGAGCCCGGCACACGTTTCGCAATGCTGGCTGGGCAGGGTGAATTGACGCCCGTCAATCCCGATCACGGCGCCGAACTCTTTGAGCTGACGCGCGAAATGACGGCCGCAGCCGGATTGCCTGCCTATGAGATTTCGAACCATGCCCGGCCTGCCTGCGAAAGTCGCCACAACCTGACCTATTGGCGCTATGGCGACTATGCAGGAATTGGTCCTGGCGCGCATGGCCGGCGCAGCGGGCTTGCGACTGTCCGCCACAAGAAGCCCGAAAACTGGCTAGGCGCCGTGGCACGCAATGGACACGGGCTCCAGGCCGAAGACAGGCTGCAGCCGGCCGAACGGGCGCGCGAGGCGCTGCTGATGGGGCTGAGGCTCGGGGAAGGCGTGGATCTTGGCCTGGTTGCAAAGCGCTGCGAGGTGGATGCCGATACCCTGGTCAATCGCCGCCAAGCCGAAGTTCTGGAGCACCATGGCCTGATCCTGCGCGAACGGGATCGCCTGACGGTGACGGCGGCCGGCATGTTGTTGCTCGACCGGATTCTTGTTGAATTGGTCGAAGTCTAGCATCAGACGTTTTCAATACTGGCGATTTGTCGAGCCTGCTGATAGGGGACGCGCCCATGAAAAAGCTCCGCAAAGCAGTCTTCCCCGTCGGCGGTCTTGGTACCCGCTTCCTTCCAGCCACCAAAGCCATGCCCAAGGAAATGTTGACGGTCGTTGACAAGCCGCTGATCCAATATGCCGTCGATGAGGCCCGTGAGGCTGGCATCGAGCAAATGATCTTCGTCACGGGACGCGGCAAATCGGCTATCGAAGACCATTTCGACATATCCTACGAACTTGAAACGACGATGACCGATCGTGGTAAGTCGTTGGACGCAATTGAGGGAACGCGATTCCGCCCCGGCGAAGTCATTTATGTGCGGCAACAAGAGCCGATCGGGCTTGGCCATGCAATTTGGTGCGCGCGCCACATTGTCGGCGATGAACCTTTCGCAGTATTCCTTCCGGACGAACTGATGGCAGGCAGCCCTGGCTGCATGAAACAGATGGTTGACGCCTATGAGAATGTCGGTGGAAACATTGTCTGCGGGTATGAAGTCCCTGAGAGCGAAACGCACAAATATGGGGTGATCACGCCCGGAAAGGTCAACGGCAGGCTTGTCGAGGTCAAGGCACTCGTCGAAAAGCCCGCACCAGGAACAGCGCCTTCGAACCTCATGATCCCCGGCCGCTATATCCTGCAACCTGAAGTCATGCGTGTCCTTGAGGGTCAGGCCCGCGGGGCAGGTAATGAAATCCAACTGACCGACGCCATGGCACGGATGATCGGCTCGCAACCCTTTCATGCCTTTGCGTTTGAAGGACGGCGCTTCGATTGCGGAGATAAAGCCGGATTCATTACCGCCAATATCGCGCTGGCGCTTGATCGCGCGGATATTGCCCCTGATGTTCGCCGCTGGCTGGACGATAATCACTAAGGCGAGACTTTGGAAATACTTCCAAAGTGGAGATGTTTTCTGCACTCGCATTGGTTACGCCCGCAGAATTCCGTCAATTTTTAGTTCGAGATTAACCGGATTGCAGGACTTTGTCTCTATTTCCCCAATCAGGGATCAAGGGACGAAATGTGCGCCGGAAATTTCGTATAAGACCTGCTTCACACATCATTGTGATGATCGTGCTCTTCGTCGCGGTGCTGGGCTTCAGCCTGGTTCGCACAATGGACGAAATGGATTCGGTTGACACGGAGCGTACGCGCGCGGCCGTGGCGTCGGCTGTCCAGGCGCAAGTCCAGCAGATCATCATCATGGCGGACGACAATGCCATCTGGGACGATGCAGCGACGGTCGTCTATGGCGGACTCAAGGACGACGCCTTTCTCTGGAGCAGCTGGGGCATTTCGACCGCCGAGAACAAGAATTACGACACTGCCCTGATCCTCGATCATGAAGGACGTCCCCTGCTCGGCTATAATCACGGCCGACCGGTGCGTTTCGACCCCGTTGCCAAATATGGCGAGCCGTTCAGCATTCTGCTCGAGCGGGCGAAGCGCCAGAAGCAGGCCGTTGGCGGCCTGGCCGGATCGCCCGATGGGCCGGTACTCATCGGCCTGGCCAATATCGTCCCCACCAACAGCACGCTCGATCGGATCGTGCCCGAAACGGGTCCCTATTGGCTCGTCTTTACCAAGCCATTCGGACAGTCTGCAGCAGACTTGATAGGCCGCAGCCTCTTGCTAGACGACATGAAACTGTCCGACCGTCCAGCCGGGGAAGCCAGCATTGAGGTTCGCGACACAGCTGCAAAACCCGTTGCCAATCTCGGCTGGACACCCACCCGTCCCGGAATCAAGGCACTTGAGCGAGCACTTCCCTGGATTGCGATCGCCTCATTTCTCCATCTCGTCATCGGCCTTCTGGTTGGGCGTCGGGTGCTCCGGTCAATCGCCAAGCTGGCCGAAGAGGCAATGGTCGACAGCCTCAGCAACCTGCCCAACCGGCGTGCGCTCAGGAAAGAGCTGGATCACCGGTTGAGGCATGGGGAGAAACTGGCGCTCGCGTTGATCGATCTTGATGGCTTCAAGGGGATCAATGATAATTATGGCCACCATGTTGGCGACCGCCTGATCAAATGCATCGCAAGCCTGCTTGAAGAACTGGTCGGTACGCGCGGCATGGTCGCTCGGCTTGGCGGCGACGAATTCGCGATCATGGTTCCGGGCGCGTCGGCGGTGAATGAGCTTCAGGACATTGCGCGCGCAATGCTCGACAAATTGTCTCGCCCCTTCCGCATCGATGAGCGCACCGTGCTGGTTGGCGCAAGCATCGGTCTTGCATCGGCCAGCCTCAACGATTTCGATACGAGCGAACTGATGCGCCGATCCGACGTTGCCATGTACGCGGCCAAAAGCGCCGGCAAGATGCGGCTGGCCTGGTACGATGAAATGCTCGATCAGAAGCAGGCCATCGCCCGCACGGTCGAGCATGAACTGCGTCTCTCAATTGAGGCCGAGGATTTTGACATTGTCTACCAGCCAGTGGTGGGGATCCATGACAAGAAGATCGTCGCGGTCGAAGCCTTGCTTCGCTGGACCAGCCCGACACGGGGCAAGGTCGGCCCGTCCGAGTTCATCCCGGTCGCCGAAGAAACCGGATTGATCGACAGGATGGGCATGATTGTCCTTCGCCGGGCGTGCGAGGACGGGCTCGATTGGGGCGACATACGCATGGCCGTCAATGTCTCAGCAGCGCAGCTGCGCAATCCGGAATTCGCAGCCGAATTGAGCCGGGTCCTTGCCGATACGGACTTCCCGGCCGAACGGCTGGAACTCGAAATTACCGAAGCCTATCTGGTGTATGACCCCGATGCCGCAAGCAAGGTTCTCAATGAAATCCGCGCGCTCGGCGTGGGCGTCTCGCTCGATGACTATGGAACCGGTTGCGCTTCAATCGGCTTTCTGCGGCAATTTTCGTTCAGCAAAGTCAAGCTCGACCGTTCGCTTGTCGCCGAGGCGGGGCTGAACGAGGAAGCGCGCACGGTTGTCCAGGCCAACATCGCTGTCGCCCGCGCGCTAAATGTCGCAGTCGCCGCAGAGGGAGTCGAGACCGAAGGCCAGGCGGACATGATGCGTGTGGCCGGATGCGACCAGCTTCAGGGCTGGCTCTTTTCAAAGCCGGTAAACGCAAAAGAAGTCGCAGCGAGAGTGCTGAAGGATTATCCGCAACTCGCAAGCTTGCGGCTCAGGGCAGTCTGAGCGTCAGGGTTTCGGCACAAGCTTCCGGATCAACCCCTCCTGCGCAACACTGGCAACGAGTCGCCCGTCGCGTGTGTAGACCCGTCCCCGATTGAAGCCCCGAGCCCGGCCAGCCCACGGGCTGTCGGTCACATAGAGCATCCATTCGTCGCAGCGGAAATCGTCGTGCAGCCACAGCGCGTGGTCGAGGCTGGCGCTCTGCATTTCGCCCGTCATCCAGCTTAGTCCGTGCGGCAGCGCGCACGTACCGAGCAGCGTCATGTCCGAAACAAAAGCCAGCACCGCGCGATGCAGGACGGGATCGCTCCGCAAAGGCGCGACCGTCCGGAACCAACTATGCGTCAGCGGCGGGCGTTTCTCCCGGCTCATCCAGTGGCGCGCCTCGACCGGGCGGAACTCTATCGCGCGCGGCCTCATCATCTGGCGACGGAAGCGTTCGGGGATCTGATCGATCACGGCACGACGCAGTTCGGCCTCGCCCGGCAGATCCTCGGGCGCCGGCACGTCCGGCATCGCGTCCTGATGCGCGACCCCTGGCTCCAATTTGTGGAACGACGCGGCAAGATTGAGGATCGGTCGGCCGTCCTGTTCCGCAATTACCCGGCGCGCGGAAAAACTGCCGCCATCGAAATCGCGCTCGACGCGATAAACGATGTCGGACTCCTCGCTGCCTCCACGCAGGAAATAGGCGTGGAGCGAATGGGCCAGCCGGTCCGGATCGACCGCAGCGGTCGCCGCCATCAGCGCCTGCGCAATCACTTCGCCACCGAACACGCGTCCGATCCCGCCCGGCTGGCGCTTGCCGACGAATCGATCGTCACCCAGCGCTGTGACCGTGAGGAGATGGGTAAGCCCGTCGACGAGCGCTTGCGGGGTCGGGCCGGATGGCCGCTCGCTATCGGATCCTGTCATGCGATTCTGCCTTTTCGCACCCGCCATATCGAGACGGATGCAGCTTAGGCAAGGACTGAACGCGAAAGGATCAGACCCGCGTCATCGTCCATTCGCCATTGGCCCCCTTGCAGGCCTGCAGCGTCTCGGCTTCCTCCGCCGCGCCGGGCTGCGATACCGTCTGCTTTACAAGCCGGCAGCCATTCGCATTTGTCGTGCTCATCGCCCGCTTGAGGAGCGGGGCGGAGACATAGCCCCGTCCCAGACCCTGGTCCGAGATGAGCACCCAGGGCTGTCCCTTGACAGCGGCCGGCACCCAGACCCGCTGGCCGGTAACAAGCCGACCAAGGACATTCGCATTCGTGCCAGGCGCGCTGCGGATGTTCGCCGCCGTCGTCGAGACATAGGCACCGCCAACCTTGGTATAGCCGTCGGCGGGCTCAACGCCGGATGCCAGTTTCAGGTTCGCAAGATCGACGCCGCGAACGTCCTGGCCGACTTCGACATGGCCGGACGCACCAGTCTCATCGCTTTGCCAATCCTGGTCCTGCCCTGTGAGCACAGCCTGTTCGAGTGCGCGCTCGGCCTTGGCCCGGTCGTTTTTCTGCAGCTTGCATCCAAGCGCCGAACCGGCGGCAGCCCCGAGCACCCCGCCCAGGATCGTTCCGAGCGTCCGGCTGCCACGCCCGGCGATGCGATTGCCGAGAAGGCCGCCCAGCGCGCCGCCCGCAACCGCGCCGACAGTTTGCTTGTCGCCTTCGGCCGAACAGCCGAAAATGCCGCCAATTCCGGCGACTTTGCGTCCGCCGCCGCTGTCGGTTGCCTGCATTGTCGCCGTCGAGTCTGCAGGCCGTGGCGTTGGGTCGATCGCATTCGCCACAGTGCCTGTCACCAACAGCGAGAGGGCAGCGGTCGAAATCAGGACATTTTTCATCATCCATCTCCTTTGTCGAAGATACGCCGTTCAGGCTAAAAGCCACCCGCTGAACCCACTCTTAATGGTAAATGGGCTTTCGTTCACGCGCCAATTGTCGCAAGACACATGGCAGAAGCGTAGCTGTATGACGGAGTGGACAGGGATGGGCCGGAAATTCTTTGGCACTGACGGTATTCGGGGACGGACCAATACCGGCGCAATGACCGCCGAGATGGCCATGAAGGTCGGCATGGCAGCGGGCGCACATTTCGTCCGGGGCGATCATCGTCACCGCGTCGTCATCGGAAAGGACACGCGGCTTTCGGGTTACATGATCGAAAATGCGCTGGTTGCCGGGTTCACGTCGGTTGGGATGGATGTCGTCCAGATGGGGCCAATGCCGACGCCGGCGGTCGCCATGCTGACCCGGTCGATGCGAGCAGACCTTGGCGTGATGATTTCTGCCAGCCACAATCCCTATTATGACAATGGCATCAAGCTGTTCGGGCCCGACGGTTACAAGCTTTCCGACAATGATGAGCGCGCGATAGAGCATCTGCTGGTCAATCCGCCGGCATTGGCCGAGTCCGAAAAGATTGGCCGCGCACGCCGCGTCGAGGATGCCCGTGGGCGTTATTCGCACTTCGCCAAATCCTGCTTCCCGGAAGAATTGAGACTCGACGGGCTCAAACTGGTGATCGATTGCGCCAATGGTGCGGCCTACCAAGTCGCGCCTACCGCGTTATGGGAGCTTGGGGCCGATGTTGTCGCCATCGGGGTGACGCCGAATGGCATGAACATCAATGACCATTGCGGTTCGACTGCGCCAGCATTGCTCCAGGAAACGGTCGTCGCGTCGGGTGCCGACATTGGCATTGCGCTCGATGGCGATGCCGACCGGCTGATCATTGTCGATGAAAAGGGTCGCATCGTCGATGGCGACCAGATCATGGCGTTGATCGGCAAGAGCTGGGCCGAGGCCGGAACATTGAGAGGCGGCGGCGTGGTTGCAACGGTCATGTCGAACCTTGGGCTGGAGCGGTTCCTGCAATCCATTGGCCTGACGCTTGAGCGCACGGCCGTCGGCGATCGCTACGTGCTCGAACGGATGCGCAGCGGCGGCTTCAATGTCGGTGGCGAACAATCGGGGCATATCATCCTGTCAGACTATGCGACAACCGGCGACGGCCTCGTCGCCTCGCTCCAGGTGCTGGCCGAGCTTGTCCGCCAGGGCCGGCCAGCCAGCGAAGTCCTCCATCTTTTCGACACGGTGCCGCAATTGCTTAAGAATGTTCGCTTCTCGGGCGGCAAGCCGCTCGAGGACGCCGGCGTGAAACGCGTGATCGCAACGGCCGAGCGTGAACTGGGCGGCAAGGGACGACTGGTCATCCGGCCATCCGGTACAGAAGCAGTCATCCGGGTGATGGCGGAGGGCGATAATGCCGATCAGGTGGCGCGCGTCGTCGAAGAAATCTGCGATGCCGTGCAGGAGGCTGCCGCCTGATGCTCGAGATGCGGCCCGACTGCGAACGCTGCGGCGTCGATCTCCCGGCCGATGTGTCGGGCGCGTTCATCTGCTCTTTCGAATGCACGTTCTGCGCCGCATGCACCGATACGCTCGACGATCGCTGCCCGAATTGCGGCGGCGAGCTTGTTGACCGACCGACCCGCGCAAAGGCAAAACTCGAGAAATTCCCGGCATCGACTGTCCGCAAGTTTAAGGGATGACCGCCCGGATCCTGATCATTGCCGGTTCCGACTCCGGCGGCGGGGCAGGGATCCAGGCGGACATCAAGACCGTGACCATGCTCGGCGGCCACGCCATGACCGCCGTGACCGCCGTGACCGCGCAGAATACGCTTGGCGTCCATGCCATCCACCCCATCCCGACCGACATGGTGATTGCCCAGATCGACGCGGTGGTGCGCGATATTGGCGTCGATGCCGTCAAGATCGGGATGATTGGCTCGGCCGAGACTGCCGAAGCGGTGGCAAACTATCTGAAGCGCCTCACAGTGCCGATCGTATTCGATCCCGTGATGATCGCGACAAGTGGTGCCGCGCTGGCCGACACGCCGACCATCGCCGCATTCGAACGGCTGATGGCGATTGCCTCGCTCGTCACCCCGAACCTGCCCGAACTTGATGCTCTGGGTGGGCGTGAGGCAATCCTTGCTCATGGCTGCCATGCACTGATCAAGGGCGGGCATGGCGAAGGTGACAGGATTATCGACGAGCTTTGGTCACCGACTGGCCTGATCCGCCACCTCGACGGCAAACGCTTCGATACGGATCACACTCACGGGACGGGCTGCACGCTTGCTAGCGCCATCGCTTGTCGCATGGGTCAAGGCCTCCCGGTTGCCGATGCCTTTGTCGACGGCGTACGTTTTGTGCGCCTTGCGCTGCTTGGGGCTCCGGGTCTTGGCCAGGGGCAGGGACCGCTGGGGCATGGCCAGGTCAGAGACTTTTGGGACGAGGACGAACTGGTCCCTGGAGCCTCGCTCAACCAAATCACGCTCGGCACACGAAACTATGCGGCTTCCGTCGCCTTTTACAAAACACTGGGTTTGCGCCAGATCGTGGACAGCCCTTCAAACAGCTATGCCCGTTTCGAAGCTGCCAACGGGACGACTCTTTCAATTCACGCTGAAACCAGCGACGCGGATGGTACCGTTGTCTATTTCGAAAGCTGGCGGCTTGACGCCTGGGTTGCTGAATTGATCAAGGCCGGACTGGCCTTCGACCAATTGCCGAGGGACGAAACGTGGCTTTGGCGCGAGGCGCGTCTGCGCGATCCGCACGGGAATATGATCTGCCTCTATCATGCGGGCGAAAACCGTCGCTACCCGCCATGGCGCATTTAGTCGCCGGCGTCGACGAAGCGGGCCGCGGGCCGCTGGCCGGGCCGGTGGTCGCCGCCGCCGTCATCTTGTGTGCTGATGGCATCGTCGGGCTCGACGACAGCAAGAAGCTCTCTCCTGCCCGGCGCGCCGTGCTTGAAGCGAAGATCCTCTCAAGCTGCACGATCGGCATCGGCATCGCCACGGTCGAGGAGATTGACTGCATCAACATCCTGCAGGCCACGCTCCTTGCCATGACCCGCGCAGTCGAGGCGCTGGACGTGGAGCCGGGCCATGTGCTGGTCGATGGCAACCGCCTGCCCCACTGGCGCTACCGCGCGCAGGCGGTGATCGGCGGCGACGCGATCCATCCCTGCATTTCGGCCGCCAGCATCATCGCCAAGGAGTATCGCGACCGGCTGATGCTGGCGGCGGACGCACAATTCCCCGGCTATGGCTGGGCGCGGAACAAAGGCTATGGCGCACCCGTCCACCTCGCCGCATTGCAGGAACTGGGGCCCACGCCACTCCACAGACGATCTTTTGCGCCGGTTGCACAATATTTTTCGGCAGTGAGTCAAACGGGCCACACCACAACAAATTGAGTCCCACTGCCCGCAATTGACCTACATCTCGTGGCGGACTCTATCCGTTCCGCCAAAGGTTAACGATATTGTTAACCTTAACCATTAACCCTCTGACTTGACGGCAGAGTCCGCATGACTCACGCTGGTCGTTCGTGTGTTGAAGGAGCGGTGAATGGGGGTTCTGGAACGCGTCCGCAAGGATGCCAAAGCGGTGGAACTGCCGCTCGACCGCATCTTGCGCGACGATTGCGTGGCCGCGATGCGCGCGCTGCCCGATGCGTGCGTCGACATGGTCTTTGCCGATCCGCCCTATAACCTCCAGCTTGGCGGAGACCTGTTCCGTCCCGAAGGGGGCCGCGTCGATGCGGTCGACAATGACTGGGACAAGTTCGACAGCAACGCCGTCTATGATGCATTCTCCCATGCCTGGCTGGCCGAGGCACGCCGCATCCTCAAACCCAATGGCACGCTCTGGGTGATCGGCTCCTACCACAATATCTTCCGCGTCGGATCGGTGCTGCAGGACGAAGGCTTCTGGATCCTCAACGACATCATCTGGCGCAAGGCCAATCCGATGCCCAATTTCAAGGGCACCCGCTTCACCAACGCGCACGAGACGCTGATCTGGGCCTCGAAGTCCGAGAATGCGCGCTACACCTTCAACTATCGCGCGATGAAGACGCTCAACGACGAACTCCAGATGCGTTCGGACTGGTCCTTCCCGATCTGCGGCGGACAGGAACGGATCAAGCGGAACGGCACCAAAGCCCACCCGACGCAAAAGCCCGAGGCGCTGCTGTATCGCATCCTGCTGGCCTGCACCAAGCCGGGCGATGTGGTGCTCGACCCCTTTTTCGGCACGGGCACAACCGGCGCAGTCGCCAAGCGCCTCCAGCGCCATTTCATCGGCATCGAGCGCGAGCAGGATTATGTCGATGTCGCCGAAGAACGGATCGCTGCGGCCCTCCCGCTCGACGAATCCGCCGTCACGACAATGCAATCGCCCACCGCCGCCCCGCGCGTGGCCTTCGGCACTTTGGTCGAGAATGGCTATCTCCAGCCCGGCGCGAAAATCTGCGACGCAAGGCGCCGCTGGAGCGCGACGGTCCGCGCCGATGGCTCCTTGGCGACCGGTACCGAAATCGGGTCGATCCACAAGCTCGGCGCGGTCCTGCAAAAGGCGCCAAGCTGCAACGGCTGGACCTTCTGGCACTATGAAGCGGAAGACGGTCTGAAACCGATCGACGCGCTGCGCCAGACCTATTTGCTGGCGACACAGCCTTAGGGCATTTGGAGAGGCGCGACGAGAGCGGATCGCCGGTCAGCAATGTCTGGTGCTGGTTCAAAAACTACCGTCGCCTCCGATCTAACTATGCATGACCGGATGGCTGTGGTTAGCGGACTCCTCAGGGGCCACCGTAGCTGTTGAATCCGGTGGACCAAATGAGGCGGCCATTTTGGTCACTCTTGAAGGCGATCAAGCCTTGCCCGCCCCAATGCTCCTTCCATCGATAGACGGCCTTTCGAACAGTTGGGTCGGTCTTACACACTTCCACCTTGAACCCCTGCCTTACTAGCTCACGTTCGAGCGCACTCGCGGGAGAACCTACAGGAAATTGGCGGTTTAAGCGTTCTACAATGCCCATATGATGCACAGCATCTGCGGGCTCTTGCTGAAAGGTTGCGTCACATAGAAACCAGCTGCTTCCGACGCGCTCCCCTGGGTCTTGTAACATCTGGGGAAGTTGCAATGGCTTTTCGCACCCCAAGAGAGCGAGCGAAAAAACGAGAGGTAAAGGCAACCGCATGTATTGAAAATGCACTATGGTCGCTATGTCCGCAATGGGGTCGTTAGCGGTCGTGACAAACCCACATCGTTGCCAAGTTCGAATGGCGTTTTCAATTACTCAGCGCTTGGCCAGTATGTCCAAAGCTGCGGCCGTCAGCGCCTCGCTAGCCGTGGCAATCACCTTTTCCGCATCGGGCGACCAATACGGCGAATGGAGCGAGGGGAGCTTCGATACATCTCCCTTGGCTTCGTCCCATTTCGCCTGCGGGACGCCGCCGACCCAGAAGATCAGGCTCTGGATCGATTTGTCGGTGAGGTAGAAGACGCCGAAATCCTCGCTTGCGGTCGAGGCCTGGATCGCCTTGACCCGATCGGCGCCGAAGCGGTCGGTGAAGACTTTCGCCATCCGCATCGTGATCTCGTGGGTGTTGAAAGTCGCATCGGCGGATTCGCCGTCATTGGTCACGACCGGCATCAGATCATCAGGCAGGCCGGCGGCAATCGCTTCGCCGCGCGCAATCCGAGAAATGCCTTCGAGCAGATGGGCGCGGACTTCGGGCGTATAGGTCCGCACTGTCAGTTGCAAATTGGCTTCGTTCGAAATGATGTTGCGTTTCGATCCGGCGTGGAAGCTGCCGACCGTCACCACCGCAGTATCGAACGGGTTGGTCTCGCGCGAAACCAGCGTTTGGAGCGACGTCACGATGCGGGCGGCGAGCACGATCGGATCGCGCGTCAGTTGCGGCACGGCGCCGTGCCCGCCCACGCCGCGCACCTTGATGTCGATGCCGTCGACATTGGCCAGCGCCGGACCATCGGTATAGCCGATCACGCCAGCAGGCAGCGATGAAAGGTCGTGAAAGGCAATGACGGTGCCGGGCTTGGGAAAACGTGTGAACAGCCCGTCATCGAGCATCTTCTGGACGCCCTTGACCCGTTCCTCGGCAGGCTGGCCGATCATCACCAGCGTGCCCGACCATTGCGATTTCAGCGCGACCAGCCGCCGCGCCGCGCCGATCCATGCCGTCATGTGCGTATCATGGCCGCAGGCATGCATCACGCCGGTCTCGACCCCGCCTGCACCCAACGCCTTGACCTTCGAGGCGTAGGGCAGCCCGGTCTGCTCCGTCAGCGGAAGCGCGTCCATGTCCGCGCGGATGAGCAGGGTCGGCCCGGGGCCGTTCCGCATCACTGCGACCACGCCGTGGCCCCCGACATTGGTCGTGACTTCGAAACCGAGCTTCTTCGCTTCTGAAGCCATTCGCGCCGAGGATTTGACTTCCTCGAAGCTCAGTTCGGGATTGGCATGAAGCTCGCGGTAGATCGCCATCAGCGACGGCAGGTCCGCCGCCACGGCATCGCGCACGGTTTCGGCGGCGGCAGGCGTCGCAACCAGCGCTGCACCCAGCGCAAGGAGAGCCTTCATGCGCTGGCCAGCGTGATGCATCGGCGCTGCGGACGTGGGCGCTGGTCGCCCCTGCGCTGCGCCGGTTCGCGCGGCGGCTCGGCGACTTCCCGCTCGCGCGCGGTCGTCAGGGTCAGCATCGGTTTGCAATCGACATATTTGGCAAGCTGGGGAGGCTGCGCCACCGCCATGGCCAGAGCGGTCAGGACAATCATCTTTCCACCTTTTACGATTCCGGTTGCGGCAATCCTACGCGCGCCGGGCGCAAAGGCCAAGTCAGGTTTGCGGCACCAGTTCGATCACATCCATGACCGATTCGAAATTGGGATAGGGCAGGATCATCCGCCAGCGATTGGGGCCGATCCGTTCAACCGCACCCGCCATGTCCCGCGTCGCATCGCGGCCGTAATCCATCGGGCGTGTCTCATCCCCCAGCATCATCGTACCGAGGAAGATCTGGCGGCGATCGTCTCCGGGGAAGATGAGCCCGACCGGGCGTTGCGAGCCGCCGACCTTGGCAAAGCTCATCACTTCGCCTTCATCGGCAACGGTGCAGGCAAAATCGGGATAGACGGCATAGCTCGGCATGGACGGCGATTTGGTACCGATCTTGATCACACGGCAGCGATATTCGCCAGGCACAGGACCTGGCCCCCCCAATGCCGCGTCAGGATCGAGCAATGCGCCTTCACGCGCAATGCCAGCCCCGTTGCCACGTGCACGGGCGTCATCCAGCGCTCTTACAAATGCTGTTCGCCAGGCCTTGATGCGATCCATATCGACGGCGGTGACGACCCGCTTCCAGTCAAGCGCGACGGGTGTCGATGCAGCTGCAGGCCTAGCATGCCCGCAAGCAGGCAGGAACGCACACGCAGCAATGAAACCCGTCCTGATGGAGGTCATGCGACCCTCTCTGCTATCTGTCGATGGATAGCAGGCGTAACGGGCAGCTCTAAGCCCCTATTGTGTCGTCCAGCCGCCATCGACCGCAAGATTCGCTCCCGTGATCGCACTGGCCCCCTCGGTGCACAGGAAAAGCGCCATTGCCGCCACTTGTTCGGGCATGACGAACTTGCGCTGGGGAATCGCCGCCAGCAGTACATCGTTTAGCACTTGTTCGCGTGTCAGGCCGCGCGTCCGCATCGTATCGGGGATCTGGTTTTCGACCAGCGGCGTCCAGACATAGCCGGGCGAAATGACGTTGACGGTGATCCCCGCCGTCGCGACCTCCATCGCTACGCCGCGCGTCAGCCCCAGCACACCATGCTTCGCAGCTATATAGGCCGACTTGTTGGGGCTCGCGACGCTCGCGTGCGCGCTGGCGGTCGAAATGATCCGGCCCCAGCCCTGCGTCTTCATGTGCGGGAGGCAAGCCCGGATGAGGAGGAACGGCGCATCGACCATGATCGCCTGCATCTGCCGCCACTTCTCGATCGGGAATTCGTCGACCGGGCAGACATGCTGGATGCCGGCATTGTTGATGAGGATGTCGATCCCGCCAAACTCTGCGGCACAGGCCTCAGCCATCGCCGTCACTTGATCGCCCTGCGTCAGGTCGGCACCATTATGGACAGCCCGCCCACCGCTCACGGCCGCAAGGGCAGCGCACTGCTCGCCAATCGCGTCGGCATCGCCGAAGCCGTTGATCATGACATTGGCGCCTTCAGCAGCAAGCGCCGCGGCATAGGCCGCGCCAATACCCGATGTCGAACCGGTAACGAGGGCAGTCTTGCCTTTGAGGAACATGGGGGGCCTTTCTTACCGGGCTTTGATCCATCCTCCAATTGCAGGGGCCAGCCGTCCGCGCAAGTCCGCCAGATAGTTGATCCGCGAGATCGCCGCATTGGCGTCGCTGCGAGAGCTGGGGGCAAGGGCCTTCAGCGCATAGGCCTGAACCCGTCCCGCCAGCGCCCGGTCGCTCGATTCGCTCGCCAGTTCGACGATGAAGCCCGCCTTTGAGCTTTGCTCAAGAAGGGCATCGACTTGCCCGGCATGGGCGACGGCCCAGTCGAACGCCATTTCGGGATGCTGGCCGCTCACCGAGGCGATGATCGACGCCCGCATCGGCACCGGCGCCTCGTCGGTCAGTGCAACATCCAGCGCCTTTTTCGCGAGCTTGGGATCACGGACGCTCCCCAGCAAACGGTAATATTGCAGCCGCGCGACCGGCCCTGCTTCGGTTCGCGCCCGCTCGTGAAGCGCATTCCAGCGCACCTCATCCGCCTGGTAGGCCCAGATTTCGAGCGCGGCTTCGCGAATGGCCCCGGTGACGGTGGAATCGGGGGCAAGGCTGGCTTCGGCATAGCGCGTGGCATCGGACAGAATCCCCGCATCGCCCAGATGACCGAGCGTCGGGATCAGCGTCGCCCGCAGCAGCGCGGCCGAACTCGGCTCTCCGAGCTTGGCCTCCCAACCGGTGCGCGCAAAGAGCGGCTGGAGGACGGCGGCAGCACGCTTGCGATAGGCCGCCTGTTCGGGCGAACCCTTCATGACTTCGTCGATCCCGCCAAGGCGATCGGTGAAATAGGCCCAGAGCAGCGGCGAGGCATCGACCGGAGTCGCTTCCATCATAGCGAACAGCCGGTCGAACGGCTGGTAACCGCCCGCCGCCAGCGCATAGCTGTCCGCCGCAATCCCGACCTGGTCATCGAGCGACAGCGTCGGATAGGCCTTGGTCAGGGCCGCGAGATGCGCAGGGGTATATTGGGTGCGGAAATAGGCGCTCTGCCCGGCATTGACGACGACCGGCCCGCAGCCGTCGATACTCGCCGTCACCGGCTTTGCGCCGCTCACCGTCACTGTCGCCGTTGCGTCGCCCTGAGAGAGCCGGACCGGCACAATCCAGGCCTGCGCCTTGCGCGATCCGGCGTCGAGCGCGAACCGGCCTTGCGACAGGGGCAGCACTGTCTTCCCGCCGACGCACTTTGGGGCGCCCGCCTTGATCAGCGGAACGCCGCCCTGAAGCGTAAAGCTGTGCATCATCGGCACCACCGGCTTGCCCGATGCAGCCGCCACTTCGGTCCAGAGCTGGTCCGTCACGGTGTTGCCATAGGCATGTTTCGCCATGTAGCGGCGCACGCCGTCGCGGAACGCATCGGCACCGACCGAGGCTTCGAGCATCCGGATCACGGCCTCGCCCTTGCGATAGGTAATATTGTCGAACGCCTGCGAGATTTGTTCGACAGTCGTGATGCGCTGGATGATCGGATGCGTCGTCACGCGCGAATCGAGGCTGAACGCGCCCTGCCGCGCATTGGCGAGCGATTGGGTCAGCGCCTTCCATTCGGGGTTGATGTCATCCGCCGCCTTGGACGCCATCCACGAGGCATAGCCCTCGTTCAGCCAGAGATCGTCCCACCAGGACATGGTGACGAGATCGCCGAACCACTGGTGCGCCATCTCGTGCGCGACCGTGTTGAATACGCCCTGCTTCTGCCCTTCGGTCTGGAGCCTGGGATCGAGCAGGACGGTCCGCTCGAAATAGAGGATCGCTCCCCAATTCTCCATGGCACCAAAAAACTGGCTGGAGCCGGGCGCAGCAATCATGTCGAGCTTGGGCAGCGGATAGGGCGTGCCGAAATAGTCGTTGAAATAGGCCAGCAATTTTTGTGCGCTCGCGAGCGAATAATCGCCCTGATCGACAACGCCCCTGCGGGTTATGATCCCGATTTCGGTATTGCCCGCCATCACGGTCTTGCGATCGACATCGCCCATGCCAAGGAACAGCAGGTAGCTCGACATCCTGGGAGTCTCGCCGAAGTGCCAGAGCGTTCCGCTCGCCGTTTCCTCCTTCGACGTCACGGGCATGTTGGAAAAGGCCGTCTGGCCGTTGGGCGCGCGCGCGGATAGCTTGAACGTCGCCTTGAGCGCGGGCTCATCCCATATCGGCGCGAACCGCCGCGCATCGGGCGCTTCGAACTGGGTGACGAGCAGTCGCGCATCCTTGCCATCAACCCCCTTGTAATCCACCGCGAAGAGCCCGGCCGCCGATCGGTTGATCTTGCCGGAATAGGAGAGTTGCAGCGTATGCCGCCCCTTGGTGACAGGCTGGGCAAAGGTGAAGGAGGCCGTCTGGGAAGAGGCATCGACCTTGATCGTCCCGGGGACCGCGCCGTCGAGCACTGCCGATCCGATCGCGAGGTCCGCCGCATTGAGCGTCAGGACCGGCGTCGGGGTCGCAACCTCGATCGTGATCGTTTCCTCGCCGGTGAAGGTCAGCTTCGTGGCATCGGGTGCAACGGTGATGTCATAGGCCAGCGGCGTGACGCCGGTCGGGAGGCGGCCGGTCTCGGCACTGGCCGATACGGCAAGCACAATCGAGGCAAGCAGTGTGACACAGGTCTGGACTGTGAATTTTGGGCGCATGCAGGGAGAACTCCGAAAAATCGTTTGAAACGGGCCAATAGGCACATTGCGGATACGGGCCAACGGGATTCGATGGATGCACAAATCGGACGGACAAACGCCCGCAATTTGTCCTCGACGCTCTGCGCGCAAGACGGCATGATCGGCCCCGGGTTTGTGGGAGAGTATGTCATGCGGCTTGATGACGAGGAAGAAAGCGTCAATTTCGAAGACCGGACGGGCAATCGCGGTGGTGGGGACTTTGGTTTCCCGATGGGCGGCGGCGGACTTCCGCTGGGCCGTTCCATGGGCTGCGGCACGCTGGCGATCGTCATCATCGTGGCGCTGGTCTTCGGTGTGAACCCGATGCAGATCCTGGGCGGAGACATGACCGGCACCGCACCGCACCAGCAGCAAGCCCCCGCGACAGTCGGGCAATCGACCCTTGACCCGCAGGTAAAGTCGGTGGTGCTCAAAGTACTCGGTTCGACCGAGCGACGCTGGGCGGACATCTTTGCAAAGGACGGCCAGCGTTACAGGCCGACCAGGCTGGTGCTCTACTCCGGCTCCGGCCAGTCAGGCTGCGGATCGGCGCAATCGGCGATGGGGCCCTTTTATTGCCCGGCGGACGAAAGCATCTATCTCGACACCGACTTTTTCGGCGAACTGGCCAACCGGTTCGGCGCGGGCGGCGATTTTGTGGCCGCCTATGTCATCGCCCATGAAGTCGGCCATCATGTCCAGAAGTTGACCGGCGTGGCGGACCAGATGCAGGCCGCGCAGCAACGCGCCAACACGGCGCAAGGCAACAAGTTACAGGTGGCGATGGAATTGCAAGCCGATTGCTATGCCGGGGTCTGGGCGAACAACGACACCAACCTGATGGAGCCGGGCGATGCCGAGGAAGGACTGCGCGCCGCCCACCAGATCGGCGATGACGTGCTCCAGCGGGCGGCGCAGGGCGTTGTTGTAGAGGCCAGCTTCACCCACGGTTCGGCCGAGCAGCGAATGACCTGGCTCAAAAAGGGCCTTGAGACCGGGGATCCGCAGCAATGCGAGACATTCGGGCGTTAGGCTGTGCGGATCGGGATCGTCGCGCCTTCATGCCAGCTTGACGCGACGATTCCCGGACGGCTCGAAACGCTCGCCCGGGAATCGTTCGGGGACAAGGCACCCGAGTTTGTCGTCCATCCGCAATGTTTCCTGTCCGAAGGCCATTTCGCAGGGCCGGACAAGGCGCGGATCGATGCGCTGGCCGAAACCGCCAACGATCCGTCGATCGACGCGATCTGGTTTGCGCGCGGCGGATATGGCTCCTGCCGCGTGGCGGAACAGGCGATCAAGGCCATGGGACCTGCTGCGCGGGACAAGCTCTACCTTGGCTATAGCGATGCCGGATTCCTGCTCGCCGGCCTCTATGCGCGCGGCATCGGGCGCGTGGCGCACGGCCCGATGCCTGCCGACCTGAATCGCGAAGGCGGGGAAGCCGCCGTGCTGCGGGGGCTCGGCTGGCTGCTTGACCCGATCCCGGCTTCGGGAGAAGAGCACCCGCAGGCCGCGTTCAACCTCACCGTCCTCAGCCAGTTGCTCGGAACCCCGCTCCAGCCTGACCTTACTGATCATGTCCTGATGATCGAGGAGGTGAGCGAATATATGTACCGGATCGACCGGAGCCTGTTCCACATCACCTCCAATCCGGCGATCCGGCGCGTGGCCGGGATCAGGCTGGGGCGGTGCAGCGACGTGCCGGACAATGATCCTGATTTTGCGTTCAATGAAGTGCAGGTGGTGCAGCACTGGTGCACCGCGTCGGGCATCCCCTATCTTGGTCGCGCCGATATTGGCCATGATGCGGCGAACACCGTGGTGCCGTTCGGTTAGTCCCAGATCGAGGGGTGGCGGTGCTTCCAGGGCTCCGCCTTCTCGATCGTCCGGGCAAGCTGGAGCAATAAAGCCTCCGCACCCAACCGCCCGACGAACTGCACACCGACCGGCAGGCCGTCCGCCGTCATATGAAGCGGCAGGTTGATCGCGGGCTGTCCGGTCGCGTTCTGGAGCGCGGTGAAGGGCACATAGTCGATGATCGGGCCAAAGCCCTTCATCGGATCGCGTTCGTTGAAATCGATCGTGCCGATGGGAATGGGCGGGGTTGCAAGCGTGGGGGTGAGCCATACGTCGTAGCGTTCATGCCAAGCAGCAACCTGTCGCGCCAAAGCCTGAAGATGCAAGACCGCACCAAGATATTGCGCGGCCGTCACCTTCAGGCCCGCCTCGTAAAGCCCTATCGTCAGCCCCTCCAGATTTTTCGGGCCGGGCTTGGTTCCGGTCATTGCGGCGATCATGTCGATCTGCATCGCAAGGCCGCTCGTCCACAGCGCCATGAATGCGCCGATCATCGGCTCCTGCTGCACGGGAGGCGAGGCTTCCTCCACCCTGTGGCCAAGATCCTTGCAGAGCTTCGCCGCAGCCTTTGTGGCTGCCGTGACTTCGGGATGGAATGCCGAACCGTCGAACCGGGTCATTGCCACAGCAATGCGCAGCTTGCCCGGTGCCTTGCGCATTTCCGCCAGCCAGGATTTGGGCCCGGCGGGCGCACAATAGGGATCGCCCAGACCCGGCCCGGCCGTCACATCGAGCATCGCAGCGGAATCGCGAACCGAGCGGCAGACGATATGGTCTATCCCGAGTCCGCTCATGATATCCCCGACCAAGGGCCCCATCGGATTGCGCGCCCGTGTCGGCTTCAATCCGACCAGCCCACAAGCCGAGGCTGGAATGCGGATCGATCCGCCACCGTCATTGGCGTGCGCCATCGGTACCATCCCGCTGGCCACCGCCGCGCCTGACCCACCCGAAGAGCCACCGGTCGAGTGCGCAACATTCCACGGATTGCGCGCTGGGCCATAGAGCTTGGACTCGGTCGTCGGCACCAATCCGAATTCGGGGACGTTGGTCTTGCCCAGCGGGATGAGGCCAGCCGCGAGATAGCGATGCACAAGCTCTGCCGTGACGGGCGAGGGCATATCGGGTGTCAGCCGCGTCCCCTCCCGGTTGGGCACCCCCTCCATATGGCCCATAATATCCTTGAGCAGGAACGGCACGCCCTTGAACGGGCCATCGGGCAGCTTCTTCTTGGCCATTTCGCGTGCCCGTTCGAACATCGTCCAGACAATGGCGTTGAGCGCGGGGTTGTGGCGCTCGATCCGCTCGATCGCAGCATCGACCAGCTCGATGGGCTTGACCTCCTTTTGATGGACAAGTTTTGCGAGGCCAAGCCCGTCATGTTTCACATAGTCGATGGCCGCCATTCCGATTCCTCTCCTGTGGTTTGACCAGAGGCTAGGCAGGAGCCGCAGCAATGGCAATCTGCTGCGGTGGCCGGGCGATCAGTCCTTCAGGAAAATTTCCTCGATCGGCATCGCGAACAGAGTGGCAATCCGGAATGCAAGCGGGAGCGAGGGATCATATTTTCCGGTTTCGATCGCGTTCACGCTCTGGCGGGAGACTTCGAGCCGGTCGGCCAGATCGCCCTGGCTCCAGTCGCGCTCGGCGCGCAGAACTTTGAGGCGGTTTTTCACGCGCCGCGCGCCCTTTGCACCACCTGTCCGATACCAAGGCCGCCACACCAGATTCCAAACGCGAAGCTGCTCGGGAAATGATCCACTACAGCCGCTTGCTCCAGAAAGCCCCAGACGGTGGCGATCGCCAGCAGCAAGCCTGTCGCGAACAGGCTCGAGCGTATGGCGAGCAGCCGGACATATTCATCCTGCTCTTCTGCGAGATAGCGGCCCATTGTCAGGATTGAGCCAAGCACCGGAACCGCAGGCAAGAGCGCGACAAGCCAGATGGCTACGCCGGTCAAAGCAAAATGATCTCCCAGATAATTGGCGAGAAGGAGAAAGGCGAAGTAGCACATCATGAACGCGGTAAGCCCGCGCAGGTAGCGATCGAGCGCTGGGTTGATCCGTCCATTCTGGAAGGCGTTCCCACGCACTTCGCGCACGAACAGCAACGTCGCAACCAGTGGTATCAAGAACACCGGATAGCGACCGTCTCCGGTCAGGTCGAATGCATGCCAGATCGGCTTCACCACAAAGAACGATGCCAGGAAGAGGGCGATGGCCAGAAAAAACCTCAGATAGTGCAGCCTTCCGGACGACATTGTGTCGGACATGACAATGATCCTTTTCTAAATGACAAGTTTCATTTACATATGATTCGCCCGCATGTCAAGCGACATTGACATATGCCGCCATGAACGATGCAGAGGCTTGCCCGTTTCGCGTCCCCCCGCCATAGGCGCTGTCATGTCCCAGATGTTCAAGATCGCCCTTCCCGACGGCTCAGTGCGCGAAGTGATCGCAGGCTCAACTCCGGCCGACATTGCTGCCGCCATCGGTCCGGGACTTGCCAAGGCCACGCTCGCTGCGCGCGTCAACGGAGAGTTACGCGATGCGGCGCGGCCGTTCGAAGGGGATGCGTCGCTCGCGCTGGTGACGGCGAAGGACGAGGCCGATGCGCTCGAACTCGCGCGGCACGATTATGCGCACGTCCTTGCAGAAGCCGTGCAGAGCCTGTTTCCCGGCACGCAGATCACCTTCGGCCCCTCGACCGATGATGGCTTCTATTATGATTTCGCGCCCGCAGACCGACCTTTCACCGAGGACGACCTGCCCGCAATCGAGGCGGAAATGCGCCGCATCATCGCCGCCGACAAGCCGCTGCGCCGCGAGGTCTGGAGCCGGGCCGACCTGATCGCGCGCTGGGCGAGGAATGGGGAAAGCTTCAAGGCCGAATGGGCCGCCGAACTGCCCGCCAAGGAAGACGGTGGCGAGGAACTGAGCGTCTATTGGTCGGGCGACGACTGGATGGACATGTGCCGCGGGCCGCATCTGGCCTCGACTGGCAAGCTTGATCCGGCCGCGTTCAAGCTCACGCGCGTTTCGGGGGCCTATTGGCGCGGCGACCAGAACAATCCGCAGCTTTCGCGCATCTACGGCACAGGCTGGCTCAACAAGAAGCAGCTCGACGCGCACCTCGTCCGGCTGGAGGAAGCCGCCAAGCGCGATCATCGCAAGATCGGGCAGGAGATGGACCTGTTCCACCTCCAGTCCGAAGCGCACGGGTCGGTCTTCTGGCATCCGAACGGTTACATGGTCTGGCGCCAGCTCGAAGCCTATATGCGTCGGCGGATCGATGGCGGCGGCTATGTCGAGGTGAAGACGCCGCAGATCATGGATGCGCGCCAATGGGAAGCGTCTGGGCATTGGGGCAAGTATCGCGAGAACATGTTCATCGTCCCCGACGAAACGCCGAATACCGAGGATGACGGCCCGGTACTCAGCGGCGGGGGCGACCTGATGGCCTTAAAGCCGATGAACTGTCCGGCGCATGTCCTGATCTTCCGTCAGGGGATTAAATCCTACCGCGACCTGCCGTTGCGGATGGCGGAGATGGGCTGCTGCCACCGCAACGAACCGCACGGCGCGCTCCACGGCATCATGCGCGTACGGCAATTCACTCAGGATGACGGCCACATCTTCTGCCGTGAGGACCAGATCGTCGAGGAAACCCGGCTGTTCTGCGACCTGCTCGACCAGGTTTATCGCGATCTCGGTTTCGACAATTATGCGATCAAGCTCGCGCTGCGGCCTGAAAAGCGCTTCGGCAGCGACGAGATGTGGGACCGGGCCGAGGCCGACCTGCGCGCCGCTGTGGTCGCAACGGGCCGCGCCACGCCCGAATATGGCTGGGAGGAACTTCCGGGTGAAGGCGCCTTTTACTCCCCCAAGCTCGAATGGCATCTGACTGACGCGATCGGGCGGACATGGCAATGCGGCACGCTGCAACTCGACTATGTCCTGCCCGAACGATTGGACGCGACCTATGTCGGCGAGGATGGGGCCAAGCACCGCCCGGTGATGCTCCACCGCGCGATCCTCGGCACCTATGAGCGTTTCATCGGCATATTGATCGAGCATCATGCCGGGCGCTTCCCGGTCTGGCTCGCGCCGGTGCAGGCCGTCGTGGCGACAATCGTTTCCGATGCGGACGATTATGCGAACGCCTGTGTCGAAAAGCTGAAGGCGGCGGGTATCCGGGTCGAGGCTGATCTCCGCAACGAGAAGATCAACTACAAGGTCCGTGAACATTCGCTGGCCAAGGTACCGCATCTGCTCGTCGTCGGGATGCGCGAGGCGGAGGCAGGCAAGGTCGCGATCCGTACGCTCGGTTCGGACGGGCAGCGGATCATGAGCCTCGATGAGGCGATCGCGATGCTGAACGACGAAGCGACGCCGCCGGATATGAGATAGCGATCAGTCAGCAAACACGGGCGCACGTTTCTCCATATTGGCCATAACCGCCTCGATCTGGTTGGGTGTGCGGATTACTTTCAGTTGCTCGGTGGTTTCCGCGAGCAGCAGCTCGGCGTCACTGGCGTGGCCGACAAGATTGCAAAGCCTTTTGGCGCCGCGAATGGCGTGGGGGTTTTTGTTGGCGATGACCTGCGCAAGCTCCATCGCCTTGGCGCGAGGATCGTCCGCGAGGTGCGAGACAAAACCGAGTGCATGAGCCTCCACCCCAGAGAATTCACGGTTGGTATAGGTCAACTCGCGCAGCACATCGTCGCGCACCAGCGTCCGCCACAGCGGGAAGCCCGCCATGTCAGGCACCAGCCCCCATTTGAGCTCCATGATCGCACAGCGCGTTTCGGGGTGGGCAATGCGGATGTCCGCGCCCGACAGAATCTGGAAGCCGCCGCCGAACGCCACGCCGTGCGCCGCCGCGATCACCGGCACAGGCAAGGTCCGCCAGCCCCAGGCAACATGCTGCGGCAGGTTCGCATCGCCGTGGCTGCGCGCCGCAAGATCGTTGCCCGATCCGCCGCCGCCCATGCTCGCCATGTCGAGTCCGGCGCAAAAGGCCCGCCCCTCGCCGGACAGCACAACGACACGCAGGCCTGTGGTATTCGCAAGCACAGCAATCGCTTCCGCAATCCCGGCAAACATCGCCGGATCAAGCGCGTTCATCTTGTCGGTTCGGATCAGGCGGACATCGGCGATGCCGCTTTCCATCGAAATGCTCACGCGATCCTTCATGCCCCAATCCTTTGCAAAGCGGCCTCGACCAGCGGCAATTGGTCGTTGCCAAAATACATATCGTCTCCGCCAACGAACATGGTTGGCGATCCATAGCCGCCGCGGGCAATCAGTTCGTCGGTGTTGGCGCGCAGTCGCGCCTTGTTCGCATCGCTGACCGAGGCTGCGCGGATCGCTGCGCCGTCCAGCCCTGCAGCGTTGGCGAAGCGCTCCAGCACGTCGGGATCGTCGAGATTTTCGCCGCGCCCGATAAAGCCCTCAAACGCCGCCTTGGAAAAAGCGCGGAGTGCCTGCTGGTCATCCTCGAGCGCACAGGCCATGCGCATCGCGTTGACGCTCTTGGCCGGATGATACTGGTTGGGAAAACTCATCGTGACACCCGCCAGCCGCGACCAGTCCTTGAGCACCTTCCAGCTATGCTTGAAGCGCGGATTGCCACCGCCTTCGCGCGCGGCATAGACCGAAGGATTGACCGCGTTGAACACCCCGCCGACGAGGATCGGGCGATAGACGATCGTTGCGCCTGTCCGCGCGACGACACCCTCGACATTGGTGAAGGCGAGATAGGTCCAGGGGCTCGACAGGTCGAAAAAGAACTCCAGGCCGCTCATTGGGCAATGATCCGGGAAAAGCCGACAGTCATTCCATGCCCCTCTGATACGTCGCCATGTCGAAATAATCGCGCCAGACCTTGATCTTGCCATCCTCCATGACGAACACCCCGCAGCAAGGCAGTGCGACCTTCTTGTCTCCCATCTCGGTGCGATCCATCCGCTCTGCAATAACAATGTCGCCGGTCGCGACGATATTCAGGATTTCCCATTCGGTACGCGTCCAGCCCTTCAAGAAGGCGCCGATAAACGGCCGAAGATTGGCCCGCCCGCTGACCGGGGCGATCGGCATGTTATAGTAGGTGCCATCCTCGGCAAAATAATCCAGCAATTCCTCCACATCGAGCCGCGACCAGGCGGTGATGAAGGCGCGGATGATCTGTTCGTTGGAAGACATGTCCTTCTCCTTGCTGGCGGTCATTCAGCCCTTCGCCTTTTCCCAATACTGGTCACGCAACAGCCGCTTGTAGAGCTTGCCCGTGTCATGCCGGGGAAGCTCGGCGAGGAAATCGATCCGGCGGGGGATTTTGACGCCCGACAGCTTTTCGCGGGCATAGCTTACCAGGTCATCGCGCAGCGCGTCGCCCGCCTCCGCCATATCGACCGGCTGGATCACGGCGATGACTTCCTCGCCCATTTCTTCGTGCGGCCCTCCGATCACGGCAACATCCTGCACCCGCGGATGTGTGACGAGATGGTTCTCGATTTCCTGCGGGTAGATGTTCACCCCGCCCGAAATGATCATGAAGCTCTTGCGGTCGGTCAGATAGAGATACCCTTCCTCATCCATCCATCCGACATCGCCGAGCGTTGACCAGCCCTTCGAATTGTGGCTTGAAGCGGTTTTTTCCGCATCGCCATGATATTCGAAGACGCTCTCGTTTTCGAAGTAGATCGTCCCTTCAGAGCGGGGCGGCAACTCGGTCTCGTCATCTTCGCCCACAATATGCAGCACGCCGTTGACGGCCTTGCCCACCGAACCCTTGTGCGCCAGCCAGTCGTTCGAACCGATAAAAGTCGAGCCATTGCCTTCGGAGCCGGCATAATATTCCTCGATGATCGGCCCCCACCAGTCGATCATCCCTTCCTTGACTGGAATGGGACAGGGTGCCGCTGCATGGATGGCACAATCAAGCGATGACAGGTCATATTTCGACCGGATTTCTGCGGGCAGCTTGAGCATGCGAACGAAATGCGTCGGGACAAACTGGCCACAGGTCGCCCTGTACTTCTCAATGTTCGCAAGCACGGCTTCGGGATCGAACTTCTTCATGATGATGACAGTGCCGCCAATCTTGTGCACCGTCATCGACCATCTGAGTGGCGCAGCGTGATAAAGCGGCGCCGGCGAGAGGTAAATGCTGTCCACATTGAAGCGGTAATGCGCCACCGCCAGCATGGCGAGCGTGCTCACCTGATCGATCGCGGGATCGGCGGGCATCGGCACACGCACGCCTTTGGGTCTGCCGGTCGTGCCCGACGAATAGAGCATATCGACGCCCGCGCGTTCATCGGCAATCGGGGTTGCCGGCATGGCCGCAACCGCATCCTCCCACGACGCGTATCCCGCAACCTCGCCACCCAAGGCGTAGCGCTCAACCTGCGTTGAAAGCTGTGCCGCCAAACCTGAAAGGCTTGCCGACATCACGAACAGCTTCGCGCCCGAATTTTCGAGGATATAATCGGTTTCATCGGCAGTCAGCCGCGTCGAGAGGCAGACATAGCGCAGACCGGAACGCTGCGCGGCCCAAGTCAGATCGTAAAAATCGGGCGTGTTTTCCAGCATGAAGGCGACGACATCTTCGGCCTCCAAACCGCGCGAACGGAAGAACCGGGCGGCGCGGTTCGACGCTTCATCCAGCTGTTTGTAGGTGCGCACTTCGCCGGTTTCGGCCACAATCACGGCGGGCTTGTCCGGGTTCGTTCGGGCATGGACGCTAGGGTGCATGGGCTTCGAAACTCCTCTCGATTCGGTATCGCCCGCGAATCTCTTGTCCGCGTTAAAAAACGATAGCCAGCGATTGAGTTGCAGACCAGCACTGATCTTGGCTAGGGAACATTGATGGCAAGCAACTTTCCCACAGGCGAGTTCGATCCGATCCAACTGATCAGGATGATGAGCGGCAACGGCCACAACGCGCTGATCGGTGTCCAATATCATGCGCATGGCCCGGGCTGGGCCGAACTGCGTTTGCCATACAGCAATTCGCTGGTGGGCGATGCCGCGACTGGCATCCTGGCATCTGGCCCGATCTTCACGATGATGGACATGGCCACATCAATGTCGATCTGGCTCAAGCGCGGCAGCTTCCAGCCCCAGGCAACGCTTGACCTGCGCGTCGACTATCTCCGCCCGGCCGAACCCGGCAAGGACGTGTTCGGACGTGGCGAATGCTATCACCTGACCCGGTCGATCGCCTTTGTCCGGGGACAGGCGCACGATGGCGATCCCGCGCTCCCGATCGCCCATGTCGCAGGCACCTACATGTTCACGGCAGGCGCGTGATGAAGCCCGAATCCCCCTTTGCAAAGACGATGGGCTTCGGTTCGGAACGCGATGAGAATGGCCGGCTCGTGCTGACCATGGCCTATCAAACCGACAAGATGGGCCGCCCCGGCTTTCTTCATGGTGGAGCGATTGCCGGGATGTTGGAAGCGGTAGCCTTTGCCACGCTGGCCGAAGCGCTGGATGCGGATGACACAGCCCGGATCAAGCCGGTCAACGTCACTGTCACCTATATGCGCGGCGGGCGCGACCACCTGACCCGCGCACGGGCAACAATCGAACGACTGGGCCGCCGCATCGCCAATGTCGAAGCCGTGGCCTGGCAGGACGATCCCGCAAACCCCATCGCCATTGCCCAGATGAACCTGTTGCTGGCGCGGGATTAGCGGCGCCAAGGCTACTCTGCGGCCACGGCCTGCTCGGGTTCCTTCCAGACCAGCACCGGCTTTCTTGCCGCCAGCGTCTCGTCGAGCCGCCTGCGCGGCGCAAAGTGCGGTGCCGTCTTGAGTGACGGATCACCCTGTTTGGCTCGCAGTGCGACCGACCGGAGTGCCCCGATGAACTGGTCGAGCGCAGCCTTGCTTTCGGTCTCGGTCGGCTCGACCAGCATCGCGCCGTGGACGACGAGCGGGAAATACATCGTCATCGGATGATAGCCCTCGTCGATCAGCGCCTTGGCGATGTCGAGCGTGGTGAAGCCCTCGGCGAGCCCCGCATCGGAGAAAAGCGCCTCATGCATGCACGGTCCCGAAGCCCCGAACGGCGCGTCGAGCACATCGTCGAGCGAACGCAGGATATAATTGGCATTGAGCACGGCATCCTCCGCCACCTGGCGCAACCCGTCTGCGCCATGCGAAAGGATATAGGCAAGCGCGCGTGTATACATCCCCATCTGGCCGTGAAACGCCGTCATCCGGCCGAATGACTGGGCATGATGTTCGCCAGCGGTCTCTTCCTCGACGAGGTGGAACTCATTGCCATGCCATTCGACAAAGGGCAGCGGCGCATACGGCGCGAGCGCTTCGGACAGCACGACCGGCCCCGAGCCCGGCCCGCCGCCGCCATGCGGCGTGCTAAAGGTCTTGTGGAGGTTGATGTGCATCGCATCGACGCCGAGATCGCCGGGGCGGACGCGCCCGACGATCGCGTTGAAATTGGCGCCATCGCAGTAGACAAACGCCCCGGCGGCATGGACCGCGTCAGAAATCGCCTTCATCTCGCGTTCGAACAGGCCGCAGGTGTTGGGGTTGGTGATCATCACCCCCGCAACGTCCGACCCGAGCCGCGCCTTAAGCGCCGCGAGGTTGACCCGGCCTTCCGCCGTCGCCGGTATATTCTCGACCATATAGCCGGCAAAGGCCGCCGTCGCCGGATTGGTGCCGTGTGCGCTTTCAGGGACAAGGATTGTCGAACGCGCATCGCCGCGCGCTTCGAGTGCTGCGCGAATTGCGAGGATGCCACACAATTCGCCGTGCGCGCCCGCCTTGGGCGACATGGCAACCGCCTTCATGCCGGTGAGCGTCACCAGCCAGTGCGCCAGTTCGTGGATGACAGCGAGCGCACCCTGCACCGTGTGGGCCGGCGCGAGCGGGTGGACATCGGCAAAGCCCTTCATCCGCGCAACCTTTTCGTTGAGCCGCGGATTATGCTTCATCGTGCACGAGCCGAGCGGGAAAAGGCCGAGGTCGATCGCATAGTTCTGGCGCGAAAGGCGCGTATAGTGGCGCACCGCTTCGGGCTCGGACAGGCCGGGAATGCCGATCGGGCGATTGCGCTCAAGCCCGCCAAGCCGCGACGCGCCAGCGGGGGCGCTGGCAATGTCCACGCCCGTGGTTTCGCTATCCCCAATCTCGAAGATCAGCGCCTCGTCGAGCATCAGGGCGCGATTGCCGGTATAGGTGGCCGCAACCGCCGCTTCGTCGCCGCCCGTTTCGGGCCGCCATCCGCTTGCGTTGATCGTCATGCCAGCACCTCCTCAAGCGCCGAAGCAAAGGCTTCGACGTCTTCCGGCGTCACCACCTCGGTCACCGCCACGACAAGGCCATTCCCGAGGCTCGCTTCGCCGGGATAGAGCCGTCCGAGCGAAACGCCGCCAAGCACCTTGCGGTCGGCGAGTGCCCGGACGACCGGCCGTGCTTCCTTCGGCAGCTTCAGTGTGAATTCGTTGAAGAAACTCTCATTGACCAGTTCAACGCCCGGCACCCTCACCAGTCGTTCGGCGGCCGCAACCGCTTTCGCATGATTGAGCGCGGCCAAATCGCGCAGGCCACGCTCTCCCAGCAGGGTCATGTGAATGCTGAATGCCAGCGCGCACAGCCCGGCATTGGTGCAGATGTTCGACGTCGCCTTTTCGCGACGGATATGCTGCTCGCGGGTCGAAAGCGTCAGCACGAAGCCGCGCTTGCCTTCTGTATCCACCGTCTCGCCGCACAGACGCCCCGGCATCTGGCGGACAAACTTTTCCTTGCAGGCGAACAGCCCGACATAGGGCCCGCCGAACTGGAGCCCGACGCCGATCGACTGGCCTTCGCCGACCACGATATCCGCGCCCATTTCACCCGGCGACCGGATCGCGCCGAGCGCGACCGGTTCGGTTACGACCGCCACCAGCAGCGCGCCATTCTCATGCGCCTTGGCGGCAATCGCGGAGAGATCCTCGATCCGGCCAAGGATGTCGGGATACTGGACGACGACGCAGCTTGTCTCGTCGTCAATGGCTGCCAGAAGCCGGTCGCTGTCGGTCTTGGCCGAAAGCTCGGGCGCTACGGTATCAAGCGCATCACCCGTGAACTTCGCCATCGTCCGGGCAAGGCTGACATAATGCGGATGAAGCCCCGAAGAGAGGATCGCCTTCTTCCGCTTGGTGACGCGGCCCGCCATGCTGATCGCTTCCCAGCAAGCGGTCGAGCCGTCATACATTGACGCGTTTGCAACATCACAGCCGTAGAGCCGCGCGACCTGCGTCTGGAACTCGAACAGCATCTGGAGCGTGCCCTGCGCGATTTCGGGTTGGTAGGGCGTATAGGCCGTCAGGAACTCGCCGCGCTGGATCAGGTGATCGACACTCGCCGGGATATGGTGTTTATAGGCCCCGCAGCCAAGGAAGAACGGATGATGCGCCGCGGCCATGTTCTGGCGCGCCAGCGCTGAGAAATGCCGCTCGACCGCCATTTCGCTGGCATGATTGGGCAGGTCCGCTATCGGGCCGGCCAGCCGCGCTTCGGCGGGGACGTCCACGAACAGGTCGTCGATCGACCTGGCGCCGATGACGCCGAGCATCGCCTGCCGGTCGGCCTGGGTAAGGGGAAGGTAGCGCATCAAAGCCCCGCCACGAAGGCCTTGTAGGTCGCTTCATCCATCAGGCCGTCAAGCTCGGATGGATCGGAAAGCGTGAGCTTGAAGAACCAGCCATCGCCTTCGGGGTCGGAGTTGACGAGCGCCGGATCGCCGTCGAGTGCGCCATTGCCTTCGGTCACGGTGCCCGTGACGGGCGCATAGACGTCCGATGCGGCCTTGACCGATTCAACCACGGCGGCGTCCCCGCCCTTGTTGACCTGTGCGCCAGAAGCGGGGACTTCAACAAACACGATGTCACCCAGCTGGCTCTGCGCGTAATCGGTGATGCCCACCGTCGCGGTCGTGCCATCGACGGCAATCCATTCATGTTCGTCGGTGAAGTAACGGGTCATTTAGCAGCTCCTCTGCGGACATAAGTGTGGGGGATGAACGGCATTCTGGTAACGGTCAGGCCGATCCGCTTGCCGCGGACATCGGCCTCAAGAGCCGTGCCGGGCGTGGCATGGCCGGTCGAGACAAAGCCCATCGCGATGGGCACCTGCAGGCTTGGCGCGAAGCCACCCGATGTGATCACGCCGATCTGTGTGTCGCCAGCGAAAATTGCGGCACCTTCGCGCACCGGTTGGCGCCCTTCGACCGTGAAGCCGACGCGCTTCGAGGGCGGGCCTTCGGCCAGTGCTTTCAGGATCCGTTCGCCACCGGGAAAGCCGCCCTCTGCGCGGCGGCGCTTTGAAATGGCAAAACCGAGATCGCCCTGCACAGGATCGACGCGTTCATCGAGATCATGGCCGTAGAGCGGCAAACCAGCCTCGAGCCGCAGCGAATCGCGCGCGCCAAGGCCAATCGGTTTGACTTCGGGCTGCGCGACCAAAGCGTCGGCGAGTGCTACAACGGCTTCGACGGGAATCGAAATCTCGAACCCGTCCTCGCCGGTATAACCCGAACGACTGATCCACAGCGGCTCATGCCCCCACAGGAAGCTGCCCGCCTCCATGAAGAACAGCTTTTCGACACCGGGAACAACACGCGCCAGCGCGTCGACCGCCTTGGGTCCCTGCAGCGCGAGCAGTGCACGGTCTTCCATATGGTTGAGCGTGATTTCATCGGGGAGATGTTCACGAATATGGCCAATATCCTCCCATTTCACCGCTCCATTGACGACGAGATAATGGCCCATCGGGGCATTGGTAATCATCAGATCATCGAGGATGCAGCCCTCATCGTTGAGCAGCAGCGAATAGCGCATCCGCCCCTCGGCCAGCGCCGAGATATCGCCGGGGACAACCGCTTCGAGCGCTTCGGCAACGCCGTCGCCGCTGAGCATCAACTGCCCCATGTGCGAGACATCGAACAGACCCGCATT
>CXWL01004985.1_pt1 | contig 52801 bp, 49 predicted proteins | sample 590931 | NCBI WGS metagenome assembly CXWL01 (sample SAMEA3498368, study PRJEB10139) | groundwater metagenome | biome: water well; material: biofilm material | place: Germany | collected 2015-04-27 | reverse complement strand
GCCAGCTTGGCCTTGATCGAGCAGCTTGCGGAACATTTCGACGCCCGTGCAGGTCGTCTTCACTGTGTCGCGCAGACCGATGATCTCGATTTCCTCGCCAACTTTGACGATGCCCTTTTCGACCCGGCCGGTGACGACGGTGCCGCGGCCCGAGATCGAGAACACGTCTTCGACCGGCATCAGGAACGGCTGATCGATCGGACGATCGGGTTGCGGGATGTAGGTGTCGACGGCGGTCATCAGGTTCATGATCGCGTCTTCGCCGAGCACCGGGTCACGGCCTTCGACCGCCGCCAGCGCCGAACCGCGCACGATCGGAATGTCGTTGCCCGGGAACGAATTGTTCGACAGCAGCTCGCGCACTTCCATTTCGACCAGCTCGAGCAATTCGGCGTCGTCGACCATGTCGGCCTTGTTCAAGAACACGACCATCGCCGGCACGCCGACTTGGCGGGCGAGCAGAACGTGTTCGCGGGTTTGCGGCATCGGGCCGTCAGCGGCCGACACAACCAGGATCGCGCCGTCCATCTGGGCTGCGCCCGTGATCATGTTCTTCACGTAGTCGGCGTGGCCAGGGCAATCGACGTGGGCGTAGTGACGGTTCTCGGTTTCGTACTCGACGTGGGCGGTGTTGATGGTGATGCCGCGCGCCTTCTCTTCCGGCGCCGCGTCGATGTCCGCGTAGGCCATCGCTTTCGCGCCGCCCTTCTTCGACAAAACCATCGTGATCGCCGCCGTCAACGTCGTCTTGCCGTGGTCCACGTGGCCGATCGTGCCGATGTTGCAGTGCGGCTTCGTCCGGTTGAATTTTTCCTTGGCCATCGTGGTCCTCGTCAGCTCCGGGGCTTACGCCAAAAACATTGCGCGCGCCGGGCGGCTGCCTGGCGCGATAAGGTTGCGGTCTTTAGCCCCCCGCGCGTGGGCGTCAAGTCCTGGTTTGGACCCTGATTTGCGAAGCGGCTTGGAGGGGCGCCGCGAGCACGCTAAAGCGCTCTGGCGTCGGTCGTCCGAGAGGACGCCAAGAGGGAACGCGGTGCGGGAGCTTGCTCCTCATTCCGCGGCTGTGCCCGCAACTGTCAGCGGCGAGCGCCCCGCCATCATGCCACTGCCCTTTCACGAGGCGCGGGAAGGCGGCGGAAGCGCAACGACCCGTGAGCCAGGAGACCTGCCGACGCAGTCGCTCGTTCCTCGGCCGGGTCCAGCCGAACGAACCGGATGTCTCCGCAGCAGCGACGCGGGCAGGCCTCGCGCATCTCGCGCGCCCGCTTTTGGCTGTTGCATTGCGCCGCCGGGCCATGAGGCGCGCGAACCGGAGGCGCGTTCATGCGCAAATTATTGTCCACCACTGCCCTCGCCCTCATCGGGCTCACCAGCGCTGCGTTCGCCGAGGACGACGATATCGTCGTCACCGGGGTGCGCACGCCGACGCCGATCGAGACATTGCCCGCGCGCATCGACGTGATCGATCGCGCCGACATCGAACGACAGAACCTGATCAGCCTGGCGGACGCGATTGGCGCGCAAGCGGTGCAGGCCGGCGGCGCCGGCCAACAGGCGTCGCTGTTCCTGCGCGGCGCCAACTCGAAGCACGCGCTGGCTCTGTTCGACGGCATGCGGATCAACGACGCTTCAACGCCGAATGCGCAATATGATTTTGGCCTCGACACCTTGGGTGGGATCGAGCGTGTCGAAGTGCTGCGCGGGCCGGCGTCGTCCATCTACGGCTCTGACGCCATTGGCGGCGTAGTGAACCTGATCCCGCGCCGCGGCGGCGAGACCGCTTTCGAGCCGTTCTTCGAGGCCAGCGCCGGCTCGTTCGAGACACGTCGTGTCGTTGCCGGCGCAGCCGGCGGCATAGGCGCTTTCGAGTACGGCGTCAGCACCGAATTGTTCGACACCGAAGGCCACGACCTCGTCCCGGCGCGCTTCACCACCGCCACTGGCGATGCCGACGGCGCGACGCAGCGCGCATTCACTCTCAGCGCCCGCAACGATGCCGGCGTGTTCGCGTTCGACGCGTTGGTGCGCCTGCGGCGGGCGGATTCGGAGTTCGACACCTTCTCTGGAGGCGCCTTCTTCGATCTGCGGGCCGATGATCCTGACCTCAAGGGTAGCAACGACCAGGCGCTCTGGCGCCTTGGCGCAGAGATGGAGGCGGGAACCGCGCTCACGTTCCGGCTGGAAGGCGGCGAGGTTCGCATCGAGCGTGAAGAGGTGGATGGCGGTGTTGTCGCCAACGCAGCGGAATCGACACAGCGTTTCCTCGATCTGAGCGCGCGGTATGCGCGTGACGGGGTGACGCTGGTGGCGGGTGCAGAGCTGCGGCGCGACGAGATCGACACCTTGCCACAATTCGCGGCGCCGCTGCAGGTCGAAGAAGAGCAGAGTGCGTTCTATCTGAACGGGCAGACGCGCTTTGCCGAGCGTTTCACGGCCACGGGCTCCGTTCGTGTGGACGATACAGAGACGTTCGGCGCGCAGACCACTTATGCTTTGGGGTTGGTCGCCGATCTCGGCGCGCTGCGTGCATTTGCGTCGTACGGCACGGCCTTCAAGGCGCCCTCGCTCAGCGAGCGCTTTGAGCTCAGCCTCTTCAACATCGGCAACCCGGACCTGCTGGCGGAAGAATCTCGCTCGTGGGAACTCGGCGCGGATTGGGCGGTGTTTGAGGGCTTTTCGGTCGGCGGCTCGTACTACCAGACGCGGATCGACGATTTGATCGACTACAATTTCGGCACGCTGCAAAACGTCAATGTCGGCGAAGCCGCGATCGACGGCGCGGAGGCGTATGTCGAGGCCGCGCCAACCCGGTGGGCGGCGCTCCGTCTCGCTTACGCGTGGACAGACGCCCGCAATGAGATCACCGGCGCACCTTTGGCGCGTCGGCCTGAGCATTCTTGGCGCGCGGAGGCGCGGATCACGCCAACCGATCGGCTGGGTCTGTCATTGGTCTGGGATTTTGTCGGCGAACGCACCGACGTGACCTACAGCAATGGCGGCGTGTTCCTGAGCGGCAATGCGCCCGTCGAGAGCTACAATGTCGGCGCGTTGGCGGCGACCTACGATCTGGACGATCACGCAGAACTGTTTGCACGCGTCGATAATCTCACCGACGAAAGCTACGAGCAGCCGTCGGCGTTCGCTGCCGCCGGCCGTGGCGCACGCCTTGGGGTGCGGGCGCGGTTCTAAAGATTGCAGCGCTTCGATTGCGGGCATAGCGTTCCTCCTGTCCTGGCAGGAGGAACGCTTATGACCGTTGCGAAAGTGATCGAGATTACCGCTGCGTCGAAGAAGGGGCTTGAGGACGCCATCGTCAGCGGCGTCACCAAGGCGACCGAAACACTCGACGATGTCGAAGGCGCCTGGGTTCAAGACATCAAGATCAAGTGTAAAGACGGCAAGATCAGCGAATGGCGCGTGAATATGAAAGTGAGCTTCGTGCTGAAATGATCAGCGCGGCGCTTGCTTTGCGGCTTTATGCATTGCTGCATCGAGCGCCGAGAGAAAGCGCGAGCGGTCAGCTGCGCTAAACGCGGCCGGGCCGCCACCGCCTTCGCCGAACGAGCGCAGATGCTCCATGATCGAGCGCTGCGCCAATGCTGTACCGATGGACGCCAAGGTCCATTCCTTGCCGGTTTGCCCCAATACAATGGCGCCGGCCTTCAAGCAGCGATCCGCCAATGGCAGGTCTGAGGTGATGACGACGTCGCCAACTGCGGCGCGCTCAGCAATCCAATCGTCGGCGACATCGGGGCCAGCATCAACGGCGACAACCTTGATCAGCGGATGTGTCGGCGCACGCAGATAGGTGTTGGCCACCACAAACACCGGCGCGTTCAGGCGCAATGCGACTTTGTAGATTTCGTTCTTCACCGCGCAGGCGTCGGCGTCGATGTAGATGCTCATGCAAACCGGCCGGAGATTGGAGCGGGTAGAGGGAATCGAACCCTCGTCTTTAGCTTGGAAGGCTATTGCTCTACCATTGAGCTATACCCGCTTTGTCTCATGCGCCCGCCTTCGCCCTCTGGGCTTCGGCGCGGCAGCCTTCTCTGCGGCTCGCGCGCAGCGAAGGCTGGTGGAAGGGGCTGGATTCGAACCAGCGTACGCTCGCGCGGGCAGATTTACAGTCTGCTGCCATTAACCACTCGGCCACCCTTCCGGCCTTGCTTCCGCGTCGCACGGAGGGCTTATGGGCCACCCGGTGTTTCGCGGAGCGCGTCTTATAGTCAGGTCCCCTCCCCCGCTCAAGCCGCGTCGCGGCCCTCCTCGCAGCCATGAAAAGGCCGCGCCGCCGATGCGTACGCCGCGGCGCGAATTTGAGGCCGAGACAGGCGGTCCGTCCTGGATCTGGGGCGTGCATGCCAGCTTGGCGGCCATCGCCAATCCCGCCCGCAAGGTCGAGCGCATCGTCGCCACCCGCAACGCGGCCGCGCGTCTGTCGCGTCATCTCGACGTCCAGCTGCTCGATCCCGAGGCAATCGACGGGATGCTGCCGCCGGGCGCCGTGCACCAGGGTTTGGCGGTGCGCGCGAGCCAATTGGAGGCTCTGTCGCTTGAGGCGGCGTGCGGGCCTGCTGACGGGCGGGCGGTTCTGGTGCTCGATAGCGTCACCGATCCGCAGAATGTCGGCGCGGCCTTTCGGTCAGCAGCAGCGTTCGGCGCGCGCGCGCTCGTGTTGCAGGATCGCAGATCGCCGCCGCTGACGGGCGCGCTCGCCAAAGCGGCCGCCGGCGCGATCGAGATCGTGCCGCATGCGCGCGTTCCTAACATCACCCGCGCGATCGAAAGCCTGAACGCGCTTGGCTATGTGACGATCGCGCTGGAAGGCGAAACCGATCTCCCGCTCGGCGCCGCCATCGAGCAGGGCAAGCCATGCGCGTTTGTATTGGGCGCAGAAGGCAAAGGCCTGCGTGACGGCGTCGCCGAAGCGTGCCTCAAGCGCGCGCGCATTCCGATTGCCCCGAACATGGAAAGTTTGAACGTGTCGGTGGCTGCCGCCATCGCGCTCTACGAGGCGACGCGCGCTTAGTGCTTGGCTTTGCCGCCGGTGAGCATGCGCTTCACGAAGAAGAACACCGCAATCACGATCAGATAGCCGACGAACAGAACGCCGGTGCGGGTCCAGAAGCTTTCTTCCATCAAAGGCGGCAACGTCACCTCGCCGCCGCCACCGGCAAGCACGGGCGCCAAGCGTTCGATGATGATGTGCACGACGGTGGCGACCAGCGCGACTGGAACCCACTGACGCCATGATCCAAGGAACACGGTCGCCGCGAGCGCGATCAGCAGACCTTTCGGATCGTTGATCTGCGTGAAGCCGTCGCGCAGCACCTGGATCGACTGGTCAATGAATTCCTGCATCTTTCACCCCTGCCTGAAGACGCTCCAATTCCCCGATGGCGGTTCTAGGAGGGATGGGCGGCGAGGTAAAGCGCGCGGCCACACAACCTGCGGCGCCCATAAATGCGCTCACCCTGCCCCGAAGCGTTCGGCCCAGGCGGCGACGTCGGAATCCTCGATCTTTTTGAACAACACGTCAGGCGGTGTGAATTTGAGGCCGCGCGGGAGCGCGTCGAGCAGATTCTTATCATCGCCCGAGGGCCAATTTCGATTGGCTTCGGGCACGCCCATCGCATCGAGCACCGCTTTCGCAGCATCGGGAATGAAGGGCTGGGCGAGAATGGCGAACAGCACAACCAGATTGAGCCCGGTGCGCACGCCGATCGCGGCAGCGTCACGATCGGTCTTGAGCGCCGTCCAGGGCGCGGCGACCTGCAGATATTCGTTGCCGGCAACCCAAAGCGCGCGCAATTCCGCCGCCGCTTTGCGGAACTCCATCTGCTCGTGACATTGCGTGAGCGCGGCGAGGCGTTCGTAGAATTCCTTCGTGACCTTCTCTTCCGCAGCGCCGGGCTTTCCGCCATCGGGCACCTCGCTGTCGAACTTCGACGCCGCGAAACGGGTAATGCGGTTGACGAAATTCCCGAACACGTTGGCGAGGTCGGCGTTGATGGTCTGCTGGAATTGTTCGAGCGTGAACGCCGCATCCGCGCTTTCCGGCGCGTTCGCCATCAGATACCAGCGCCAATAATCGCTCGGCAGCAGCTCAAGCGCTTGATCCATGAAGATGCCGCGCTTCTCGCTGGTCGAGAATTTGCCGCCGTACCACGTCACCCAATTGAACGCTTTCAGGCGATCAACCAGCTTCCACGGTTCGCCCGAGCCCATGATGGTGATGGGAAAGCTCACGGTGTGGAAGGCGACGTTGTCCTTGCCCATGAACTCGACATAGGTGACGTCGCTTGCGCCTTTATCCGTGCGCCACCAACGCTCCCAATCGCCGCCGCTTGCTTCGCTCCATTCGACGGTCGAGCCGATGTATTCGATCGGCGCATCGAACCAGACGTAGAAAACCTTGTTCTCAAAGCCCGTGCGCGGCGCGCCGTCCTTGGTGACGCGAATCCCCCAGGACAAATCGCGCGTGATGGCGCGATCGATCAGGCCTTCATCGAGCCATTTGTAAGCGATCGAACGCGCCAACGATGGCCAGGCATCGGCCCGGTCGACCCACGCGCGCACGCGCTCTTGCATCTTCGGCTGCAGCAAGAAGAGATGCGCGGTGTCGCGCACCTCGATGTTGGACGAGCCTGAGACTTTTGAGCGCGGGCTGATCAGATCGGTGGGATCCAGCAGACGCTGGCAATTGTCGCACTGATCGCCGCGCGCGCGTTCGAAGCCGCAATGCGGGCACGTGCCTTCGACGTAGCGATCAGGCAGGAAACGGCCATCGTCGATCGAGTAGACTTGGCGCGTGACGCGTTCTTCGATTAGCCCATTCTTCTCCAGCGCCTCGCAGAACTTTTGCGTGAGCTTGTGGTTCGGTGCGTTGGACGAGCGGCCGAAATGATCGAACGACAACTTGAACCCCGCGCACGCATCGCGCTGGATCACATATTGCTGCTCGCAATAGGTGGCGACGTCCTGGCCCGCTTCCGCGGCCGCAAGTTCGGCGGGTGTGCCGTGCTCATCGGTGGCGCAGATGTAGAGCACCTCGTGGCCCTGCAATCTGCGGAAGCGCGCATGCACGTCCGCCGGCAGCATAGACCCCGCCAAATTGCCGAGATGCTTGATGCCGTTGATGTACGGAAGCGCGGAGGTGATCAGATAGCGAGCCATGTGGCTCGCGATCTAGGCTGCTCCTCCGCCCGGTGCAAGCGCGCGCCTTATGCGATCGGATTGCTCTTCAGTCGGTTGTAGGCGTTGGCCATCTTCGTATCGTACTGGAATTGCGCGTAAGCCGGGCCGTTGTAGCGGCTGGCGAAACCCACCCAATCCTTACGCTGCAATTCATCGATCAAGCCATTTGCCCGCACAAAATCGATGAAACTCTGCAATTGGCCTTGCTCCGAGCGCGCCATCGCCGACACGAACGCGTGCGCGTTCGGGAAGCCGCCGTTCGGGAAGTTCTGCCCAAGCACTTGGAAGCGCCCGTAGCTCGCGCTTTGCAAAGCAGCTTCGGGATCGAGCGCGTAAGCCTGCGCCATTTGCGACCAGCGCTCTTCCTGCGTTCGCGGGTAACCACCGGGCGTGCGGTTTGAAATAGTCGGATGCGTCGCGTCGTAGCGCGAATTGGTTTTGCGCGAGAACAGATGCCGCTCGTAAAGAATGATCGGGCGCCCGTCGGCGGCGAAGCCGCCAAGTGGGCCTGACTCGACCTCCGCCACGGCGGCCACCGCTTCCCACTCACAGCTGAATTGCGCACCGACGCGTTCGAAATCCGCCCGTGTAAGCGGCGCGCGGCTTTCGGCGCGCAGCGACGATAAATAATCGACCGGGCCTGACGGTGGAGGCGGCGGCGGTGGTGGAGGCGGCGGCGATGTGCCTGGCCCCTGCGGCGGCGGCGCGGGCGGCGTTGCAGGCGGACGCGGCGGCGCAGGCGGCGGTGGCGCGGGCGGGCGCGGCGGCGCAGGCGGTGTGCGCGGCGGCGGCGCGGGTGGCGACGAAGATCCACGACGGCCGAAAATCGCCCGGAACAATGCGTCTAAGAAACTCATCGTCGTCCCCGCCTGCCCTTAGCTTACGCCACGCCCTTCAGCCTTTGATATGCTTCGCGCATCAAGCGGCCATAGCGTTCCACTTGACCCGGACCGTTATAGACCCGTGCGAAGCCTTCCCAATCGAGCCGCTGCAATTCGTCAGCGATGCCCGACGAACGCACGAAACCTTCGAAGGCTTTCAATTGCTGCACTTCGGTCTTGGCCATGTCGGCGACGAAGTCAGTGGCTTTGGCGAAGCCGCACTTGTCGTAGTTCATGCCCATGATCTGGAAGCGGCCCCAGCTTGCGGACGCGACTGCGGCTTCTGCGTCGAGCCCGTAGGCTTCGCGCAATTGCGCCCAGCGGCCAGCTTGGTCGCGCGGGTAAAGCGTGCGGTCCCAGGTTGGGTAAGAGACAGTCGGGTTGCTCGCATCGAAGCGACGGCTGGTGAGGCGCGAGAAGATGTGCGGCTCATACAAGATGATCGGCTTGCCGGTGGCGGCAAAACCCGATGCGCCGCTTTCAACCTCGACAACCGCCTGCACGGCCTCGGCTTCGCAGCCCAGGCGCGCCGCAGCTGCTTCGTAGTCTGCGCGCGTGAGACCGGTGCGGTTTTCCGCCGTCAATGTGTCGAGGAAGTGCGTGCCGCTCGGGTTGTCGCGCGAGACAGCGGCGTAGGCGTTGGCGAGCGCGGTCGCATAAGCCGCGAAGCCTTGATCGCCTTCGTAGGCGCGGGCGAAAGCTTCCCAATCGCGACGTTGCAATTCGTCGATCAAGCTTTGATTACGCAGATATTGCTCAAACGCGTTCAGCTGCCGCGCTTCCGATTGGGAGATGTCGGCGACGAACGCAAACACACTTGGGAAACCGGCTTGCGCAAAATAACGGCCAGGCGTTTGGAACGCGCCCCAGCTGGTCGCGCCAAGTGCGGCGGCCGGATCGAGCCCGTAGGCCTCGGCAAGTTTCGCGTAACGCGCGGCTTGCGTTCCGCCAAGGTCAGCGCGGCGCACGGTCGGCTGCGACACGTTCGGATTGGACGCGTCGAAGCGATGCGATGTGAGCTGGCTGAACCAATACGGCTCGAACGAAATCAGCGGACGCCCGTCGGCGCTGAAGCCCGGACCCGCGCTCTCGACACGGATCACGGTGCGCAACGCGTTCGCTTCCACGCCCAGTCGCTGCGCGGCGGCGTCGACATCCGCATTGGTGAGGCGCGCTGCGTTCTGTGCGCGCAAACCATCGACCGAGAAGCCGGACGGCGGCGTTGACGGTTGTGGACCGGCTGGCGGCGGCAATGGCGCCGGTGGGGCCGGTGGCGGCGGTGGCGCGGCCGGCGGAGAATGCGGCGGCGGTGGCGGCGGCGCAGTGGGCGGCGGAGGTGGAGGCGCGGTTGGCGGCGGCGCGGGCGGCGCAGTCGGCGGCGGCGCGGGCGGCGCAGCTGGTGGCGGCGCTGGCGGAGTTGCGGGCGGGCGCGGCGGGGCCGGTGGAGAAGGACGTGGCGGCGGTGGCGGTGCGGGGCGCGGCGGTGGCGGCGGGCTCGACCCACGGCTGCCGAAAATCGCGCGGAACACCGAATCCCAAACGCCCATGCGACTTCCCCTCAAACCGCGTTCTCGCGCGTGCCCAGCGCTGATGCGCCGCTCGGTTAACCATAGACGGCGCCCCCCGCAAAGGGAAACAGCGCCGGTCGATTAGCCTGGCCGGCTAAGTTGGCCGCCGGCGCCCACCAAACACCTGTCCCAACGCCTCAATGCGGCTGCGTGGCTGCTCCGCAGGCCCGGTAAAGCCAGCCGGATCGAAGCGAGCGGGAAAAATCAGACGCTCCCAATCGGGATCCGCGTTGGTGCGGCGAAAATAGTCGTCGCCGACGCGCCGGCCTATTTCTTCCAGGTGCGCGAGCGTCTCGGCGTTGGACGTTGCCATGTCCTTCATCGCTTCGAGCTGATCGCGTGTGTAGTTCAACACAAGCCGCCGCATCTCGCTTTCGTCGTCGAGGCGCGCGTCCATGCGTTGGAAATGCAGCACCGGCACAGGCGAAAGATGCGCGCCGCGCATATCGCCGATCTCGCTGTTGATGCGCCACGGTTTCGGTGGCGACGACAGCGATTGCATCGTCACCAACGTGTTCAGCGACGCGTCGTGGATCATGCTTGTCAGCGCAAACACCGCGCGCACTGCAGCCGGCGCAATCGTGTGGAGCAAATCTTGATCGAGCTTGTCGTATTGAAGCGCCGGGCGCCAATAGCCGGTGCCGATGGACAGCATCATCAAGCGATCGTCTCCCGACGGCCAGTTGAAGCCGTAGGGCGCGAGCGTCGCGACCTTGAGCAATTGCAAGCTCGGATCGTTCAGCGCCGCGACGCCGCCATCGACGAATTCGCCGTGTGCGTCGGCGCCGGGCGGCACAGGCTCGCCCTCAGGAATCAGACGAACGCTGCATTCCTCAAAGAAGCTCGGCGCCGCGGCGCTGGCTTGCACAAGCTTGCGGATCTGAAAGCGCTTGTTGGGATAGCCGCCAGGAGGGCCTTCCCAGAACACCGAGCGCGGGTTGTTGGTGAGCGTCCAGGCCGAGCCGGTGTCGATGCGCTTGGCGAAGACGGCAAAACCCGTTTTGAGGGCGGGTGAACCGATTTCGTGATCGCCCAATTCGCGCGCGAGCACGGTCTCCAATTTGGCGGCATCGAAACGCGGTTTTCGGATCCCCGCATTGGCGCCATCGGCGGCGAATACGGCAGGCGCGAGCTCTTGGTAGAGCGCCGAAACTTCAGCAACGCTTTTCCCGATCGCCAATGCGGCAGCGATGATTGAACCGGTCGAGGTGCCGCCGATCAGATCGAAATAATCGCACAGACGGAAATTGGGATTGCCGCTGCGGCGTTTTAAGCGACGCTCCACCTCGGAGAGAATGCCCAGCGCCAAAACGCCACGCACGCCGCCGCCATCGAGCGACAGAATGCGTTTGGGGCCCGGCCCGAACAATTTGGCTTGCAGCGCTTGCGGTAAAGTCTCGGCCATCATCCCCACCGAGGGGTTGTCGTATCAACCTCACTCGGCGGGGAAAAGACATCAGCTGCGGGAGTTAGTCTTGGTGCGGCGGATCCACCACCGTGCCGACAACCGCGCCCGCCACCGCGCCGGTAGCAGCACCCTCGGCGGCGTCGCCGTCACCGGTGCTGTTGCCGACCGCCGCCAACGGCAGCGCCGGTGGCGGCGCCTGCAACGGTGCCGCAGGCGGCCAGGAGGCCCATCGACGCAGCCGCGGCAAGGGCCAGGAAAGTCTTGGTTTTGGTCATAATTCGTCTCCTCAAGCTCTCGAGGAAAGAACGCACCAGAATTTTTCCCGTTCCGATGATCGGCGGACCCTGGCAGAAGGGCCCGCGCGCACGCCGCCATAGCTCAGCTGGTAGAGCACCTGATTTGTAATCAGGGGGTCGGGGGTTCGAGTCCCTCTGGCGGCACCGCGCGGCGCCACGCCGCGTTGGCGGCGGTTGCGAAATGCCAAGGCCGTGCGAAAACGGCATTGCACGTCATCAAAGGCCGCCTTCATGCGTCACAATTTCTTGACCGCCACCGCGCTCGTTTTCACGCTTGCCGCTTGCGGTCAGCCCGCAACAGAAACGCCTGCTCCGACAGCCGAAGCGCCTGCCCCCGCCGCTGCGCCAGCTGCGCCGACGCCAGAGGCGATCCAAACAGCGCTCGCCGCCCTGCCGGCGCCCTACAATGCCGCCGATTATGAAGCGGGCCGCCGCGTGTTCGCGCAGTGCCGCTCCTGCCACACGATCGATGAAGGCGGCGGCAACCGCGTCGGGCCAAATTTGCATCACGTGTTCAATCGCGAAATCGGCGCGGCTGAAGGCTTCACGTATTCTGCCGCGGTTCAGGCCGCCGACTTCACGTGGGACGCAAGCCATCTCGACCAATGGCTCGCCAATCCGCAGACTTTTCTGCCCGGCAATCGGATGGCGTTCGCTGGCGTGCGCAACGAGACGCAGCGCCGCGATCTGATCGCGTATTTGATGGTGGAAACCGCGCAATAAGCGCGAGAACTATTCCGCCGGGCGCGTGATCGCTTGAGCGTGTTCGAAATCTTCGATCTGCTTTGCCGTCGCTTCTGGCGACTTGGTGTAGCGCGCGAGCAGATCGTAGAACACGGGCACGACGAACAAGGTCAGCATCGTCGCCACCGATAGGCCGAAGAAGATCACCACGCCGATCGTCAAACGGCTTTCCGCGCCCGCCCCGTGACCGATGATCAACGGCACCGAGCCCACCACTGTTGCGATCGAGGTCATCAGCACCGGGCGAATCCGCAGGTCCGACGCTTCGAGAATGGCGTCGCGGATGGATTTGCCCTCGTCGCGCATCTGGTTGGCGAATTCGACAATGAGAATCCCGTTCTTCGCACCTAGCGCGATCAGGATGATGAGGCCGATCTGGCTGTAGATGTTGAGCGTATTGTCAAACAGGAAGAGCCCGAACAGTCCGCCCGCCACCGCAAGCGGCACCGCCAACATGATGACAAGCGGGTGGACAAAACTCTCGAACTGCGCGGCCAGCACCAAGAACACGATCAGAAGCGCGAAGCCGAAGGCGAAGCCAATGGCGCCGGTCGCCTGTTTGAATTGACGCGCCGCGCCCGTGTAGTCGATGGCGATTGGCTCGTTGCCGATCTCGGCGCGCGCGATGGTCTCCAATTCCTGGATTGCGTCGCCGATCGCGTAATCGCCCGCGATCGACGCGCCCACGGTCACGGCGGCTTGGCGGTTGGTGCGACGGCGTTCAGAGGCGTCACCCACGGTGCGCGATGTGACGAGCGTCGACAGCGGCACCAATTCTCCGGTGCGATCCGAGCGCACGAACTTGTTGCCGAGATCGTCGACGGTGGAGCGCTCATCGCGCTCGGCTTGCAGATAAACGTAATATTCTTCGCCGCGATCGGTGATCGTATTCACGCGGCGCGAGCCCATGGTGGCTTCGAGCGTGCGCCCGATGGATTGCACCGACACGCCAAGCGAAGCGGCGCGCTCGCGGTCAATCTCAACAAGCACGCGCGGCGAGTTCGGCTCGTAATCCATGCGCGGGCGCTGGAAGTTGGGGTTCTCGCGCAGGCGATCGACAATGCGCTGTGCGACCGCTGCGGTTTGTTCGTAGGTCGAGCCCAACAAGACGATCGATGCGCCTTCGCCGCCGCCGCCGCCGCGCTGGAAGGCGCTGGCTGCGCGGGCGCGCACGACAGCGCCCGGGATTTGCGAAAAGCGTTGATTGAGTTCGGTTTCGATCTCAGCGGCGCTGCGGCTGCGGTCTTCCCAGTTCGCCAGAGTGAGGCGCCCGCCGCCGCTGGAGAAACGCGAGGTCCCAGCATCGCCGAAACCGGGCGCCATCAGCGTGATGCGCGCGACTTCGCCGCTTTCGACGTACTCCAGCAGGATGGCTTCAACCTGCGAGACGACGCGCTGCGTGTATTCGAAGCCCGCACCTTCCGGACCGGTGATGGAGACCTGGATCATGCCGCGGTCTTCGGTCGGCGTGAGTTCGGAGGAGAGCTGGGTGAAGATATAGCCCCCGCCAACGATCACGAACGCAAACAGCGCGAACACGACCGGCTTGGCGTTCATGGCCGCTTCAAGCGAGCCGCGGTACGACGCGCGCAATTTATCGAGCACGCCGTCCATAAAGCGGGTGAGCCATGTGCTTTGCTTGGCCGGTTTGATGAGCTTCGAGCACATCATCGGCGACAGCGAGAGTGACGCAAACGCCGAGATCACGACGACGCCGGCCACGGTAACGGCGAGTTCGACGAACAAGCGGCCGACATAGCCGCCGACGAACAGGAGCGGCGCGAACACGGCCACAAGAACCGCCGATGTTGCGATGACGGCGAAGAACACCTGCCGGGTGCCACGCTCGGCGGCCACCAGTGGCGGCTCGCCCAAAGTATCGACGCGCCGCTGCGCGTTTTCCAACACGACAATGGAATCGTCGACGACCAGGCCGATCGCCAGCACCAGCGCCATCAGAGTCAGCAAATTGATCGAGAAGCCGAAGATCGAGAGGATCAGGAATGACCCGATCAGACAGACTGGGATCACGGCTGCGGGCACGAACGCGGCGCGCCACGACCCGAGGAACAGATAGATCACGAACACGACGAGCAGCGTCGATTCAATCAGCGTGCTGCCGACGCGTTCGATTGCACGATCGATGAACAGGGTGGAATCAGTGGTAAGCACCATGTGCACGCCTTCGGGCAGCGTGCTGGTCAGGCTCTCAACCTCCGCCTTGACGCCGCGCGCAACATCGAGCGCGTTCGATTGCGATTGGCGCACGACGCCGATGCCGACTTGGTCGACCCCATTGCCACGAAACAGGCGCCGGGTTTCGTCCGGCGCGATCTCGATGCGCGCGATGTCGCCGAGGCGGATGACGGCGCCATCCGGGCCGCTGCGCAGCGGCAGGCGGTCAAATTGCTCCGGCGTGTCGAAAGCGCGGGCGACGCGCACCTGATAATCGCGCTCCTCGCTCTGGACGTAGCCAGCGGGCAGCTCGACATTTTGCGAGCGGAGCGCGGTTTCAACGTCCTGCACGGTCAGGCCGCGTGCGGCCATCGCGTTGGTATCGAGCCAGATCCGAAGCGAGCGCGTGAAACCGCCGAACACGCGCACGGCGGCCACGCCATCGACGACGGAAAGGCGGTCAACGATGTAGCGTTCGGCGTAATCCGTCAGTGCGATGCGATCGAGCGTGGTCGATTCAAGGCTGTACCAAAGTATCGGATCGGCATCTGCGTCGTTCTTCTGCACCACCGGTTCGAGCGCATCGACCGGCAATTGCCCTTGCGCGCGCGCGACGGCGTTGCGGACGTCGTTGGTGGCGTCTTCAAGATTGCGGTCGAGCGAGAATTCCAGATTGACCGACGAACGCCCGTCACGGCTCGACGAGCGAATGAGGTCGATGCCGTCGATGCCCGAGAGCTGGTCCTCGATCGGCCGAGTGATTTGGTTTTCCACCACTTGGGCCGACGCGCCGGGATACGAGACCGACACCGACACGACCGGCTGGTCGACGTCCGGCAGTTCGCGCAGCGGCAGCGTTGTGAACGCGATGGCCCCAAACGCGATGATGATGAGAGAGAAAACCGTCGCAAGGACGGGACGGCGAACGGAGAGATCGGAGAGCGTCACGCTTTACCCGCCCCGCCGGGGCGTCTCCGCCGCAGCCGCAGGAGAGGTGCGTCCGCGCATCTCACCACCGCCGCCGCCTTCACCGGCAAAACGCACCGGTTGGCCGGGTCGCACCGATTGCACGCCTTCGGTGATGATTTGGTCGCCCTCGCTCAGCCCCTCAAGCACTTCGGCCATGCCGCCGCTGCGTTGGCCGACTTGCACACGCACGTGTTCGGCGGAGGGGCCGCCTTCGGCTGTACGAACCCGATAGACGTAAGCGCCGTCGATCTGATCGAGCACCGCGATCTCGGGCACCGCCAGCGCTTGGCGTGGGTTGGATTGCACCTGCACGGTCATCAACATGCCGGGACGGATCAGTTCCTGCGGGTTGGGCAGCAGAGCGCGCACGCGCACGGTGCGGGTCGTCGGATCGATACGGCTGTCGACCTGGCTGATCGTGCCCTCGAATACGCGCTCGGGGAACGCCGCCGTCCGTGCGGTGATGGCGACGCCATTGGCGAGTTGCGCGAAGCGCGTTTCGGGGACGTCGAAATCGAGTTTGATCTGCGAGAGATCGTCTAGCGTGCCGATTTGGTCGCCGGGACGCACATACTGGCCTGGGCTCGCCGTGCGCAAACCTACGACGCCGCCGAAGGGCGCGCGGATGGTGCGATCGTCGCGGCGCGAGGCGCCCGCGTTCACGCGAGCAGCCGCCGCGTCGGCAGCGGCGCGGACGGTATCAATGCGGGCTTGCGAGGCGAAACCGCGATCGAACAATTCCTGAGCGCGCCGCAATTCTTCTTGAGCCGCCGCGTTGGCCGCGTTGGCTTCCGCGAGCGAGGCCGATTGTTCCACGCTCGAGAGTTCGACCAGCACCTGCCCGGCGCGGACGCGGTCGCCGCTCTCGAAGCGGAGCCGGCGAATGGTGTCGGCGGCTTTGGGGGTCAAGACGATGCTTTCGCGCGCCTGCGCGGTGCCGAGCGCTTGGATGGCGTCGGAGAAGGTATGCCGTCCGGCCGAAACAGCGGTGACCAGAGCCCCGCCGCCGCCAGGACCGCCGCGGCCGCCCGCGCCTGGACCGCCCTTACCTTGGGCCATGCCCGGAGGGCCAGGTTGGCCAGCCCCGGCGTCGCCGCCGAAGAACAGGCTCTTGCCCAGCACAACGAAGGTCATCAGGGCGAGTGCGCCTGCGACCACCCCGGCAAAGCCGTAGCGTTTGAATAGCCCCAACATCTGTAGCGGTCTCTACACGAAACTTGTTGCGGAGTTGTGTCGCTTCTACAGACGTTCGGCGTGAGATTCAGCTGCCGGGACGGCCCCAGAACCCCAGCACAAGCGCCGGCTCCGCTAATCCGTCATCTATACGCGCCCGCAGGCCAAGTTGGACACCCCGGCCCTCAGCGCCGAACCGCACCAGGCTGATTTGGGCCTTTACGCTGGACTGACCGTCCCTTGGCGCGTCCATGAAGACTTGCCCCATCGCCAGCCAGGAATCGTTCGGGCGAAAGCCGGCCGTCAGATCCAGGCGCTGGCCGCCGCAATCACCCTCGAAGGCGCGCTGGGCGATTTCGGCGTTGATGAAGCCAGTTTCGCCAAACGACCGCCCAGCCAGAAACCGGAGCTCGGCCCCGGTTTCAGCGCATCCGAAATTTGGCCAGGAATTCCAGACGACGCCGCCTTGGATCGCCACGGCGGTTCGATCATCTCGAAGAATGGCTGTCTTCAGCGCCAGCGTCGCCTCGGCCCGCCAACCCTCGTCGCCGACGTCATAGGCTTGCTCGAAGAACGGCGCCGCGACCACCGCGACGCGCTCAGCGATCGGAATTTCGTAATAGGCGGACGTCTCGAAAAATCCGACCTCTTCGTCGCGCAGTCCCGCGACGCTGGTCCAGATTTCCTGGCCGTCCTCAGGCGCGATCCAAGCGCCCGCCAGAGCGGGCGCCGGCATCAACGCCGCGAGAAGCGTTAGGAATCGTAACCCGGCAGCTGACGGTCGAGCTTGCGCAGCAGACCCGCCCAAGCGAGCCCCGACACCATGCCCAGCGCGCCGGGCTGCGTGCGCGCCACCACGTCGTCCGGCGCCATCAAGACGTTGTCGCGCCCCGCAGACAAGGCGTTCACTTGCTGTGCGCATGCCCGCTCCAGGAAGAAGATGCCGACGAAGGCTTCCGCCGCACTCATGCCCACCGAAAGCGTGCCGTGATTGCGCAGCAACATCAGTTTCTTGGTGGGACCCAAATCGCGCACGAGACGCTCGCGCTCGTCAAGATCGAGCGCAACACCCTCGTAATCGTGGTGCGCGAGCATCGGCAGCACGAGCGTGGCGTTCTGCGTCAGCGGCAACAGGCCTTCCTTCTGCGCGGAGACGCCGACGCCCGCGTCGGTGTGCAGATGGATCACGCAGAGCGCATCCTCCCGCGCCGCGTGAATGGCCGAATGGATCGTGAAGCCGGCTGGATTGATGAAGTGCGGCGTCGGCGCGACGATCTTGCCCTCAAGATCGACTTTCACAAGCGAGGATGCCGTCATCTCGTCGAAGAACAGCCCATACGGGTTGATCAGGAAGTGATGATCCGGCCCCGGCACGCGCATTGAGATGTGCGTGAAGATCATGTCGTCCCAGCCGTGCAGCGCAACCAGCCGATAGAGCGCCGCGCAATTCACGCGCGCTTGCCATTCCTCGGCGGTCACCCTGCCTTTGAGGGACGCGCCTACGTCGTCGGCCATGTTGCTCACTCCGGCTTCAGCTTATGTTAGGAAGCTTAGGACCCTTTAGGGGCGTAGCAAAGAGCCGCCGCATGAAGCTTGCCTTCACCTCGAGCCCTCGTCCGGAAGCGCAAGACGCGCTGCGCCGGCTCCGGCACGTCTATGGCGAGGTGGGGGAGGCCGAAGCCGACATCATCGTCGCCCTCGGCGGCGACGGGCACATGCTCGACACGCTGCGGCGGCGCCTCAAAGACAAGAAGCCGGTCTATGGCATGAACCGGGGCACGGTCGGCTTCCTCATGAACGAATACGCCGAGGAGCGCCTGGACGAGCGGCTCGCCTCAGCGGAGCCGGTAAAAATCCGGCCATTGGTGGCCAAGTCGGAAACCCTCGACGGCAAGACCATCGTCGAGCGCGCGTTCAACGAGGTTTCGCTTTGGCGCCAAAGCGCGCAATCGGCGCGGTTGCGCATCCTGGTGGATGGCGCCGAGCGGATGCCCGAATTGCTGTGCGACGGCGCCCTGGTGGCGACGCCCGCAGGCTCCACCGCCTACAATTTCTCGGCCCATGGCCCGATCTTGCCAATCCACTCGCGGCTGCTGGCGCTGACTCCGATCAGTGCGTTCCGCCCACGGCGCTGGCGCGGCGCCTTGCTGCCGCATGGCGCCAATGTGCGGTTCGAGGTGCTTGAGGCCGAGCGGCGCCGCGTGAGCGCCTCGGCGGACAACCTTGAGACGCGCGATGTGATCTCGGTCGATATCCGGGAAGACACCGGCTCTGCGCTGACCTTGCTGTTCGATGCCGGCCACGCACTCGACGAGCGCGTGCTGCGCGAGCAGTTCAACGTCTGACCCGGCGTCAACGCTCTGTTCACCACGCCCCGCCACGATGGCGCGATGAGTAAAACCGGCGTCGAAATGATCAACCCGCGCGAGGTCAGCCGCCGCGTGCTCGAACTGAAGCGGCCTGTGTTCGATGAACAGGCCATCGCCCGCGCCGATGAAGCGATGAAGGTGTTGAGCGAGTCTTTTCCCGAATGGCTCGACGCTGAAGTGGCGCGGCTCCAGGCAGCGCGCAGCGGCGCCGATGCGGCCCAATGGGAGGCCGAGGCCGTGCACCATCTGTTTGGCGCAGCGCACGATCTCAAGGGCCTTGGCACGACGTATGGCTATCCGCTTGTCACCCAGATTGCCGCCTCGCTGTGCCGCTTGATTGAAACCGACGCAGGTAAAGCGACCACCCGTGGCGACCCAAGCTTGGCCCGCGCCCATGTGGACGCGATCCGAGCGGCCGTTCGAGACAAGATCACGTCGGCAGCCCATCCCATCGGCGCGGCCCTGGTGCGTGCGCTTGATGCGGAGGTTGAGGCCCTTGGCGTCGCGCCGCTGTAAGCGGTTTGGCTAACGCCGCCTTCACCAGGTTCATTCCGCCGATTTTTAACGGCGCCCGTGCGATACACGCTCCCCGCACGACCCATGAATGTCATTCCGTTCCCCCGTATGCCGGCGGCCGATCCGCTGGCTTTCACGCTCGGCGCGCGCGTCGATTTGCGCGTGGGCGCGCTTGCGGCGGGTGTCGTGCGACCGCGCGGCGCACCGGAAGAGGCATTCGCCTTCACCCACCTTTCGCGTGTGCTGCGCGCGGCGCGCATGCAATGGCGCGAGCGTGGCGCACACGGCACGTTGGCGCTCGCATTGCCCTCAGCGCTCTATTCCTCACTTGAGGCCGATCTGCTGAGCGAAGCTGCGCTCGAGTCGGGCTGCACGCGACGTGGCCTCGGCTTTGAAATCTGCGAGCGCGAAATTGTCTCGAAAGGCCCCGGCCTCGCCGAAGATTTGCGCGCGCGCGGTTGGGGCGTGATCTTGCGCGGCGATCCCGATTGCCCGCTGCCTTTCGGCGTCAAAGCGCGCACGCTCTACAACGAATTGGTGCTTGAAGCGCCCGATACGCCCAACCCCTATTTGGCGCTTGAGGATGGCGACCGCACGCCGCTCGGACGCCGCCTGCTCGCCGCCAAGGCCGCGGGCTTAGTGATCACCGCTGAAACCGTGCGCTCAGCCAATCAAGCCAAGCTGCTCGCGATCGCCGGCTTCGACCGTGGCGGCGGCCCGTTCGCCGAAGCGAGCTTGCGCTAGGCGCTCAGAGCGCGGCTGCGTGCGCCTGCTTCGACCCGGTGGCGTCGAGCTTTTCCAGCAGATATTCGAGATCGTCCTTCGGCACTGACTGAAACAAGGTCAGCGTGCGTTCCAGCATACGCCGACGGAACACGCCGCGATCCTCGGCACCACCCTCGCGCTCCATCTGGTGATAAACGTCGATCGCGGCGCGAAACGGCGGAAACAAGCGCGGCGGCAAGCCGGCGCGATCAAACGCGGCTTTCAGCCCAAGCGGGCCGCTGTCGTGGATCATCAGCCAAATGCGCTGGTGGGTGAGCCCTGCGAGCTCCGCCATCGCATGCTCGACGAAATCCATGTGCCCCAAGCACAGGCCTCGCATCATCAGGGACGGCGTCAGGCGGCCGTGAATGTTGAGTTGCGTAACAAAATGGCCAAGATCGTTTTGTCGCGCGGCCTGCTCGACGATATCGATCGTCGCGCGTTCGCGCGCCCCCATCGCCAACTCGATCGCCAGTTGCGGCGGCAGTTCGTGGTTATTTACGAGATGGTCGAACAATTCGCCCGTCACCAGCGACACCAGCTTCTCGGTGATCGCGACCGGCAATTCGTTGCGCCGCACCATCGCCGAGGTGATTTCCGACAGATCGGAAAAGCGCACCAGCGCCGTATCGAGGCCCTCGTCGTCAAACAAAGCATTGTCGTTGGCGAGCGCGCGCTCCACCGCTTGAGGTTCGCCGAAACGCGCGATGGCGCCGGTGACGGTGACGGAAATTTTCTCGCGGCTCGCGACCGCGACCTGCTTCGACGGCGGACACGTGCGCACGATCTCGACGAGATCGGAATCCGTCAGCATCGGAGAATTCAGAATAACTGGCAGCGACACGCTTTCGATATCGCGCGCCAATTGGTTGGCGACGTCGCGCGGCAATTTCGGCGAATTCTTCAACGCCACCGCAAGCGCGCGCCGCACCAACACCGCCGCATCCTGCGCCATGATCGCGATGATGCCTTCAGCGTGCGCGCGTTCTTCGGGGGCGAGCTCGTCCTCGTCGATGCAGCGGCACAGCTTGTGCGCGGCTTGAGCGCGATCCTCCTCGGTGGGACCCTTGATCAGCGTACGGATGTCGCTATCCGTCAGCTTGGAGCGCATGGTGACTATCGGCATTCAAACGGACTCCGGCTTCGGCGCGACTCTGCGCGCGGCCATCGGTCCGCCAGCCTTTCCTCCATGCCTTAAGGAATGCTTGCGACTGACGTTGCGACAACGGAACAGGCGGTAGCAGATGCTCGCAGGTCTGAAGATTATTGATTATGCCACCTACGTTGCGGCGCCCGGCGCCGCCGGCCTGCTGACCGACTGGGGGGCGGACGTCATCAAGGTCGAGCCGCCCGGTGGCGATCCCATTCGTCTGTTCTTCGCTTCGGTTGGCGTCGAAGAACACCGCAATCCCGTCTTCGACATGGACAATCGCGGCAAGCGCGGAATTGTACTCGACACCGCACAAGACGCCGGCCGCGCGGCGCTTTTGAGGCTGGTCGATCAAGCTGACGTGTTCATCACCAATGTGCGCCCTGGCGGGCTGAAGCGCGCGGGGCTGGATCACGACGCACTGCTCGCGCGGTGTCCGCGCCTCATTTACGCATCGGTCACGGGGTACGGACTCCAGGGCCCCGACGCTGACAGGCCGGGTATGGACTACGCCGCGTTCTGGGCGCGCTCGGGCCTTGCTGCGATGTTTCGTCCGAAGGGCGGCGATCCCATCCAGCTGCGCACTGCGTTTGGCGACCACACCGCAGCGCTCGCCACGGTGGCGGGCATTCTGGCGGCGCTGCACGAACGCACGAACACAGGCAAAGGTCGTTTGGTCGAAGCGTCATTGTTGCGCACCGCGCATTATGTCGGCGGGTCGGACTTCGCCATTCAGCACGTGCGCGGCCGCATCGCTTCCACGCGCCCGCGCCATCAGGCGCCGATCCCGCTGATCAATTATTTCAAGACCGGCGACAATCGCTGGCTCAGCCTGCTCACGCGCCAAGGCGAAGGCGATTGGCCGAAAGTGGCGCGCGCGCTCGATCTCACGCACCTGATCGACGATCCGCGCTTCGCGAAAGCCAAGGGCCGGCGTGAAAACGGCCCGGCATTGGTCGAGATTGTCGACGAAGCATTCGCGAAATTCACGTTGGCGGAAGCCGGCGCGCGCCTCGATGCGGAATCGATCATCTGGGCGCCGGTGCTGACCGCGGCCGAAGCGATCGCCGATCCGCAGACTGTTGCGGCAGGCGCGATCGCGCACATGCCACAACACGACGGCACAAAAACGCCGACGCCGGCGGGCCCAATCCGCTTTCCTGGAGCAGATGACGGCCCCAAAGGCCCCGCGCCGCGCCTTGGCGAGCACACGCGCGCCGTGTTGGTGGAGCTTGGCTATTCCGAAGCGGAAATCGACGCGCTGTACGCGAGCGGCGCTGCGGCTTAAGTCCGATTTTGCCTGGCGTAGGCCGCAAGCGCTTGCATCGGATCGCGCTGCACGTCTTCGTCGCGCGATCCAAGCAGCGGCAGGATCGCCATCGCGAACAAGGCTTGCGCCAGCGCCGGCGACATCGCGCCCGAGTCTGGCGACGCCATCTCGACACGCCCACGCGCAGGCGCACCCATGTTGGCGTCAGCATCGATCGACAGGCGGTCCAGCAAACCTTGCGCGCTGCGGGCTTCACCGCTTGCGTAGAACAGACCCCGATTAGCTGCCGCTTCGCGCGGAAACAGCGCCGCCGCGCTTTGCGCGCCTTGCTGCGCGGCTTCAATCAAACGGAGCGCGCCACCGGCGCCCATGACGTGCGCCGCATAGAGCTCACCCGCACTCGGTGCGCGCCCGAGCCGCGCCTGCAGCACATTGGCGTTTTCGCGCACGAACTCGCCGGCCATTCGCGCCGAGACCTCCGGATCGGCGCGCAACGCTAGAATCTCGCGGCGCGTCTCCGCGCTTGCGCCCTGTTGCAACGCCGCAGCGTAATTGCCGAGCCCGTGTGCGCCGCCGTGCCGGCGCACCATGTCGAGCCAAGTTGAATCGATGAACTGAAACAGCCCCGTCGCCGACGACGTGCCCGCGCGCGCGTTCGGATCAAGTGCGCTCTCGCGGCGCGCCGTTTCGACGAGCAACGAAAAGTCGACGCCTGTAGCATCCGCCGCGCGGCGAATGGCCCCTTGCACGCCCGTTTCGGGTACGATTGGCCGGATCGGATCGCTCATCCATCCGCGCTGCGCCGTTTTGGTAAACGTCGCGTTAATAACTCTTGGGGAGCCCCAGAACGCGCTCAGCGATGTAGTTCAAGATCATTTCGCGGCTGACGGGCGCGATGCGCGCGATCATCGCTTCGCGGAAATAGCGCTCAACGAAATATTCCTTGGCATAGCCCATGCCGCCATGCGCGAGCACCGCTGATTCACACGCGGTGAAGCCCGCTTCCGCGCCCAAATATTTCGCGGCGTTGGCCTCGGCGCCGCACTCCTTGCCAGCGTCGTAAAGAGCAGCCGCCTTGAACGCGAGTAAGTTCGCCGCTTCCAGCTCCGCCCACGATTTTGCCAACGGATGCGCGACACCCTGGTTCTTGCCGATCGGCCGGCCAAACACGACGCGCTCGTTCGCGTACTGCGCCGCCCGCTTCAGCGCCGCGCGCCCAAGCCCGATCGCTTCGGCGGCAAACAGCACGCGCTCGGGGTTCAAACCGCTGAGCAGAATCTTGAAGCCCGCGCCTTCCTCACCGATCAGATCGTCCTTCGAGACCTCCAACTCCTCGATGAACAGCGTGTTGCACTCGACGGCCTTGCGGCCCATTTTTGGAATTGGGTTCGCTTCGATCTTGCTGCGGTCGAAATCGACGTAGAACAGCGACAGACCTTCGGTGGGACGCTTCACCTGATCTTTGGGCGTGGTCCGCGCGATGATCAGCATCTTGTTGGCGCGCTGCGCGTTGGTGGTCCAAATTTTTCGACCGGTGATGCGATAGCCGCTATTGGTGCGCTCGGCTTTGGTTTCCAGGCTTGATGTATCCAGTCCCGAGTTAGGTTCGGTCACCGCGAAACAGGCTTTGTCGCGTCCATCCATCGCCGGCGGCAAGAAGCGCGCTTGCTGTTCGGGCGTGCCGAATTTAACAATCGGCATCAGCCCGAAAATGTTCAGATGGATAGCGCTCGCGCCAGAAAACCCGGCGCCCGATTGCGCGACCGTCTGCATCATCAGCGCCGCTTCGCTCAGGCCAAGACCCGCACCGCCGACGCTTTCAGGCATGGCGACGCCCAGCCACCCGCCAGCAGCGATATCGGCAACGAACTCCTCCGGGAAATTTCCGCTCTCATCGGTGCGGAGCCAATAATGGTCGTCGTATTTCGCGCAGATTTTTCCAACCGCCTCCTGGATTGCGGCCTGCGCTTCTGTGGGTTCGATGCCAAACGTCATGTGTTGAACCTATCGGGAGAATAACGCTGCCATAAGGGGTCGAGGGGATCGCCCATGATCTGCGCGGTGGCGATCTCCGCCGTGATCGGCGCCAGCAGCCAGCCATTGCGCGAATGCCCGGCCGCAATCCAAACGTCGCCGCTGCGGCCCACCATCGGCGCACCGTCGGGCGACATTGGCCGCACGCCGGCCCAGCCGCGCTCTTGGCGCGCCACCGCGCCAGGCAAGAGCCGCTCGGCCGCAGCCAAGAGCGGCTCGCCGGCTTTATCTGTGGCGTGGCGATCGCCGACGCCAAGCTCCATCGTCGCGCCGAGGACAACGTCATCGTTCATCCGCCGCGCGAGGTAGAAATCCGGCGTGTGCAGGTTCGGTCCGAGCGAGCGTTGCAGTTTCACCGGCACCAATTGACCCTTCGCTGGACGCACAAGCTCAAGTGCAGGCGCTGCCGCTTTCAGTTCCGGGGTCGACCACACGCCCGGCGCCAACAAGACGGCGTCCGCCTCGAACACGCCTTCTTCATAGGTTTCGACGGTGTTGGCCGTCACCTCACCCACGTCGTGGGCAAACAACGTCTGCACGCCGTGGCGGCGTGCATCCATCGCCAATCCGCTCAAGACTCGGATCGGATCAGCGATGCCTTCGTCTTCTACAAATACGCCTGTGTCGATGCGCGCGTCGAAGCCGGTGCGCTTGCGCCATTGCGATGCGTTGAGCGCAATCGCGTTGCGGCCTGCCTCGCGCACGCGCGCTTGGGTCGCTGCCGGATCGTCGCTGACCGCAACCGCGCCGTCGAAGCGAAGTCCATCCTCCCACAAGGCCCCTTTGCTCTGCGCGCGCCAGAGGTCGAACGATTGCAGCGCCAAACTCTGCCCATCGGCGTCGCCTGTGGTTTCCACCAACGGTGATAGCATGCCCGCAGCGGCCAGCGACGCGGTGGGTCCGTACACAGTGAAATCGTCGCGCTCCCCCTCGAACAGAATCACTTTGGCGCCGGCTTTGGCGAGCCGAAGCGCGCAAAACAGGCCGATCACGCCGGCGCCCACGATCAGGACTTGCTTGCTCATGCCACCCGCATTTCGGGTGGCCGGGCGCTGCGTTCAAACCTTTGCGACAGCGCCGCATGCAGTTTGCGGCGGAAACTCCCCGCGCGCGGCAGCGGCACAGGCCCGACGAGCTTTACGCCAGCTGCACCGGGCGAAATCCACAGCACGAGACCGCCCTTTTCGAGCATCAGCGCCGCGACCTCGGAGGTGCCACCCGGACCTTTAGGCGGCAAACCGTTCCAAACACACAGCAACAAATCCGCTTTATCGATCAGCGCGCGCCCAACAGCCGCATAGGGCGCGGCGTTGCCGCCGATGCGTTCGACTTCCTCAGGATCAACGGGCAAAACTCGCCGGGAGGCCCACAGCAAACGCTGATAATGATCTTTGGATTCCTGGTCGGGAAAATCTTCCTCGTAGCGCTCAACCGAAAACGGCAGCGGCGTATAGAGCCGCCAACCGCGCGCGAGCGCGGCATCAGCGGCGTAGCGATCCGCACCTTCGGCGATGGCCGAATGCAACACGCAGCGCGCCGGCGCACCCGTTACTTCACGCGCAGCGTCAGCCGCCTGATCGAGGCAGCGTGCGATTTCGGCTTGGATGCGCGGACGCTCGGCCTCAGGCAATTGATTGAGCCGATGCCCCGTGACAGCGACGATCAGTTGTTTGGATTTCGGCGGCGCGTTCACGCTGGCGTCCGCCACTCGGAGAGATCGAACTTCGGATCGGGATAGGTTTCGTCAACGAAGGTGCGACCGGTCGCGATCCCGACTTCCAAGAGAAGGTCAAGATTGTCCTTCTTACCGTTGGTCATCAGGTCGAGACCTTCGAGCGCGTCGGCGTCCAGCTCTCGGCCGATGATGCGCTCAAGCATCGTCATCGGCGGCGCCGGATCGCGGCTGGATTTCGCCTTCGGCTTGGTGTCGAGCGTGACATCGAGGCGTTGAAAGTCGAGCAGCGGCGTTCCGCTGAGACATGCGCCGCGCATGTCGCCGATTTCCGAATTGATCCGCCACGGGCGTTTCGGCTCGGAAAACGCCTGCATCAGCATTACGCCTTGCATCTGCGTATCGTAGACCATCGCCCGCAGCGAATGGACGCCCCGCAGGCCTGGCGGCAAACCTTGAAAGGCCTTGCCGTCGACGCGCGGGCGTCGCGCGCCGGTGCCGCATGACGTCATCATCAGATTGTCGGCGCCAGATTTCCAGCCAAAGCGATAGGACGGCTCCAGCGCCAACATGAACAATTGAATACTGGGATTGTTGTTGGCGCTCACGGCGCCATCGACGAAGAATCCACGTTGCGTCGGGCGACGCTTCTCGTCGAATTCTACGTCGATAGTGATCTCGTCAAAAAATGTCGGCGCCGCGGCGCTGGCAAGCACGAGATCGATGAGGCGGTAGCGCTTGTTCGGGAAGATCGTGGAGTCCGGCGCGGAATCGTAGAATTGGCCAAGCGGGTGGTTGGTGACCACCCAAGCGGAGCCGGTGTCGATGCGCTTGGCGTGGATGGCGAGGCCGGTCTTCAGCTCTTCGGAGCCCATCGTCTTGGTGGTCAACACCGGCGCCAGGGCGCGGCGCAGGCGTTGGGAGTCGAACTTCGATTGCAGGAACACACCGTCCCCCGCGGTCCGGCCGAACACGTCCGGACCCATGCGCTGATAATTTTCGATCAACTCGTCGACGCTGAGCCCGAGCGCCAAGCCGGTCGCGATGATCGCGCCCGTCGAGGTGCCGCCGATCAAATCGTAATAGTCGGACAGGCGAAAGCTCAGCGAGCCGCCCGCGCGCCGGCGCAGCTCATCCTCAAGCGGCTTGAGCATGCCCAGTGTCAGCAGACCTTTTACACCGCCGCCATCGAGCGCGAGGATGCGCTTGGCCCCGGTGTCCGGCGAGAGGTGTTCAAACAGCGACTTGGGCATGGTCCCCCTTCGGCCCCGTTGTAGCCGGCCCGACGCGTCAAAAGAAGGCCAGTGCGGCAGGGTCTCGCCCGAGGTGGAGCGCGCGAAACTCAGCGGCCAGGAACAATCCGCCGGCCACATAGACCGCCCGCCCGCGCGCCAACGCCAGCGTCCTCGCCTCGGCGACGGAATCGGCCACGATAATTTCGGCGCCGGGATTAGCAGCGCTCGCGTGCGCGGCGATTTCAGCCGACGGCGTGCCCTTATGGCGCGCGGCGGCGCAAATAATGGTGGCGAACCCTGGAGCTAGGGCGGCGACGATCTCTCGCGCGTCCTTATCGGCGGACACACCGCATATTAGTATCCCGGGATCGTCGTTCTGCATTTGGCGGAAGCCGGCGAGCGCCACGCGAACAGCGTCAGACGTGTGCCCGACGTCGACCACGATCGCTGGATCGGTGGACAAGACCTCAAGGCGCCCTGGCCAGCGCAAATTGGCGAGTCCACGTTGAATCTGCGCATCGCTGAGCGGGGTCAGATCACGCGCCAAAGCTATTGCGAGCGCCGCGTTGTTCAGCTGATGCGCGCCCAGCAAGTTTGGTGCGGGACCATTGCTCACAAACACTGCCCTCACGCCAAGCGCGGCACAGTGGTCTTCGACGATGGAGCGGTGAGGCGCGCAGCTCGAACCGAAATAGAGCGCGGCGCCGGGCGCGGCGGCTTGGATCTTGTCGCGCGCGATCTCCTTCAAAGTTGCGCCCAACAATTCGGAGTGTTCGAGGTCCAGCGACGTCAGCGCCACACGTGGGGCTGCGATCAAGCGGACGGGATCAAGCCGCCCGCCAATGCCGGCCTCCCAAACAACGTGGTCGCACGCACTCGCCGCGAACCAATCAGCGGCGATCAGGGACAGGAACTCAAAGCCGCCAAGCCCAGTGCTGAGGCCGCTGCGCTCGGCTGCGGCGACGACACGCTGCCAATGGCGCTCGAGCGCCTCGTCAGAGATATCCTCGCCGTCGATGTTGAAGCGCTCGTTCAGCGCAAACAGATGCGGTGACGTAAATACGCCAACACGCGCGCCGCTTTCTCGCAGAAGCGCCGCGGTCATCGCGGCTGTCGAACCCTTGCCGTTTGAACCGACAATGGCGGCGCCGCTTTTGCCAAAACACGCGAAATCGAGGCCGAGTTGGTCCGCGATCGCCGCGACGCGCTGCAGTCCGGGCCCTGCCCCGTACTTGGGATACGGAACCCGCCAGATTTTCATTTGAGCGCGGCGTCGAAGTTGGCGCGCCAGATGGCTTCGATCAAATCCCAACGGCCATGATCTTCGAGCGTCTTGATCATCGGATTGGAATTCACCTCGATCACCTGCAACGCGGAGAGATCGCCGGCGCCCGACACGTCAAAAATATCCACCCCGGCCAAACCCAAACCAATCGCGTCCACAGCGGCGCGCGCAATGGCCGCGAGGGCCTCTGGCGCGCCATCGCGGACGTCAATCGCGCCGCCGCCGGCCGCGCGATTGGCAGGCCCGTCCAGCACGACGCGCCGGCCTTGCGAAAGCACTGCGTCGGCCGCAAGCACGGCGCCCGCGTCGTCACGCGCACGCCACCGCGTTGGAGGGTTTTCGTGTTCGCGCGGCAAACCAGCAATCAGTTCAGCGATCGAGCTGGCGCCGTCACCGACAATGGTGGGCAAGAGCTTGCGATAGGAAAACAGTGGCCGTCCCTGCAGCATGAACACGCGATACTCCGGAGCACGCACAAAAGGCTGAACCAAAATCGCGAAATGCTCGCGGGCAACGCGGCCGAGGTAGTCCGCGAAACCCGGCTCATCATCGACAATCTCGGCGTAGAGCCCATTGGAGGCGGAGATCGGTTTGCAGAAGAGCGGATATGTCGCCGCGCGCGCATAGGCGATCGCGTCCTCGGGCTCGCGACCCGGGCCGCGCATCTCCGACCATCTTTTGGTGACGAAAAACACGCGCCCCGGCAGCACGGGCACGCCAGCGTTCCGCAATGCTTCGGCCGCGAAGGCTTTGTCGCGCGCCAACGAGGCGGCGCGCGCGTCGTTCAGCGCGTAGGGCGAGCCGGCGCCGCACGCGAACAGCGCACGTCGCCCACCGTCGCAAATCTCGAACAGGTATCCGTCATCGCCATCGAGCGAGCGAAACTCAAAGCCGCACGCCTTCGCAGCGTAAGCCGCGTAGCGCGCGTGCGTGCTCAAGAAGGCGTCGGCTTGCGAGACTGCGCTCAATGCGAGGGACAATGGTACCGCCTCCCGGGCTCGAACCGGGGACCCCTGGTTCCACAAACCAGTGCTCTAACCAACTGAGCTAAGGCGGCAGCTCGGGGCGCGGAACCTAGCGCCGGCCCTTCGGCGAAGCAACCTCAGACCGGGCCCCAGCCCTGCTGGTTGATATAGCCGCGAATCCGCTCGATCCGCTGGGCCGGATCGGGGTGGGTGGACAAGAACGTCGGAGGCCGGTTGCCGCCGCCCGACGACATCGCCGCCCAGAATGGGATCGACTGTTTCACGTCATAACCGGCGGTGTGCATGTAATTGATGCCGAGAATGTCGGCTTCGCTCTCCTGCTCGCGCGAGAACGGCAAGCTGAGGCCCACTTGTGTGCCAAGGCCAAGTGCGGCCATCGCGCCGCCGCTCAGGCGTGTGCCCGCGACTTGCAATGCGGTTTGGGTGGCCATTTCGCGGCTGTAGCGCTCGGCGGTGTGACGACCCGTGACGTGGCCCACTTCGTGGCCGAGCACGGTGGCGATGTAGCTGTCGTTGGCCGAAATCTCCATCAGGCCGCGATAAAACCCGACTTGCCCGCCCGGCAGCACGAAGGCGTTTTTCTCGTTGCTATCGAACAGCACGAACTCCCAGCGTTGGCCGCCGCGCCCTGCCGCTTGCACGATGCGATTGCCTACGGTTTCCAACCTGCGCTGCGCGGCGGCGTTGTTCCACACCGGCGTTTGCTGGCGCACCTGCGCCCAGGCTTGCAGCGACGCCTGCGCCAATTGCGATTCATCCACGAGAATAAATTGGCTGCGACCGGTCACTGGGTTTGTTGCGCACCCCGCGACGAGAACCACCGTTCCGGTGGCCAGCCCGCGCAGGAGGTGGCGACGGTCCATCTTTGTCACGTCGACCAATTCCGGGCGCTCAGGGGCGGTTTGATGGGCGTCGCACATGGGTTCGTTCTCCGGAAAAAGCCTTCGCGGGGCGCACTCTATCGCCTCCAACGACAGCCGCCAGACCCGACGCGCGGTTCCCTGCGCGAAAGCCAACCGCCTACGCGTGTGTCCCACTTGATTAGGCGAAGAAAAATGGTGCCTGGGGCCGGAATCGAACCAGCGACACGCGGATTTTCAATCCGCTGCTCTACCAACTGAGCTACCCAGGCGCGCCTCGTCGGGGTTTTGGCCCGGCGCGGGGAGGAGCGTCCTATAGCGGCGCTGATCCGGGCTGTCCACGCCCCATCAGGGCGCCCGGGCGGCGGCCTGCACGGTCGCGATCATGGGCTGGATTTCGTTGCGCGCCCTGCCCCGCAGGTCGGAATCGTAGGCCAAAGCCGCAAACGGGCCGCGCGCCGAGAACGGCACCACAATTCCACCGCCGCTGGCCGCGCGCGGCGCCATCCGCACGTCAAGCCGCCGCTCAGTGAGATTGATCAGGCCAATTCCAGGAATGGCGAGGTTCGGCGTGTTGAAGCTCAAATCATTGCTCGCCAGAGCACCGTTCGCGACGGCGAAGGTGGCGCTGAATCCGTGGAATGGCGTGCGCGCTTCCGGCGCGATCAGCTCTCCACGCATGGCGTTGCGGATCGTGCGCGACACACCGCCGAGGTCGACGCCGCGCAGCGCGCCAGACACGACCTCCAAATGCACTTGGCCCTTGGCGTTCGAGATCAGCTCGCTTTGCGTGGCGCCATTGGTGCGCAGATTGAGGCTCACCTCACCGCGCCCTTCGATGTTGCCGAAGTTCACGGCGTCGCCGAGGAAACGCTGGGCGTCGACGCTCTGAAACACCAGATCGTACATCGTGCGCACGTTGGCTTCGCGCGCATCGACCTCGAACCGTCCTCGCCCAGAGCCGCCGTAGAGCGAGAGGTTGTGCAATGTGGCGGCCATGAAACCGTCATTGATGACGAGCGACAATTGCGCACGATCTATGCGCATGTGCTGGACCAACATCGTCGCCGTCGTCAGTTCGAGATCGGCGTTGATGGCGCGAAGCGCGGAGAAATCAATGGGCGTTTCGCTGGGCGCGGCGGCGATATCGACGGCGCGCGGCGGCGGCGCGATCGCTGCAATCTCGGCGGTTGGCGCGGCTGCCGTTTGCGCTGGCGGCGCCGTCGTGGGCGCGGCGATGGGCGCGGCAAGAGGCGGCGGCGCCTGACCGCTGATGTACGGATTTAGGTCGAAATCGAACAATTCCAGCCGTCCGCTGAGGTACGGCTTGCCGCGAGATTGCGAGAACGTGAAATCGCCGCGCCCCTGAAGGCGATCCAGCGCAAAACCGGCGTTCGAGAAATCGTAGCGCCCGCCGCCGATGGCGATGCGGCCGCTGACTGAGAAAGCGTCGAGCCCAACGCCGCCCACGATGGGCGCCCCTGACCAGGACGCGAGGCGGCGTAAGCTCGGACCAGACGCCTGCACAGCGCCGGCGATCTCGCCCGACACCGCTGTGGTTTGGCCGTCGAACGACGCGTTGAGAAGTTCACTTTCAATTTCGATTTCTATGGCGCTGTTGCGCCCGGAAATTGCCGCGCCGGGTTCAGCCACTTCAATTTCGAGCTTCACCACCTGATCGGCGTACCGCACGTCGCCAACCATGCGCATCGGTTCGCGTGTGCTGGAAAGCGCGGTGGTGAGGTTCGCATCGCCAACCACCCAACCGGCGCCGCGTCGCGCATCGAAGAAACTCACTTCGCCGCCGGCGATGCGCACCTCTTTGAGCGAGAATACCGTCGGCCGCGCCGGTGGCGCGTTTGGATCTGGCGTCGGCGCCGGGCTTGTGCGCACCGGCGTCAGCAGCCAGTTCGGCCGGCCTTGCGCGTCCACCTCAAGCGCGATGCTCGGCCGTTGCAACACCAAGCGCCGCACGATCACATCGCGATTGAGCAACGGGCGCAATTCAACGCCGACGTCGATCTCTTCCATGGCGATAAAAGCGGGCGCGCGGCCACCGGCCACATTGGCGAGGCGCGCATCCTCAGCGCGCAAACCGAGCACCGGCCAATAACTCACGCCGACGTCGCCGGAGATGGTCAGGTCACGCCCGGTCGCGCTTTCGACCGCGCGTTCGATCTCAGCGCGCACGTCAAGCCGGGAGACAAGATAGAACAGGCCGCCAGCCCCGATCAGGATGGCCGCAATCAGCCCACCCAGGATCAGAACCGTCCAGCGCAGCCAGGCATTCTTCATCGCCACCCCTCCGGTTGCCCCCATCCTAGCCGGCTGGAAGCGGCGGCGGAAATAGCTATCTATGCGCCCATGAACGCGACAAACGCCCCACCCATCCCCGTCACCGTGGTCACCGGCTTCCTTGGCGCGGGCAAAACCACCTTGTTGAACCGGATACTCACAGAGCAGCACGGCAAGAAATACGCTGTGATCGTCAACGAGTTCGGCGAGATCGGCATCGACAACGATCTCATCGTCGGCGCCGACGAAGAAGTGTTCGAGATGAACAATGGCTGCGTGTGCTGCACAGTGCGCGGCGATCTCATTCGCGTGATCGAAGGTTTGATGAAGCGCAAAGGCCGCTTCGATGCGATCCTGGTGGAAACGACCGGGCTCGCGAAACCGGCCCCGGTGGCGCAAACGTTCTTCGTCGACGAGGACGTGCGCAAGAAGACCCAGCTCGACGCGATCGTCACCGTTGCAGACGCCAAGCATCTGCCCTTGCGATTGGAAGATTCTGAAGAGGCGGTCGAGCAGATCGCTTTTGCCGACGTCGTGTTGCTGAACAAAACGGATCTCGTGTCGAAGGACGATCTCGCCGCGCTTGAGCGCCGCATTCGCGCGCTGAACCCCACCGCTCGCCTACATCGCATGACGCGTGGCGATATTGCGCTCGACAAGATCATGGGGCTGGGCGCGTTCGATCTCGAGCGCGTGACGGAGATTGATCCGCACTTTCTGCCCGATCACGATTGCGACACCTCATGCGATCACCACCATGACCACGATCATGGGCATGGCCACGATCATCATCACCACGACCACGGCCATGATCACGTCGCCGCCGCGGGCATCACCAGCGTGTCGCTCTCTACCGATAAGCTGATCAATCCCGAGAAGCTGCTCCCCTGGCTCAACACCTACACACAGGAGCGCGGTCCAGACCTGCTCCGGCTCAAAGGGATTTTGGCGTTCCCCGATGAGCCCAAAAGGTTCGTGCTGCAGGGCGTCCACATGATCCTTGAAGGCGACACGCAACGCGAATGGCGCGACGGCGAAGCGCGCGTGTCACGCCTGGTCTTCATCGGCAAAAATCTGGATCGCGCCGAACTTGAGCAATCGTTCGCGGCGTGCGCGGCGTGAGCGCGCGGGTTTACGAGAAAGGCCGCCGCCTCGCGCTCGCCGCGCCAGCGACGGCCGTCCATTGGATCGGTGAGAAAGCCTTGTTCTCGTTGGGCGATGGCGCTGTGCAAACCGCGACGCTCGAAGGCGGCAAGGATCGCGTCCCTGTGCATGACGGCGCGATCCTGTGTGCGTGCCTACATCCCGACAAGCGCCGCCTGGTGACCGGCGGAGACGACGGCCAGTTGCGTGCGCTCGACGAGAGTGGTGCGGCCGAGACGCTTCACAGCGCCAACGGCAAATGGGTCGATCACGTCGTCGCCAGCGCCGCCACGAATGTCATCGTCGCGGGAACTGGCAAGGACGCGATTGTTCTCAAGGCGGGCAAAGAATCCCATCGCTTTACCTACGCGACCACGATCGGCGGGCTTGCGCTCGACGCAAAAGGCCGCCGTTTGGCAGCGACGCATTATGGCGGCGTTACATTGCGCTACGCGCTGATGCCTGACGATAGGGGCGTGGCGCTCAATTGGGCAGGCTCGCATCTCAGCGTCACGCTGTCGCCCGACGCAGAGTACGTCGTCACCGGCATGCAGGAAAATGCGCTGCACGGTTGGCGACTGCCTGACAAGACCGATCTGCGCATGACCGGTTACGCCGCCAAGACGAAAAGCTTCTCCTGGAACAAGGGCGCGCGCTATCTTGCGACCTCAGGCGCCGATTGCGCAGTGGTGTGGCCGTTCGTCGGCAAGCTTGGGCCGCAAGGCAAGGAGCCGCTGCTGTTGGGCCAGCGCCAACCGCTCGTAACTCAAGTGGCGTTTCATCCGAGCGAAGACATCTTGGCGATCGGCTACGCCGATGGCGCCGTGCACGCGGTGCGGCTGGCGGATCAAGTCATCGTCGAACTCGACGAGCCCGGCGAAGGCGCGGTGACGGCGCTGGCGTGGAGCGGCGACGGCCTGCGGATCGCAATTGGTGACGAAGCGGGACGCGGCGCCATTGTCGATCTTGGCGGCTAGGCCGTCTCCCAGATCAGCCAAGCGGCAATCAGCGCAATCGCGACGGCGAGAGCGCGCCGAATGCGAACTGCCAACACCGGATCGGTGATCAATGCGCCTGCGTGCGCGGCGCCAAGAACGATGGCGGTGTGCACGGCGAAGCTCACTGCCAAATGCACGCTCCCTAGCAGCAGAGCCTGCAGCCAAAACGGCGCGTGATCAGTGGCGACAAAGCCCGGAAGCAGCGTGATGTAAAACACGGCGGCCTTCGGATTGAGCAGATTGGCGATCAGCCCGCGCCAGAAGGGCGCGCGATCAACCGCACGCGCGTGGCCGGGTGAGGTTTCCACCGCACCGCGCCACGCCTCCCAAGCCAAGTAGATCAAATAGGCGACGCCCGCCCAGCGCAACATGCTGTAAACGACAGGCGCCGCAGCGATGAGCTCCGTCACGCCTGCCACGGAGAGCAGCATGTAGAATGCCAGGCCAACCGTCACGCCAAGCACGGCGCGGAAGCCCGCGCCGCGGCCCTCTGCTGCTGACAGCGCGGCGAGATAGCCCATGTTCGGCCCGGGCGTGAGCTCGATCAGCGTCACCGCCGCAAGGAACGGCAGAATCATCGAAGGCTCAACTGGCCACGTCGCGTGCCAATCCGCGCTCACGCGCGGCGCGCCTGAGCGCCCTGCACTTGATCCATCACACGCACGACGCCGGCGATGTCGTCAACGATGCGGCGCGCGCGCGCGGGATCGTCGAACGGTTTGAACAAGTCGCCGGGCTCGAACAGGTTTCCGCCTTCAACCGCGACCAGAAGATCGCCGCCCTCGAAGGCGCAGCGCAGGCGTTTGCCTTTGAGCGTCGTTTCCAAATCGAGCAGCCGCTGCATCAGCACGGGGTGCAATATATAGCGCGCCTCGACTTGATCGTTGCCCCACACCTCGAACGCGCGCTCGAAATGCGGGTCTTCAAGGCCAACCTTCTTGAGCCCCAAGCCACCCCCGAACGCGTTGAACACGCCAGCATCTCGGCGCACCACAGTGATGCCGAGAAAGGCGCGCGGAAAGTGCATGCGGATAAGCTGGCCGCGAAACACCGTGCTGTAGCGCGTGCGGCCCTTGGAATCGGTATGGCGCTGTTCGAGGTGACCCTCGTAGAGATCGTACGAGCAGTCTTTGTATGTGCCCTTGAAGCAGTCTTCGAAATTGGAGCGGTCATAGCTGGGCAGGAGGCGCAGGTGTTTGATGCGGTCCAAAGCGGGCGGACCAAATCCATTCATCACAAACACCGCGCCCATCGCCTCGGCGATTGCGCTGCAATAGCCCTGCTTGACGGCCACGCCGACCTTGGCGAGCGGCTGATACGCCCACATCCACGCGAAAATTCCGCCGATCAGGCCGGCGAAAAACGCGAACATCAAATCCTGCGCCAAAAGCCCGACGACGACCATCAAGGCCAGCACGATCCCGGTGCCGATCAGGCCGCGCTGTTTGAACGTCGCCACCGCCGCGACGCGGTCGGTTTCGTTTTCCCGGAAACACGGCCCGATGCGTTCGGCGTACAGCCGATCGAACATCGCATCGTCGAGCGCGGCCAGGTCCAAGGTCGTCGGCGCCTCACTCATGCGCGCAGGCCTTTGAAACCGTCTTCAACGCTGATCACCGGTCGATAGCCGAGATCAGCGCGCGCCTTGTCGTCCCGCAGGACGCACTCGCGCGACAAGATCATCGCCGAGAACCGCGTCAACGGCGGCTCGCTCTTCAGGTTGAATGTGCGCCAAATCCCTTCACACGCGGTGCCTACAGCATCCGCGACCCAGCCGGGAATCGATTTGTCGGGAAGCGAAATGCCGCGCGCATTCGCTGCGATGCCCGAGACCATGTGCTTCATCGTGTGCACGCCATCGTCGAGGATGAAATACACTTCGCCGCCACGGCCTTGCGTCAGCGCCAGGTCAATCGCGTGCACGAGGTTAGCGATATGCGTGGTCGAAGTGCGCACGCGCCCGCCGTCGACCCATTGCCACTGGCCGCTTGCCGCCATTTTCTCGATCGTTGGCAACAGAGTCGTGTCGCCCGGACCCCAAATGAAGCGCGGGCGCAGTATGATGGTTTCGAACGATCCTTCCGCGTTGGCGGCTTGCACAAGCATTTCCGCCTGCGCCTTGGTGGCCGCGTAGGGGTACGGCGAATCCGGCGCGAGCGGATAGGTTTCATCTACATCGCGCAGGTGCTGACCGCGCCACAGCACAGACTCGGTGCTGATATGGATGAACCGCTTTGCGCCGCCTTCGCGCGCGGCGGCCAGCATGCGCGCCGTGCCATCAACGTTGAAGCGACGCCACGCGTCCGGCGGCCCCCATTGTTCAACGAACGCCGCACAATGGACGGTGGCCTCGGCGCCGCCGATGTGCGCTGGCGTGACGTTCTCCAGATCGCACCGCACCGGCGCGCCACCGAGCGCGCGTATGGCGGCGTCCGAGCGCTCCGAGCGCGACATCGCCAACACTTGATGCCCCGCCGCCACGAGCGCCTTCGTCGTAGCCCCGCCGACGAACCCCGATGCGCCGGTGACGAAAACGATCATCCGCCGATCTGCTTCAGTGCGTGCGAGAGTTTCGCCAGCGATGCGCCCTCGTCCTCACGGCGCTCACGCAATTCCTCCACCACCTCGTCGGGCGCTTTGCGCACGAAATCCGCGTTGTTGAGCTTGGCGTCCATTTTCTTCACCTCGCCCTCGAGCTTGGCGATCTCTTTCTTGAGGCGCGCGGCTTCGGTGGGCAGATCAACAACGCCTTCGAGCGGCAATGCCACCGTCGCACCGTCGAGCACGAAGGTGACTGAGCCCTTTGGCGCGTCGCTGGCGCTGGTGGAATATTCAAGCCGCGCCATCCGGTCGATCAGGTTCTGGTAGCGCTCGAGCCGCGCCTCGGTGGTCTGATCTGCGCCGATGAGCAGCAATGGAATTTTTGCGCCAGCGGGCACGTTGAGCTCCGAGCGCGTCGAGCGCGTCTCTTCGATCAAGCGCACCATCCAGTCGATCTCGGCTTCCGCTTCACCATCGACCAACGAGAGCGGCAGATGCGGCCATTCGTGCGTGATCAGCATGCCATCGCGCTTTTGCCCGTACTCGCCAGTACGCGCCCAAATCTCTTCGGTGATGAACGGCATGAATGGGTGGAGCATGATCAGAATTTGATCGAGCACCCACGCGGCCGTGCGGCGCGTCTCGCCCTTTGCCGGTTCATCTTCGCCGGAAAGCAACGGCTTGATGAATTCCAGATACCAATCGCAATAGACGTTCCAAACGAATTTATAGAGCGCGCCGGCCGCTTCGTTGAACCGCCTGGCCTCCAATTCCTGCGTCACCGCCGCCAGCGTTTTCGCAGTCTCGCCCACGATCCAACGATTGACGGTTTGCTCGGGGCTACGCGGATCGAATTGATCCCACACCGCGCATTCGTTCATCTGCGCGAAGCGCGCCGCGTTCCAAAGCTTGGTGCCGAAATTGCGGTAACCCTCAATGCGCTGCTCACTGAGCTTGATGTCGCGCCCTTGCGCTGCCATCGCGGCGAGCGTGAAGCGCAATGCATCGGCGCCGAATTTGTCGACGAGATCGAGCGGGTCGAGCACGTTGCCTTTCGACTTCGACATCTTCGCGCCCGAGGCGTCGCGCACTAAGGCGTGAATGTAGACCTCGTGAAACGGAACCTCTTTCATGAAATGGATGCCAAGCATCATCATGCGCGCGACCCAGAAGAAGATGATGTCGTGCGCGGTGACGAGAATGCTGGTGGGATAGAACCGCTTCAACTCGCTGGTTTTCTGCGGCCAGCCCAAAGTCGAGAACGGCCACAGCCCCGACGAGAACCAGGTGTCGAGCACGTCCTCGTCCTGCCGTAGCGCGACCTCCTTGCCGTAATGCTTGCGCGCGGCGCTCTTGGCGGCGTCTTCGCCTTCCTCGACAAACACGTGGCCGTCCGGGCCGTACCACGCCGGGATGCGATGGCCCCACCAGAGCTGGCGCGAAATGCACCACGGCTCGATGTTGCGCATCCATTGGAAGTAGGTCTTGCTCCACGCCTCGGGCGTGAACTTGGTCTTGCCGGTTTCCACTGCGGCAATGGCGTTCTTCGCCAACTCGCCCGCGTTGACGTACCATTGGTCCGTCAGCATCGGCTCAATGACGACATTCGAGCGATCGCCGAACGGTTGCGAAATCTTCTTGTCCTCGACACGATCAAGCAGGCCGATTGCCTCGATATCGGCCACCACTTGTTTACGCGCTTCGAAGCGGTCGAGGCCGCGATACTTTGCCGGCACATGCTCGGCGTCGGCCATTCGGCCCTTGGTGTCCATCAGCACGTAAAGTGGAATGTTGTGCGCACGAGCGACGCGATAATCGTTGAAATCGTGCGCGCCGGTGATCTTCACCGCGCCGGAGCCGAACGCGGGATCGGGATATTCGTCGGTGATGATCGGGATGTAGCGATCCGCCAACGGCAGCAACACGCGCTTGCCCACGATCGGCGCGTAACGCGCATCGCTCGGATGCACCGCGACGGCGCCATCGCCCAACATCGTCTCGGGGCGCGTGGTGGCGATGGCGATGTAGTCGCGCGTTTCCCATTCGGTTGGATTGCCTGCTTCGTCGTGCGCGATCGGAAACTGATAGGTCTCGCCGTTTTCGAGCGGGTATTTGAAATGCCAGAAATGACCGTTGACGTCCTGGTTCACCACTTCGAGATCGGAGATCGCCGTTTCGAAATGGGGATCCCAATTCACCAGCCGCTTGTCTCGATAGATCAGCCCTTCTTTGTGGAGCTGCACGAACACTTTCAGCACTGCCGCTGAAAGCCCTTCGTCCATGGTGAAGCGTTCGCGCGACCAATCGGCTGACGCGCCGAGGCGGCGAAGCTGTTCGAAAATGCGGCTGCCGGAAGTCTCCTTCCACGCCCAGACGCGCTTGATAAATTCCTCGCGTCCGAGCGAGCGCCGGCTTTCGTTGCCGCCGCCCTCGGCGAGTTGGCGTTCCACCACCATCTGCGTAGCGATGCCGGCGTGATCCATGCCGGGCTGCCACAGCACGGCTTTGCCGCGCAGACGCTCGAAGCGCACCAACACGTCCTGCAAGGTGTTGTTCAGCGCGTGGCCGATGTGCAGCGAGCCGGTGACGTTCGGCGGCGGGATGACGATGCAGAAGGGGTCGGCGTTGGCGTCCTTCTTGGGCTGGAACGCGCCGGATTTCTCCCAGGCCTCGCTCCAGCGGGGCTCAACTTCTTTCGGATTAAACGTCGTCTCGATCATCGGGAGCCTATAGCAGGCCGCACCGGCCAAGTGCGAGGCCCCAAAAATGAAGACGCCCCAGCCGAAGCCAGGGCGTCTCCTTGCGTGTTCTTTAGACGGGCGGTTAGCGCGCCATGCGCGCGATCCGCTCCAGTTCCGCTTCGACCCGGGCTTCGACGATGGCCGGGAGGTTCTGCTCCAGCCATTCCTTCAGCATCGGCTTCAGCATCTCGCGGACGACGCCTTCAACGGTTTGGCCAGCCGCCTCGGAGATCCGCAGGCTTCCAGCAAGGCGCGAGAGCGAACCCGCAGCCGCGTTCGCCATGGGCGGCGAGATGATGGTGTCGACCGACGTGGCGGCGACGGGCGCTTGAGCGCGGACCGGCGCTGCGACGGGCATGGGCGTCTCCTCAATCACACGCGCCGGCGGCGCGGCCGCGGCGACGACTTCCTCCACCGCTTCGAAGACCAGATCGTCTTCGCTGGTGTTGGTTTGCTCTTCTGGAACGTGCTGCGTCAGGTCGAGCACGGCTTCCGCCGGCGGCGCTTCTTCTTCTTCGGAAATGATCCGGCGGATCGACGCCAGAATTTCTTCCATCGAAGGCTCAGCCTGCGTTTCTGGAAGCGCCATCTCGAACCCCGTTACTCGTTTGAGTCTTTCGACTCGGAAATTACGTTTCGCGGCGATTCTCGTCCACTTGCGCGTTTGGTGACGCGCACACGCACAGAATCGTTTGCCGCTTCGCGCGAACATGCTGTTGGTCAGAGAATAAGAGAATGTTAATTGCGCGCGCGCTGTGCGTTGTTCCGCTGACGCAACGCGCGCTTAGAAGCGGAAGCTCGCTGGCTTTTCCAGCCCTGGCGCGAGCGGGGGAGCCGCGTCGAAGGCAACACGATATGCGCTCGCGTCATCGCCACGTGTGTAGATTCGCGCCCGTCCCACCGCGCCTTCGCGCACGATCACGCCCAAGCGTCCACCGGGTTTCAATTGCGTGAGCCAAGCCTCGGGTACGATCTCGGCGGCGCCGTTGAGCATGATCACGTCATAGGGCGCATCGTCGGCCCAGCCGTCCGCGGTCGCCGTGGCCACTGTCTTCACGTTAGTGACGCCGGACGATTCGAGCGCCGCGCGCGCGGCGAATGAAATGTTGGCGTCGGGATCTTGGCTGAACACTTCGGCGCAACACGCCCCCAGCACCGCCGCGCCGTAACCGGTAGCGCCAGCGATTTCGAGCGCCCGCTCGCCAGGCTGCGGCGCCAGCGCCTGGATCAGCTTCGACAGATCGCGCGGCCGCAGCAGCTTGCGGCCAGGCGCCACTTCGAGCTCGAGATCGGCATAGGCCAAGGACCGCACGTGCGCCGGCGCGAAGCGCTCGCGCGGCAGCGTCCGCATCGCCTGCAGGATGCGCGGATCGGTCACGTCGCTGGTGCGAACCTGGCTTTCGACCATCAGATGGCGCGCGTGGGCGAAATTCATCGGCTCAACCTCTGCGCTCGGGTTAAGCCGGCTCGGCCCAGCCCGCAAGCCGGGGCCGCGCGCCCTAACGACACAGTTCGTAGGCGCCCATGTCGAAATGGAGGTGGTCTGCGTGGGCGCGGTTGTAATCGGGTGACAACACCACCCGAAAGCGCCCACAGGCCCCGTCCCGGACCGCCCGCAGGAAGGCCCGATCGCCCGCGCTGCCACGCCAGCCCTGTCGAACCTGGAGGACCCGACCGTCCGCCAGCGTAAATCCGCTGACATCGATCGCGTTGGCGCTGGCGTGCTCGCTCATGCGCCCATCGCGCCGCCCGGCAACCGCCCGGCATGAATACGCGGGGCCGCCCAACTCAATGCGGGCCACCGGCTGGCGCAAATGCCGAGCCGCCGCCGGGCCCACCACATCGCGCTGCCACAGCGCCAACGCCGCAGCCGCTGCGCAGCTCACCGTCGGCGGCGTTGAAAAGGCTTGAGAAGATAGGCTGAGCGTGACCGCGTCGCGATAGCCGCAGCGGCGGTTCTCACGCACGTCGGGCGCCGGTTCAGCTGTAAACCCAGCCTCGGCCAGCGCCGCGCGGCACGCGCCCACGTCCTCCGCGAACGCTCCCAGCCGCTCGACCCGGAGCTTTTCCGGCGGCTTCGGCCGCGTCACCAACAACAACGCCATCAAAACCGCCAACGCCAGCAGCGCGCAGGCCGCCACGACCCGCGCCCGCTCGACCTCCGGAGGAAGCGGCTTGAACATCGCGCCCCATTCGGGCGCGTCGGCGGCGCTTGCAAGCGGCCCTGACAGCGCACTGCAGTCTTTGGGCGCCTTGCCCCGCCGCGGGAAGGCGACTACCTATCCCGGCCCGCTGAACCCACTTTGGTTCGCGACGGATGGCCTCGTGGCGGAGTGGTTACGCAGAGGACTGCAAATCCTTGCACCCCGGTTCGATTCCGGGCGAGGCCTCCACATTTCGTCGGCGTTTGGTGATCTTGGTGAAAGAAACGTTCGCGTTAACCCGGTGTTTACCGGTTAGCGCGATATTCATCACGTCTTCCCTTGGAGACACCCCACCATACCCAACGCCTTCGAGGGGCCCCTAACCGGGCCCCTCGCTTTCCTTTGGGCGTGGTGAGGATTGAACTTTTTTGGTGCGGCAGAACGGGGCTTTTCCCCTGGCGCCGTTCTTGATAGAGAGCCCTCCGCGCGCGAGCGCTGTTCCTCGGTAGCTCAGTGGTAGAGCATCCGACTGTTAATCGGATGGTCGTAGGTTCGAATCCTACCCGGGGAGCCATTTGCGTTTATTATACCATTGTTTTCATTTGACTTATCTAAAAATAGCACCTTCCGCTCTTCTCGTTTCCCCTCCTGTTTCCCCTTTTTGACCGCGGCTGCTGCCGGACGCGCGCGAACGCCTGCGGACGCGGAACAACGTTGCGGGCAGCGCGCCAGTTACAATTCCTCGGTACTTGGAGATGATCTCTGAGGAATTGTATCAATCGGCGCGGTGGGGGGCCGGTTCACGGTATCGTTACAATTCCTAGGTACTTGCAACTATTAACCTAGGAATTGTAACATAGGCCATGCCTGAGCTGTCCCACCGAGAAAAGGCCATCAAGCTCGCCCGCCAGAAGGGCGTGGCCCGCACGCGCGACTTTGACGCGATCGGCGTGCCGCGCGTCTATCTCCAGCGCCTCGAAAAAGATGGTGTGCTCGTGCGCCCTTCGCGCGGCTTCTATCAACTCGCGGGCGCCGACACCTCGGCCGCGCACAGCCTCGCTGAGGCTGCCAAAGCCACGCCGAAGGGTGTGATCGCGCTCCTCTCGGCCCTGCAATTTCACGAACTGACGACCCAGACGCCGCACGAGGTCTGGCTGCTGCTGCCGTCCAAAGCGTGGGCGCCCACTGATCCACCCGTGAAGCTCCGCATTATGCGTGCGAGCGATGCGACGCTTCAGGCAGGCGTCGAGCGTCATAAGATCGATGGCGTTTCAGTGCCCATCACCTCACCCGCAAAGACTGTCGCCGACTGCTTCAAGTACCGGAACAAGATCGGGCTGGATATTGCGCTTGAGGCGCTGCGCGATGCGCTGCGCACGAAGCGCGCGACCGTGGACGCGATCTGGCGCTTCGCCCAACTCAATCGGGTCGCAACCGTCATGCGGCCCTATCTTGAGGCGACACAATGACCAAGCCAACCAAGCTGCCAAAGCGAGAGAGTCTGACCGCCGGCAGTGCCGACGCTTGATCCTTACGCACCGCCCTTCTGCTTTCTGACGTGGCTGGTCTTCCAGTGCAGCATCGGCATGACGGCGATCCGCGCTTGCAGTTCGGCATCAGCATCAAGACCGGATATGTTGATCGCACCCTCTTCAATCACCCCATCCAGAAACGCCAGTTCGCCCGCGCTGAGGGTGAGGAGTGGGGCCACCCGCGCACGACACAGCGCCGTTGTCTCCGCAATCCAGGCATCAATGGACCCCTGCTCGGCAAACGCTGTGCGCGGCAGGCAGATCAGAAGCTTTTGACGAAGCTCTTTGGGGTCCGCGCCAATGTTGTCGATTGACGCCTTGCGCCAGTCGTTACGGCCGGCAGCGCCGATCGCAAGCATAGCCGCCTTCACCTGGCGCCAATTGATATCCGGAATGTCGAAGATGCGCCGGGCGTCGAATAGGTCTCTCGCGGCGCGCCGGTCCAGCAGCGCGACCAGCTTGCCCGCGATGATCTCGTGAAGGTCGATGACCAGAACGTCTTTGGCGGTGGCCGTGCCGAGTTTGACGGAATTCATGCGCGCCGTGCCAAAGAGCGGCTGGCGCATCATGTAGTTGAGGTCAACCTCAAGTGTGGCAGGACCACCAAGTGCGGAGGCGTAGGACGCGATCCACTTCCCGCCCGCATGCTCTTCCGGCAGTCGGCGCACGCGATACCCTTGAGCCGCGAGGATGCGCTGAAGCGCCGCCTCGATTTGTGGGCGGTCGGCGAGCATCAGGTCGCGATCGAGCGAGCCGATGTAGTTGAGGTCGATGTCCACCGAGAGGCGGTCCAGGCCGAGGTGAAACACGTTCAGCGCCGTGCCGCCCTTAAGGGCGAGGCGGTCGCGCAGGAATGCGTCCCCTGCAATCTCCTCCAGAAAGTCGATGAGGCGCAGCACCTTCTCCAGTGTCCCCGGCTGATATCCGGTCTCGGTGCCTAGGCGCTGAAGGGTTTGAAGTGATGGCGCCGCCATTATGCCCCCTCGAACGCGCCGCTGAAGAGCGCGCTCGGCACGAGGATATTCCAGGCACCAACGGACTTCGCATCACCCGGCTTTGCGCCAAGGACGTACTGCGGGTGTTTTGGCTTGAGCGAGCGCAGCGCCGCGATAGCGTTGTCAGGGACGCCGAGGCGCTTTTTCTCGCGCTCCAGCCACCAGCCAAGCGCGCCCGCAACAGATGCGCTCTTGAGGCTACGCGCTTGGCGCACCAACGGATCGGTTTTAACGCGCTCCACCAGCGTCAGCGAATTGAACAGTTCGTCCGCGCCACCCGCGAGATCATGTCGGTCGAAGAGATCGACAAGCGTGCGCTCAAGCGTTGTCACGCGCAGCTCAAGGCCCGCGCGGTCCAGCACTTCGATATCGCGCGTTGCGACAAGCCCCGCCGGCCGCTTCAAGAAGCGGCAGGAGAAGTCAGGCGTCTCAAACAGCGTCGGCGCGCCGCGCGAGATCGCCTGCACTTCCGGCGCGTCCGTATAAGCACAGCCGTGAAGCTCAAGCGCCGAGTGGTAAGCTATGACGGCATCGCTCTTGAGGCGTGAGGCGGCGAGGAAACGATCCATCACCCAGCGCTGCGCGTCGCCGTGCGCCGGGACAGATGCGAACACGCCGCGCGCCACACGGCGGATGTTGCCCGCCTTGAGGTGCTGAGACAGCATCACCGTCACCACCTTATCGGCTGACGAACGGCGCACAGCCCGCGCGTACTCCTCCCGGCGAAACACCGGATGAGCGCTGAAGAAGGCGCGGGAGCCTGAGCGGACTTCGGGGGTCGTCATGATCATTCCATAGAGAAAGCCATACATAGTATATGGCTTTCTCGTTAAAATACTCAATAACAATCGCCACGGGTTGGGGAGGGGCGGGGGCAAGCCATAGGCAATGTATGGTTTACCCTTTATTTTACTCAATCCTTCCACTCAGAACCCAGACCGGCCCGTTTCTTGGGCCGGCGTCAAGTCGCTATCAAAGCTGCCGAATTCGCGGTCCTTCACCCTTGGCCTCCGCGAAGATGTTGAAGGCGAAGACTTGCACGGTCGCGAGTCTGCCTTCGTCCTCAAGGCTTCGCATCACCACGCGCCATTCCCCAGCCTCTCCCGAAGGCAGCTTCTTCGCGAAGCAACGATGCGCCTTGATCGCTTCAATCAGTGAATCCCGCAGCGCTGTAAAACCCTTCACCGACTTATTGAAGACGATGAATGCGGCCTTCGAGTCTCGCCAAGTCAGATAGCCGAGCAGCTGATCGATGTCGCCGGAGACTTGCGCGGCCCCGCCCCATACCTTGCACTCACCGACGAACGCCGAACGGCTCTCCTCTTCGATTCGGATATCGGTTTTACCGGTACGGCGGAAAACCTCGCCCGCAGCCTTACCCTGGAAGTGACCATTCAAGTGGGCAAGCACCACGTTGCGCAGCTCCTCTTCATTGAACTTAGCGAATGTGGCCGGCGTGGTTTCGAAGGTCCGTCCCTCATGACGGATCATGCTCAAAATCTTTTCGAACGTGTCCTGCGAAATCCCCGGCTCTGCCGTCAGCCCCGACTTCGGTGGAACTGGCAGTTTCGGTAGCGGCCGAATTTCGACCTGGATTGGCTGTAAAGACGGCGCGCCGGCCTTTTGCGCCAATGGAATATCGAGCAGCGCGGCAATGCCTTTGTGACGGTCCAATCGCGCCCTTCGATCGACGACCGCCGCACGGATGAGACCGGCGAGCTGCCCATTGTGACCTTCAACCTGCTTGGTTGATCGCTCGATGTACTCCCTAATCATCCGGATTTCGCTCTCAAAGAGCTGTTTGAAACTGTCGGTCGCCACGTCGTTCGGGCGGGCAATGACGATCCTGAGAGTGCCAGGCGTCGTTGCACGCCCCTCCTGCACGACGCCCTGGGGAAACATCGACGAGTATGGATTGGTCCGGTACTTGAATATCCAGCCCGCGCCGGTGAACGGAATAGACACCTCGACGCGCGTCCCAGCAATGTAGAACGGGCCGCGTTGCTCGCCGCTAAAGAAGCGGTTGCGATCACCGGAAACGTCCACCTGTGTTTCCGTTTGCTCCATCGACCGAGCTTCCTCGTGCAGCACGAGAGGCTCAATACGCATCCGCGCTTCAAGATGAGCAACGATGTCGTCATCGGTCGAAACCAAAAACTGATCTTGAGGAATACCATCCACGGCTTCCCGAATCCCGCCATGCCTGTGGCGCAATTGGTGGTCGAGACTCTCTTCAAGAAACAGGTAGTTCAGGTCGCGCATACTCATTCCTTTCCACCAGCAAGTTTCCGGCGCATCCGCATCCGGACATCTAGTGCGATAGATTCACACGTCACCAATCGCTCAGACCCCACGACACGCGCCGCCCAGCGTAAGCGCGAAGCGCCTTACACAGCTCCACACCAAGCAACGCGAAGACCTTTTGGCTTTGCAGCGGCGCTTAGAGACCTGCGACGCCGTAGAGCGACCCGTGGAATGGCTCTGGCCCAAGCTCGTCCAAGCACCAAATGTCGCGGTCCAGGCGGCCCCTACAGATCTTACGCTAGCCGCAGCAAAGCGCTGGGCAAAGGCGCTGCGTCATGAACAAGCCGCCAAAGCCGAAGCGGCATTGCAAGATTCCCTGCCCGCGCTCGCCGCGCTCGAAGCGCACTTGGTCAAGGGTGAGCTGCAACTTTCCACCAACGGCGCAACCATCCTGGATTCTGTTTTTGTGGACCCCAGCGAAGCCAGTCAGGTTCTCGTCAACTGGCAACTCACAGCCCGGGCATTCTCAGGCCTAGAACGCATCGAGGCGCCGGAGCTGAGTAAGGCACTTCGCGAACTACGGATCACGTCAAACAAAGCTCTCGCGAAGCAGATTGACGATATTGCCGGCGAGATCGGCGCAACCGCCGCCATGATCGAGGCGGAGGAGAAAAAGCTCGATGCCCTGTGCTACAAGCTCTTCAAGCTTACTACGGTCGACATCGCGCTAGTAGAGGCCGGGTGAGCATGAGCTTAAATGTAAACAGCCAAATTGTGGCTCACGTAGCCGTCGCATTCGTCGAACTGCGCGCGTTGGCGGGTGCTTTTGAATTGCACTTCGGGCTCAGCCTCACGCCAACGCATAGCGAGAACGCTGTTCGTTGGATCGCATTGCATGGTGCGCGCATATCACTTCGTACATACGGAGGCGGAGAAACACCCCTTGGCGTCGCGCGGCCAGACCAGCTGATCCGCATTCGTCAAACGAAAAGCACCTTTCCGCAGAGCGCGTCGCTCTTCCTTTCCCTGCAACCTCCGCAACTGGGGGCAATCGAAGACTTTCGCCTGGCGAACGACATAACATTCCTACTCTCGTTCTCCGGCGAAGGCGGCACAGAAGGAGAGCCTGGAGAGATGTCGGTGCATGACCAGTTGCAGAGGGTCGTGCCGCAATCGGACTGGATCGCGCAACTACAGGCCGCCCGGGCACTGGATATTCTGCTCGTCGAAATCCCGATGCCTTTTGACAACCCATCCGAGGCACAAGTGGCGCTTACCAACCACATTCGACAAGCGCAGCGGCACTTTCTGAACGGCCACTATCGGGAAACGGTCGCAGACTGCCGCGCAGCAATGGAATGTCTCGGTGTCGCGGCCACAGCGCTTGACCCGATTGCTACAAGGCGAAGCTCCATGACCAAGGATGAGCGATTGCAAGCCGTACTCGCGTCAATTCGACACCTCTCGCACATTGCGCATCACGCAACGGGCTCGGGCTCGCCAGACTTCGACAGGGCCGAAGCAAAGCTGCTGCTGCAACTCACAGCCGCCGCAGCGTCGTTTGCGAAGTAGCTAAAGCGGACACTTACGCGGATCACATTGAGTTTCGTCGGTACAAATCCAAGGGAAACTCGAAATGCCGAATGCAGCCAGCACAGAAACAGTAATCAGCACAGAAACGGTAATCTGCCCGGACAACGGCGCTACAAACAGCGAAACCTGGCCCGGGCGCCCAACGCGCGGCCCACGTGAAGGCTGGGGCATTACCCGCGCTCCCGGCAGCCAACACGGTTAAGCATCGTACTGTTGCCGAAAGCGCTGAACTTGCCAGCACCTCTGTCTGGTCGCGCGCCGCTCAACCACGAACTCAATCCTGACGAAGTGCGCGAACGCCGCCGCACGCCTGACCTCTGTCGCGATACCTGAAACAGCAAAATGCCAAGCGCTGCCACACACGGAAACAATCTTGCGTGTGTCCACGGTGCGTCCGCGCGCTTCTGGCAAATTGAAAAGATTGATCTCTCTGTGCGATCCATCATCGACGTTACGTCGAAAGGGCATTCAAGCTACGCAGGTCGAATTTGACTGCGGTAGAGTGTCAAAATATGCGTCGGTCAGCGCAACATCAATCAGAGTCTTCGCGCCAAGTTTCACTGCTTTGATGTGACCGTCCCCGATCAGCTCATAAAGCTTCGTACGCCCGATACTATAGCGCTTGAGCGCACGAGTAACGGACATCAGTTTTGGAGCAGCAAGTGTTTCACCGGCGCAACTAGGAGGCGACGCGACGATCCGGCTAACGATTCGACGTTCTCTGGATGGCTGACGTTTCTTGGGCGCGTCCTGCGGCGGCGCTTCGACGAGTGGTCCAGGCCGGTGCGCCTCAGCATCCGCGAACGCAAACAGATCTGGTTGCGGCATCGTATGCGCCCGCTTTCGAGGGGCACTTTTGGCACGACCGTGAATCATGGGGCGGTTGGCCTCAGCTGAATATCCCTCGTCACCAGCACTCGTACTGCGCCGCCGGCGCGAATGCGCAAGGTCGGGCGCACGCTCAGCTCGCGATAGACGATGCGCCCGCCGGTGCGCGCCGCTTCTTGCGCCGCCGCGTCGCCGACGCTCCGGCCGAAGCTGCCTTCACTGTCGTCTTCCGCCTCATTGGCGATGACGCTGATGATGGCAGACAAACCGATCGCCCCGGCAAGACGGTCGAGATGTTGGTCCGTGCGATCTCGGAGACCCGCGGCGCCCGAGGGATCAGATCCCTCCATGCCGCGCAGATTGATCGACCAGCCATTGGGAAAGATCAGCCGGTTCCAGACCAGCAGCAGGCGATGATCGCCGTGAGCGGTGGCGCTGTCATAAGTTCCGAGCAGGCGTGATCCTTGCGGGATCAGCAAATGTTCGCCGCTGACGCTGTCATAGACCNNCGCTGAAATGACCGCGCCCGACATCAATTCATAGCGCGATCGCGGCGGCGACAGCCTTGCGTCCAGGCGATCCTCGCCGCCGCTCTGGCTCGCCAGAAACGCCGCGCGCGGCCCGCCACTTGCGCTCTGACCCTGCCCCGCGCCTGGCGCACGATCCCCGCGCCCACCATCGCCAAACATGATGGGAGCGCCGCGCGCGAGCGCTTGCGGATCGGGCGCTGCACTCTCCGCACGCGTCGCCGCGCCGCCGCGCGCGGACCACGCCGGATCGGCGGGCGGTTGCAAAGCCAATTCATCGGCCGGTGGTTGATGGTCGCCCCACAACATGTCGCGCCCTTCAGCATCGAGATCGCCGCGCGGCAAATCGCTGGCGCTGTATTGCCCCGACGCCGATTGAATCGATTCCGGCGGGCCGGCGGTCGCCGCCACGGCGTCCGCCTCCGCGCCAAGGCGATCAGGGCGCTCACCTAGTCCCAGCAGCAGCGCGAACGCGACGACGCCGCCAATGCCGAGAGCACCGGCCAACAGCACTTTGCGCGAGAGCCGTTTCGGCGAGGGCGGCTTGGCGCGGATCGACAGGTCCGGCGCCGGAGGTGTTGTATTCGCGGCGGCGCTCATGGCCGCCCCCTGCGCGGGTGATCGGCAACGCGCACCGCGGCGCGTTCAACGCGCACGACAATCGGCGAACGCGTTCCGAGCCGCAGTTCGGCCACATCGAACACGCGGTCGACCATGTAGCGCGTGCCCTGCACTCGGTAGTTCACGAGCTCGGCGCCTTCGGGCGTGATCACGAACAGCGGCGGCATGTCGCTGGCGATGACGTTGGCCGGCATTTCGATCCAGGTGCGGCGGCCGTCATCGAACACGCGAACCGGCGTCCAGTTCGGGGAGCGTCCCCGCACGGTGCGGATGCGATAGTCGAAATTGAGCCGATCGATTGACGCCGCCCGGCCGGCGGTGGCCGTGTCGGGATAGCACCAGGCGATCTGCGCAGAATAGGCCTCGCCGGCCTGCGAGATCGCCTCGACCAGATAAGTGCGCCGATCAGTGATCAGCACGATATTGGTGCGCAAGCCTGTCGCCTGCGGTTTCACCAGTACGATGGTGCGACCGTCTTGTTCAGTTTCGGCGGTCGCTTCCGTCACCATCCAGCGCGAGGTGTCGCCGGCGGCGACATCGTTCAGCGTCTCGCCCGGTTCGAGCAGGATGGTCGATATGAAATTGGGATTGGTGTAGAGTTCATAGAGCGCGCCGGGCGCATAGGTGTAGACATGGCGCGCTTCGACAAAGCCGCCCTGTCCTGGATGCTGGCGCGCGGCCCCGTTGGCGGCGGCGACCGCCTGCAAGGGAGACAAGACGGCGCGGCGGCCCGAACCGCGCGGCGCTTCGACTGCGGTCGATTCCGCCGGTGCGCGGCAAGCGCCGACCGCGGTGTCTTGCGCGTGCGCGGCGAGCGGCGCCGCTGCGGCCAAGGCCATCGCCGCGATCATGCAATTGCGGATCATCATCGCACCTGGCTCCAGCTGAAATCGGAAATGCGCAGGCCGAGCGGATTGGAGGCGATCTCATCTGCATTGCGCGGGGCGCGCGTCGTCACCGTGAACACGCCGCTATAGGATTCCCCGTCGCTCGTGCCGCTAGCGTTAGTCGCGCGCTCGACCCAGCTTACTTCCCAGGCATGGTCCGAGCGCGCGATGATCGAGCGCACATGCACGGTGCGCCCGACGCGCCCAAGGCTGAGGAACGGATCGTCCTGACGCGCAATCTCGGTCAATTGCGCCGCCGCTTGCGGGGTGAGGAATTCATACGCCTCCAGCCAATTCTCACGCAGCACCACGCCGTCGGTCGGCAGCGAGCGCACCAGGCGCACGAACCGCCCGAGATGATAGGCGATCTGCGCCTCGCTCGGGCGCCAGTCCCCTCTCGCCGCGCGCACATTCATCACCTGTCCATCGGGCGCGACCTCGACGACATGGACGAACGTGCGCTTCTGCAAGGCGACGATAGTGAGCGCAGCGGCAAGACCCGCGGCCAGAACAAGCCCCGCCACCGCCATGAAGCGCCAGGCGCGCGCCGACATGACCGCCGCGCCCATGCGGCGGTCCCATTCTTGTTGTGCGCGCCGGTACGGGGTTTCGGGTTCGCCGCCCGCGAACGAGCGCGCGGGCGCGGTGAACGGCGATTTCATGGTTTGGCTCCCCCGGAGGACGGCGCTGGCGCGGGCTTGGGCTGCATGCCGGCGTAATTGATCGATGGCGCGCCGCGCCCACCGCCGCTTGCGCCGCCGCCGGAGCGACGTCCCCCGCCGCCGAGCGCGCGGCCGACCGCGCCCATTCCGCGCGCGCCGAGTTTGACGCCGCCGATGGTCGTGTAGAGCGCGCCCGCGCCCACCGCCGTCGTCATGATTGTGGCGCCGACGCCCGCGCGCACCGCGTCGGACGCGGCCAGATGCGGTTGGCCCTGCACCACTTCGCTCGCCAAAGCCGGCCCGAACCACGCCAGCGCCAGAACAGTCAGGCCGAACAGCAGCACGTTGAGCGCGCCGCCCGCATCGAGCGTCAGCGTGGCCGGCAAGGTGTTGACGAAGCTGATCGAGATCGAGGCGATGAAGGCCAGCACGAACAAACGAATAGCCGTGCCAACGACCCAGCCGAGCGGGCGCTCGGCCACCCAGGCCGTGCCGTT
>CXWL01005809.1_pt1 | contig 52892 bp, 55 predicted proteins | sample 590931 | NCBI WGS metagenome assembly CXWL01 (sample SAMEA3498368, study PRJEB10139) | groundwater metagenome | biome: water well; material: biofilm material | place: Germany | collected 2015-04-27 | reverse complement strand
GCCGGCTCCTTAGCCACAATCCCGCTGACCATCGCCGCCGGCACCGCCGCGGGGACGTTGGCTTTGCCGATCTCAGCGGCCGTCTACTCCAACGCGGCGGGCGCGCCGATTGCCGCCGGAGCCAACACCAACGGCTCGGTGACCGTGACCGCCCCGCCAGTCGTGCCCGTGCTGACTTCCATCGCCATCACGCCGACTGCCGCGACGATCGCCGCCAACGGTGCACAACAGTTTTCCGCCGTGGCTCGCAACCAGTTCGGCGCCAACATGTCCGGCGTTATCGTCAGTTGGGCGTCCAGCAACCCCTCCGCCGCCGTGGTCAGCGCCTCCGGCATGGCCACGGGCAGGAACGCGGGCAGCAACGCTTTGACGGCCATCATCACCGCCTCGGCCTCGGGCATCACCAGCAACCAGGCGACCTTGACGGTCAACGGCTCAGGCGTCACGCCGCCGGTGGTGGTCCCTCCGACTTTGTCGGTCGGGTCGGCATCCGGACAAGCGGGAAGCTCGGTCGATCTGCCCATCGCTTTCAACCCCGGAACGTCCTTGGTCGCCGGCCTTCAGTTCAACCTCGCCTTGCCCGCAGGCGTGAGCTTTGCCAGCGCCGTCGGCGGCCCGATCTTGAATGCTTCCAGCAAGACCCTGACCGCCAGCGTCTCGGGCGGTCATCTCGTCGTCAACGTCTCCGGCCTCAGTGCAACCGCCCTGGGTGGGGGCACGTTGATGACGGCCCGCCTCAATATCGCGGCCAACGCCGCGACCGGCGTGCGCGCCGTGCCGATCTCGAGCGTCAACTACGTCAACGCCACCGGGGCCTCTCTCCCGAGCGGGGTCAATGCCAACGGCTCTTTGACCGTGACCCCCGGCTCTACCGACACCACCGCGCCGCGCATCTCGGATGTGCGCTCGCTGCGGGCTCGGATCTGGGCATCCTCGGCCACCATCAGCTGGGACACCGACGAGCCCGCCGATTCGCAGGTCTACTACGGGCCGAGCCTGGCCATGGTCAGCAAGAGCGCGCTTAATCCCGCGCTGGTGAGCGATCATAGTGTGGTCCTCACGGGCCTGCAGCCTTGGACCTTCTACTACTTCACGGTGCGCTCAAAGGACGCCGCGGGCAACCTGGCGACGTCCGGGATACACTTCATGCGCACCAAGCACCACCGCGGCCGTCTGCGCATCGTCCGGATTCCGTCCTGCGCCAGATCCAAGAATAACCAAGGCCCCTCGGCCACCGCCTCCGCCGGCGGCTTGAAGGGCTCGCTGCTCGTCAGCAACGTGGAAATCGAAGAAGGCCTTGAACCCATTACCTCCGTCAAGCTGCTCTACAGCGACATCGACGGCTCAACCTACAGCTACAACGTGGGCATGACCTCGACAGACACGCTGAATTTCGTCGGCTACATCGACTCCAATAAGCTCAAGGGCGCGGGCTCGATGAAATTCAAACTCCAGGCCGAAGACGCCGCCGGCTTGGCCGATCAAAGCGAAGAGTACGATCTCAGCCTCACCAAGAGCCTCACCGTCGCCGCGCAGGACGGCAATTTCAAAGTTCCCGACAGCGACCTGAGCGTGCGCAGCGCGCCGAGTGCCGCCGGCGAGATCCAGTTCACCGCCTTGGACGCCAACTCCCTGAGCCTGCGCGTCCGCGGCGAGAAGGAGATCGACACGCGCCACGGCGACCAGCCGATCGCGCCCTTGGACCTCAAGCTTCCCGGACAGGCGGCCACGGTGTTCAACCAACCCGTCTCGGTGACCCTCTCCTACTCCGACATCGACGGCGCCGATAAGAACGGCGACGGCATCCCCGACGGCGACGGCTACGTCGACGGCGGGCTCGCGTCCGAGCACGATCTGCGCCTGTTCACCCACGACGGTCTGCAGTGGCGGATGATCGGCGGCAAGGTCGACCCTGTCAAGAACACGGTCACGGCCAACGTCAACCACTTCACGACTTTCGCCTTGTTCCCGGTCAACGCGGGCCTGGCCGCCTCAGTACCCGGCCTGGCCCTGGAGAAGTTTCTGACCCCCACTCTCGTCGATGGGATCAACGACGTGGCCACCTTCGGCATCGCCGCCGACAAGGTCAGCATCTTCGACGTGATGGGCCGCAAGGTCTACAGCGCCAGCCAAAGCAACAGCTCGGCGATCATCTGGAATTGCCGCGACGAGATCGGGCGCATCGTGGAGTCGGGCGTCTACATCGCCAAGATCTCGCAGAACGACGGCAGCACGGTCTATCAGAGCTTCGCGGTCGCGAAATAGCCGCGGCATCTGACCTTGCAGGCTTTCGGTTTCCCTGCTACACTCAATTCAATGAAAAACGTCGTCGTGAAAATACCGCGCGGCACGTTCCCCGATTCGCGGTTGGATAGCCGCCGATATTGGCGGTCACGACCCGCCGCGGAGCGCATCGAGGCGGCTCGGCGCCTGCGCCACCGGATTTTTCGCCTTTTCCATATCGATGATTCGGCCGTCCGGCCCACGATGCGTCCTTTTAAGCCGCACGTTCCATGAGCGATTCGGGCGAGAAGTCCTTCGAGCCCGATGATTTCGACCGAATCGCCTCTTCGCTCGTCCGGCATGGCGTCGACTTCATGGTTATCGGCGGGTTTGCCGTCGTTTTCCATGGCTATGTCCGCGCGACAGAAGATCTCGATATTTTTGTCCGTGCGACGAAAGATAACGCTTTGAAAACGGTCGCCGCGCTCCAAGCCTGCGGTTTTTCCTCTCCCGATTTAACGGCCGAAGTATTCCTGAACGATAATGGAATATCCCTCGGCGAGCCGCCTATGAAGATAGACCTCATTTCACATCTGCCTGGAGTCTCGTTCGAGGACGCCTGGGAACGCCGGCAAAGCGGGCTGTTTGGAACGACAACCGTCGACTTTATCGCTCGACAGGACTTAATCAAGAACAAGCGGGCTGTGGGCCGGCCGCGGGACTTGGATGATGTTCGCGAGTTGGAAGATCGAGCTTAGATCGTGCTCAGTGAGCAAGAGAAGAAAGACCTTCTGGAGATGGCGGGTCGCGGAATGCCCGCCGTGCTTTAAGGACGGAACAAGTAGCCGACGCGGACCACGGTCTCCACCCGCGCGCCGAAGAGGGGGATTTTCCGCCGCAGGGATTCGATGTGCTTGTCGACGGTGCGCGTCGAGGCGTCGGGCTGGGTGCCCCAGACCTTCTCAAAGAGCATGCCGCGCGTGACCACGCGATTGGGGTGTCTCAAAAAGTAGGAGAGAAGGTTGAACTCCAGGTGAGTGAGCTCCACCGTCTTGCCCGACACCTCCACGCGGTGCTCGTCGAGGTTGACGGTCAAGGCGCCGTAGCGCAGGGACTCGGAGGCGGGAGGGGGGGCGGCCGCCTTGCCCGAGCGGCGCAGAAGCGACTCGATGCGGACTACGAACAGCTCCAGATCAAGCGGCTTGGCCATGTACTCGTCGGCCCCGATCTCAAGCCCCGCGATCACCTGGGGCGTGCCGCGCTCGGCGGCGGTGATCGCCACGATGGGCATGTGCTTGGTGAGGGCGTTCTCGCGCAGCACGCGGATGACGTCGCGTCCATGGATTCCGGGCAGTTGCATGTCGAGCACGCACAAATCGGGGCGGGCCTTGACCAGCGAGTCGAGAAAGCGCCCGGGCGTGGCGTAGGACTTCACGTCATAGCCGGCCTTGCCCAGGATTAGGACCAGCAAAGCGATCATCTCCGGATCGTCGTCTACGACCGCCAGCTTCGAACTCACCGACCGTCCGCCTTCTTGAGCGCGTCGGACACGCGCTCGAGCAGATCCTCCATCTCGAAGGGCTTGAGCACGTAGTCGGTCACACCCGCCTCGATGCCCTCGGAGATGGTGACCACCGCCGAGCGAACGGTACACATGAGCACGGGCACCTTCTCTCCGCCCGGGAGTTTGCGCAGCCGGCGGCACACCTCGAGCCCGTCGATGTCGGGCAGGTTGCCGTCGAGCACGACCACGTCGGGCTTGCGCTCAGCGAAGGCCTTTAAGCCCGCGAGCCCGTCGGCGGCCGTGGTGGCGTCGTAGCCTCCGCGCTCGAGGACGTGCGCGCAGATGACGCGAAAATCGTGCTCGTCATCGATGATCAGGACCAGCGGTCGTTTGCTCACTTTAGGAATCTAGCATATCGCCTTGAAATTGTAATAGAGACGGCCTATCCTTAGGGGGTATGCCGCCGCGAGAGGAAAAGAGCGATTGGCTGGGCGACCTGCGCTGGCAGGGCTACCCGCGCCTTGAACCGGTCCGCGACACGCCGCCCCAGCCTCCCGACGCCTTGCCTCCTCGCCCGCGCCAACCGGTCGTCGACGCGCGCGCGGACATGCTCGCACGCGAGAACGAGGCCCTGCGCGCCAAGATCGAGGCCATGTCACGCCTGGGCATGGAGTTCGAGCGGCGCCTCTCGGAGACCGCCTCGTCCTACGAGAGCGCAGCGCTCGAGGCCGACTCCGCCCGGCGCAGCCTCGAACTCGAGTGCGCGCGCCTGGCCGGAGAGCTTGAGTCCGTCAAAGCCGAGTTGGCCCGCCACGCGGCCCAAGACGTCAACCGCGCCGCGGAGCTGACACTTGAGCGCGAGCGCCGCGCCGACAGCGAGCGGGCGCTGTCGCAGGCGCACCGCCGCCTCGACGGTCTGGAGGCCGAGCTGCGCGCCGCGCGGGACAAGGCCTCGGAGCTCGCGGGGGCCGTCGCTGAATTGCGCCGCATTCAACAGTCGTTCGGAGAGAAAAAATGAAATATTGGACCTACATGAAGGGCGAGGTGCCGGGCAGCTACGAGCCCGAGGCTTTGGCCGCTCTGCCCGGATTCGGCATGACCACCTTGGTGTGCGCAGCGCAGGGCGAGATCGCCGAGAAGAATTGGCGCCGCGCCGGCGAGTTCGAAGACATCGCGCGCGCCGTATCGGCCCATCAAGCCAAGCAGCCTCCTTCCGCGCCCCAAGCCGCGCCTCCGGTCGCCTCGGAGATCGACGCCCTGCTCGACACCGCCAGCACGCGCCTGTTCAGCCACGTGGCCGACCTGATGAAAGAGCTGGAGACGCGCCGCGACGAGAAATCCCTCGTCGCGTCCCTACAGCGCCAGATCGCCGCGCTCAAGCAGGAGCTGGTCGCCGCGCGCGAGCAGGCCAACCTTCTCGAGATCCGCATGCCCCACATCGCCGCCCTCGAGGAATCCCAGCGCAAGAACCACGCCGATCTCATCGCTTTGCAGGCCACGCTCGTCGCCCGCGACGCCCAGATCAGCGAGACCCGCGCCGCCTTCGAGAAAATGCGCATGGAACTGGGCACGGCCAAGCAGCGCCTTCAGGAGACGACCAACGACCTGGCCATCCGCAACCGCCTGATCGATAAATTATCTCAGGACCTCTCAGAAAAAGAGCTGTCCCTGGCCAAATCCTTGGGCGTGATTCGCCGCTTAGAAGAAGACCTCAATCGCCTGTGCCCCTCGCCGGAACTGCGCCAGTCCGCCGCCGAAACCGTCGAGCTACCTTCGGTATCCGAGCCCAAGGCCGCGCCCGCCGCCAAAACTCCGGTTCAGGTTAAACCCGAGAAGCCGGCCCCGGCGGCACGATCACTGCCGTCCGACGCTTCCAGCACTTTTACCAACGACGATCCGCCGCCTCCGCCCGATTATCTGGAGCCCCGCATCAACGAAGGCCCCAAAGCCCATGAGGCGCTACTCGGGTTCTTCAAAAAGGTCTTTCCCGGCCAACCGCACTAGGCCCCTACTCGGTTTTACCCGGCATAGCGTCTTGACATATAGCATGCTGTATGCTATATGATATCTATGCACAAGACGCAGCTCTATCTGGAAGAAAGCCAGTATTTGATCCTGCGCGATTGGGCGGTCAAGAGGAAGAAGTCGATCGCCCAGCTCGTACGAGAGATGATCGATATGGCCATTGCCCCCAAGCAGAGCCATGATCCGCTTTTTGACGTCCTCGGCATCGCTTCCACTAAGCATGACAACGTCAGCCGGCATGTGGACGATTATCTATACGGCGACGACGAAACGATCCGGCGGCTGGAAAAAGAAGGCATGGTCGGCGACCGTACGCCCAAGCGCAAGAAAAAGCGCTCTTCCTAAATAATGGGCCCCCTGTTCGTCGATACCAGCGCGTGGTTCGCCTGCTGCTGCCAAAACGACGTTAACAGCGTCCTCGCCCAACAGTTCTTGCGGGAAACCTCCTTTCCCTTGGTGACCTCCAACTTGGTTTTAGCCGAAACGATGTCGCTGATTACCAAGCGCATCGGCAAGTCGCCGGCGGTCCGCTTCGGCGCCGGCCTGCGCGCAAGCCGCAAGATCCGGATCATCCATATCGACGCCGCCCTTGAGGAAAAAGCTTGGGGGGAGTTCTCGACCTACACGGACAAGAATTGGGATCTCATCGATTGCGCGTCGTTCGCTTTAATGAACTTCCTCAAAGCCGACACCGCGTTCACCTTCGACGCGCATTTCGCCCAGCGCGGGTTTCGCGTCGTGCCCGCTTAGCTCTACGCCCCGGCGGGGCGGACGCTGCCGTCAAGGTTCAGCACCCGCACCGGACCGACCAGCTTCTCAAGCGGCCCCTTGAGCCGGGAGGCGTCGCCGAAGATCACGATGGGTGCCGTCTCCGGCCGCAGATACTTCGCGGCCACGCGGCGGATATCGGCTGGGGTCAGCGCCTCGATGGCGTCGCGCGTCTTGGCCAAGGCGTCGTCGCCCAGACCGTACAGATGGGCGTTGCCGCGCTGAGCGGAGATCGACTGGATGGTCTCCAATGAACGCAGCTGCGCGCCCACGAACATCTTCTTGGCCTTATCCAGCTCGGCGATGGACACGTCTTCCTCGCGCAGGCGGCGCATCTCGGCCTTGAGGATGGCCGCGGCCTCGGCCGCCTTATCGCTCTGGATCTTCGATTCAAGGATGAGCATGCCGCCTTCTTTCTCCGCCGGCATCGACGAACGCGCGTAGTAGGCCCAGTGCTTCTCTTCGCGCAGAATGGTTTCGATGCGAGCGTTGGGTCCGCCGAGGACGACGCTGAGCAGTCGCAGGGCGGGATAATCGGCATGACCGCGCGGCAGCGCGATTTGTCCGACCTTGATCATGGGCTGTGCGGTGCCGGGCATGTCGATGAGATCGATGATCCCCGATCCTTCGGCGATGGCACGCCGGTCAGACAGGGGAATCGGAGCAACGGCGCGCGCCGAGGCGGCGGAGATGGACGCCGACGACCAGCCGGCGAAATTCTTTTCGGCCATCGCCTTGAGCTCTTCAACGGTGATATCGCCGGCGGCGTGTATCGAGACGCCCTGGGGCTGATAAGCCTGGGCATGATACCGGGCGATCGCAGACGGAGTGATGGCCGCGATCGTCGCCGGGGTCGCCGACGCCCCATAGGGATGCATGCCGTACACCCGCAAGCTCAGGCGGCGGGATGCGGCCTGCTCAGGGTCGGCTGCCGCTTCTTTTAACGATGAGATAGCTTGCTCTTTAAGACGGGCGACGTCCTCGGCGCGGAAGGAAGGCCGTCCAATCGCCTCGGCGGCTAAGGCCATGGCTCCATCCAAAGAGTCCTTCATGGCAAAAATGGTGACGACCGCGGCATCGGCGGCCGCAGACACAGTAAACGTTGCCCCCAGCTTCTCCAACGCGAGCGCGAAGGATTTGCCGTCGTGGTCTTTGGTGTTCTCATCGAGCAAGGCGGCCGTCATGGCGGCAATACCTTCCGAGCCCGGCAACATCAGGGAAGCGCGCGCCGCGGACGCGGCCGGAATGAGCATGCTCACCGCGACGATGGGCAAGGTCTTGATCTCGGTGGCCGTCACGGCGATCCCGTTGGACGTCCGCGCCCGGCGCAGAGCGGGCATGCCGAAAGGGCGCTGCGGGCCGGGCGGGATGATCTGCGCGCGAACGGGCTCGGAGTCAGGCGGGGGAACGACGACCTGCGCGCGCGTGGCCGCCGGGATAAGAAGAAGCGCGGAAAGAAAAAGGATTTTCACTTGGCCTCCTTGGGCGAGATCGTCAACAGAGTGCGGTTGGCGGGAGCGAGATATTGACGCCCGGCACGGCGGACGGCGTCGGGCTGCATGGCGCGGACGGCGGCGATCTCCTTCTCGAAGGAAAGAGGGTCCTGATGAATGGCTTCGCCGGAGGCCAGCGCCGAAGCCAGGTCATGAGCGTTCTGCAAGGCATTGAGCCGGGCCGTCTCCAGGCGTTTGGCCATGCCTTTGAGCCTTTCGCCGTCCAAAGGCGCCGACAGCAAAGCGGAAATCTCGGCGTCGATGATTTTCTCAAGAACCTTGAGCGTAACGCCAGGCGCGGGTTTGGCGCTGATCATGAATATATCCCCGTGCTCCAGTTGCTGCATCTCAGCGCCGATGTCGAGCACCTTGCGTTCGCGCACCTTCAGCTTATCGACCAGCGGCGACGCCCGCCCGCCCGCAAGCAGCGATCCCAGAACCTCGATCTCCCGATGGCCGGGCTGGTTGAGACCGGGAACGCGCCAGGCCATGATCAGCAGCGGCTCCTGCGCCTTGCCGTCTACGATATGCTCGCGCGCTTTCGACGGCGAGCCGGGGATATCGGCGGCGGCGGGCGGAGTGGGACCGCGCTTGAGGGTTCCGAAGTACTTATTGACTAAAGCGAGGGTGCGCGTGGAGTCATGGTCGCCGGCGACGACGAGCACGGCGTTATTGGGCCAATAGTAGACGGCGCGAAATGCCTTGGCATCGGCGACCGACGCGGCGTTGAGATCGGCGTCCGAGCCGATGGGCAGATTGGCGTACGGATGGCCTTTTGGATAAGAGTTGCGAAATAATTTCTCATAAGCCGCGTAGTAGGGCTGATCGTCGCCCTGGTGCTTCTCGTTGAGCACGGCCGCGCGCTCTTTCTCGAAGGATTGCTGGGTCATGCCCTTCTCAAGGAACCCCATGCGATCGGCCTCCACGCGCAGCAGCTCCTCCAGGTGATTCGACGGCATGGTGAAAAAATAGTCGGTGCGATCAAAAGAAGTCGAGGCGTTGGCCACGCCGCCGTTATCGAAGGCCAGCTTCATGTGGTAGCCGTTGGGGACATGCTCCGAACCCTCGAACATGAAATGCTCGAAGAGATGGGCAAAACCCGATTTGCCGGGGCCATCGTTTCGCGAGCCGACCTTATACCAAGCGTAGCTGGTGACCATGGGCAGCTTGTGATCCTCATATAGGATGACGGTCAGTCCGTTGGCTAAGACATGACGCTGGATGGAGAGAGCCGACGCCGAAGGGCTCGCGAAGAGAAGGCCGAGGAGGAGCAGAGCGTGTTTCATGCCTTCAGTGTAGGTTCAGCCCGTCACAAGCACCTGAGTCCTTCGGCCTAGGCCGCATGGGTCCGCGCGGATAGTTAGCACTCGCTATCGCCGATTGACAACTTTGACGGTTTCATGTTAGAATTGGCACTAGGCGGTTGGGAGTGCCAACACTGACGCCGAGATCTAAGAAGTCAAAATTACCGGAGGTACCTCAGATGGCCGAAGCAACCCTGACGAAGGTCAAGATCCAGCCCTTGGGCGATCGCGTGCTCGTAAAGCCCGCTGAAGCCAAGGAAATGAAGCGCGGCGGAATCATCATCCCCGACAGCGCGAAGGAAAAGCCGCAAGAAGGCACCGTCGCGGCGACCGGCAAAGGCAAGACGACCGAAGACGGCAAGGTCCTGCCCATGGACGTGAAGGCCGGCGACAAAATTCTGTACGGCAAGTACTCGGGTTCCGAGATCAAGATCGACGATGAGGACTACCTGATCATGCATCAGGACGACATCCTCGGAATCCTCAAGTAAGCGCCCATATATAGGAGAGACACGAACATGGCTAAGCAGATTATTTTCTCGGACGACGCTCGCAAGAAGATGAAGGACGGCGTAGACAAGCTCGCCAACGCCACCAAGGTCACCCTCGGCCCCAAGGGCCGCTCGGTGGTCCTTGAAAAGAAGTTCGGCTCACCCGTCATCGTCGACGACGGCGTGACCATCGCCAAGGAGATCGAGCTCCAGGACGCCTACGAGAACATGGGCGCCCAGCTCGTCAAGGAAGTCGCCACCAAGACCAACGACGTGGCCGGCGACGGCACGACGACGGCGATCATCCTCACCCAGTCGCTCCTCAACGAGGGCATCCGCAACATCACCGCGGGAGCCAACTCCAAGTCCATCCAGCGCGGCATGCACAAGGCGCTCGAGGTCGTGGTCAAGGAGCTCAAGAAGAACTCCCGCCCGGTCAAGACCAAGGAAGAGAAGGCGCAGGTCGCGACCATCTCCGCCAATGACGTCGAGATCGGCAACATGATCGCCCAGGCCATGGAGAAGGTCGGCCATGAGGGCGTGATCACCGTCGAGGAAGGCAAGTCTTCCGAAACTACGCTTGAGGTCGTCGAGGGAATGCAGTTCGACCGCGGCTACATCTCGCCCTACTTCGTCACCGACACCGAGCGCCTTGAGACCGTCCTCGAGGACGCCTACATCATCATCACCGAGAAGAAAATCTCCGCGATGAACGACATCCTGCCTGTGCTCGAGAAGATCGTGCAGACCGGCAAGCCCTTCCTCATCCTCGCCGAGGACGTGGAAGGCGAAGCCTTGGCGACCCTCGTGGTCAACAAGCTTCGCGGAACCCTGAAGTGCGCGGCCGTCAAGGCCCCGGGCTTCGGCGACCGCCGCAAGGAGATGCTCCAGGACATCGCGGTGCTCACGCACGGCCAGGTCATTTCCGAGGAACTGGGCCATAAGCTTGAGAAGGTCGGTTTGGACATGCTCGGCCGCGCCAAGCGCGTGGTCATCGACAAGGACAACACCACCATCGTCTCCGGAGCCGGCGAGAAGGCCGAGATCAAGAAGCGCGCGGACGCCATCCGCCGCCAGATCGAGGACACCACCTCCGACTACGACCGCGAGAAGCTGCAGGAGCGCTTGGCTAAGCTCTCCGGCGGCGTGGCGGTCATCAACGTGGGTGCAGCCACCGAGACCGAGATGAAGGCCAAGAAGGCGAAGGTCGAGGACGCTTCCAACGCGACTCGCGCCGGCGTCGAAGAGGGCATGATCGCGGGCGGCGGCGTCGCATTGCTGCGCGCCGGCGAGTCCCTGGAGAAGTTCAAGGGCGTCGACGAGGACGAGACCACGGGCGGCCAGATCGTGCGGCGCGCGCTCCAGGCTCCGATCCGTCAGCTCGCGGACAACTCCGGCCAGGAAGCCTCGGTCGTGGTGCAGAAGATCCTGAGCTCGGGCGCCGGCATCGGCCTCGACGCGGCGACCGGCGAGTACGTCGACCTGTTCAAGGCCGGCATCGTCGATCCTCTCAAGGTCACTCGCACAGCACTTGAGAACGCCGTCTCCATCGTCGGCACCATCCTGACCACCGAGGTACTCATCTCCGACATCCCGGAGAAGAAGGAGCCCGCGATGGCCGGAGCCGGCCACCAGCACGGCGGCGACATGTATTAATCCCCGACTCGGCCGACGCGGTCGGCCGGACCGGGAATAAGACGTAAAGACAGCCCCTCGGCTCGAAAGAGCCGGGGGGCTTTTCTATGCTTTGAAGATACCCCCTACTGCCTTCTTGATCCGATCTTAAATCATGCCCGGCATCCACTGAGGCGAATAAGGAGATTCCGTACCTGGTAGGTTGAAGTTTCATGGGCTATACTGTAGATGGAAGGCTAACCCATGAGAAGTTACCCGCTCGCCGGGGCGAACAATAGGCAGCGATACAGGATATCCACAATGGCACTGGTTGGGGCCCTTTTGTTCCCGGCATTTTCGCTGATGCCGACCGCCGTGCATGCCGCCTGCACAGGAGCAAGCCCGACCTGGTCCTGTCCGGCCGATGCGAACCTCGCCTCGCTTAAGGCTTTGATTGCGGGCACCTCGATTCAAGAGGGAGACACCGTAAACGTCGCGGCCGGGTCCGTCATGCTTGCGACGCACTTGACGATCACAAACAAATCCTTTTCGCTGATCGGGGCCGGGGTCGGCAACACGATTATCGACCCTCAAGAAGCGGTCACAGGAGCGACTCCCTGCGGGATCGATTGGCTGACGCATAATACGGGCGGGAGCCCGGCGGGGTTCGCGCGGCTGAGCGGGTTCACCTTCAACAGCACGGCAAACTGCGTGCTCGGCGCGTCCGACTCGGCCATGATTCAATTTCGAGGCACCTCGCACAATGTCCGAATCGACCATAACTGGATGCACGCGCCGAACGCTCAATTAGTGACCATTCACGACGACGTCCGCGGAGTCGGCGACCATAACACCTTCACCATGACCACGGGCGGACCCATTCGGCATATGACGGTCTGCACCCATAAAACCTGGGGCGCGCCTGGAACCGACTATGGGGATGCATCGTGGGGAACGCCGAGCTCCTGGGGTTCGGCGAATGCCTGGTACTGGGAAGACAATGTCTTTGATAATCAGATGGTCTCGTTGAACGGGTCCTTGGCGGGGCTCTATGGCACCGACGAATTCGGCGGCTGCCGCGTCGTCTACCGATTTAATCGCCTCCATAATACCTCGCTCCAAACGCACGGCACGGAATCGAGCGGGCGTATCCGGGGCTATCGACAGTATGAAGGGTATAGAAATACCTGGACCTGGGATTATCCCGTGTCCTGGCCGGGAGTGATGGCGCATCGAGGCGGCAGTTTTCGCGATTTCGACAATGCGGTGACGGTCTTGAGCGGCCCCGGTTTAAACCACATGATCGATTCCAATGTGTATCGACGCGGCACAGACCCAAAGCCCAATTACTATACCTTTGGGCTCTGCGGCGTGCTCACGACCATCACGAGCCTCACGCGATCCGGCGCCGTCGCTACCGCCGTCACGTCCTCGGAGCACGGTATTCATCCGTCCGGGTCCTATGTACGCATCACCGGCGCCAGCGACGACAATTTCAACCAGCCTTTCGCCCAAGGCACCCGGATCGACGCGACCCATTTCAGCTATCCCGTGGCGGACACGGGAACGACGACGGCGGCGGGAACTCCGGTTCTCACCTCTCCATTCGACGGAAATACCAGCAGCGCGGGATATCGCTGTACCGATCAAGTCGGCGCCGGTCAAAGCACACTCTATTCAGGGGCCTACGCGGTGATGACTCCTAAGATTGCCGCAAATAACGCATTGGAACCGGCCTATATTTTTCACAACCTCAAAAATGGCGTGCTGAGTCCCCATGCGCCGACACAGTACGGCGCTGATGTGATCGTCAATCTGCGCGATTATTACAACGAGAACTCGACGTTTAACGGAACGACGCAGCACGGCGTGGGACGCGGACTTCGTGCCTCGCGTCCATCGAACTGCGCGGACGGAGACGCGTGGTGGGCGATGGACGGCGGGGGCAACTGGAATACGAGCACGACCGAAACCGCGTCGGCCGCGGTGGGGTATGCCTCCGGCGCCGATGGTGCTCTGGATCATTGCAGTCCGGCCAATACCTGGACGAATAATTGGTACGTGCCCTATGCCTATCCTCATCCGTTGGTCAGCGATGCCTTGCCGCCGGCCGCGCCAAAACGATTGCGCACCCAATAAGCGGGCCTTTTAGGCCGCCCGCCGATCTTAAGACAATCGCCGCCGCACCGGCCGCTGTCAAGGCCTTCCTGCGCCGCTGATGAATTTTTTACCAATAATCTATTGGAATTACGGAGGCCGACGATCTACACTATTAACGTTGCCTGGCTACTAATGAGGGCAATGCTCAAATGATTAAAAAAGCAATTTTGTCCCTCGTATTTTTATTTCACGGTGCCATCGTTTTCGCCGGCACCATTACGGCCGGCGATTGTTCCGCGGCGGCGGCGCAGGCGACGATCAACGCGGCGGCAAGCGGCGATACGTTCAAGGTTCCTGCGGGGACGTGCACGTGGACAGCGGCTGTGAGCGTGCCTGATAACAAAAAGCTTACTATCCATGGCAGCGGAAAAACCACAACTATTATCACGATGAGCCCCCCAGGAGCAGCGTTCACTCTTGGGAACTCGGGCGCCCGGATTACTGGATTTGGTTTTGTTGAGGGGACAATTTCAGCAAATGGAAATAATTTCCGCAGAAAGATGTTCGTCGGCAACTCGTATTCCTGCGACTTCTGCCAGTAGGGCTTCTTGCTCACCTTGAGCTTTTCTGCCGAGCGCAGGTTCGCCTTTGAAGCCAGCGCCCAAATGGCCGCCAGCTTCTTGTTGATCGCCGCGGAAAGCTCAAACGGATTGAGCGTCTCCCGCAGCAGGCGCAGCTTCTCCAGCTTCACGCGATCGCCTTTGTCCGACGCCAGAAGCCTGTCGAGCGGCGTCTGCGCCTTGCTGTAGACCCGCTTGATCTTTGCCCCAACTCGGATCTTCTGCGCCAGCTTCACCGACGGCAAGTACAGGTTGCAGAAGAGCCGCCATTCGTGACGGTACAGGTCGTTCATTGCGTCGACGGCCGCCTGTGTGTCGTAGCGGTCGTAGCCGATGAGTTTCCGGACATGCGTCCAATTCTTCTGCTCGATGTGCGCCTGATCGTCTTTCTTGTACGGTCGGCTCCGAAAACGCTGAACCTTGCTGTCTCGGCAATAGCGATCAAGAATCCAATTGATGAACTCTTCGCCGTTGTCGCTGTCGAGCCCCTTGAGCTCGAAGGGCAAGTCCCGGCGCATCTCTTCGATGGCCGTCTTGACCTCATGCGCCGACTTGCCCAGAACCGCTCGGCACTCCGTCCAACCCGAGAATAAATCCGTCTGGTTGACCGTGTAGGCCCACAGCCCCTCGGCCGACGCTCCTGAGTGGCTCACCGTGTCAATCTCCAGCCAGCCCGGTTCCGGCACGTCCCAGGACTCCGTCTGAATCGGGATCGTCCGTCGCAGCCACCGCCCCGGCTTGGTCTTGCCGTAAATCTTCCGGCTCGCCTGCCGCTTGTAAGGCGCCAGCCGCCGATCGATCGTCGCCGCACTCATCGCCAGCAGCTGTCGCTCTTCTTCGTGTGTCAGCTTCCAGCGCTGGCGGATCCAGCCGATCCACAACACCACCAGCTCCTTGAGTCGCACCGACCACGGATACTGGCCGTCTTCCCAGACAGTCTCCAGTATTCGCACCAACTTCTCGGCGTAATGGGGCTCGCGTCGTCGCCATGGCTTATCCAAGTCTACGATTTTGCCCTTCATCCGCCGAATTGCGTGCTTGCGCCGCCAACCCATGTTTTCGCTGACCTCCGTCAGCAGGCGGCTCTTCTCACTGCGCGAACCCACTCTTCCGTACCGTCCTTGCATGTGTCTCACGTATTCTCTCCTCGCCAACGGACTCATTCCTGTTACCCTCCAACCAGCTATCCTCAAGGATAGTTCGGTAACAGCTTAAATGAGTTGACGAGCCTTTCTTCGGTCACATCTTACGTGAGTTGATTCGGCTCCTTGACATCCGGCCGCAACCGGGTATACTTAGTCTAGTCAGACTAAAGAGGCCCGCATGACGATCAATGTTTACGCCGCCAAGACTCAGCTTTCCCATCTCATCGACGAGGCCGCCGCTGGGAAGGAAATCATCATCGCGCGGGCGGGAAGACCGGTGGCCAAGCTCGTGCCCTTGCGCAAACAGAAGCGCCGATTGGGAATGCTGGCGGGAAAGCTGAAGATTCCGGCCAACTTCGACGCGCCGCTGCCAAAAAGCGCGGTCGACCTTTTTGAAGGAAAATAGATGCGGATACTTCTTGATACGCACGTTTTATTATGGGCTCTGGCCGAACCGAAGAAGCTTCCCAAGCGCATAAAGTCGCATCTTGAAAACGCCGAAGACGAGATTCTCTTTTCCGCCGCGAACATCTGGGAAATCGCAATCAAATCGCAGATAGGAAAATCCTCCTTCGGCCCCGCGTTAATCGCCAAATCAGCGGTCGAAAGCGGTTTTGTGGAGCTGCCTGTGCGCGCGGAGGCGGCCGCCATGGTTGCCGAGATTCCTCTTCACCATCGCGATCCATTTGACCGGCTGCTGATCGCTCAGGCCGTTTCGGAACCGGCGGTCTTCTGCACGGTCGACGAAACCATACTTTCGAATTACTCGGATATCGCGAAGTTTCTTTGATTTCGCAAAATCTGATCGGAATTAAGACTCGCCTCGTACCGCGGAATCTTTCGACCAGGGTCCTTGTATCCACCCGGCATATAGGTCTTTAGGCCCAGGTTTGTGTCATTTTGCTCATTCTGTGCTATAATGTCTGAGTTCGGTGTTCATTGACAACCTAAACAAAATCCGCTACCGCATGACCGCGGCCGCAAAACGGGCGAACCGAAACGGCGACGCGATAACTTTGGTGGCGGTGACGAAGTACGCTCCCCTCGAGGACGTTAAAGAGGCCTTGTCGTCCGGCCTGGTCCGCGAGGTGGGGGAGAACCGCGTTCAGGATGCCGAGAATAAGAAAATATCTCTCGGCGCGCTCGCGGGCACTGTCCGGTGGCGCCTGATCGGGCATTTGCAGACGAACAAGGCGAAAAAAGCCGTTTCGGTCTTCGACGCGGTCGATTCCATCGACAGCGAGAAGATCGCCAAAGCGCTCGACGCGGCGCTGGCGGACTCTGGACGAAAGCTTCCTGTGATGGTTCAGGTAAAACTTTCGGAGCGCGAGACGCAGTCGGGCGTGGCTCCGGCGGAACTGCCCGGGCTGATCGAGGCTTTGAAAAAGTATCCGCGCCTCGAACTTCAAGGACTCATGGGCATAGCGCCTAATGTCGAGCCCTTAGAAGCGGTTCGACCGAGTTTCCGGCTTCTGCGGGAACTTCGCGACAGGCATTTGCCAAACGGCAGATTATCGATGGGCATGAGCCGGGACTTTGAGATCGCGATCGAAGAAGGCGCTGATCTCGTCCGCATCGGTTCACAGATTTTTACGCAACCTAGTCCGGCATCAATGGAGGCCCCTGCATGATCGTGAAAGTGCGCGTCATACCTAACGCCACCGAAAACGAAGTGGTCAGTCGCATCGGCAGCGTGCTGCGGGTGAAAGTCGCCGCTCCGGCGGTCGACGAGAAGGCAAACGCCGCGTTGAAGGATTACCTCGCCGAGTTCTTTGAGGTTTCCGGCAAGCGCGTGAGTATTCTGCGCGGGGCGAACGGCCGTGAAAAGACGGTCGAGATCGTGGGCAAGACGGAAGAGCAGCTCAAGCGGGTGATGGAGTCCATCCCGTAAGAAACGAAGCAAGCCGCACATCGCGCCGAGGCTGGGGGCGAACGAGGTCTGAACCTTGTTCGCCCCCGTTTCTTTTATGCACTTCGCAAAAGATATAATCAGCGCCTTGATTCGAAAGCCTCTTCACGAAGATCCCATCAAGCACATCGTCTGGAAAAAGGACCGTCTCCTGGTCCTCGACCAGCGCCTCTTGCCCCGCAAGGTCAAGTTCGTGACCTGCCGCACCGCCGCCGACGTGGCCAAGGCCACCAAGGACATGGTCCTGCGCGGCGCCCCGCTTATCGGCTGCGCGGCCGCCTACGGCATGGCGCTGGCCGCCAGAAAGAACCGCTTAAACGACGTTCTCAAGGCCGAGCCGGTTTTGCGCCGCGCGCGTCCCACCGCCGTCAACCTCATGCACGCCTTGGACCATATGCTCACCGTGGCCGTCGCCGGCCCGGAGAAAACGCTGTCCAAGCGCATGGCCGACGCGGCCGTGAAGTATTATGAAGACGACCTCGGCTTCAACGCGCGCATGGCCCGCCACGGCGCCGCTCTTCTTAAGAAGGGCTCGCGCGTGATCACGCACTGCAACGCGGGCGCCTTGGCCACCGCCGGCATCGGCACCGCCGTGGGCATGATCCGCGCCGGGTGGCTTGCCGGCAAAGTCGAGCACGTCTACCCCTGCGAGACGCGTCCCTATCTGCAGGGCGCACGGCTGACTTTGTGGGAGCTGATGAAGGCCGGCATCCCCGCCACCTTGATCACCGACAACATGGCCGCGCATCTCATGAAGACCCGCAAGATCGACGCGGTGATCGTGGGCTCCGACCGCATCGCGGCCAACGCCGACGTATGCAATAAAATAGGAACGTACGGTCTTGCCATCTTAGCCAAGCACCATGGCATTCCGTTTTACGTCGTGGCACCCAGCACGACGGTGGATCTTTCCACGGCCCATGGCGACCGGATTCCCATCGAAGAGCGCTCGATCCAGGAAGTCGTCTCGATCTTCGGCACCGAAATCGCCCCGAAGGGCGCTAAGGCTCATCATTTCGGCTTCGACGTGACGCCTCATGCCTTGGTCACGGCCATCGTCACGGAAAAAGGCGTAGTCTCGCCCGCCAACGGCGCTAATCTAAGGAAGGTCCTCTCCCACTCATGATCAACGGACACAAACCGCCGCCCACTCGCCCCAAGCTGACGAAAATACTGGCCACTTTAGGTCCTGTCTCGGCCAAGCCCGCCATCATGCTGGACTTGCTGGCCGCGGGCGTGGACGCCTTCCGCCTCAATTGCTCGCACGCCTCCATGGCCGAGCTCGCCAAGAACGTCGAGATGATCCGCTCCCTGTCCCGGCAAAGCCACCGCGCCTGCTCGGTGGTCATGGACCTGCAGGGTCCGCGCCTGCGCGTCGGCCGACTGCGCAACGGCGAGCCCATCGACCTCAAGAAAGGCGCGCGCACCCGCATCACGGTCAACGATATCCCCGGCACCGCCGAGGAATTCTCGACTTCCTTTAAGAAGCTGCCGCAAACCGTCACCAAGGGCATGGAAATCCGCCTCGACGACGGTTCCATCATCTTGAGCGTGCTCAAGACCGGCGCGGGCTGGGTGGACTGCGAGGTGCTCGTGGGCGGCCTGCTCAAAGAGCACAAGGGCATCAACCTGCCGGGCGCCGACATCGACCTGCCCGCGCTCACGACAAAGGACCTTAAGGACCTCGACATGGGCCTGAAGGTCGGCATCGACCACGTGGCGCTTTCCTTCGTCCGCTCGCCCGACGACATCCGCCGCGCGCGCAAGATCATCCATAAAGCCGGCGCACCCACGCGCATCATCGCCAAGATCGAGCATCCCTTGGCCATCGACAACATCGATGAGATCCTCGAGGCTGCCGACGGCATCATGATCGCCCGCGGCGATCTGGCCGTCGAGCTCTCCGCGGCCGAGGTCCCTGCCGTGCAGAAGGCGCTGGTGCGCAAGGCCAACGACTCCGGCAAACTCTCCATCGTCGCCACGCAGATGCTCGAGAGCATGATCAGCCACGCCCAGCCCACGCGCGCCGAGGCCTCGGACGTGGCCAACGCGATCTACGACGGCGCCGACGTGGTGATGCTCTCGGGCGAGTCGGCCATCGGCCTGTATCCAGTCGAGACGGTCACCGTCATGGCCGACATCATCCGCCGCTCCGAGGCCTCGAACTTCCGCTACCGCATGATCCCGCACGGGCTGCTCGACTCGCCGCAAACGGGCTTCGCGCACGCCTTGGCACGCGCCACCCACGACGCCTGCGAGGTCACCGGAGCCAAGGCCGTCATCGTCTACACCATGACCGGCTGGTCGGCGCGCATCATGTCAAAGTACCGCCCCTACGCGCCGATCATCGGCATGACGCCGCTGAAGGCCACTTACAATCAATTGGCCCTGTACTGGGGCATCACGCCCATGATCTGCCCGCTGGGCAAAACCACCGACGAGATGCTGGGCTACGGCGAGCGCATTCTCCTTAAGAACGGCGTGGTCAAAACCGGCGAGACGACCTTGGTCACCGCCGGCGGCACGGCCAAGCACAAGGCCTCGAACATGCTTAAAATCCATGTCGTCGGGTCGCTGACGTATCGTTAGTGGCTGCGAACTGTTGGCGCCAAAAGTTGGACCGTGAGTAAGTCTCTCCGTGTCGTGCTGATCACCGCTCCGCGCGGCAAGCGCGCCGAGATTCTGGCCAAAGGTCTTGTCGAGGCGCGCTTGGCGGCCTGCGTCAATGTCGTACCCGGCTTGATCTCCCACTATCGCTGGCAGGGACGCTTGTGCCGAGATAACGAGTGCCTGCTCATCGCCAAGACCTCTGCCGCAAAACTATCGGCCATGAAGCGCTGGATCGCGACGCATCATCCCTATTCCGTGCCCGAGCTGATCGCGTTGCCCGTCGTCGGCGGCTCCAAAACGTATCTTGCATGGCTGGGCGAGCAGGTCGCATGACCAAGCCGGTCCATCCCTCGTTTTGGCCCACGCTGCTCGAGGCGCGCGACGCTGCGCCGGGCGTGCGCGTCTTCCGCTTCTGCTCGCCGAAAGGCTTCTCCTTTGTCCCCGGCCAGTTCTTAATGTTCCATTTCGCCGACGATCCCAAGACCTGGCGCGCCTACTCCGTGTGCTCCTCGCCCGTAAGAGCCGCCGAATACTTCGAGATCACGGTGGGCATGGTCGGCCATTTTTCCGAGCGGCTCGGCCGCCTTCAGCCCCGCCTCGAGGGGGGACTGGTCGTGCGCGGTCCGTTCGGCAAATGGATTTACGACGGATCGGTTCCGCATGCCGTCTTGGTGTCGGGCGGAACCGGGATCTCTCCCTTCCGAGCGATGTGTTTGCATAAAGTTGACATGGGGCTAGCCGGGAAAATAACTCTTTGTTGCTCGGCCAAGGCTAAAAATGGCCTTCTGTTCCGGAACGAATACGACGACTGGAGAAAAGCCGGTATTGTCGTCAACGAATGTGTTACTCAATCCGCGATCTCAACAGCCTGGAACGGGAAAGTTGGCCGATGGACTCCCGCCGAGCTGATCGCCGCGGCCAACGACAAAGCAGCATCGTTTTATCTCTGCGGCCCTAACAAGATGGTTCAAGAGATGCGTGAGGGACTCCAGGCGCAAGGAGTCCCCGCCGACACGATCAAAACCGAGAAATGGGGCGACTACGCCGACCTGATCTGATCCTGGCCTCGGCATCGCCGCGCCGCAAGGCGATCCTGCGCGCGGCCGGCGTGAGCTTCCGCGTCGACCCCAGCGACGTCGACGAGAACATCGCCGAGAAAAATCCGCGGCGATTGGTCGTCAAGCTCGCCCGGCTTAAGGCCACGGCCGTCGCCCGCCGTCATCTGGAACTTCCCGTGCTCGGCGCCGACACCCTCGTGGTCTGCGCCGGGGAAATCCTCGGCAAGCCCAAAGACCTCAAAGACGCCGTGCGCATGATCACGCTCCAATCCGGCCGCTGGCAGCGCGTCTATACCGGGACCGCGCTGGTCGTAGGAAAGCGCGTGTACACCGATCTCGCCGTCTCCAAGGTCAAGGCGCGCCTGCTTAAGCCCGAACATCTGCGGCGGCTGGCCGGCAAGCACATGGACAAGGCCGGCGCCTACGCCGTGCAGGATCGCGCGGACCCTCTCGTCGAGCGCGTCGTGGGCGACCGCGACAACGTCGTCGGCCTGCCCATGCGCTCGGTCAGGCGCCTTCTGGGCCGGGCGCGACGGGCAAAGTAAAATAGAAGCGCGCGCCGTGCGGCACGGCGTCGCCGATGCCGATGGCACCCCCGTGGCGCAGGACCACCTTCTCGCACAGCGCCAGTCCCAAGCCCACGTTGCCGACGTGGCGCTTGACGTCTTTTTGGAAGAACTTCCGGAAGATGTGCTCGCGCGCCTCCAGCGGCACGCCCGGTCCCGAGTCGCTGACCTCGACGAGCACGCTTGCGTTCTCCCGGCGNNGCGCCGCTGGGCGTGTGCTCGACGGCGTTATGGACCAGGTTGTCGAGCACGCGGCGCAATAGGGGCGCGTCGCCCAAGGTCGCGGGAATGTCCTCCTGGGGAAGGATCAGATCCAGGTTCTGCTTGCGATCGGCCACGATCAGGCCGAAATCCTTGGCGCAGGCGCGGGCCAGCGCGGTCAGCTCCACTAGGTCGGTGTACTGCGACGACTGCGACTCCTCGAGCTTGGCCAGCTGCAGCACGTCCTCGACCATGCGCTGCAGGCGGGCCGTGGACATCTCCAGCAGCTCGAAGGTGCGGTTGTTCTCGCGCTTTCCGTTAACCGTTGCCACGTCTGCAAGCAAGGTGATGCCCGAGCGGATCACCGTCATGGGCGTCTTTAGGTCGTGGACCAGCATAGCCGCGAGTTCGCGCTTCTCCGCCTCCAGGACGCGCCGGCGCCTGGTCTCGGCCTTGAGACTGACGCCCATGCGATTGAAGGCGCGGGTCAGGCGCGAAACCTCGTCGCCGCCCTCGTCGCCGCCCAGGCGGCGGAAGTTTTGGGGGTCGGCGGCCATGGACTCCAAGCGCCCCACCAGCCGCTCCAGCTGCTCGCCGGCGAACAAGCCGATCAGCCAGGCGATGAGCGTGATCGCCAGAAAAGAGGTCACGCCCCACTGCACGCCGCGCGCGCCGATTTCGTCGAGACGGCGCTCGAGCTCCGCGGTGCGAAAGCCAACCTGCACGAAGCCTTTGCCGCGCGGACCCAGGTCCACGGGCCCTTCGACGTCGTAGATGCCGTCGTCGACTTGAGATAAAAGTCGGCCGGGCTTTGCAACGCGGCCGGTAAGATTCGGGTCGTCGGAGCGACCGACTAAGCGCTTGCCTTTCCGGTCGCGCACCACGATGGTCGCAATCCGCGTCTCGCGCACGAGGTCCTCGAAGCGCTTGCCGAGCTCCATCAGGCTTCCCTGCCGCGCCTCGGACTGGACCAAGGCGCGCACGGCCGTCAACGTCACGCCGCCCAGACGCTCGGCTTGAGTGTAGGCCTCGCGCCGCGAGGAGCGCACGCCAAGGGCCACGAGTCCGCCGGCGACGAGGCCGCCGAACAGGGCGAAGACCAAAGCAAGCCGTAGACTGAGGCGCATGTCGAGACCTGGTTCATTCTATGAATTTCCTGTATACTTGGCGCGCACGATGACAAAAACAAAACTCTGGGCCGCGCTCGCGTCCTGCGCCTTGATCGGCGCGGGATACTTCGGCGTTCGATACGCTAGACGGGAGCGCGTCGACCTGCCGGTTTTGCCGGATGTTCAGGGCATGCAGATGCAGCCGGTGCAGCCCGTCTCCCCGCAGGAAGCGCCTTCGGGCCAGTCCGGGCTCGATCTTCTGCGAAATCCCGACGGCGCGGCCGCGCCCGAAGGCCCCGACCAGCAGCAGCAAATCGCCCAAGCCATGGCCTCCGGCGACGCCATGAGCCAAAGCGTGGTCGCCATGCTCGATTCACTGGCTCCCATGCTGAACAATCCCATGATCACCAGCAACATGAAGCCGCAACAAAAAGCGGACTTCGCCCAGTTGAAAAAGATGATCGCCGATCTCAAAAGCGGCATCGCCTCCGGAAAGCCGATCACGCCGCAGGAACAGCAGAAAAACATGCTCAAGATCCAGCAGCTGACGGTGCGCATGATGGGCGCGGGGCTGCCGAAAGCCGCGCCGCCCGGAAAGTCGCCATGACTCTTCAAGGCAAGGTCGTCCTGATCACCGGCGCGGCCCGCCGCGTGGGGCGCGCGATCGCGCTGTCCTTCGCCTCCAAGGGCGCGCGCGTGGCCGCGCATTACCACACCTCCGCCTCCGAGGCCCGGCAGCTCATCGAGGGCGTGAAGTCTCTCTCCAGCACCGACGCCGACATCTTCCGCGCCAACCTGCTTGATGCCGCAGCACCCCAAAAATTGTCCGACGCCGTCGCGCGCCGCTTCGGCGGCATCGACGTCCTAATAAACAGCGCTTCACTGTATGAGCGCACTCCTTTCGCCATCGCCAGCGTCGACGACTGGGAACGGCATATGACGGTCAACGCGCGCGCGCCGTTTTATCTGGCGCAGGCCTGCGCCCCTTGGCTCAAGCGCTCCGGAGAGGGGACGATCATCAACATCGCCGATTGGGCCGGCCGCCGTCCTTACGCGGACTTCGGCCCCTATTGCGCGTCCAAAGCCGCCCTTCTCAGCGTGAATGCGGCCCTGGCCAAAACCCTGGCTCCGGAGGTCCGCGTCAACGCGATCTTGCCCGGCCCCGTCTTGATGCCGGACTCGATGGGAGAGGCCGAAACAAAGAAAGTCGTCGAGTCGACTTTGCTCAAGCGTTTAGGCACTCCCGAAGCCATCGCGCGCGCCTGTCTTTATCTGGCGGAATCCGCCGACTACAGCACCGGGGCTGAGCTCACCGTCGACGGCGGCCGAAGTCTTCGCTAAGCGATCTGCATCGCCGGCCGCGGATTGGCGGTCTTGACACCCTTAAGCAGCTTGTCCCACATCTTCGGGTCGCGCCACTCTTTTTTGACCTGCGGCGAGAAAATTATTTTTTTGAGATCGATCTCGCCCATGCCCGCGTCGTAGGCGTCCTCGCGGAAGCATTGCGCGTAGCCGGTCTCGGTCTCATGCAGGATCACCGAGTGCATCCGCGCGGTCTCATCGCCGTTGGTCTTGACCGTGGCATCGAGCAAGGCCTGGGCCGCGACGAAGATCACGCGCGTGAGCTGCTCGGCGGTGGGGGAGACGGGCAGCTGGACCCAGCGCTTGGAATGGGTTTTCATCATCGTCTTGTATCGCGGCGCTTCGCGCTCCCAAAACAGCGAGGCGTGGTCGAAGCCGTCCAGGAAATCCTTGACGCCGCCCTTAAGCAGGCCGAAATCGTAGACCATCTGCCCGCGGTCCAGGCGGTCGGCGGTGAGCAGCAGCTCGCAGCGGAAGCTGTGGCCGTGGATGGAGTACTTGCAGCGATCGGAGGAGCAATTGCGCACGATGTGCGCCGCTTCAAACCGGTACAGTTTGCGGATGATCATGCGGACACTCCCGCCAGTTTCCAGACGTAATCGCGCAGCCGCGGCAAATCAAGCGGCTTGGACATGAATCGAATGGACGGATCGTTCTTCGGCAGCATGGCCAGCGCCTGCTTCTGCTCCATGCCGGTGATGAACAAGAAAGGCACGCGCGGCACGCGCGGGTCCTCGCGCAGGAGCTTGAGCATCTTCAGGCCGTCGCCGTAGCCCGGCAGCTGGATGTCGCAGATGATCAACAGCGGAGGGAAATTGCGCGCCGCGATGAACGCCTTCAGGGCGTCGGAGGCCTTCGTGAAGGTCAGCTGCGGGTGCGCGAGGGCGTCCTCGAGCAGGGACAGGATGCGGGGATCGTCGTCTACCATCAAGATCGATTTTTTCATGGCGTCCCCTTCGACTGGCGGCGGATCTCGACTGCTACTTCCTTGGTTTTCGGCATCACCGCGGGCGTCTTGCGCACGCGGATAATGGTCGCGGCGACCGACGGCTGCGTGCGCAGAACGGCCGCCGCCAGGCGCTCGGCCAAGGTCTCGATAAGCGCCCGCTCGCCGGTCTCGGCCTCGGCGCGCACCAGCTTTTCAACGGCCTGATAATCCACGGCCAAGCGAAAATCATCGCGCTCCGCGCAGGCGCGGACGTCGCACTCCAGCCCCACGTCCACCAGTATTTTCTGCCGGCGGGCGCGCTCGGCGGCGGGCACGCCCACCCGCGCCCGGCACTCCACGCCCCGCAGCCAAACCGTGTCCGTCATGGTCGCCTCCATTACGGACAGTCTAGCAGACCTGATTCGAAGGTGAAATGTTATAATGCCGCTCCCATGGCCCAATCAAAGAAGATCGTCATCATCGGCTCCGGTTCGGCCGCCTACACCGCCGCCATCTACGCCGCCCGCGCCAACATGGACCCGATAATCTTCGGCGGAGTCTCCATGGGCGGCCAGCTCATGATCACCTCGGAAGTCGAGAACTTTCCGGGCTTTCCCGAGCCCATCCAAGGCCCCGAGCTGATGGAGCGGATGCAAAAGCAGGTTGAACGATTGGGCGTTAAAATCATCAATGAGTACGTCGTTAAAGTCGATCTCTCCCGCCGTCCGTTTGATGTAGAGACCACCGAAGGCACCAAAGCCTCGGCCCAGGCCCTGATCGTGGCCACCGGCGCCAACGCCAAATGGCTGGGCATCGACAGCGAGAAGCGCCTGATGGGCCACGGCGTCTCGGCCTGCGCCACCTGCGACGGCTTCTTCTTTAAGAATAAAGAAGTTGTCGTTGTAGGCGGCGGCGACACCGCCATGGAAGAGGCCACGTTCCTCACCAAGTTCGCCTCCAAGGTTGTGGTGGTCCACCGCCGCGATTCTCTACGCGCTTCTAAGATCATGCAGGACCGAGCAAAGAAAAACCCCAAGATATCTTTCATATGGGATACGGCTATAGAAGAGATCACGGGCAACGGTCACGTCGACGGCGTCAAGCTGAAGAACCTCAAGACCGCCGAGGTCAATCAGCTTAAATGCGACGGAGTCTTCATGGCCATCGGCCACCAGCCTACCACTGAATTTCTCGGAAATCAATTAAAGCTCGACGAGAACGGCTACATCGTCACCGACGACCGCACGCGCACCTCCGTGTCGGGCGTCTTCGCGGCCGGCGACGTCATGGACCATCGCTACCGCCAGGCCGTCACAGCCGCGGGCAACGGCTGCAAGGCCGCTCTTGAAGCCGAGCGCTGGCTCGCCGACCAGGGCCACCACTGAGCATGGCTCCGGCCGCGGAGCGCGCCGCCCTGCCTCCCTGGCTGAAGGTTGTGCTTCCCACAGGTCCTGTCGTTGCCAGGTTGAAAGAAGCTTCCAGGTCGCGTGGATTATCAACGGTCTGTGAAGAGGCAAGATGTCCTAACCTGGCTGAGTGCTGGGGAGGGGGTACTGCCACGTTCATGGTTATGGGTGATACCTGTACCCGAGGCTGTCGGTTCTGTTCGGTTGGCACAGACATCAAGCCGCCTTTGCCGGATATTGAAGAACCCGGGAAACTGGCCTTAACGCTCAAAGAGATGGCCGTTGAATACGCCGTGCTGACCACGGTCTGTCGCGATGATCTCCCCGACCAAGGCGCTGGCCATCTCGCCGCGTGCATTCGCGAGATCAAATCCGTCTGTCCAGATATGAAGTTGGAGATGTTGCTCCAGGACTTCCGTGGAGATCAACATCTCCTAGAAACGGTCCTCGACTCCGGGCCCGACGTGGTGGCCCATAACGTAGAGTGCGTCGAAAGGTTAACCTCTTCCGTTCGTGACGCAAAGGCGGGCTATCGCCAGTCCTTGGATGTCTTGGCCCACGCCAAACGTTACCGGCCTCAGTCTCCAACTAAGTCGTCGTTAATGTTAGGCCTGGGAGAAACGGAAAGTGAGCTCGTTGAAAGCTTTAAAGATCTGCGTTCCGTCGGCGTTGATATTTTGACGTTGGGCCAGTATCTACGCCCGACCGGCTCCCGCCACCACCTTCCAGTCGATCGCTTCGTGCATCCCGATGAGTTCAAACGCTTCGGCAAGATGGCCAAAGATCACGGTTTTTTGTACGTTGCTTCAGGACCTTTCGTCCGGTCGTCTTATCGCGCCGCGGAACTGTTTCTGAAGGGCCATCTAGACAACAACAATGTCACCGCTTAAAACCGTCGTCTCCTGCGATGTCAAACGCTTAGAGATCTTGGCCCCTGACGGGACTGTCGACAAGTCCCTGATGCCGAAGGTCTCCGACGACACTCTTTTAAAGATGTACCGACTTATGTTCCAGATCAGACATTTCGACGAGCGCGCCATCCTGCTCCAGCGCTCCGGCCGTCTGGGCACCTACCCGATGATCACCGGCCAGGAAGCCACGCAATGCGTGCCGCCCCTGTGCCTGAAGCCCACGGATTGGGCCGTGCCCACGTATCGCGGCGGGGGGGTGTATTTCGCGCGCGGCATGCAGATGCGCTACGCGCTGCTGTACTGGGCGGGCGACGATCGCGGCACGCATTTTCCCGAAGGCAACAGCGACATGATGTTCTCGATCCCCGTCGGCACGCACCTGACTCAGGTCGCGGGCCTGGCCTGGGGACAGAAGTTTAAGGGCAAAGGCGGCGTCGCACTCACGTACTGCGGCGACGGGACCTCCTCCAAAGGCGATCTGCACGAGGCGCTGACCTTCGTGGGACAGTTCAAGCTACCCGCGGTGTACATCATCGAGAACAACGGCTGGGCGATCTCCGTGCCGCGCGCCCGCCAGGCCGCAACGCAGACCTTGGCGCAAAAGGCCTGGGGCTACGGCGTGCACGGCATCCAAGTCGACGGCAACGACGCGTTGGCCGTCTATCAGGCCACCAGCGAAGCGGTCGCGCGCGCGCGAAGGGGCGCGGGCGGAACGTTGATCGAGTGCGAGACATATCGCATGTCCCATCATACAACGGCGGATGACGCGACGCGGTACCGCGAGAATAAAGAGGTCGAGGCCTGGAAGAAAAAAGATCCGATCCTACGGATGAAAAAGTTTTTAACGGCGAAAAATTTATGGAACCATGATCAGGAAAAGGCACTGACCATGGAGACACAAAAATGGATTGACTCTGAAGTTAAAGCCTACGAAGAGTTCCCGGCGCCCAATCCTCTGAATATGTTTGCCGATAACTACGCCCATGCGCCTCAACATCTCGTCGAACAACGCGCGGAACTAGAAGAGCTTCTTAAGTTCAAGGGCGGGGCAAAGATCTTAATGGAACTGCCGCCGACCGAAGGACGCTTCCCATGAGAACGGCAACAAAGCATGCGACGCCGCCTTCGACTCAGACCTTGAACCTGGTCACGGCTGTCAACCAGGCCCTCGACCAAGCGCTCGCCAAAGATAAGCGCGTGATGCTTCTGGGAGAAGACATCGGCCGCAACGGCGGGGTATTTCGCGCCACCGACGGCCTTTGGAAAAAATACGGAGATGAACGCGTCGTCGACACGCCTTTGGCCGAGATCGGCATCATGGGTGCCGCCATCGGCCTGGCGGTCAACGGCATGAAGCCCGTCGCCGAGATCCAATTCGACGGCTTTATGCCCGCGGTGTTCGACCAGGTCGTCTGCCACCTGGGCCGCATCCGCAGCCGCAGCCGCGGCCAGCTCAGCGTTCCGCTCGTTCTTCGCGCGCCGCACGGCGGCCTCATCCACGCGCCCGAGCATCACTCCGAAAGCCCCGAGGCCTATTTCTGCCACACGCCCGGCATCAAGGTCGTCATCCCCTCGACGCCCTACGACGCCAAGGGCCTGCTCCTGGCCGCCATCGAAGACCCCGACCCCGTCGTCTTCTTCGAGCCAAAACTTCTTTACCGGTCCGCTAAAGGCGAGGTGCCCTCCAACCACTATACTGTCGACATTGGAAAAGTGCGCGTGGTCAAAGAAGGCAAAGACATCACCTTCCTCACTTGGGGGGCGATGACCGTCGTCTGCGAGAAAGCCGCCGAGCGCCTGGAAAAAGAGGACGGCGCCTCCGTCGAGATCATCGACCTGCGCACCCTGGCACCTCTGGACCTCGACGCCATCCTCGCCTCCGTGGGCAAAACCGGCCGCTGCGTGATCGCCCACGAAGCCCCCAACACCGGCTCCTGGGCCGCCGAACTCTCCGCTTTGATCGCCGAGCGCGGCTTGCTGCGGCTTCTAGCCCCCGTCGCGCGCGTCGGCGGCTGGGACATCCGCATGCCTCTGTTTCGACTTGAGCAATATTACATTCCAGACGCCGACCGCGTCGTCATGGCGGCGCGGAAAACGTTGAGCTTTTAAATGTCATACATCGCGGCCGGTTATATCTTTAACCATATGGAACTGTTCCCGGAATCAGTTCTATACGCTAAAAAATATCGAAGCAGCAGGCCGCAGGGAGATCGCTCATGAATTTTGAATTTAAGCTGCCCGACATCGGCGAAGGACTTGTCGAGGGCGAGATCGTCAAGTGGCACGTCAAAGTCGGCGACAACGTTCAAGAACATCAAGTTTTGGCCTCGGTGTTGACCGACAAGGCTGAGGTCGAGATTCCCAGCCCCAAGTCCGGCACGATCGTGAAGCTGTTCGGCAAGCCCGGCGAGAAGATCAAGGTTCACTCATCGTTGGCGACAATTGAGGTCGCCGGCGGCGCCTCCGCTCCTGCGTCCACGCCCAAGTCAGAGTCCAAAGCCGCTGCGCAAGCTGAAGTTGCCAACAAGCCCGAATCTCCGGTGAGATCCGCGCCGGTCGCGGTGATGGAAAAGCCGGGAACGGGTGACTTTGTCTTTAAGCTGCCGGATATCGGTGAAGGACTCGTTGAAGGCGAACTTGTTAAGTGGCATGTAAAAGAGGGGGACTCGGTTAAAGAACACCAGCCTATTGCGGCGGTATTGACGGATAAGGCTGAGGTGGAAATCCCGTCCCCGAAAACAGGAAAGATTTTAAAACTGCATGCGAAACCAGGTGAAAAAGTTAAGGTGCACGGCCCGTTGGTAACGTACGCTAACGTAAGCGGCGCTCCTTCCCCGGCGGCCCATTGCGTTGCCGTTTCTTCTTCTCCTAAGGCCGCGGCGCCGCCAGCTGCCGCACGGCCGTCCTCAGGCGTTACTCACGTTTTGGCCACGCCCATGGTTCGGAAAATGGCGAAGGATCAGGGCATTGATATAAGCCAGATCCAGGGCACGGGCCCGCAAGGTCGAGTCCTCGCCTCGGACCTAGCTCATGCCGGAACCCGCGGATCGGCGCCTGCACCGTCGCGTATAGCCTCGTATGACAACTCCGGGGCTAACGCGACGCCGGCTGTAAAGGCGCTGGCGTCAACGCTTGGAGTCGACCTCTCTCAAGTAAAGGGCACGGGACCCGGAGGCCGAATTTCTGAAACCGATGTGAGAGCCTTGGCGCCTTCGGCGCCGACGGCAACGACACGGCAGGCACTCCCATCAGCATCCACGTCTGCATCTGGGTACCCTCCGGTGTCGATATCCCGACATGACGGCGACACGACTGTCCCATTTACCGGTATACGCCGCAAAATCGCCGAGAAAATGCAGCAGTCGCGCCGGACGGTAGCGCATGTCACACATATGGATGAATGCGACATGACCGCCGTTTTGGCTTTGCGCGAGAAGATGAAGCCCGAAGCCGCTAAAAAAGGCATCAAGCTCACTTTCTTGCCTTTTATTATTCGCGCCCTGACCAAATCCCTATCTGAATTTCCGATGTTCAACTCGTCTTTGGATGAGGTCGCCGGGGAAATTGTCGTTAAATCTCGCCGCAACATCGGCGTCGCCGTCGCCGCGCCTCAAGGGCTCGTCGTGCCCAACATCAAGGACGCGCAGAACAAGGATCTTTGGGCGCTCGCCTCGGAAGTCGCCGAGCTCGCGGAAAAAGTTCGCGCGAAGAAGATCGACGTGCCCTCGCTCCAAGACGGAACGTTTACTATCACCAACATCGGCCCCATCGGCGGACTGTTCGCCACGCCCATCGTCAATCATCCCGAGGTCGCGATCTTGGGCTTAATGAAGCTGGCCAAGAGGCCCGTCGTGCGCGACGGCAAGATCGCGGCCCGCGACATGATGAACCTCGTGCTCTCTTTCGATCACCGCATCGTCGATGGCGCCGACGCCGCCAACTTCATGAACACGATCATCAAGCATTTGGAAAACCCGCAAACACTTCTCTAACGAGGCTCCCATGGCGATCGTCACGGACGTGCTCATCATCGGCGGCGGGCCCGGCGGATACGTCGCGGCCATCAAGCTCGGCCAGCTCGGCAAGAAGACCTTGCTCGTCGATCGCGACAAGCTCGGCGGCGAGTGCCTCAACTACGGCTGCATCCCGTCCAAGGCGCTGATCGCCGCCGCGGGCCACGCCCACAAATCCAAGAAGTCCAAGGACGCCGGCTTCGACGATCCCAAGCACCAGCTCGATTGGACGAAGGTCGTGGCGTGGAAGGACCAGATGGTCGGCGGCTTCGTCAAAAACGTCGGCGTCCTGATCAAAGGCAACAAGGGCGAGCACATCCAAGGCTCCGCCCAGTTCACGGGAGCTCACACCGCGATCATCGACAAGACGGGCGGGGGCAGCGAAACCGTCGAGTTCAAGCACGCCATCATCGCCACGGGCTCCGAGATCGCCACCGTGCCCGGTTTTGCCATCGATGGCGAGAATATTCTGGGCTCGAAGGAAGCCCTCGACTTGAAAACCCCGCCCGAGGCGCTGGTCGTCGTCGGCGGCGGCGTGATCGGCCTCGAGATCGGGACTTTTTTCGCCAAGCTGGGAACCAAGGTGTCGGTCGTCGAGTTCACCGATGCAATTTTGCCGGTCATAGAACGCGACATGGTCGTTCCGGTTTCTCGCAACCTCACTAAGCTCGGCGTTGAAGTTCTTCTTTCCTCCAAAGCCAAGTCGTGGTCGAAAAAAGGCAAGAGGTTGGAGCTCGTCGCCGAAACTCCGGAGGGCGAAAAAAAGATCCACTGCGACAAGATCCTGATGGCCGTCGGCCGCACGCCCCGCTCCAAGAACATCGGTCTCGACGCCCTCGGCATCGAGCGCGACAAGCGCGGCCACATCCTCGTCGACACCGAAATGCTCACCTCGGTCAACAACATCTACGCCATCGGCGACGTCGTGGGGCAGCCCTACCTCGCCCACAAGGCCAGCCGCGAGGCCGTCCTGGCCGCGCAGTCCATCGCGGGCGAGCCTCTCGAACCCAAGGGCCAGGTGCCGTGGGCCGTGTTCACCGATCCCGAGATCTCCTGGGTGGGCATGACCGACACCGAGGCTACGGCCGCGGGATTGACCACGATTACCGGCAAGTTCCCATTCGCCGCCTCCGGCCGCGCCATGGCCGTGCGCGAGACCGACGGCTTCTGCAAGGTCGTCGCCGACAAGGCCACCCACCGCATCCTGGGCGCGGGCTTCGTGGGAACCAACGCCTCCGACTTGATCGGCGAGGCCTGCCTGGCCGTGTCGGTGGGAGTGACGCTTGAGCAGGTGGCGCAAACCATCCACCCGCATCCGACGCTGACCGAGACTTTCGCGGAAGCCTGCGAAAGCGCCCTTGGCCATCCCGTGCACGTGCTGCAGATCAAACGCGAAGCACCCGTCTTCTCCTAGACATGCTGGTCCGGGATCTGGGCCTCAAGGAGTACGAGGAGGTCTGGAATCTTCAGCGCAAGCTCGTCTTCGAGCGTGCCGAGGACAAAATCCCCGACACCGTGCTTCTCTGCCAGCACCTTCCCGTCTACACCATCGGCCGATCGAGCAAACAGCCCGTGCCTGAGGCCCTGCCCTACCCCGTCCATAAGATCGAGCGGGGGGGCGACCTGACCTGGCATGGGCCCGGCCAGCTCGTGGGCTATCCGATCTTCGATCTGCCGGGCTTGGGCCTGAAGGCGCGCTCTTACTTGTCCGCTCTCGAGGCCGTGCTCCTCGAGGCGGTGGCCCCCTTCGGCGTGTCGGCCGTCACGGTCAAAGGCTTCACCGGCCTTTGGGTCGGAAAGAAGAAGCTCGCCTCCATCGGCGTCGCCGTGCGCGGCGGCATTTCCTACCACGGCTTCGCCTTGAACATGAACAATACTTTGGCGCCCTTCAAGCTCATCCATCCCTGCCGTCTGGAAGCCGAAGTCATGACTTCGATGGCGCAAGTCGTGGGCGAACCCGTGGACGAAACGGAAGTGACCTCCGCCGTCGGCCGCAGCCTGTTGCATTACTTCACGAAGCAGTCGCACAGCCGCTAAGCCGCTTCTTGATAGAATAGCGACATGGTCGTCAAAACATGTTTATTGACGCTCGGCCTCGCCGTCGCAGCCTCGGCAGAGATCAGCGTCCGACAGCACGAAGTCTGTCTTTTGAAAGACGGAGCCCTGCGATGCCAGGACGGCTTTGGCAAGCCTATCGTCCCGCCGTATCGGTTTGAAAAACCGCGGGCCGTGGTCGCCGGCGAATACCATACCTGCGTCCTCGACGGCGACCTCGTCAAATGCTGGGGGACCGAGCGGCTGCTTGGAAAACCGCCCATCGCTCCGGAAATCCGCCGAGACCTCAAGAATCCTCGCGTACTCGCCGCGGGAGGATTCTTCGAGACCTGCGCCATCGATGCGGAGGGCGTCAAATGCTGGGATTACGGAGCCGACGCCGTTCTGATTCCTCACACGCTCAATGCCGAGATGGTCTCGGTCGGTCCTACCCATTACTGCGCCGTGGCCGCGGGCCGCGCCATATGCTGGGGCGGCAACGACTTTGGACAAGCAACCGTCCCTCCCGATTTAAAAAACATTAAGATGATCTCGACTGGCCAGCTCCACACCTGCGCCCTCAATGACCTCGGCATCACGTGTTGGGGAAATCCCCAAGACGGCGCCACGACCGTCCCCGCGACGCTGAAGAACCCCTCGGCCGTCTACGCCGGAGGCTACGCCACGTGCGCGCGTGATGAGTCCGGGATTCAATGTTGGGGGGACGGTTCCAATGATCAGGCCTCTCCGCCCTCCAGTCTGGGCCCCGTGTCCGAAATGGCGTTCCAGGATTACAGCGGCTGCGCTCTTAAAGACGAGACATTGCGCTGCTGGGGGGTCGTAATGAATCCGCAGCCCGCCGTCGGTCCCGCTCCGATTCCGCCCAGCGTCTTTTCAGCGCCCGCACCCCTGCCTTCCATCGCCATGCCGGCCGTAGAGAAACTTGCGCTAGCACCACAGTTCGACTAATTCAAACTCCCGGCGTTTTAAAAGTTATCCACAAACTTGGTTTGAACCAAGTTTGTGGATTACTTTTTCTATCCCGTCGGCAACCTGCGACCTGTGCGATTTACCGTCCGAAAAGGTCGGCGAAAAACTTCTTCTTATTGGGCACCGCGTGGTAGGCCGCGACCTTGTCTAAAGTCGCGGTCATGGTGATGTAAGTGCCCGCATCGAAGTAGACTCCGTGGCGGTGCAGAACGCTCATCACCCGCGCCTGGTCCTTGCGCAGGAGGTCGAGAAGAGTGGGAAGCTTCTTCTTTACGGCCTTACTGCCGTGTTTTCTTTTCGCCATTCAAAAGGTCCTTTAGGAAAATTCATGGCAAGACGTATTGCCGTGTCTATGTCGGGCATGCCTGCCGTTCCCTCGCAGACAAGCATTTCCGCCTCGGAAACGATCGTGCTCAGCAGGCGGTTCCAGACATCTTTTGCCGAGGTTGAGGTTCCAACGGGCAAGCCGTTCAATGCCTCGGGGTTCTCAATATTTTTTTTGCCGTCTGAGTACAGATAAAAACCCTTATGTGTCTTCCTGCCGATCATGCCCTTATCGACCAGTCGCTGTTGAAGCGAAGGAGGAGTAAAGCGTTCCGGTTTTCCAAGAGCGTCGTATATCGCCTTGGTGATCGCCAGATTGGTATCCAACCCGATCAAATCCATCAGCTCAAAGGGCCCCATCGGCACCCCGCCCAACGTCCGGCAGGCCTCGTCGACGGCCGCGAAGCCCGTCGTGTTGTCGGCTAAGCGTTGGCTCGCGACATAATAAGGCCGCATCACGCGGTTGACGATGAAGCCGGGCACGTCCTTGACGTCGACCGGCGTGCGGCGCAAGCCGGTCAAGATGAAGTCCCATGCCGCGCCAAACGCGTCGGGATGGGTCGCCTCGGTGCGGATCATCTCGACAAGCTTCATGGCCACGGGGGGATTGAAGAAATGAACGCCCAACGTCCGCTCCGGCGACTGCGCCCGCGCCATGATCTTGGCCACCGACAGCGAGGAGGTATTGGTGGCCAGCAACCCGTCGGGACAGATGCGCGACAATTTTTCGAAGAGCTCCTGCTTGAGCAGGAGGTTCTCAGGGGCGGCTTCGATGACGAGATCCGCGCCGGCCAGATCGTCCAGCCCTGGCACCGCTGATATAGAATGAAAGGCGCGCTCGGCTTGCTGAGTCGTGAGCTTGCCCCGAAGCACCGCCGCGTCAAGCGACGACTTAAGCCGCGCCGGCAAAGCCGCCAACGCCTGGGGCATGGGATCGTGGACTTTCACGGCGAAGCCGGACTGTGCGCACAACTGTGCTATGCCCGCGCCCATGGTGCCCGCGCCCACGACGGCGACGCGCTGAATCACGACTTCAGGCGTCCCGACTTCACGGCCTGAAGCGGAAAGGCCACGCAGCCGAAAAGAGAGATCGCCGTCGCCAATAAACTCGTCAACGTTTTGATCACGACGCCGGCTTCAGACCCGGGCGGCAAGATGGAAAAATACACCAGGCCCGTCGCGTAGACGGCGGCTTCCTGGATCAAATAGGTCGCCATCAGCAGGACCAAGATGAAGCCGGCGTTAGCCCGCATCAGGCGCCAGCCTCGGCCGAACGCCTGAAGAACGCCGGTCGACTCATCCCGCCGCGCGATCGCCAGGACCGAGAGCACGGTCGCGCCGAACGCGATCAATTTGCCCGCGCAGATCAGCAGATAGATCAGCGCGACCTGATCGACTTGCAGCAGGAAGTAGGTCAGGGGCGCGGACACCAAGCCAAACAACAGCAGCAGCGGATAGCTCATCAGCAGCAGTCCTAAGGCGCGGCAAACGCCTCCCACCCCGATACCGCGTCCGTCATCGCGCCACATCTCGGCAAAAACCGCCGCCACCGCGACGGTCGCCGCCACCCCGAACAAGGTCTTGGAAATAAGCAAAGCTCCGGTCAACGAAGAGACCGCGCCGAGCACCAGCTGAAGAATGGTTCCAAAGGCGATCGGCACGATCAGCCGCGGCCGCTTGAGCGCCGCGGCGCGAACCTCGCTGAGAAGCTCCACGTCAGCCCGGGATAAACGGCTCTTCTGACATCTTCGCCGTCACCGGCGTCCATTCCGGGACTTTCAGCTTGAACTTGTCCGCTTTGGCCTTGATGTCGGCGGCGAAAGCCCTGCGGACCTCGTCGTTGTCGCGCTTCTTGAGGCCGTACTTGCGATACAGGACGTTTTTGGGAGAATTTGCGCGACCGAAGATGTTCATCGTGCGCGGATACCACTTGTCAAAGGCCTTCTGAAGATCGCCGTGCGTCTTGGGATCGGCGGAGAGCTTGGCGGTCCACTGGTCGCCGTGGGCCATGTGCATCTCCTCTTCCTTGAAGATGCCTTCCATGCCGTCGCACCAGGGCTTGTAGGAGCAGTCGAGCGAATCCTCGAGCTGATGGCCCGCGCCGCGGTCCATGCAGAAGTTGAACATGATGAAGTCGTACCAAGTCTCGATGGGGTAGTAGAAGATGTTGACGCGCTTGTCGTCGGCCGCGCGCAAAGTGCCGATGTCGGAGGTGTCCACGCGCAGCGAGAAGTTGTGGCTCTTGTAGTAGGCGTCGACGTCCACGCCCATCCCCTCGAGCAGCCGGTACATCACGCGCGCGTGACGGACCTCATCCTTGACGATCTGCGCCACCTGCAGCGTTTCTTTTATATCCGGCGACTTCTGAATCCACGGCACATAGCCGAACGCGCCGGCGAGTTCCGAATCGGCCTGCATCGACATCAGATTGGTCAGGTGCTCGCGGTACTCGTCGCTCATCTCCTCGAGCGTCTCGATTTTTCCGCCCTTGGCGATCTTGGCGAGGAGCTTCTCTTCGCGCACTCGGTTGGGTTCGAGGGTCATGTTATTCTCCTTTAAACTGCGGCGGACGCTTTTCCAGGAAGGCCGACACGCCTTCGCTATGATCTTTTGTCTTGCCGAGGACTTCTTGGAGTTGCGCTTCATACTCCATCTGGTCCTCGAGCGAGGCGGCTTCCAGAGACCGATTGATGGCGCGTTTGGTGAGGGCCAACGCTAAAGGAGGCATCTTCGCCAGATCGGCGGCCAAGGCCTGCGCCTCGGCCAAAACGGATTCGGCGGGAACCACCTTGTTGACCCAACCGGACGCCAACGCCTGTTCAGCCGTCACCGGCTTAGCAAGCCAGGCATGCTCCAAGGCCTTGGAGTAGCCGATGAAGCGCGGCATGAAATAAGTCATGCCCGAATCCGGAACAAGACCGACTTTGACGAATGCATTTACAAACGTCGCTTTTTCGGCGCACACTTTCAAATCCGTTGATAGGATGAGGCTGGCGCCCGCACCGGCTGCCAATCCGTTGACGGCGCCGATTATCGGCTTCTCCAATTTGCGCAACTGGGCGATCATCGGATTGAAATGATCCCTTAGCTCATCGCCCAAGGAGAAATTTTTGACGCTTTGCCGTTTCTTGAGATCGCCCAAGTCGGCGCCCGCGCAGAAAGCGCGTCCGGCGGCAGTCAAGATAAGCACTTTTACGCTTTTGTCCGTCGCCGCTTTCTTCAAGGCGTCGGCGATGCCCTTCATCATGGACATCGTCAAAGAGTTGAGAACCTCGGGGCGGTTCAACGTCAAGGTCAGGACTCCGTCTTTCGTTTCAACGAGAAGTTCTTGGGTCATCGTTGTGGTCATGCTATTCACCTTGCCAGACTGGCTTTCGTTTCTCGGCGAAAGCTTTCATGCCTTCTTTCTGATCAACCGTGTTAAATAGCGAATAAAACAATTGGCGCTCGTGTTTTAAACCTTCAGCCAAAGGAACGTCAACGGAGCAACGAACGGCCTCTTTAATGGCCCTAACGGCAACTGACGGCAACGAAGCAATATCATGGGCCATTTTCACGGCCTCCGATAAGTACGATTCGACAGGAACGACCTTGTTCACAAGGCCGAGGGCCAATGCCTCGCGCGCCGACAAACGCCTTCCGGTCAAACACATCTCCATGGCCATAGCCTTACCGACAATTTTTGTCAATCGTTGCGTCCCGCCGGCGCCCGGCATTACCCCGATTAGAACCTCAGGCTGGCCGAAAACAGCCGTTTCCGAGGCAATTAACATGTCGCAAGCCATCGCCAGCTCGCAGCCGCCGCCGAGGGCAAAGCCGGAGACGGCGGCGATCAACGGCTTTTTCAAGGAACCGATTTTATCCCAGCGGGCCAGGTGATTGCCCAGCGCTTTTTCGGCCGCCTGCGTGTCCGCGAGATCCTTCATATCCCCGATATCGGCGCCGGCGGCGAAAGCTTTGGGAAGACCGGCGAGGACCATGACGCGAATGTCCTTGTCTCGATCGAGGCCGCCCAAGACTTCGACGACCGCGTCCATCACCGAGACCGACAACGCGTTCAACGCCTGCGGCCGATTGAGCGTGACGATGCCGACTGCGCCATCGGTTTCGACGACGACTTCCTGCGCGGCGCCGGCGGCCATCTAGTTGAGGTCCACCCAGACGGACTTAAGCGACGTGTAGTTCTCAAGCGCGTACTGGCCCTTCTCGCGCCCGTAGCCGCTTTGCTTGACGCCGCCCCATGGAGCGGCCGCGTCGACGAAGTGATAACAATTGATCCAGACCGTACCCGCTTTAAGCTTCGCCGCGGCCTGGTGGGCCTTTTTGACGTCCTTAGTCCACACCGCCGCGACCAGGCCGTAGTCGGTGGAGTTCGCGCGCGCCATGACCTCGTCGATGGAATCAAAGGGCATCACGGCCACGACAGGTCCGAAGATTTCCTCGCGAGAAATCTTCATCTCGTCTTTCACGCCGCCAAACACGGTGGGCTGGACGAAGTAGCCGGGGCCGGCAGCGGCTGCGCCGCCGGACAGAAGCTGGGCGCCCTCTTTCTTGCCGCTCTCGATGTAAGACAAGACTCGATCTCTTTGTTCGGCCGAAACCAACGGTCCCATATGCGTCTTGGGATCCAACGGATTACCTTGTTTAACCGTTTTCGCCCGCTCGGCGAGCGCTGCGACCATCTTGTCGTACGCGGGCCGCTCGATGAACACGCGAGAGCCCGCGGAGCAGCACTGACCCTGGTTGTAGAAGATGCCCATGAAGATGCCCTTGGCCGCGGCCTCGAGATCGGCGTCGGCAAACACGATGTTCGGCGACTTGCCGCCGAGCTCCATCGAGATGCGCTTCATGTTGCCAGCCGAGGCCTTGACCACTTCCCGGCCGACTTCGGTCGAGCCGGTGAAGGTGACTTTGTCGATATGACTATGCCGTGCAATGGCCGCTCCTGCCGTCGGTCCGAAGCCCGGAAGGACGTTAACGACGCCCGCGGGAACTCCGGCCTCCAACAGAAGCTCTCCCAACCAAAGAGCGCTCAACGGCGTTTGTTCGGCGGGTTTAAGAACTATCGCGTTGCCGCAAGCCAACGCCGGCGCCAAACGCTCAACCGCCATTAATAATGGGAAGTTCCAGGGAATAATTGCGCCCACCACACCCACAGGTTCACGCACTGTATAGTGGAGAAACTTAGCCCCAGGAAAGTACGGCACTGAGACGGGGGTCGTTTCGCCGTGAATCTTCGTTGGCCAACCACCAAAGTATCGAAGCAATCCGACCGCCAAGGGCAGATCGCCGTTCTTGGCCTCGCGGATAGGCTTGCCGTTGTCGAGCGTCTCGAGCTGGGCGAAAGCCTCGGCGCGGGCCTCAAGAAGATCGGCGGCTTTATGAAGAACTTTTTCGCGCTCGGCAGGCGACATTTTTGCCCAGGGGCCCTCTAAAGCTTTTCGAGCCGCGGCCACGGCGCGGTCGACATCAGCGGAGTCGGCCTCGGCCACGACGCCGAGCGTCTCACCATCGGCGGGGTTTAACGTCTTAAAAGTCTTGCCCCCGACGGCATCGACGGGCTGTCCGTCGATCAGGAGTTTGTGTATCTTGCGCCCCAAAAATTCTTTTAAAAGAGGGTGAACGTCGGGTAGGGTGGCGGTGCTCATTCGGCCTCCATGATCGATGTCGAACGACTCCGTAATTCAACCAAATTTACTCCTGATAATCACTGTTTCCAAGCAAGGCAAATACAAACTCAACAACATAACCTAAAATCGACTTCCGCTGAAAAAGGCGGCAAAAAAGATAAAATCCCGTCATGAGACTGGCACAAAGCTTTTCCCGGTTGGGCACCGAAACCGCCTTCGAAGTTTTGGCCCGGGCCCGCGCTCTGGAAGCCCAGGGCCGCAAGATCGTCCACCTCGAGATCGGCGAGCCTGATTTCGACACGCCCGCCAACATCCGCAGCGCGGCGAAAAAAGCCCTCGACGGCGGCTTTACCCATTACGGCCCCTCCGCCGGCCTGCCCGAGACGCGAAAGGCCATCGCCGAATACGTGTCCAAGACCCGCGGTATTGCGGTGGCGCCCGAAGAGACCATCATCCTCCCCGGCGGCAAGCCCGTGATTTTCTTCACCATCCTGGCTTTAGTAGAACCCGGCGACGAGGTGATCTACCCCAACCCGGGCTTTCCGATATATGAGTCGATGATCAATTACGCGGGGGGGAAGGCCGTGCCTTTGCCCATCCGAGAAGAGCTGGATTGGGATTTCGATCCGGCCGAGTTCGAAAAACTTTTGACGCCTAAAACCAAGCTCGTGATCCTGAACTCGCCGGCCAACCCGACCGGCGGGGTGATGTCGTCGGAGACGATGGAACGCGTGGTTAAGTCTCTGGCCAAATTTCCAGATGCGATGTTGCTTACTGACGAGATCTATTCCCGCATTGTTTATGAGGGAAGGCATCTCTCGCTGATGTCGGCTCCGGGCATGAAAGAAAGATCCATTCTCTTGGACGGCTTCTCGAAAACATGGGCCATGACCGGTTGGCGTTTGGGCTACGGCGTGGGACCGAAGTGGCTTATCGACGCGATGGCGAAACTGTCGACCAATGATCATTCCTGCGTCGCCTCGTTTTCACAGATCGCCGCCATCGAGGCGTTAAATGGTCCGCAGAAGTCGGTGACAGAGATGGTCGCCGAATTCAAAAAGCGCCGCGACGTGATCGTCAATGGTCTGAACGCTTTGCCGGGAGTAACTTGCCGCTCACCGAAAGCTGCTTTTTACGTCTTCCCGAATATAAAGGGCACAGGTTTAAAGTCCAAAGTCTTGTCGGACGCATTGCTCAGCAAAGCCGGCGTCGCCTGTCTTCCCGGCACGTCGTTCGGCGCCTTCGGCGAGGGCTATCTCCGTTTTTCCTACGCTAACTCGGTGGACAACATAGAAGCCGCGCTCACTTCTATAAAGAAAATATTGCCCCTCGCGGCGGCCGCATAGACGTGAGCACCGACCGCGCCTCGCTGCGGCGCCTTTGGGCCTACGTCCAGCCTCACCGTCTGCGCCTGATCCAGGCCACCTGTGTTATGGTCGTCGTCGCGGGCTTAAATGGCGCCTTGGTGAAGGTGCTGGGTCCAGTGACCAATAGTCTCTTCGTCGACAGCGATCCGGAACGTCTGATGACCGTGGCGCTGATGATTCCGGTCATTTTTTTCTTAAAGCTCGTCTTCCAGTACACCCAAAGCTACCTGATGAGCTGGCTGGGGCAGAAGATCACGCAGGAAATACGGGAGGATTTGTTTACCCACCTTCATGCCTTGTCGATGGACTTCTTTTGGAAGTCGAAAGCCGGCGAGGTCTTATCCAAGCTGACCAACGACATGAATGCCTTGCAGTCCGCGTTGCAATTCGTGCCGTTGTACGCCATCCGTGATTCTCTCACCGTCGTTGTCGTTTTGGCCGTTATGATCGCCACCAACACCAAGTTCGCGTTGGTGGCCCTCATTGCGATCCCCATGGCCGCCGGCGTGCTCGGCATTCTCGGCCGCAAACTGCGCTCCGCGGGAAGACGCGGCCAAGAAGTGATGGGGGAAATTTACCATCGCTTCCAAGAAAGCCTGCAGGGCATGCTCGTGGTCAAGTCATTCAACTACGAGAAGGGCGCCATCGACAAATTCCGGATCGAGAACGACGAGTTCTTCCACCAGATGATGCGCTACTTCCGCGCCACCGCGCTGTCCGGTCCGCTCATGGAGTTCTTGGGCTCGCTGATCATGGCCGCCATCGTCTGGCTCGGCGGCAGCGCCATCGGCGCGGGCACCATGACTCCCGCGCAGTTCGCGGTTTTCCTGGGATCTTTCTTCATGGCCTACGGCCCGATCAAGAACTTGGCGCAGATGAATTCCACGCTGCAGCTCGGGCTGGCCGCCGCCGAGCGCATTTTTTCTATTTTAGATGAGTCGCCCTCGGTCGTCGAGCCAAAAAATCCAAAAACCTTCCCAGCGCTGACCTCGGGAGTGGTCTTCGACAACGTCTCATTCCGCTATCCTAGCCGCGAAACCTGGGCGCTGCGCAACGTATCTTTGACCATCAAGCCCGGCGAGGTGGTGGCACTGGCCGGGCCCTCCGGTTCGGGGAAAACAACTTTCGTCCATCTTCTTCTACGCCTGTTTGATCCGACCGAAGGCCGCATCACCATCGACGGCATCGACATAAAAGAGATGTCCTCGCACGACCTCCGCTCGCATTTAGGCCTCGTCTCACAGGAAACGATTCTCTTCAACGACACCATCTTCGGCAACGTCGCCGTCGGTCGCGAAGGCGCCACCAAGGAGCAGGTCGCGAAGGCGTTGCAAGTCGCCGACGCGGGCGACTTCGTCGGCGCCATGAAACAGGGCCTTGCGACCCCGCTCGGCGACCGCGGCGCGCGCCTCTCCGGCGGCCAGCGCCAGCGCCTGGCCATCGCCCGCGCGGTGCTCAAGGACCCCAAGCTCTTAATACTCGATGAGGCGACCTCCAATCTCGACGCCGGCAGCGAGCGCGCCGTCCAAGCCGCCATGGAGCGTCTGTACCCCGGCCGCACCGTGGTCATGATCGCCCACCGGCTGTCCACCGTGCAGAAGGCCGACCGCATCATCGTCATGCGCCACGGACGCGTCGAGGAAACCGGAACCCACGCCGAGCTCTTGGCCAAGAACGGCGTCTACGCCACCCTTCACCGCTACCAACAGCTCGAAACCCCCGAAGCATGAAGGCCGTCATCTTCGACATGGACGGCGTCATCGTCGACAGCGAGGCGCAGTGGCTCAAGCAGGAGTCGTCCTATTTCCATGCCACCGTCCCGGGCTGGAGCGACGCGCACAACGATCGCATCACGGGCTTGGGCGTCGAAGACCTCTATGACTTTCTCGTGCGCGAGTTTGACCTGCCCACCGGGAAAGTCGAATTCCTCGACCACTGCGACCGCACCGCCAAAAAAGTCTACAACGAGCGCGTGGAATGCGCCGCGGGATTTCTCGACCTGACCCGCGGCCTCAAGCACAAAGGCATACGCACCGCCATCGCGTCTTCGGCGCCGGAACGCTGGGTGCGCCTGGTCGTCGACCGCTTCGAGCTCTCGCCTCTGCTCGACACCGTGGTCACCGCCGACGACGTGGGGGGAAAGACCAAGCCTCTGCCCGATTTGTATCTCGAGGCCGCCTCGCGCCTGAAATTGCCGCCCGGCGAATGCCTGGCCATCGAGGACACCGCCATCGGCCTGCTGGCTGCCAAGCGCGCGGGCATGCGCGCCGCCGGCTTTCGCACCGCGCACAACGAGGCGCAGGATTTATCCGCCGCCGACTTCGAGCTGATCAGCTTCGCCGGCCTCGACTACGACAGGCTGATCTCGCGTCTCAGGCGCTGAGTCGATTCCACGAAGGTCATCCACTCCGCGCGCCGCTGAGCGCGGAGCGTCTCATCGGACTTCGGCGCGAAAGTCTTCTCCACGCGCGCTTCGGACATCTTCTCCGGATCGGGCAGGCCTGCGGCTTTCGCCGCCAAGATCGCGGCGCCTAATGCGGTCGCCTCGACTTCCTTGCGCCGCTCAAGCGTCGCCCCCAGCGCGTCGGCCTGACAGGACATCATCGCGTCGCAGCGCGACAGGCCCCCGGCCACCCGCGCCCGCGACACCGGCGAACCCGCCGCCGTCATCACGGCCGCGGCGTCGGCGACGAGCATGCACAGCCCCTCGGCGATGGCGCGCACCAGATCCGGACGGCGCGTCTGCGAGTCGAGGCCGAAGAACGCGGTCTTGGTCGCGTAATCCCATCGCGGCGCGCCCAGACCGCCGATCGCGGGCAAGGCCAGCACGCGGCGCTTCGACTCTTTAAAAGCGGCGTCGATCGCCTTGACGTCCTTCATCAACTCCAAGTTGTCGCGCAGCCATTCAAACGACGTTCCCGCGGCATGCACCGTTGCCTCGAGATAATACCCGCGCAAGTCCCCGAACGTGGCGGCTGAAGACGCGAGCAATCCGGGCACGCGTTCGGCGCGCGGTCCCGTGTGGCGCAACAAAAAAGCGCCCGTCCCGTAATTGGCCACCGCATCGCCCTCGTTCGACGCGCCCATCCCGACCGCGGCCGCCTGTTGATCGCCGACCGTGGCCAGCAAGGGAATGCGGCGTCCTTTTCTCTCGATGACGCCCCAATCGCCCGCGGAGGACCGGATGGAGGGGAGCATATCCGTGGACAAACCGAACCGCGCAACCAAACCCGGATCCCACGCCATCGCGTCCAGGTTCATCAGCAAGGTCCGTTGGGCACAGGTCGGATCGGCCGCAACCACGGCACCCTTGGTCAAGCGCGCGGCAAGAAACGTCGAGACCGGAGCGCACAACAGCCGCCCAGCATCGGCTGTGGACCGGACTTTGTCGACATGGTCAAGAAACCAGCGTATCTTGGGGGCCGAATAATAAGGCGTGGCGTATAGACCCGTCTTCTGGTGAACTTCGGCCTGACGTCCCAACAGCGGCGCGATCTCGGATGTGGCCCGGCCGTCCATCCAGCTCGGCGCCTTGGACACAGGCGTAAAATTTTTCCGGTCGCAGAAAACGACGGTCGAACGTTGAACCGCGAGGCCGGCGGCATGTATCTTGTCCGACGGGCGCAATTTAGACAGGACGGCGTCGAGAACCGTTTCTATCGTCTTCGCCAACTCGGAGGGATCGTGCTCGGCCCAACCTTCTTTGGGACGATTCGTTTTGACCGGCCTGTGCGCTTCGGCCACGACGCCGCCCTTCAGGTCATAAACGATGGCACGCGACGACGACGAACCCTGGTCAAGCGCCAGCAGCAGGTCGCGGGCGCGCGGGCTCACAGGCTCTTGAGCTTGAGCTCGGGAGATTCGACGCGCTCACCCAACTCCGTGAGCTGGGCCTTGAGATCGCCGTCCAGGGCGGGGTCTTCGACGAGCTTATTGACCAGCGGCGCGGAGGGAGCGAGGATTTTCTCATAGGCCCCGGCCTTTTTGATGATCTCGAGCACCTTTTTCTTGTCCATGAACTCCCACTTGACCGTGGTGCCCATCGATGCCTCGAAGCGTTCGCCGAAAGCGCGCACGTAGCCTTTTTGCTTGAGCCCGGCGGCTAAGTCCTTGGCCGCCGCGTCGGCCTCGGCCTTGGCGGCCTCGACCATGGCCAGCGCGTCGCCGTAGGCGTCGACGAGCGCCGCCAATTCGGGCTCGCCCGCGGCCTTGGCGGCGGGTGCGGGCACGCCGGCGTATTGATCCTTGAAGACGGGGCAGATGGGCTTGAAATCGCACCAGCGGCAGACGCTCTCGGATGGCTTGGGATCGAAGCGCTCCTTGGTGATGCCCTCGGCCGTCGAGAAGATGCGCGTGGTCAGCGCCTCGACCAACGGAACGCCGCGGCGCTCGGCGCGGTGTTCCTTCAAGGTCGGCAGATGGTAGAAGATCAGCTCCCCGACCTCGGCGCCGAGCTGCTTCTCGCAGGCGAACTGATACATAGTCAGCTGCGTGTCGATGTCCAAGCGCCCGGCGGCCAACTTCTTGCCGGTCTTGTAATCGAGCACGGAGAGCCGGCCATCGGGCAGCTTGTCGATGCGGTCGATGCGCCCGGTCAGAGGCACGCCCTCGTGCTCGAAGTTGAAGGCGTACTCGACGAAGTAGGGGACGTGGAAAGACTTGGCGTGCTTATCGTGGAAGCGCGTGAGGATGCGGCGGCCCTCTTCAAAATACTCCGCTTCCTGCGCCTCGTCGCGGTATCCGGGCTTCACCCATATCTCGCGGTAGTGCTTAAGCAAATCCTCAAGACTGGGCGCGGTGGGTTCCTTCACGCCGTAAAAAAACTCGAGCGCCAAGTGGACGCTTTGGCCAAACGAGAAGAAATGCCGCGGCTTCTCCGGGATCTTGTCGACGTACTTTAACTTGTATTTCTGAGGGCACTCCTGATACATCGAGATCGAGGAGTGCGACAGGGGCCGGGGAAGCTTCACCGAGATAATTCTACCAAACCTCCGTCGTAGCGGAGCAGCTCCGTGTTCGGGTTCTCAAAGCCCGGGCCCCCGACGGTGGTCTTCACCCGTCCCACGCCGGGACAGTAGTAATCGTACTTCCAGGACTTCTTGAAGCGCAGGTCGGTCTCGCGAACCTTGAGGCACCCCGAAAACGCCCCGGCCTTGCTGCGCACCGCGACTGAGTCGCCCACCACCAGGTATTCGATCGCGGTCTTCCCGCGCTTGGCCGGCCAGCTAAGCGTCTCGGTGTACGGATAGCGCAAGATCGCCTCGCGTCCGTCTCCGTCCACGCGCCAGATCGCCCAGTCCATCTTCTGATAATGATCGACGCTCTGCTGAATGCGCTTGTTGCCCGCGTACAAGGCGGTTTGAATCGAAGTCGACGAGGCTCCCGTGCTCCATTCCAAGCGCATGGCCTTGCCGCCGCTGGCGCTGTCGACATAGATCCAGGTCCGGCCGGGGTCGGTGGGAAAAAAATCGGGGCAAACGAGAAGCCCGGCCTTGGCGCGATCCGCGCAGGCCCTCATCCACGGGAAATCGCGCGCCGCCGTCTCATAATGCCGGCGCGCCTCCTGACAGCGCCCAAAAAAATGCCGGTAAATATCCGCGGTCCGCAGCCGGACCTCGCAGGCACGCGGGTCCTTCGGCCGATGCGCCAGGAACGACTCGTAATGCCCGATCGCGCGCGCCGGCCGCCGCGCGTCCTCGTGGATGGTGCCCGCGACGTAATGGTACGTGTCGCAGCCGCTCAACAGCACGGCCGTCAACACCACCATCCAGCGCGCGCGGTTCGTCACGGATTACAGTATGCCACTTTCCCGGAAGCTGAAGAAGGACGATTCCGCCACGATGACATGGTCGGTCAGCGGAATGCCGAGAAGCTCGCCCGCGCGCGACAGCCGGCGCGTGGCCTCCCGGTCCTCGGCGGAGGGGGAGGGATCGCCGGAGGGATGATTGTGCACGGCCACCACCGCCGCCGCCCCATGGGCGATGGCAGGGGCGAACACCTCGCGCGGGTGAACCAAGGAAGCCGACAACGTGCCCACCGACACCGTCTCCACGCGCAGAAGCTGGCGCCGGGCATTAAGACACAGCACCAGGAAGTGTTCCTTGCGCGCGCAGCGCACCTCGGCCGACACCAACCCAGCCGCGGCCCGCGCGCTGTCGACGACCGCGCGCGGGTCCAGCGTCCGCCCGCGTCGTCCGATCTCGGCGGCGGCACTCAGCGCCGCCGCCCGCGCCGGCCCGATGCCCGGCACGCGGCGCAAACGATCGTACCCCGAACCCACGCCGTCGGGGAGAGCCTTGAGCATATCCTCGGCCATAACCACCGCCGGCCGCCCGGGACCGCCCGTGCGCAGGATGAGCGCGATGAGCTCCGCATCGCTTAAGACCTCGGGCCCACGGCGCGCCAACTTCTCTCGCGGGCGTTCCGCGGCCATGGGCGTCATTTTCCTGCCTCTAGAGAAGCAAGCACTTTGGCCGCGTCGTCCTCGGCCAAATCGCCTTTGATCGTCGGCTTGCCGTCCGGCGAACGCTCGATCGTGTACGTGTCCGCCCCATCGGAGAAGCTCATTGCGGAAGGACCCGAATCCGTTGGGATGAAGCCATCAGGCGACCATCGCGGAAAGAACGGCGCCGCGTTGAAGACGGCGGCCTCCGTTCCAGCGGGCGTCTCAAGACGCAACGCCGCGGGGGAGACCTCCGCACCCAGCTCGAGCTTCACAATCCGCTCGCGCCGCGCCAGACTTTCATCGGCTCGGTATATCTCGCGCTTAAGCGCCAGCCCGGTTTCCCGGTCCACCCACAACGAGCGGCGCAAAGCGCCGCCCGGAGCGCGCATGTTCACCCGCCAGGTCAAACGTTTAGCCACGCGTCCGCCGGAGTACACCGACAACTCGTAAACAGAGTGTAGTCGCGCCAGCGCCGCCTCGGGAGTCTCTTCAGCCGAAGGCCCGCGCCAAAGCTTCTTTTTCGACGGCCAATAGATGGATATCTCCCGCCCGTCCCGGACATGGATCATGCCCGGCGCCTTTTTGCGTCCGACCATCACCTCGCGCCGCGTTTTGCCCCCGGCAAAGACGGACAGAAGAGCTTTCGACGCCTTGGGCTTGGCCCCGGCTCGAAACACCTGCACCCGCTCGACGGCGGAGTACGAGGCGGTAGAACCCAGGGCTTTCAATATCAGTTCGTCGGCTCCCGGCTTCACAGCCCGCGGCGCCGCCTGCAGCGGAACGGCCGCCAGCATCGCAAGAACGAGACACTTAAATGTCGTCATGGTCCTCTCCATCATCGTCCGTCCATAGATCGGCCAGGCTTTCCACCGGCACGACCTCGGCCGGCGCGCCATCCGCAGCCGGAACCTGACCGCTTTCGACCGCGACCGGTAGCCCCTCCGGCGCCGGCACCCCCGCAGGCAGCGCCGACCAGATAAACGCCGCCACCGACGCCGCCGAAAACGCCGCTCCCGCGCCATAAGCCCAAGCCCGGCCCGCTAACGCCTCGCGCAGCCCGTCAAAAATCGACGGTGCCGATCCAACTGTTGGCGCCAACAGTTGCGGAACACGCGCCCGTGCCCGGCGCTTCAGCTCTTCTTTAAGATCGGCGGNNGAGCGACTGCATCGCCACGCGCGCTAACCGCGCGTCCGATTCCTCATTTTTTTCATTCATGACATTGCCTCCAACTGCAGCAGCCGCTCCCGCAAAGCGATCCTCGCGCGCACGATGCGCGAGCGCACCGTGTTCAACGGACAATCCATCACCTGCGCCACCTCTTCATATTTCCGCCCGTCCAAATCCACCATCAGCAGCACCATCCGCGCCTCCGGATTCAAAGCCCGCAGCGCGCGCCTGACCCGCTTTGCAACCTCCTCGCGCTCCATGCCCTCCAGCAGCGACTCGTCCCGCCCATAGACCACCGCGTCGGCCACCGTCATTCCATACGGACCAATCACCTTTTCGAGATCCTCCGTGACCCGCTTCTCGTAGCGGCGCGTACTGTCCAAGTACATATTCTTAAGAAGCGTCAAAAACCACGCCTCGAAAGGCTGCGCCGCGTCGTGCCGATCGATGCGCTCCATCGCCCTGGTAAACGACTCCTGCACAAGCTCCTTGGCGTCCTCCGGGTTGCCGCACAACCCCAAGGCGAAGGAATACGCCTTGTCCGCGTGCGATTCGATCACCGCTTCCCAATCCATCGTTTCGTTCATGGTCCCTTCCTGCCTATCATACGATTGAGGGGCCCAAATTGTTCCCTGATTCGATCGAATTTGATCACGAAATATCCTCCCGGCGCAGCGCAAGAAGCTCCCGTTTTATCTCCGCTTTCAGCTCGGCTTCCGTAGGCAAATGAAGCTTATAACGGCTGGCGAATATCTTCTTTTGCCCCTCGCCCAAAGTGTATTTGACCACCGTGTCGTTCTTGTCCGTGCAGAGGATAAGACTCAACGTCGGATTGTCGCCCTCGGACAGGCGTTCCCGGTCGAAGCAATTGACATAGAACTGCATCTGTCCCAAGTCCTGATGAGTCAGCTTGCCCGCCTTAAGATCGATCAGGACGAAGCATTTGAGCACCGTGTGATAGAACACCAAGTCGATGTAGAAATGATCGCCGTCTAAAGTCAGCCGTTCCTGACGCGCCACAAACGCGAATCCCTTGCCCAACTCGAGCAGAAACTTCTGGAGATTGCCAAGCAGCGCCTCTTCAAGCTTCGATTCGACCAGTTGATGCGATTCCGGCATACCCAAAAACTCGATTACCATCGGGTCCTTGAAGACATCTTCAGGACGCAGTATTTCCTGACCCTTTGTCGCCAACTTCATCAAGCCGACCTTGTCCTTACTCTTGGCCAGTCGTTCGTACAAAAGGCTATTGATTTGCCGTTCAAGTTCGAGGACAACCCAATTATTTTTAATCGCCTCGATTTCATAGAAAGCACGCTTGGCTGGTTCATCTACTTTTAAAAGCGTTCTATAGTGGGTCCAAGATAGATTAGGATGAAGAAGACCCGGAACCCAATCTTTCCTAGACTGCGCCATAGATTCTCCACGCGCCGCGTGGAGAATGTTCTTCTCAACCCCAGCCTTGTCGATCAGAGATTCTCCACACGCCGTGTGGAGAATCTCTTCTGATGCAAGAAGACCTGCATATGCTCTATAAAACTGGACCATATAAAACAAATTCTGCGCTGAATACCCCGACCCATAGCTTTTAGTCATCTTCTTGGAGAGGTCTTCGATTATCTTCTTACCGTAATAATCTGCTCGCGCTCGCCCCTTTTGCTTCTCCTCCACAATTTCCCGGCCAATCAACCAGTTGGAGACCACTTGAGCCGTATTGACGGACCGCGCCGCGCCAGCGCGCGCGGACACGATAATCGCCTGAATCCGGCCGTAGAGAGAAGTCGTCATCTATCTACTAGACGATTTAGGGGGCCAAATTGTTCCCGAGATTAGACCGAAATCCGGTCGAAATCCCGCAATATCCCCGTAACAGCGGGGGGATATTATCCAACCATGGACGCAGCCCAACACCCTCAGTGGGAAGACCTCGTGATCCGCAACGCCCCCTCGCCCCAACCGCCCGCGCCGCGTCACGAGCCCAAGGTTCAGGCCTCGTACCTCACCCACGAGTTGCGCGCCCCCGTCACCGCTATCCGCCTGGGCCTTGAAATCTTAGCCGAGCAGGTCGAAGACCGCCTTCAGGGCGACGAGAAGCAGATGCTGTCTTTGGCCATCCGCAACACCGAGCGCCTCGAGGGCTTGGTCAACGACATCATGGACTACTCCAAGATCGCGGCCGGCAAGCTCGTAATCGTCAAGGAGCCCTGCGACGCCCGCTCCCTAGTGGATGACGCCGCCGACTCCCTGCGCGCCATGGCCACCGCCAAGGCCGTCAAAATCGTCAAGAACTACGCGCCCCTTCTGCCCCGCTGCGCCGCCGAGCACCGCCGCGTCGTCCAGGTCTTGATGAACCTCATCGCCAACGCCATCAAGTTCACCCCGTCGCGCGGCCTGGTCACCATCACCGTCGCCGAGGGCAAGTACGAGCACGCCGGCACCCTGCTGTTCCGGGTCAAAGACACCGGCTGCGGCATCGCCCAAGCGGATTTAGAGAAAGTCTTCGGCCTCTTCGAACAGGCGGGGGATAACCGGCGCAAGGACAGCGGCACCGGCCTGGGGCTGACCTTGGCGCGCGCCATGGTCGAGCTTCACGGCGGCCGCATTTGGGCCGAGAGCTGGAAAGGCAGCGGCTCGACTTTCTGCTTTACCATCCCGATCGCGCACGTGGACATGCTCAAGCCCGTCGAAGTCTACGCCCAGCCCCTGCACATCCACGGCCTTCTGGCCGAGTTCGCCCGCCGCTTCAACGCCTTTCTGGCGATGTTCGTCTAGCTGCTAAGAGGCGATGGCCGGGTGAATGCCACCCACCTGTCAGCGGAATATCCAGCCGTATCTGATCGTATCCGACGCGCGGGCTGACTCCCGCCCGAGCGTACCTGCCGCGGCTCAGACTCACGAGACCCAGTCTCGCCAGCATGGCAACGTCGTCCTGGACATTGCGCAGGTCGCGCCTCGTCGTCTTGGCCAGCGCGTAGATCGAAGCGGGCCGATCCTGGCGGATCACCTGCAGCAGCGTCAGCCGCTTGGGCGTAAGCACCTTTCTCATCGCCTCCAGGCTGCTGAAAGAAAGAATGTCCGTCATCGTTTTCGGCGGATGGCCGCGCTGTATCGCGCGGGCGACTTGACCGAACGCCTGGAGACCTTCTTCTAACGATTGGATTCTGATGGTGATGCTCTTGGTTTTCATTGGTGCCTCCCGCGCAGGCGACTGACTTCATCGAAGAACCGCAGTCTCAATGCCTCGATACTTTCAAACTTAAAGGGCGCTTCATCGTCGCCCACATGGCGATGATGCCCTTTTCCTTCGGCATTATCGTAGCCAAGAATTCGGCGGCCATTTGCGTCGATGTAAACCAGCGAGTATTTGATCCCTTCCGGCTTGGCCGCACATCGCGGAACCACCCAGGCCTTCAACTCGACGATTTCCCCGTCTTCGTAGCTCTGCTTATATCGAAAAAGCAACCACGCTCTTTTATGATGCATATTATACCCCATAATTGCCTTATTGTCAACATAACGCGGCATAGCCGCAACCAAATCCTCACGTAGAATAGACACGGCGACCTCTAAGAAG
>CXWL01001497.1_pt1 | contig 53030 bp, 45 predicted proteins | sample 590931 | NCBI WGS metagenome assembly CXWL01 (sample SAMEA3498368, study PRJEB10139) | groundwater metagenome | biome: water well; material: biofilm material | place: Germany | collected 2015-04-27 | reverse complement strand
AGTTCGGCATTCACATCGAAATTGCTCGCAACATCAGGAAGCTGGACCGTCATCGGATCATAGTCGGACGGCGGAGGCGAAGGTGGTGGAGGCGAAGGTGGCGGTGCTGGAGCGGGCGGAGGTGCCGGGGCAGGTGGCAGCGTTGACGAACCCGATTGCTGGCCTGTGCCCCCGCCGCACGCGGCCAGTGCAAGGGAAGAGCCAGCTATGAGCATGAATGTTCTTACGGTTTGCGACCTGGATTTCATTGTTTTCCGTACTAGCAAATGGGCTACCCGAATCACCACACCAACAATTGATCGGTTGGGAGACGCCATCGAACAAACTCCCGAACAGCCAGGTGCGGACCATCGCGGCGGCCGATTGATTACAATACGTGGCTTGGCAAGACGGCAGCCAGGCCAACAAGACGACTTGAGCGATTATCGGGGCTGATACACTCGCAAGGGTTAACAATTTTCAAATCCGGAGCCGGGGCGCTGCCATGCAGCCTGCTTTGAAAGTCGCGGCGGGATCGTGTTGCTTGATCGCCAGCGCCGCGGCAAGATAGGGGCTTGAATTGCCTGCCCGAAATATGAAAAGGAGCCGCAGATTGCCGTTTGCCGCCTTCTCGTCAAAGCTGGCCAGTTCGAACGGCAGCGCTGCAGTAAAGATAACAGCTTTTTAATGAAAATACGATAGGGCGCCGCATAAGAGTTGAGTGCAACAGACCATCCATATCTCAGTACTGAATCTTTGGGGGCGAACTTGAAAATATTGGTGACAGGCGGGGCCGGATTCATCGGTTCGCATCTTTGTGACAAGCTCTTGGAGCTTGGGCATGAGGTTTGGTGCTACGATAATCTCGAATCCGGGACAGAGATCAATCTCGCCACCGCTTCTTCAAATTCAAATTTCCATTTCATCCGGGGTGACGTCCGCGATGGACTGCCTGATGTGGCTGTCGAGCAGGTCTACAATCTTGCCTGCCCCGGATCCCCGCGCGAATATCGCCGCGATGGCATCGGAACCCTGCGGACGAATTTCGTTGGTACGCTGAACGCGCTGGAATATTGCCGGAAACAGGGTGCCCGGCTGCTACAGGCCTCGACCAGCGAGATCTATGGCGATCCGGACGTCCACCCGCAGCCCGAGGACTATGTCGGCGCGGTCAGCTGCGTCGGCCCGCGCGCATGCTACGATGAAGGCAAGCGCGTGGCCGAGACGCTATGCTATGATTTCAACCGCCAGCATGGCACGGAAATTCGCGTTGCGCGGCTGTTCAATACCTATGGTCCCCGCATGCATGCGGGAGACGGCCGCGTCATTCCGAATTTCGTCACCCAGGCGATCAGCGGCAACCCGCTGACCATTCATGGCGCGGGATCCCAAACACGCTCATTCTGTTTCGTAACGGATATGGTCGAAGCCCTGATACTCCTGATGGAAGCGCCGGGGGATCGCCTCGGCCCAATCAATCTCGGCAATCCGAAGGAGTTCACGATCCGGGAACTTGCCGACATCGTTCTTGCCAAGACCGGATCAGTGTCGAGCATCAGTCACGAACAATTGCCCGAGGACGATCCCCGCGTTCGCTGCCCCGACATTTCCCTGGCGCGGAGCATCCTGCGCTGGGAACCGAAGGTCATGCTCAAGGAGGGCCTGGATAGCACGATCCACTGGTTCCGCGCCGAAATGCGCGCTGACGGTTTCACCAAGCCGGCAAAGAACCAGGGCAAGGCTGTGGTCGGTATCATCGGCGGTGGCCCTGCCGGGCTTACCGCTGCTTATGAGTTCCAGAAGCATAGCGAAGGCCACCATGTCGTCGTGTTCGAAGAATCCGACCAGGTTGGCGGCATCGCTAGGACGGAGACCTACAAGGGGTATCGTTTCGATATTGGCGGCCACAGATTCTTCACCAAGGTCAAGCCGGTCGAAGCGCTCTGGCGCGAGGTCCTTCCTGAAGAATTCCTGCGCCGTCCGCGGCTGAGCCGCATCTACTATCGCGGCAAATATTTCGATTATCCGCTCAAGATATTCAACGCGCTGACGAACATGGGCATCTATGAATCCACCCGGATCATGATCAGCTACCTGAAATGGAAGGTCTATCCTCACGCCGAGGAAGAAAATTTCGAGCAGTGGGTCACCAATCGCTTCGGCGGTCGCCTGTTCTGGCACTTCTTCAAGACCTACACCGAAAAGGTCTGGGGCATGCCCTGTACCGAGTTGCAGGCAGACTGGGCCGCGCAGCGGATCAAGAATCTCTCGCTGCGCAAGGCCGTCCTGAACGCCATGACCGGCCAGAACGATACGACCAGCCTGATCGAGGAATTCGACTATCCGCGGCTTGGGCCGGGCATGATGTGGGAAGCCTTCCGCGACAAGGTTGAAGCACAGGGTGGCGAAGTGCGCATGCTGTCGAGCATCACGCGCATCTTCCACGATGAGGACTCGGTTACCGGCTTTGAAGTCGAAACCTATGGCGAGAATCCCGAGAAATACAGGTTCGAAGCTGATCAGTTCATCTCTTCGATGCCGATCGCCGCGCTTGTACTGGCGATGGACCCGCCCGCGCCACCGGCCATCCAGGCCGCTGCGCGTAAACTCAAATATCGCGACTTCCTGATCGTGACACTGATCCTTGAAGGCCGCGACCTGTTCCCTGACAACTGGATCTACATCCACAGCCCCGATGTCGAGGTCGGCCGCATCCAGAACTTCCGGTCATGGTCGGAACATATGGTTCCGGATGACGATAAATCGAGCATCGGGATGGAATATTTCTGCAACATCGATGACGAATTGTGGAAGCGTGACAACAAGTCGCTGATAAAGCAGGCATCGGAAGAGCTGGAGCGGCTGGGTCTTGCCAAGGCGTCGGCCGTGGTTGACGGCACCGTCATTCGCCAGCCAAAGGCCTATCCGGTCTATGATGGCGACTATCGTGAAGCGCTCGACATGATCAGGGGCTGGCTGGCCGGCTTCGACAATCTCCAGGTTGTGGGTCGGAACGGCATGCACCGCTACAACAACCAGGATCATTCGATGCTGACGGCGATGCTGGCAGTCAAGAATGTCCTTGGCGCTTCCAACGACCTTTGGAGCGTCAACGTCGAGAAGGAATATCACGAGGATATTGAGGCCGCGCCCGACCTGACCCGGTCGCGCGCGTCCTGAGCAATTGGCAATGGGCAAGCGTCCGACTGTCACTGTGATCGTGCCGGCCTATAATGCGCAGGCCACGATCGCGCCGTGCCTCGATGCCATCCATGCTGCAATGCAGCCTGGTGACGAGTTGATCGTTTACGATGACGGGGCAACCGACGATACCAACGCCATTGCCAAGGCGGCCGGAGCCCGGATTCTCAGGAACGAGGGAAGCCCGAAAGGGCCGGGATTCGGGCGCAATGCCGCAGCACAGGCGGCAACAACGGATTTGATACTCTTTGTCGACGCAGACGTCGTGATCGCGCCGGATGTCCTCGACCTGCTTGCCGGGGAAATCGCCAGGACCGGCGCCATCGCAGCGTTCGGATCCTATGACGATCATCCGCGTTCGGACCGGTACACCAGCCTTTATGCCAATCTGCGGCATCATTTCGTGCACCAGAACGGGCCGTGTGAGGCCACGACCTTCTGGTCCGGGATCGGCATGATCGATCGAAAGACGTTCCTTGCCTTCGGAGGATACGACACGGCGCTTTTTGCCCATCCGAGCATCGAAGATGTCGAACTCGGGGTCCGGCTGAAATCCAGGGGGCACAGAATCCGGCTGGTGCACCAGGCCTTTGGCACCCATTGCAAGGACTGGAGCTTGTGGAGGGTCTGGCACACGGACGTCGTTCGCAGGGCCTATCCCTGGTCCGCGCTCATCGCCGATGGGCGCACGGCAGGAATTGACCTCAATGTTGCAACGGGGGAGCGGATTACGGCTTTCCTGGCCGTGACGTCGCTCGCCTGCCTGCTGGCCAGCCCCTTCTATGGGTCGGCACTGGTAGCCGCAGCATTCTTCGCTTTCGGTTATGGCATCCGGAACCGGAAGTTTTTCGGTTTCCTGGCAAAGCGCCTGTCGGTGGGAGGCACGATTGTCGCGGTCGCGATGCACTGGTGCTACCATATCTATGCCACCGCGACCTTTGTTCTTGTCCAGGCGATGACAAAGCTCCGCTTGCGGGCGCCATCCAACTATATGTCGGTCAGCGTTGCATGAACATTTGCCCGTCCGGGCACTCTATTAAAATCCGAATGAAGGAAATATGTCGCTGGTGCAGCCGATTTTAACCAATCGGTTCTGCTTTCTGGTTTAAGGAAGCCCGATTACAGGCGGGAACACAATCGATAGGGAACCATTGCGTGGGACGTAACTATTTTTCGCAGAAGCGTGTGCTGGTCACCGGCGGTGCGGGGTTTCTGGGTTCGCACCTGATCGACCGGCTGCTTGACCAGGGGCATGACGTCTTGTGTGTCGACAACCTCTTCACCGGCACCAAGCGGAATATCGAGCATCTGCACCAGCATCCGCGCTTCGAGTTCCTCCGGCACGATGTCTGCTTTCCGCTCTTTGTCGAGGTGGACGAGATCTACAACCTCGCCTGTCCCGCATCGCCGGTCCATTACCAGCATGATCCCGTCCAGACGACCAAGACCTCGGTGCATGGCGCCATCAACATGCTGGGGCTCGCAAAGCGCTTGAAGTGCCGGATCTTCCAGGCCTCGACCAGCGAAGTCTATGGCGACCCGTCAGTCCATCCCCAGGTCGAATCCTATTGGGGCAATGTAAATCCGATCGGGATCCGCTCCTGCTATGACGAGGGCAAGCGCTGCGCCGAAACGCTGTTTTTCGACTATCATCGCCAGCTTGGGCTGGACATCAAGGTGGTCAGGATTTTCAACACCTATGGTCCGCGCATGCATCCCTCGGATGGACGCGTCGTTTCCAACTTCATCATGCAGGCGCTCAAGGACGAACCGATCACGATTTACGGCGATGGCTCGCAAACGCGCAGCTTCTGTTTCGTGAGCGATCTGGTTGAGGGATTTTTGCGCCTCATGGATAGCCGCGAAGGATTTACCGGACCAATGAATCTGGGCAATCCCAACGAGTTCACGATCCGCGAACTTGCCGAGCTGGTGATTGAGCTGACAGGGTCGAGGTCCGAAATCGACTATCGCCCGCTGCCCCAGGATGACCCGTTGCAGCGCTGTCCCAATATCAGCCTCGCCAAGGCCGAGCTGGATTGGGAGCCGAAGGTGCAATTGCGCGAGGGCCTTCAAAAAACGATCGACTATTTCAAGGACGGCGATTTTCTGGAATAGGGCGGGCCCGCCAGTAGTTTCCGCCCGGAGGCAGAAAGGATGTGTCAATGATGACTGGAGACGTTCGAAAGGTTGCGCTGGCAGGCGTACTGGGTGCCTTTTTCTTCGCGACGTCGCAGGACGCCCGCATTCCACAGCAAGTCGGCAAGGACGGGCCGGTCTGCAGCGACAAGCCGGAAGCGGACAGCATCCAGCGGATGAAAGCCATCCAGAGCATGCGGGAAACGCAGGTCGAAGTCGAAATGATGAAGCAGCACCAGGCCGCTGCCGGAAAATAGGCTTTGGTGTGAATGCGGTGCGCCGGGGCTAACCGGACCGCGCTGTTCCCGAAATCACACGCGCAAAAAACTCACGATATCTGGCCGCGACCTTCGTCCAGGAAAACTCCTGCGATCGTTCAATCCGGGCGAGCCGTTGCGCGCCGGAGCTTGTTTGTGCCTCGCGCAAGCGCGCCGCAATCGCAGACAGATCGGCGGTGTCGGTGAGGAACTCGTCCTCACCCACAATCCAGCGCAAGCGGGGCGTATCATGGCCGACGATTGGCAATCCGCACGCCATCGCTTCGATATAGACGTTGCCGAACGATTCTTCCTTGGACAGATGCAGGAACACATCCGCCGACCGGTAGAGCCGCGGCATGTCCTGCGCCGCGACCGACACACGCGTGAAGCGGCCCGGAAGCAATTCATCGGCCATGCGCCGCACATCGTCCCTCAAAGGGCCGTCTCCGGCAACGACGAGATGGGCATCCGGCAATTTGCAGACGGTGGCGATCCCGTCACCAACACGCTTCGATGCGATCAGGGCGCTGACCATAAGGATTACCGGGCGTTTTTCGGGCAGGCCGAACCTGGCGCGCTCGGGTTCTCCGGGGCAAAATCGATTTACATCGATCCCGTTGGGAATTAAAGCGCTCGGCCATCGCAAATGGTTGCGTTCATAGTAATCAGGATTGGTGCAAACCAGCCCTTCACATCCAAACAGGCGATACTCAGACTTCTCGGATTGGGCAGGCCAATCGCCATTTTGCGTTATGAAAACATGAGGTGGGCGGACGCCGCGAAGCGTCGGTCGGCGCAAGACCCAATTTGTGAACGGATAGGAACACGTTGCCGTAATATCAAAATCGCGAGGCCTGTACCGGCGCAGCAATCCGGGCACAAAACTTGCCTCTTCGTAAACAGTTTCGCTACGTAGGACGGGTAGAGACGGAAAATGTTCGAAACCCTCGCGTTGGAGCGACCGTGCACGGAAAAATCGATATGGCCGCGACGGCTTTGGGTGCCCTGAACCGATGATGGTGACGTCATCCCCGCCGATTGCGAGTTCTGTCGCAAGCGCATTGAGCGCCACTTCTGCGCCGCGCTCATATTTGTGCAGGCCGGGAAGGGCAAACAGGATCCTCATGCCGTCAGTCCGCCAAGCCGGCGAGTCCGTTCAAAATAATTGCGCTTCATGAAGATTCTATCACGTTCCGTAACTGAGCGTCTCGGCTGGACCACCGGTTCCTATGCCGTTGCACAAGCATTCAGGCTGGTCAATAATGTGGTCTTGGCCCGCCTTCTCGCCCCCGAACTTTTCGGGATCATGCTGATCGTCAACACATTGCGAACCGGCGTGGAGTTGCTTTCAGACATCGGGATTGGCCAGAATATCGTCAGTAACAAGAATGGCGAAGATCCGGATTTTTACAACACGGCCTGGCTTCTGCAAGTGATCAGGGGAATTATCCTGGCGTCCTTGTGTATAATTGTAACTTATCCCGTATCTCAATTTTACAACAGTCAAACAATATACAAGATAATACCGGTAATTTCGTCGATATTCATATTCACGGGTTTCCAGTCAATCGGACGATTTATCGCACAGAAACGTCTAAACCTGAAAGCTGTCAGCGTTTACGATATATTTGTCGCGGTAACATCGATGATCATCCACGTTGTCTGTGCCATTGTGAGTCCGACAATTTGGGCTTTGGTCTATGGCGGGATAATTTCCAGCGCTGTCGCAATGATCGGCAGCTTCTTTATCGTCAAGGAGATCAGCTACAAGATCCGCTTTTCCAGGGAATATGCGAAGCAAATTCTCTCATTTGGAAAATGGATATTGATATCGACAACAATTTATTTTCTTTCGATGAACTTTGATCGCCTGTATCTGGCGAGAAGCCTGCCGTTCCAAATTCTGGGTATCTATGGCGTGGCCCGCTCGCTTGCCGATGTACTGAGCCTGCTTGTCGCCCGGATCGGGAGCCTCGTGATCTTCCCCATGGTTGCTGCGGCTGGCCATTCGGAAGCCATTCTGAGGGCGAAATTGTCGCGGAGCAGGGCGAGCATGCTCCTCGGTACGGCGGTCTTCCTCTCGCTCTTTGTCGCAGCCGCCGACCTGGTGGTTTTCCTGCTGTATGATGATCGCTACAAGGCCGCTGCGTTCATGCTGCCAATCCTCTCGCTCGGCGTCTGGTTTTCAATCCTGTGCACGATCAGTGAGTCCGTGCTGCTGGGGATTGGGCGGCCGTCCTATGGAGCGATCGCTAATTTGATCAAACTTGTGTGGCTGGTGATTGGCCTGCCGGTCGGCGTCATCTATTTCGGTGTTGCCGGAGCGATCGGTGTGATGGCCTCGGCGGACCTTGTAAAATACCTGCCGCTTTTGAGAGCGCAGAAGGTCGAGCATATTGCGTTTTTCCGTCAGGACATTCTGATTACGCTCTCCCTGTGCGCGATGATCGTCGTGTGGCGCACATTGTTCTGGTCGGTGGGCCTGTCAGGCGGCCTGGAAAGCTTGTGGGGCCTTGACCAGCTATGACCGCGAACGCCGTAACCGATAACGCAATGAATGCGCGTGTCGGCTTTGTCGTGATTGGCCGGAACGAAGGGGAAAGGCTGGTTCGGTGCCTGGATTCGCTCCTGCGCACGGGTGCCGGCGAGATTGTCTATGTCGATTCCGGGTCCACAGACAATAGCCTGTCTGAGGCGGAGCAACGCAATGCGCGCGTCGTGCGGCTTGATCTGTTGCGTCCTTTCACGGCCGGTCGCGCGCGCAACGAAGGGTTTGAAGCACTGATGGCGCATGCGCCCCATCTCCAGTTTGTCCAGTTTGTGGATGGCGATTGTGAAGTGTTTCCCGAATGGCTGCCCTCGGCCCTCGCTTTCATGGACGAAAGGCCGGACGTCGCCATTGTTTGCGGCCGTCGTCATGAGCGAAATCCGGATGCCTCGACCTATAACCGGCTCTGTGACATGGAGTGGAACACGCCGATCGGCGAGACCGCCGCGTGCGGCGGAGATTCGCTCGTGCGTGCCACCTCATTCGAAGAGACTGGAGGCTTCGCCGATGCGCTGATTGCCGGTGAGGAGCCTGAATTGTGTCTCAGGCTTCGCGCCAGGGGCTGGAAGATCTGGCGCCTCGACGCGCCAATGACGCTTCATGATGCCGCCATGTTTCGCTTTTCCCAATGGTGGATGCGCGGTGTGCGAAGCGGGTTTGGCTATGCGCAGGTCTGGCATGCCACACGCAGTCGGCCCGATCCGCTCTATGGGCTGGAGATGCGGCGGGCCATTTTCTGGGCAGGTCTTGTGCCCGTCATTGCGCTCATCATCGGTCTCACCGATCCGGGGTTTGGCCTTGCTGCTGCTGGCATATATGTCGTGCAACTTGTCCGGATTGCCACCCGCCACGGGGCGGCGCAGGGCCAGTCCTGGCGCTACGGATTTTTTGCACTGCTCGCGAAATTTCCGGAATTTCAAGGCATTTTGAGATATGTTCTGGCGCTGATCAAGGGCGGCCAGCGCTTGGCCATCCTCTACAAATAAGCAGGGCGGTATTTTGATTTCGAGGCACAAAGGATCAAGTGTCGCCTGTGCTGCCTTTTTGGCCAAAAGTGCGCGCGATGCCTTCCTCAAATCCGATCGCAGGGGACCATCCAAGGACGGTTTTGGCCAATTTGTTGGAATAGCGCATTGGTCGCCAGCGGGCCTGCTGGCGCTTGAATTCGAGTAGCTCAGGCAGTTTCGCTCGATTGCGAAAGGCGGCACGGTTCAACAGGCGAACGATCCTGCCCAATCCGGAAACGATCAGCCATGGCACCGGGACTGCCCGCCCTGCCGGGGCCCCGGCGCGACGGCAGGCCTTGTGAAAGGCCCAGGTCGATGGGAGGTCATCATCAACGATGTTGAATATTCGAGCTGAACCGATGGGCGCATTGATCGCTTTCACAATCGCGTCGGCACAGTTGTCAACATAAGTCAGCCGGAAAATCGCGCCGGGTGCAAAGATCAGGTCGCACTTCCGGAATGTTGCTGCCTTGCCAAATCCCCAGTCTTTTCCGGGGCCATAGATCGCTCCCGGTCGAATGATGACGCAGTCAACGCCTGCGCCGTCGCACGTATCGACGACCAAACGCTCCTGGATCATCTTTGTGATTGTGTAGGCGTCCCTTGCCTCGGGCTTCGGTTCCAGGGCCGCCGTTTCATCGAGAACGCCCCTATTTGGTCGGGTCGAATAATCATAAACCGAAAAGGAGCTGATATGGATAAACCTGCGCAGCGACTGGAGCGCAAGGTGGTCAAGCAGGTTCTCGGTCGCCAGGACCGTGCCGGCGAACTGGGTCGCAAGATCGCCCGAAGGTGCTGCGGCCAGATGAACGACGCAATCGACGTTGATCCTGTTTCGCCATTCTCCCTTTTGTCGTAAATCGCCGCGCAGCACCTCGACATTGTCCGGCCATGCGAAGCGGGAGACGTTTGCTGTCGGCCGGACGAGCGCCAGAACGTCGAATCCTGCAGCCGCCGCCGCACGCACAACAGCCTGTCCCAAAAAGCCGGACGCGCCGGTTATCAACACCTTCATCGGGCGCTCCGGAGCCCGATCAATCGATCGACCAGTTCGGCGGTCGCTGCAATGTCCGTCGCAGCGATTGGCGAGTCCTGCCCGTCGTGCAATGCCTGGTAAATGGCTTCAAGCATTCGTGGCAGTCCGTGATAAGTTCCGTGTTGAAGCACCTTGTCACGGAGATTGCCAATCCCTGCCCTGGCAAGGCTCATGCCTGACCGAATCTGCTCGAACGGGGCCATCTTGCCGGAATCCCCGGCTCGCTGGATACGCAGGAAGGGGTTGTAGAAATCTGACTCGACCACTGCCCTGGTGCCGCGGACAACCAGCCTGAACATGTCAGGCTTCAGGTCAGAGGCGATGCGCAACCTGCCCCGGCAAGACCCGGCCATGACAAGCGCATCGAGATGATCGTAACCGACACGGGAATTGCCGCTGCGGTTTTCCAGCACGCCATGCACCCTATTGTCCAGCTTTGCCTCACCCGCGAAATGCAGGAACAGGTAGGCGAGGTGTGGCAGGAAGTCGTGGACCGCGCCGCCCGGCAACTGGACGCCCGGGCCTTCAAGGTTGAGATCGCCAAATGGGCCAGCATTGAGATCGAGCGAAAGCAGTAGGTCTATTTCCCTTACCTCGCCCAATGTGCTGTCATCCAGCAATCGGTCGATTTTCAACACAATGTCGTTGAACAGAAGGTTTCGACTTTCGACCAGCCATTTCCCCTGTTGGCGCGCCAACGCCAGCAACTCGGCGGTTTCGCTCGCTGATGCTGTCATTGGCTTTTCGCAAACGACGTGAGCACCAGCATTGAGGCAAAGCGAAACGAGCGGCCGGTGGCTTTGCGGCGGGGTCAGGACATGGACAACATCCGGCCTGGTTGCGGCCAGCATTTCCTCCGCATTCAGGAACCAGCCCTGTACCTCGAAGCGCTGCTGGGCGAACATCGCGGTCGCCTTGGACGTATCGCAAACACCAACGAGTTCCACCAGCGCGGATTTGGCGAGAAAAGGCAAATGTTCATTTGCAATGCCACCGCACCCGATGACGGCAGTTCTCAAGGGTTTGGATGGCTCGCCCACTCGTGTGACCTATTTTGCAGGATTGGTTGCGTTCGGCGGGGGGATTACCGCACCCGAATTAAGAACTGACTGAAACATCGAGAAAAGTTTTGCGGCATTGGGCTGAAGGTCATGCATGCGCTCAACTTCGGCCCTCGCATTTCGGGCCAACGTCGTCCGCAATTGGCGGTCGTTGGCAAGTTTTTTCAGGGCCGATGCGAGTGCTGGTGCATTGCTCGCAGGAACGGTCAACGCAGCGATGCCATTGATTGCCAGTTCGGGAATGCCGCTTATCCACGTGCTGACTACGGGCACGCCGATCGCCATTGCTTCCATGATTGAGACTGGCAGGCCTTCGGAAAAGGACGGAAGGCAGAAAATGTCGGCATCTGCAAGAAGCTTGGAGACGTCAGCAGGCGGTAATTCACCGGTGTAGGTAATCAGGCCACCCAGGCCGAGCCTCGCTTCCTCGCACCGGATTGACTCCTCGAAGGGGCCTGCGCCAACAATCTGCAATTCCATGCCGATGCCTTCATCGCGCAACATCTTGATGGCACGGAGCAGCACCAGATGGCCCTTTTCCGGAGAAAGTCGGGCAACCAATATGATACGCAGCACGGCACGCTCGGGTTGCGAGATCCGAAACGGAAAGGCCTTCAGGTCTATTCCGCATCTTGCGACATGGAATCGATCCCAATATTTTGGGTCGGTCACGCGGCATAGTTGCGATTTGGTGTAATCGCTTATGCAAATGATGAAGGCGGCAGATGCAGCTTTCAAATCGAGGCGCGCAACAGTGTCGTCCACAAAGTCCTGAAATCCGTGGATCGTAAAACTCCAGCTCGTCTTGCGGGTTGTGGTGCGATTGAGGATTTCGCATGTGAACCAGGCAATCGTCGCCGGCGTTTGCCCGAAATGGGCGTGCAAATGCCGAATGGAATGGGCGCTGCAAAGCTGGGCTGTCCTGCACGCATAACATAGATGTGCAAGGCGCCGAATGATGAGGCTTATGTCCCAGCGGGCAGATTTGACGGCAAGCCAAAGAATTTGTCCCATTACGAGCGGATGGGCGATACTTGTGCGAAGCACCGCCAATGCCAGCTGCCAAACCGACGATTTCAGATAGTGGGTTCGATCCTGGCGCGCGATGGCTTCATCCGATTTCACATCGGCGGCATCTGGAAGATTGAGCGCAATAGGCAGGATGGCTGCCCCGGCACGTTCCATCGTGTCGATTTCGCCCGAAATGAAGGTCAGGGCGACACGGGGATAGTGCGTCATGAGATAGGCGATCTGCATCGGATCTTCTGTCGCGCCCCTCGCAATTCAACGGAAATGCAATCTTTTGGTCACATGTTTAAGGACCCGTTAACGCAAATGCGATTGATAGTAGAGGATTGGGAAGTCAACCCCGCGAAGATGGTGAAGAGAATAGTGATAGAGCGATTGTCAGATCGGAACTACCGGGTTCTGAAGAGGACCGATCGGGTTTAATTTGCAGACGCTTGTCCGGTCACTTGATCTGCGCCAAGGAGCTACGGTGGTATTCGACTATTTTGACGAGATCAGGGTCATCAACCTTTCCTCTCGCAAGGACCGGCGCGCAAGGATGCTGAGCGAATTGCGCCGGGTCGGGCTGGAGGGCGATCCGCGCGTTGAATTTTTCGATGCGCTGTCGTTTCCTGACGCCGCCGCGTTCACATCGCGGGGCGCCCGCGGTGTTTTTCACAGTCAGTTGGAGATTCTCGAACAGGCGGCCAAACGGGGCCATAGTGTGCTGATCCTTGAGGACGATGTGGATTTTGTTGATGGGGTGGAGAACTACCGATTGGCAGGGGATTGGGCGATCTTCTATGGAGGCTATTATGCCGATGATCCGCGCAATCTTCATGCGAGCGATATTGTCGGCGCCCATATGATGGGCTTCAGCGCCAGGATCGTTCCGGAGGTCGTGGCCTATCTCAGGTCGATCGCCTTTGACGGAATCCACCCGCCGATCGACGGCGCCTATGTCTGGTTCCGCCGCGACCATCCCGATGTTCCAACCCTGTTTGCGATCCCTCCGCTCGGCAACCAGAGGCCGTCGCGAAGCGACATCGCGGACCTCCAGTTTTACGATAGGGTGCCGGTTCTGAGGCAAGGGGCGTCGGTGGCGCGATCGTTGAAGAGATCCTTCAGAAACCTGTTTCGGCCGAGCCTGGCGGACTGAATCTGAAGGTGCGCCGGCCAATCGTCCGTTCGGGAAAATCAGCCTTGCGCCAACGGGCACGTGCTCTAATCATCGCCGGAGCAATGCCGAATATTTTCAACTTTGGACACGGGCCAGAACCTCAATGAAATGGGTTGCACTCCTGCTCTTCATGGCGCTGGTGCCGGCGCTGATTTCCTGGCTGCGCAATCCCCAACGGGCGCCGATTGTGTGGGCTGTGATAGGCTTCCTGCCGTTCGTCATGGATCCCTGGCACCTGATCGTGGCGCCGATTTCCTGGGCGATGTGGCCCGGCTATGTGAAGGGACTTGAGCTATCGCTTCTCGACTTCGTCGCGCTTGCGGTTTTCCTGAGATACCAGAATGTGCACGTGCGTTCGCCCCTGTTTGTGGTGCTGTCCGTTTACATCCTTGTTGTTCTCGTGACGATGATGTTTTCGGGCGTGCCGATGGCTGCCTTTTTCTATGCTTGGCAGCTGGCTCGGGTGATGCTGTTGTTTGCCGCAGTGGTGAAGATTTGCCAGAATGAGAAAGGACCATCGGCACTGATCCTCGGGATGGTGCTGGGGCTTTGCGTTCAGGCCGGTTATGCGATCGAGCAACGTTTCGCCGGCGTTACCCAGGCGAGCGGGACCTTTGGCCATCAGAATTTGCTGGGTATGGTCTCCCATTTTGTGACCTTCCCGGCGCTTGCGCTTCTTATGGTCGATGGCAAGAAGCGCGCGCCGCTTTTTGGCGTTCTCGCGGGTGCCATAGTCATCATTTTTGGCGCTTCGCGGGCAACGCTGGGCCTTGCGGGAATCGGGTTCGTTTCCCTGCTGATCTTGTCGACCATGCGCAAACCGACGTCGCGCAAGTCGATCATTGTAGGGCTGGGCATGGTTGCTCTGGCCATCGCAACGCCATTGGCCTTTTCATCGCTTCAAAAACGTTTCGATGTGGCCCCGATAGAAGGCAATTACGATGAACGCGCCGCGTTCGAACGCGCTGCAAACATGGTCATTGCCGATAATCCGATGGGAATCGGATCCAACCAATATGTCGTTGTCACAAACACGCAAGGCTATTCAGATCGGGCAGGTGTGATCTGGAACAGGGGCAGCAGGGCGGCCAATGTTCACAACGCATATCTCCTCGTTTGGGCCGAGACGGGCTTTTTGGGACTTGCTGCCTTTATCGCGCTGCTGTTCGTACCGATCCGGATAGCGTTCCGGGCTGCATGGCAAAACAGGAGCGATCCGCGCGGCGACCTGTTGCTGGGGCTGGGCGTATGCCTTGCTATCGTTGGCATACATTGTTTTTTCGAATGGATTTTTGTCGTCTATCCCGTCCAGTCCCTGTTCGCGATTGATGCAGGAATTGTCACCGGGCTCGCACGGCACGTCTCTCTCGAAAAATTAAAACAGGCCGAGCTGCGCAAGCAGCGCAGGGGTAGCCCCGCCATGGCGGGGACCGGCGAGGCGGCCTGACGTTCAGGTCCGCTTCGCTGGTCGCCCGATCTGTCTGGCCCTATTTCCCGGCGGCCGGCTTGGCTTCCGGAGCCTCGTAGCCGGACTGGTATTCGATCTTGCCACTCGCCCGCGCCTCTTTCAGGCGCTTTTCCCCGATCTTGCCAAGTGTTTCGTTCCGGATCGCCTGCACCGCCAATGGGCGAACTTGCGCTTCGGGCACGGGCAAAGGCTCGGTTCCGGTGATGACGCTGACTGCCACCGCCCGCCCGGCAGGCGTAATGAACGGCTCACCTGGCGGGAGTGACGTAACCTGCTTGAGGGCTGCCGGGGCGACTGCACCCGAGTCCAGCGCGCTGCTTCCCCGTTCATATTTGATGCCCATTGACGTCAGGCGGGCCATGATTGCGTCCATGGTGTGGTCGCCTTCAAGGGCCTTGAGCCGGGACGGGTCAGTCGGCATTTCGAACCGGATCTGGTCAAGTTTGTAACGCGTGCGTGAGCCGAATGCCATCGGATGGCTGGCGATATACTTGTCGATTTCTGCGGCGGTGGGCACAGGAATCGTGTCAGCCGATTTCTTCGCAAACATGCGGACGAGCAGATCTTCATTCATGCGCCGTTGCTGCGTCACATAGGCCGGATCCCTGTCGAGCCCCTGCTCCTTTGCCGCCTGGGCAAGCAAACGGCGATCAACGACTTGTTGGAGCAGCTGACGCATTGCGAGCTTTTTGTCGGCATTCGCAGGCAAATTGACGCTGCTTAGCTCGGCGTTCAGTTCGTCGAGTGTGACTTCGTCGCCATTGACGACTGCCACGACCTGGCCCGTCGCCTTCTTTCCGCAGCCGGTAGTTGCCAGCAATGTCGCGACAAGACCAACATATGTTGCAGTTCTAAGACTCATATTCACAGCAAATCTCCAGTTTAACCCCCTCGAGACAGAAAGGCATTTTCCCGTCTGTTGCTCGGACCGGCCTTCGTGTGGTAACCGCTGATAGGCCACAATTTTTCAGATTTGCAATGGGGGAATGCGTTGGAAACCATCTTTGACTGGGTTTCGGTTGCCATATTTTCTGGCCTGATCGTCCTTTTCCTCCAGCGCTCGTCGGAAGCCGAGCCAAGAGACAGCCTCTGGCAGTATCTCGCAGCGTCAGCCGGGTGCGCCGTGGCCAACTATCTTGGCAATGAAGGCTATGAAGTTTGGGCCGGTCTCACACTTGTTTTCGTGCTGGTCTTCGTGTGGATTGTCCTGCGCCCCCTGGAAGGGTGGAAGAAGGACTGACATTCTGGATCAGGTTGCAATCAGCAGCTTACGGCCGGTCGGCGACAATTGGCGGACCATTGCCGATACGAATTCTGCAAGGATCGGTTCTGCGCTGGCATAGTCCGGATGGACCGTGGATATCCTGACAAGAACGCCATCGGGAATGACCCGCTTGAGGTTTGCGCGCACGACGGCAGTCCGCTGGTCAATCCAGCTCGTCGGTGATTCATCGCCGATGCGCGTCCAATACATGACTTGCTCCGTGCGCGATGCGCTTTCTGCGCTGAAAAATCGTGCCGGAATTTGGATGTTGGGCGCAACATCAAGTGACTTGGTCTGCGTCTCGGTAAGGGCATACCCACCCGCCGGATAGCATACTTCGGGGCGGTGCACCTGAAGCATCCCGTTCTGGGTGTTGCTATAGGCGATAAGGAGCATCACGGGCGGGCGGCCTTCGGCCACATATACGCGCGTCAGTATGTCGGTGTAGAGACTTTTCGATAGCGGATCATCGGGCGGGAGAACCAGCCCGCTCTTCGTCTCAAAGCTCCACCGGCCGATTTGCGGCGGGATCAGGCTTTCCAGCGCACCGGCTTTCAACGGAGTCACTGCAACACGAGGCTCGCGCACGAACGCCATGGCAGCCGTCGCGGTCAATGCCGCCCCCATCAGCATATGGCGCCGTGTCAGCTGGAGGTCGAGCACCGCATCGCTCTTTGTCTCATCCGCCATGGCTGGCTCCGATCTTCGATAGTCGCCGCCAGATCGGCTCAGCAACAACATCAATGCCAAAAATGGCCAACAACGCAGTGATGAACATCGTCATGCCGGCAAAATTGTGCAGGAAGCCCTGCGCCGCGGCTTCCCCGGCATGGTAAGTCAGGAGGATCAGGATCAGGACCCGGACAAGGTTTGCAAAAATCGCCACTGGCAAGATCGCGAGGATCAGGAATGCTGCATACTGCCAATTCATCTGGTGCCGGACATAGACGTAGAAGAGTGAGATGGCCGAAAGCGAAATGAGTGAATTCAGCCCTGAGCATGCGGCCGCAACAAGCAGTTGGTATTGACCGATCTGAATTGTCACTCCCGCTCCGGCAATCGGGTAGCCGAACGCATAAAGCAGTTCGATCGCGGCTTTCGAAATTCCGATTTTTAGCGGTTGGGTGATGATTGCGACGACGGTATCCGGTGGCGGAAACGCAAACAGCAGGTAGAATAACGGGAAGGCGAGCATACGGATCGCGCGGGCTCCAATGAAGCTGTAGAGTGCGGTTACGAGCAGCCCATACATCAGGAAGCCCTGGATTTCGATGATTTGCGTCACGCTCGACAGGAAATAGAGCCCCAGCAAGGGCACAAACAGCAACATAACTATATGTGCAGGTGCAGGCTCTATCGCATCGGTGATCCGGTTCCACTGCCGCATCAGCAACCAGATGCCCGTCGCAACAACGATCGGGCCATGAGCGCCCTGTTCGGTGCCCCAGCTCAGTTGTGCCACAAGGAGCATGGTCGGAACCAGCACGGCCGCTAGCCCGAGAGAGAGCAGCCAGTGACCCGCAATAAAATTCAGGATGGGATTTTTTCGGACAAGCTGCACTAGCGGGTCCTTGCAGGCTCGCGAGCCCAAGCCGGTATTGCCACAACGATCCTCCCACCCAACGACAAATTGCAACCTTTTGCAGGAGGCGGCCTGACCTTGGAGCAAAAAGTTTAACGAAGTCATTGCAGCTTTGCAATCTGGTCAAGCCGCACTGGCGTCCCGTAACGAGACCCGGGCTGGCAGTTCCAAATTGGTTGAAAGGCACGTATTACATTGGTGTCGAAAGCGAAGCCGGGCAGCCTGCCAGGCGTGAACAAGCGGCATGATATGGGTGTTTGTCGATAAAATCCGCAGTGCGGTCGATCATGCGTTCGCGGCATCCGGTCTTGTCACCAAGGGGTGGTATGGCATGTACGGGATCGGAGGATTTATGAAACGACACAACGGGCGCATTCGCATGATGATGTTTGCAGGGTGTGCTTTGCTCCCGTTCTTTTCTGCACAATCGCTCGCTGCAGACCCGGACGCGGAAAAACCGAAATGGGATGTTGCCGCACCTCCGGGCATGAAGCTGCGCCAGATCCAGATCGACGTGACCGAGGGCAGCTGGATGAACCTTGATGTCAGCCCGGATGGCAAAAGCGTGGCTTTTGACCTTTTGGGCGACATCTATACCATGCCCATTGCAGGAGGCACGCCGACGCGGATTGCCGACGGCCTTCCCTATGAAACGCAGCCACGATTTTCCCCTGACGGGCGTCGGATTGCCTTTACCTCCGATCGCGGTGGCGGGGACAATATCTGGATCATGAATGTCAATGGCTCCGACAAGAGGCAACTGACAAAGGAAGATTTCCGCCTGCTCAACCAGCCGAGCTGGAGTCCCGATGGCCGTTTTGTTGTCGCCAAGAAACACTTCACGACCGGGCGCTCGCTTGGCACGGGCGAAGTGTGGCTCTATCATGTTTCGGGCGGCAATGGCGTCGTGCTGGTGAAAAAGCCGAATGAGAAGCACCAGAAGGAATTGGGCGAGCCGATCTATGCGCCCGACGGCAAGCACATCTATTTCACGCGTAACGTGACCCCGGGCGGGACATTCGAATACGCGCAGGATTCGAACACCGCGTTATTCGACATCGAACGCTACAATCTCGATACCGGTGAAACGGAGACGATCGTTACCGGAGCGGGCGGATCGGTCCGGCCCGCGCCTTCGCCCGATGGAAAAATGATCGCCTTTGTCCGCCGTGAGCGTGCGAAATCCAAGCTCTATGTGAAGGTTCTCGCAACCGGCGAGGAGCGCAAGATATATGATTCGCTGGACCAGGATGTGCAGGAAACCTGGGCGGTCACGGGCGTCTATCCCAATATGGACTGGACTCCCGATTCGGCGAACATTGTGTTCTGGGCTGGCGGCAAGATCAGGAAGCTGGATCTGGCTTCGGGGCGCGCCAGCGAAATCCCGTTCCGCATCAACGATACGCGCGACATGATCGATCCGCCGCGCCCTCCGATCGAGGTTGCCCCCGCCCGGTTCCAGACGAAAATGCCGCGCGGCGTCAGCGTATCGCCCGATGGCCGAACTGTTGTTTTCGAGACGCTTGGGAAAATATGGACCAAGGCTGTGGCGGGCGGGGCGCCAAGGCGCCTCACCAAGGCAGCCGAAGAGATCGAAGCCTATCCGTCGTGGTCACGCGACGGAAAATCCCTGGTCTATGTGTCCTGGACCGATGCCGGCCTTGGCCAGATCCGTATTGTGGGTGCAACTGGCGGGACGGCCCGGAGTGTCACGCGACTTGGCGGGCTCTATTCCCGACCGCGCTTTTCGCCCGACGGCCGGACGATTGTGTTTGAGAAAGGGCAGGGCGGCGTCCTGACCTCGCCGCGCAATTCCGATGAACCGGGGATCTATCGCGTGGCGGCGTCGGGCGGAGACCCGGTTCGTGTCGCCAAGGCTTTCAGCAATCCGCAATTTGCGGATGGGAGTGACCGGGTCTTCATGGTCGAGAGCGCAGACGGAAAACGGCGCCTGATCAGCACGGACCTCAACGGCGAAGCCAAACGCGTTCACGCCGAAGGCGAACTGGTCAATGCCTATGAAGTGTCGCCTGATGGCCAGTATTTTGCCTTCAGGCAGAATTATGAGGCCTTTGTGGTGCCGATGCTTCCGGGCACCCAGGCCGTGAGCGTTTCTCCGGGCGGCGGCCCGCTTCCTGTGACTCGCGTCAGCGGCGCCGGTGCTGACTATATTCAGTGGAGCAATAATGGGGACGAAATCCACTGGGCGCTGGGGCCGACGCTGTTCACGGCCCAAAGATCGGCGTTGTTCGCCAATGCGCCTGCTGTGCAAGGCAGCAAGCCGGAAAAGTTCGAACCTCCCAAGACGGGGGTGTCGCTGTCGATGGCCGTGGACATGGATCGACCCACAAGCAGCGTCGCGCTTGTCGGAGCCCGGATCGTATCGATGGCCGATGCCAAGGGCGGTCTCATCGATGACGGCGTGATCCTGATCGAGCGGGACCGGATCAAGGCGATCGGCAAACGCAGCGACATCCGCATCCCGGCTGGAACCCCAACTGTCGATGTTGCAGGCAAGACGATCATGCCCGGCCTGGTCGATGCGCATGCGCACGGCCCCTATGGGATTGATGAAATGACGCCACAGCAGAACTGGGCGGACATGGTCAATCTCGCAATGGGTGTGACCACGCGCCACGATCCGTCGAGCAGTGCCGCAAGCGTCTTTCCTGCGCTTGAAATGGAACGGGCCGGAATGATTGTCGGGCCGCGGACCTTTTCGACCGGCGAGATCATTTACGGCGCAAAGGCGGCGGAGGTCTATGCGCAGATAGACAGTCTGGACGATGCCCGTGCGCATGTCCGCCGCCACAAGGCGCAGGGTGCGCACAGCATAAAGAACTACAACCAGCCGCGTCGCGAACAGCGCCAACAGGTGGTCGCGGCGACAATCGAAGAAAATATGCGCTCGGTTGCTGAAGGCGGTTCGCTTTTCGGGTTCGACATGACGCTTGTCGCGGACGGGAACACGACGGTTGAGCACAATATCCCACTTTCAACCTTTTACGACGACGTTTTGCAGTTCTTCTCAAAATCGAAGACCGGGTACACCCCGACCCTTGTCGTCACCTATGGCGGACCGGCGGGCGATCCTTACTGGCGATCGCACACCGATGTCTGGAAGCATCCGCTTCTGCAGAAGCATGAACCGTCTGCAATCCTGAACGCCGCCAATGTGCGCCGCCCGCTTGCTGCGGATGACGATTATGTCGATGATGACAATGCCCGCGAAGCGCACAAGCTGGCGAAGCTGGGCGTTCCGGTTGCGATCGGGGCGCATGGACAGGAGCCGGGCATTGCCGCGCACTGGGAATTGTGGTCCTTTGTGCGTGGCGGGATGACTCCGCTCGAAGCGCTTGCCGCTGGCACGATCGAGGCAGCACGCTCGCTCGGCTATGACCGCGACATCGGTTCGCTCGAGGTCGGCAAACTCGCCGATCTTGTCGTTCTTGATGCAGATCCGAGCGTCGATATCCGGAACAGTGACAGGGTCGTGAAAGTGATGATCGGCGGACGGCTCTATGATGCCGCGACACTGAACGAAGAAGTCACGGGAACGCGCCGGCGCAAGCCTTATTTCTGGGAGCAATAGGCCGGGCCATTGCCCGGTTTGTCCAATGTCCTGAATCAGTGATCTGCGTCACTGAACCGCAACGATAACTGCCTAGAACGAATCGTGCGACCCAAGGGATTGCGGTGCAATCCTTCCCTAGGCCCGGTGAGCAATTGCCGGGCCTGTTTTTGTGGCCTAGACCGCTGCGGCTAACCGGGGAGAGCGGCCATGACGCGCATTTTCTACCTGTTGTTCGGCGTATCAGCGTATTTCATCTTCTTTGCGTCCTTCCTTTATCTGATTGCTTTTGTCGGCGACGCACCCTGGGTGCCGTTCACGATCAATCAAGGCGGCGCCGACATGGGATTGTTGCCCGCCATTGTCATCGACCTTGGGCTCGTGCTGCTGTTCGGCATTCAGCACAGCGTAATGGCGCGGCCAGGCTTCAAGCAGGGTTGGACAAAGATCGTTCAGCCAGCGCTTGAACGGAGCATCTATGTGCTCGTGGCGAGCCTGCTGCTCGTGCTGCTGTTCCGCTTCTGGGTGCCCATTTCCGGGACCGTGTGGAATGTTGGCTATCCCGCAGCTGCAACTGCAATCCTTGCGCTGTTTGGCTTCGGCTGGTTGACCGTGTTGGTCAGCACGTTCCTGCTCAATCATTTTGAGCTGTTCGGGCTGAAGCAGGTCTGGGATCACGCGCAAGGCAGCCCGACGGCTGAATCGGCCTTCCGAACGCCGCTACTCTACAAGCTGGTACGCCATCCGATCTATAGCGGGTTTGTCCTCGCGTTCTGGGCAATTCCGCACATGACCGTTGGGCATCTGCTGTTTGCGGCTTCGATGACGATCTATATCCTGATAGCGATCGGCCATGAGGAAAAAGACCTGATCGCTGAATTCGGCAACCGCTATGAGGATTACCGAAAGCGCGTGGGCGGGTTGTTTCCGCGCCTTACCCGCTAACGGGGTGATGCGGATTTCATGCGAATTCCGGGCTTTGCAAAGGCCCTGGTAAACGGATTGGCCCTTGTGCCGTTTATCAAGTCTGACGAAAAACTGGGGAAATTTGAGGATGATGGAAGAGTCGCAAACCGTTTCGGTAACACAGACGGTCAACAAGGTCGTAGGCCGCATTTTCGGTCGCTCTGACGAAAAGACGCCGGTTGATGCAACCGGCGAGCTGGCGCGCTATGCGGCCACGATCCAGGCAATCAGGGAAGTCATGCTCCGGCATGTCATCGAACCTAACCCGGCCAATTATGACTTGGTGTATCGCCACGTCATTGCGCGTGAACCGCGCCTCGAAGAGGCCATGGAAAAGCTCATTCGCTCCGGTTACGCGTCAATGGCCGAAAGTCCAATTGCGGGCCAGAACGCGGTTTCGGAGGCTGCGCTCAACAATATTGTCGAAAGCGCGCAGACGCATTTGCGCGCGGTCGAGGCGATGATCAAGAAATCGACGACGGACGCAAAGGGATTTGGCGACGCGCTCGAAGGCAATGCAACCAAATTTTTCGACGGCTCGGGCGATCCGGCCTTGCAGTCGCTGATCACCCTGACCAGGACGATGATCGAACGGACCCGCGAGGCGGAGAACGAACTGCGCCTTCGGTCAAAGGCGATGACCGATCTCAAAATGTCGCTCAGTGAGGCGCAGATTCAGGCAGACACCGATGCGCTGACAGGCCTGTCCAACCGGCGCGCGTTCGAGCGCATGCTCGGAGCCGGCGGTGCGCGCGCAATGATGAGCGGCAAGCCGATGTCACTTGCGATTTGCGACATTGATCACTTCAAGCGCTTCAATGACACATATGGCCATGATGTTGGCGATCGGGTCTTGCGTTTCGTTTCGAGCGTGCTGCTCGAAAATTGTGGAAAGCGGGGCGCTGTCTCCCGGCACGGGGGCGAGGAATTCGTCGCCATCTTCGAGGAGACGACGCCCGAAATGGCTTATGAAATCATCGACGCCGCCCGCCGCGACCTTGGGGAACGCAACTTCGTCAACAAGGACAATAACGAGACGATTGGCACAGTGTCCTTTTCGGCCGGTGTCGCCGTCCTGGGAGCGGACGGAGATGTTGGCCATTTGCTGCGTTGTGCTGACCGATCGCTCTACCGCGCCAAGTCGAACGGGCGGAATTGTGTAGTCCTGTCAGATCGCAGCTGATCGGCGACACGCAGCGGAAGCCGATGGGCGGGACGTCCAGCTCGCCGGGCATTGCAGGTCAGGACGCTAGGCCAGTCAGCAACGCCTTGTGATCCGGATAGCTTTGCGCGGTGCGGCGGATGAAATCATCGATCCGGTCCAGATCGAACATTTCGATGTCGGGCCCTGGCGGCATCATCTTGGTATCATCAGGGAAGGTGCCATAACCTGCAAGCAGGCAGTGCCATGAAAGCGGCGCGTAGAAGCGCGCGATGTTCTGTTCGGCTATTTCCGCGCTCAGATCTCCGCCGGTGAACCAGCACGTCATGATCGCCCTGAGTGAATCAGACAGGTTCTGGTTGGCCGCATTGGCGCGCCAATAGCCAGTGTCGCTGCGCTGGTTTATCCTGTAATGGCAGACGATATAGTCGCGGATACCCTCAAATCGCGCCGCTATTTCGGTATTGAAGGCAGGGCGGGCTTGATCATCCCAGGCGTCGAGGAACTGTTCGATGGTCGTCTGCACGACATGGAGGGCGGTCGCTTCAAGTGGCTCTATAAACCCTTGCGACAAGCCGACAGCGAGTGTGTTTCTGACCCATGCATTGCGGACGCGGCCGACCTTCATGCGGAGCCTGCGGGCTTCCACCGGGCTGTCCAGCAGGCCGAGCCGCGCGCGCAACTCGGTCTCGGCCGCATCGTCGCCAATAAAGTCCGATGCATAGACATAGCCGTTGCCGGTGCGGTTGATGAGCGGGATATCCCATGCCCAGCCTGCGGACAGCGCGGTTGAGCTGGTTTGCGCGTTTGTGCCCAGCGGATCGGCGGGCGTCGGCATCACGACGGCGCGGTTGTTGAAGAGATTCGGCGCGAAGGATATGAACGGCTCGCCAAGAGCTTCCTGGAGGATGACGGATCGAAATCCGCTGCTGTCGATGAACAATTCTCCCGCGATGGTTTCGCCGCCTTCGGCAATGAGGTGGCCGACATCGCCGTTCTCAGTCAGCGAGACATGGACGATCTTGCGGTCCAGATGAGTGACACCGAGCGCCTTGGCATGATCGCGCAGAAGCGCTCCGACCAGATGGGCATCGAAATGATAGCCATAAGTGACACGGGGTGCTTCAGCCGAATGCGCAATCGGGCCGCGACGCTCATTGGCCAGGAAGGCGGGAAGGAAATACCGGTCGGGATGGGCCCATACATCGCGCCCAGTCCGCCGCGCGCGTGTGTTATAGGAGAAGATTGGCACCAGCTCGGCATCGGGCGCCGAAGGGAAGGGGTGGAAATAGCCCTCATACCCCGCACGCTCCGACCAGCCATGAAAACGGATACCGTTCTTGTAGGTCGCGTTGCAGCGGGGCATCCATTCGGCTTCCGCAATCCCGAGCCTATCGAAGAGGGTCTTAAGCTGGGGCGTCGATCCTTCGCCGACGCCGATGATCCCGATGTCCGCTGATTCGATCAGCGTTACGCGCTCTCCACCCCAACGGTGCGCGATCAGGTTCGCTGCCATCCACCCGGCCGTGCCGCCCCCAAGAATGACAATGCGTTCAGGCGGGGGCGTCATCCGCAATTCCCTCAGGCAATCCGCTCGGCGACGAGCCCACCAAAGGGAGGCAGCAATCCAGTCTCACCTCCATTGATGCTTTCCATTGTTCGCCAGCGATCGGGCTGGGCGGGTTGCCATTCGAGCACAGCATCGGAGAAGTTGAAAGCGCAAAGCACGTGTTGTCCTTCATGCACCCGCTCAAAGACAAGCAACATCGTCGTCGCCTCCATGACTGTGAGGCTCCCGACCAGCAAGGCATCGTGCGCCTGGCGCAACGCCACGAGGTGGCGCGTAAGGGCCAGAAGCGAAGTTGGTTCAGCCTCCTGTACATCGACGGCCTTTTCAGCGTGATCCCGTCCCAAAGGCAGCCACGGCGTCGCCCAACTGAAGCCGGCATGCCTCTCATCCTTATGCCAGGGCATCGGAGTCCGGGCGCCGTCCCGGCTCTGAATCAGCGGCCAGTTTGCAATCGCCTCAGGATCGCGCAACTGCTCGAACGGTATTTCGACCTGGGAAAGACCGAGTTCTTCGCCCTGCCACAGGATGATGTTTCCACGCAGGCATATGAATAATGTCATGACCATCCGCGCAAAGGCGTCTTCATGGCCCTGGGGCGCCCATCGAGATAGCCAGCGTGGCGCGTCATGGTTGGACATGGCCCAGCTTGGCCAGCCCATGCCGGGCTCATCGGGCCAATGTTCCAGGGCTTCGCGGACAAGGGCAGGCGTCAGGCTATCCGAATGAAGGAAGCTGAAACTATAGGCCGAGTTGAAATGCGTCTTGCCAGCGGTGAACGCCTTCATCTCGATTTCGGCCCCGCCGCCGCCTACCTCTGCGACGGTGAAGCGCCCGGGATAGCGATCGGTCAATTCCCTGATCCTCGAAATGAAGCCGGGAATTTCAGGTTGTGACTGGTTGTGGACGTGAAGCTGGAAATCGAAGGCGCGTGTACGCGGCTTGTTGCTTGGCGGCGCCTGGGGATTATCGGTGAGGTCCGGATTGTGCATCGCGAAATTGATCGCGTCCATGCGGAAGCCATCGACACCGCGATCCATCCAGAATTTTGCCGCATCGAGCAGTGCATCCTGCACCGCCAGCTTGTGAACGTTGAGCTGCGGCTGCTCCTTGAGGAAATTGTGCATGTAATATTGACTGCGTCGCGCGTCCCACGTCCAGGCCGGGCCGCCAAAGACCGATGCCCAGTTGTTGGGCGGAGAACCATCCGCCTTGGCATCGGCCCAGACGTACCAGTCCGCCTTGGGGTTGTCTCGCGACGAGCGGCTCTCAGCGAACCATGCGTGTTCGATCGACGTGTGGGCATAAACCTGGTCGATCAGCACCTTCAGGCCAAGGCCATGTGCCTTTTCGACCAGAGCATCAAACTCGGCGAGGGTGCCAAAGATTGGATCGACGTCGCAATAGTCCGCAACGTCATAGCCGAAATCATGCATCGGCGACGTGAAGAAGGGCGACAGCCAGACGGCATCAACCCCCAGCGACGCAACATAATCGAGCTTCTCCGTGATCCCTGCGAGATCGCCAATCCCGTCACCATTCGCATCGAAAAAGCTGCGCGGATAGATTTGGTAGATGGTCGCGCCGCGCCACCACTCGCGTTTGGCTTTGGGCTCGATCTGGGCAAGCGAGGTGTCAGTCATTTGGCCACACAAATCATGTAGGAAAGGGGAGGAAGCGAAATCGCAAGGCTTCCGGGCATGCGCGGTGCTGCGGGGCAACTGCCCGAGAGAGCGACGAATGTCATGGTTTTCGGATCTGTCTCGACATTGGCGGAAATGGCGTGCGTTGCCGTATTGAATACGGCCAGCACGTCTGGACCGTTCGCGCCCGTCCGGGAAATGGCGAGCAGGCCAGGGGCCTCATCATAATTGCGCAAAACCTGACGCCCACGGCGAAGCGCCGGATATTGTTGGCGCAGACCAGACAGCATGCCAATTTGCTGGTAGAGCGGATGCGCCGGGTTGAAATTGGCCTGCGCCGTTGTCGCGCCGGTCCCGAGCAAGGTCTGGTCATTGTAACTTGCCACCCTTGAGGCAAACATGTCCTGTCTCGCCGCCTGATCGTCTCCATGGCCGACAAAGCCCTGCTCGTCGCCCGAATAAACGACCGGTACGCCACGCGCGATAAAGAGCAATGCATTGGCGAGCTCCACGCGCTTCAGCGTGTCGGCCATCGATTCATCGGGAAAGGCCTGGCGTGCGAAATAGGCGAAACGGGCCAGATCGTGGTTGCTAACAAAAGTGGGTGTGCGCAACGTTGTGGCTTCGCCCCCCTTGTAAAGCGCATCGGCCGCAAACAGGCGTGAAAAAATTGCGGGGGACTGGCCCTTGGCGATAACAAGTTCGACCGCCTTGCGAAACGCGAAGTCGAGCGTGGTGGGCAGACCTGAAATATGCGTCCAGACCTGCGATGTTTCGGGCTCGAAATCCCCGACGGCAATCTCGGCGAAAATGTGAAAATTCGGGATCCCGTTCGCCTTTGCCCGCTCGATCATGGCTGGCGCGAACGCCGTCCAGAATTCGGGGTTCACATGCTTGGCCGTGTCAATGCGGAAGCCATCCACCTTGAACCGGTCAATCCAGGCGCCATAGATGTCGATAAAGCCGCCCACCACCCGCGGGTCTTCGGTCTTGAGATCATCAAGACCCGCGAAGTCACCCATCGTCGAGCTTTCGCCCCGGAAAGTCGAATTGCCGCGATTATGATAGAGGCTCACATCATTGAGCCAGCCCGGGACCTTTGCATGTTCCTGTCCGGCAGGAACGAACGGCGTATAGGCCATCTCCGGAAAGTCCGCCCGACTGCGATAGGGGCAGGCAGAGGCAGGACACTCGCGGTAGGCGATGACGTCAGCCGTATGGTTGGTGATGATGTCCATATAGACTTTCATCCCCCGCGCATGGGCTGCATCGACCAGGGCTTTGAAGTCTGCTTCGCTGCCCAGATGCGGATCAATCGTCGTGAAATCGGTAATCCAATAGCCGTGATACGCCGCGCTTTCTTCTCCGGGTGCGCCTTGAACCGGCTTGTTCTTGAAGACGGGGGCCAGCCAGACCGCCGTGGCCCCAAGGCCCTGGATATAGTCGAGCCGCTTGATGAGCCCTTTCAGGTCGCCGCCGTGATAAAAGCCCTTGGACGTGGGATCATAGCCTGTTCCGAGCCGATCTCCTTTGAGGTTGCCCTTGTCGTTAGCAGCGGCGCCATTCTCGAAACGGTCAGGCAGGAGGAAATAGACGATTTCGTCCTCTGGCAGGCGTGCGCGATAATCCTCGGCCGCCGCCATTGTCGGCGCCAAGATCGCGACGATGAAAAACCAGAGACAGCGCATCATGCGGCCTCCAGCATCGGCGCCATGCAGTTTTCGGCAATGAACTCCTGATGGTCCTGCATTTGCCTGACTTCGCGAGCATTGAGCAGCTCGAGCGTCTCCATATATTCAGCCAGATCGGCCTCGGAAACGACATCGGCCAACGGGTGATGGCCCTCAGGCGTGATACCCTGTCCGACCAGCACCTGAAGCCAGCCAACCTCCGTAAACAACTCTTCATGCTCACGAACGATATTGCCGTTCGCACCGAACAACGCGATCTTCGCGGCCAGCGTATCGGGCACGTCCATCTCACGGCAAGCTTGCCAGAACGGTTCCGGCCGCTGGTTTGCCTTGTAATGGAGGATCAGGAAGTCCCGGATGCGCTCAAATTCGAAATCGCTTTGCCGGTTGAATTCGGCGGCGTCGGCCGGGCTACATTTTTTGCCTGGCAACAGGTTGAAAAAGCGCGATATTCCAGACTGGATCAAATGGATGCTGGTCGATTCGAGCGGCTCCATAAAGCCGCTCGCCAGACCCATCGCGATGACATTCCGGTTCCAGAGCTTTTTGCGCTTGCCGGTGGTGAATTTCAGGAGCCTGGGCTCAGCTTGTGGCGTGCCATCGAGATTGGCGAGCAGGGTTTCGCGAGCCTGGTCATCCGATATACTGTCCGAGCAATAGACATAGCCGTTGCCGATCCGGTGCTGCAGGGGAATGCGCCATTGCCATCCAGCGGCCCGCGCCGTCGAACGCGTGTAGGGCGTAAGCGCGCCACCGCTGGAGCAGGGAACCGCAAGGGCCCGGTTGCAAGACAGCCAGCGGCTCCAATCCTCATAGCCGGTCTGGAGTGCGCCCTCGATGAGCAGGCCGCGAAAGCCGGTGCAGTCGATGAAGATGTCGCCTTCGATGCGGCGATCACCGTCAAGGAGCAACGCTTCAACGGCGCCGTCCTCGCCGCTCAGCTTCACGTCCTGGATCATGCCCTCAATCCGTTCCACGCCTCGCCGCTCGGCATAACCGCGCAAGTATTGCGCATAGAGACTAGCATCGAAGTGAAAGGCATAGGGCATGTCGGGCAGGGTGTTTGCCGTCCGTGCGGGACCGCGCTGCATCTTGAGGGCGCGAGCCGCCATTTCGTTCAGGGAATAGGCATCAAGCGTCTTTGCCTTGCCCAGCTTGCGGGCGCGCAGCCAGTTGTGGTGGAACAAGGTCGCCCCGGCATCGCGGCCGACATTGCCAAAGGCATGCATGTATCGGTGATCGGGCCGAAGCCATCCCTCAAACTCGATCCCGAGTTTGAAGGTTGCTTGTGTCGCCTTGATGAAGGCATCTTCGTCCAGACCGAGCGCCTGGTTGAACAACCTGATCTGCGGAATAGTGGCCTCGCCAACGCCGATCGTGCCGATCTCTTCGGATTCGACAAGGATGATGCGATACCCGGTCTCAAGGAAGCGGGCGAACGATGCTGCGGCCATCCATCCCGCTGTTCCACCGCCTGCGATGACGATGGTTGCTGGTTCGTCATCCTTCACAAGCACGTTCCTTCAAGCGTCTTTCGACGACTCAGCGCTAACAGAAATATGGCAGGGCATTCAATTCGCTTGCGCAAACAAAGCCCTGCCATAGTCCCCCTTATGGCGTCAGAACTTGTAGCTAATGCCCAGATAATAGTCGCGGCCATAGCGCTGGTAGTCGATCACCTGGCGCGGATCATTGTTCGCAAATGTCACGAACGGACGGTCCGTCAGGTTCTTGGCCTGCAGCAGTATGGACAGGCCCTGGAGCATCGAGCCTTCCTGGAATTCATAGCCGATCTGGGCATCGAGAATACCCTCCGCCTTTGCCCGGCGGAAGTCGGGGTTGGCCGAAAGGCCAGCAACTTCACCCAGGAAATTGGAGCGATAGCGATAGCTGACACGCGCCTGGAAGCCCGATTTCTCGAAATAGGCTTCCGCAGTTCCAACCCAGGTCGAAAGTCCGGGGACGGTGATTGCCTGGGTCGGGTTGCTCCCCAGCTTGATGCTGCTCTTTGTGTGCGAGATGCTGCCAAAGAAGCCGAACCCGTCAAGCGACTCCGTCAGATTTGAGAATGGCAGCGAAAGCGTTGCCTCCTGGCCGAAGATATAGCCATCGCCATTATTCGCCGGTTGGCTCGCAGCCCCGATCGGCGTTCCGACCTGCGCCGCCAAGGCTGGCGGCAGCGCGGCGAGGGCCGGGCTGAAGTCGAACAACGTGGCGTTACGGGCATCAACGAACTTGGTGAGGCGCTTGTAATATCCCGCCAGCGCAACATAGCCGCCCTTGGCAAAATATTTTTCAGCCGAGACGTCAAAGTTCGTCGATTGGTAGGGTCGCAGGTTTACGTTGCCCCCGTTCGAACTAAAGAAGCTGTCGCCCGGGACAGTCGAGGTCAGGCGTGAGAAGTTGAACGAAACCTCCTGGTTGATTCGCTCCTGGTCAAGGCGGGGCCGAACCATGGTGTGCGATGCGCCTAGCTTGACATATCCGTTTTCGATCACCTCGACCGAGAAGGAAGCGCTCGGCAGGAAGTTCGTGTAGCTGGTCCTTCCCGAGGCCGGTGCAACGATGACCTCATTGATGCCGTCATTGTTGGTATCCTGGAAAGCGGAGATCGTGCCGGCCGAACTCTGCTTTGTATGCACCACTTGAACGCCGATCGAGCCGGCCACATTCTTCCCGGCAGCAGTGCCGTCAAGGTTGAGCATGGCATAGCCGGTCAGGACGTTTTCGGTCACGGTGTTGTCACGCACGAGCGAGACAGGCCGGTTGTCGAACACCGGGTTCAGGGTGTTGTTGTAGAGGTAGAGCGGATCGAGCGTCAGCATCTTGGGGACACCAAGATAATCGAGCGAGACGTTCTTGCCGATCAGGGCAGCGGTTGGCACCGGTACGAAGGTCGGTGTGCCGCTTGCCACGGTGCAGTTCGTTCCGGCACCGCGCGGGCAAAGGAAGAAGGACGTGAAGGCGCTGGTCTTCTTGCGACGGCTGTAATTTCCGCCGACTTCCCAACCCTTAAGAATGCCGGCATCCCCGAATTCGCCGTCGAGGCTTGCGCGCAGCGACTTCAGGTCGTCCTTGAAGCTCGGCCGATTGAGGAATCCTGCCTGTACGACGGCGGTGGTGCCGTTATAGCCCCATCCGCGCGGGTCGGTAATGCCAAAGGCTGCCGCCCCGGTGGTTGCGGTGTAGTCCAGAGTCGGAACGATCTTGAATGTTCCGTTCGGATTCTGGGTGATGCGGATCGTGTCGGCCGCGCCGGCGGTATTGTAGCCCGTGCCGGTATAGGTTTCGAGCAGGAAGTCGGTCCGCTTCGATTTGGACCAGCTTGCATCGATCGTCAGGTGCGTTGTGTCGCCTAGGCCGATAACGTTGTTCCAGCCAGCTGAGAAATTGGTCGCATCACGCTTGTTGATGTCGTTGCGCTGAACGGCATGAATGTTGGTCAGGGTGACGTCGGTCGCAAAACCGTTGCTCGCTGTGAAGTTGGTTACGGTCGCGCCGCTGCCCCAGCCGGGGTTGATCGGGAATTCGATTCCGCGCAGGCGCTGGGTTTCCTTGAACTCCGAATACAGGATGTCGAGCGTGGAGTGGAAATTGTCGCTCGGTTCATACTCAATCGTGCCGACTGCGCCGTAACGTTCCAGCTTGTTTGACTGCACATAGGGCTTGGCACCACCGAGAATGATGTTTCCGCCGACTTCGGAAGCCGTCGGGAAACCCCAAGCGTTGTAGCGCTCGTTCTGGGACGGTGCCGACGTCAGGGAAACGCCAATCGCGATGCCGAGTGTGTCGTCAGCGAACTGGTCGATATAGGTCGCCGAGCCGCGATAGCCATAGCGCGGCGAATCGGGATTGAGTGCCTTCTGGCCGTTCATCTGGCCGCGCGCCTGAATGGCAATCACTTGTTCCGGCTGAGCCAGGGGGCGGAGCATGCGAAGATCGACCGTGCCGGCAATGCCCGCAGGCAACAGCGAAGCGTTGGCCGATTTGTGCACAACCACATTCTTGAAGAATTCGGAAGGATACTGGTCGTATTCAACGCCGCGGTTGTCGCCGACGGTAACTTGTTCGCGACCGTTGAGGAGGGTTACGCCGAAATCGGGGCCCAGGCCGCGAATGGACAGGCGCTGATCGCGCCCTTCAAGGCGCTGCGCCGTAACGCCCGGAAGACGGGCGAGCGAATCGGCAATCGAAACATCAGGCAGCTTGCCAATGTCTTCAGCTGAAACCGATTCAACAATCGTGGGTGTGGCTCTTTTCAGCTTGGCTGCTGAGTCGAGCGAAGCGCGAATGCCGGTCACGACAATTGCGTCGCCCGTATCTTCCTCTGCTGCTGCCTGGGCATGTGCAACACCCGTTGCTGCCATAGTCAAAGCAAGGCCAAGTGCTGCAAGGCTCGCCGTGCCGGCAAAGTGCGCACGTGCGCTCGTGTTTGGAAAATTCATTTTATCCCCTATCCCTGACGACGTGACCGGCTTGGTGTCCGTATCGCGACCCGTAAAATTTGTTGCGAACCACGGTATCGCGGATCGTGGCAGCGGACTACACGCCGAATGGTCGATTGCGGAAGCGATGCACATACGTATTCAAATCCGGAACGGGCGATCTGTTGCAGCATTGTGACACTGGCCCTACAACGCAGGAGGATGAGGGAAACGGGTCAGAAGCAGAGTATGTCGGGCAAAACGACCTCTTTTGACATTGCGCAACTGGCGGGTGTTTCGCAGCCTACAGTGTCGCGCGCGCTGCGGGGCAGCCCGACCGTGTCGGAGCAGACCCGCAAGCGGATCGAGGCGATTGCCCACCAACTCAACTACAAGGTCGACAAGAATGCGTCGAGCCTGAGAACGCAGGAAAGCAACACGCTGGCACTGCTGTTCTTCGAAGATCCCACCAATGATGATTCGATGATCAACCCCTTCTTCCTCTCGATGCTGGGGTCGATCACGCGAACCTGTGCCAATCGGGGCTATGACCTGCTGATCTCGTTCCAGCAGATGTCGAGCGACTGGCATGTTGATTTCGAGGATAGCCGCAAGGCCGATGGCATCATCCTGCTCGGTTATGGCGATTATGAACTCTATCATGCCAAGCTCGAAAAGCTCGTGGCGCAGGGCACGCACTTTGTCCGCTGGGGCTTTGTGCAGGAAGGACAGCCGGGCACGACGATCGGCTGCGACAATTTCCGCGGCGGTTATGATGCCGTCCAGCACCTTGTCTCGGGAGGCCGACGGCGAATTGCCTTTCTGGGGGATGCATCGAGCCACTATCCGGAGTTCCGGGATCGCTACCGTGGCGGTTGCGAGGCGCAAAAAAGCAATGGCATCGCGATTGTCGCGAACCGCCAGGTCGATGCCATTACGACGGAGCAGGCCGGCTATCATGCTGTGCTTGAGTTGATCAGGCGCAAGGTGAAGTTCGATGCGATTTTTGCCGCGAGCGATTTGATCGCAATTGGCGCGATCCGCGGGCTTGAGGAGCGAGGACTCGAGGTTCCTGCCGACATTGCGATTGTCGGCTTTGACGATATTCCCGCAGCAAGCCTTGCACACCCGCCGCTTACGACTGTCCAGCAGGACTATAGGCGGGCTGGCGAGGTGCTGGTTGATACGCTCCTCAAGCAGATCAGGAACGAGAAGGCGGATACAACCGCGCTTCCTGCACGATTGATTGTGCGGAAATCGTCGGGCGCCTGACGCCGCTACTGTATTCGTATGCGATGATCCCCGCCTTGTTGTCGCGGGTGATATTGTCTGCCAGTCTTCGCCCCAAACAAAAGGGGTGAGGATCGCATATGGAAAAGCCGCGTCAGGGCTTTTGGGGCTTGTGGAACATCAGTTTCGGTTTTTTTGGCATTCAGGTTGCCTTCGGGCTTCAAAGTTCGAATATGAGCCGGGTCTTCCAGACTTTGGGGGCCGACCTCGACAAGCTGGCCATTCTGTTCATTGCGGGGCCTGTCACCGGCCTGATCGTCCAGCCCCTTATCGGGCATTTCAGCGACCGGACTTGGGGACGTTTCGGGCGTCGAAGGCCCTATTTTTTTGCTGGCGCGATCCTTGCTGCGCTCTCGATGATCGGGCTTCCCAACGCGCACCTGCTTTTCGTAGCCGCTATCTTCATGTGGCTGATGGATGCTTCGCTCAACATGACAATGGAGCCGTTTCGCGCCTTTGTGGGCGATATGGTCGGCAATAACCAGCGTGCGGCGGGCTATGCCTTCCAGACTGCCTTTATCGGGGCGGGAGCCGTGTTGGGCTCGCTCGCGCCCAAATTGTTCAACTGGGCTGGGGTTGCCAATACGGCGCCCGAAAATCTCGTCCCGCCTTCGGTGCGTTATTCCTTCTACCTTGCCGCTGCAGCGATCCTCTTCGCGGTCCTGTGGACGGTGCTCAACACGAAGGAATATTCGCCTGAGCAACTCAGGGCTTTTGACCGGAAAAACGGTGATGCCGACGCGGAGGCGCGGCCGATGGTGGCACCGGCAAATGGCTTGTGGTGGTTGCTCGCTGGCATCCTCCTGCTGGGCCTTGTCTGGCAGTTTGCGCTCGACAAGCAGCTCTATATCCTTGGCGGTGGCCTGGCCACGTTCGGGCTTGCGCAGATTGCCAACCGCGCGTCTCGCTCGAGGCTCGGCGCACTGTCGCACATACTGAGCGACCTGGCACAGATGCCCGACATGATGGCCCGGCTGGCCGTGGCGCAGTTCTTTTCCTGGATCGCGCTCTTCATCATGTGGATCTACACGACGCCGGTTGTCACCCAATATATCTACGGCACGACCGACACGGCGTCGAAACTATATAATGAGGGCGCAGACTGGGTTGGAGTTCTCTCCTCCGTCTATAACGGCGTTGCTGCGCTGGCGGCGTTCGCGCTGCCGATGCTCGCCAAGCGGATCGGGGCCGCGAAGACCCATATGGCCTGTCTGCTGATCGGTGCGGCAAGTTATGCTGCATTCCTCGTTATCCGCGATCCCTACACGCTGATCCTTCCCGAGATCGGCATCGGCATTGCGTGGGCGTCGATCCTGACCATGCCGTATGTCATCCTCTCGGCGACGCTGCCGCAAGACAAGCTGGGCATCTATATGGGCATCTTCAACTTCTTCATCGTCCTGCCACAGCTGCTGATCGCGACCATCATGGGCGGGATCATCCAGTCCTTCTTCCCGGCTGACCCGATCTGGACGATGCTGGTTGCAGCCTTGATGATGGTGCTGGGGGCGCTTGCCATGCTCCGCGTTCGCGACGGTCAGGCAGCCTGATCGCAATAAAGAAAGGTGTTGATCGTCAACCGCCCGTTATACACATCGGCCGGCAAAGCCATTCCGGGCGGAATATCCGCACAGTGGATCGTATTGCCACGATAAAGCACCGCCCGGTTGAAGCAGGCATCGACATGCCCGACCTGTTCGAATTGCGCGGTTGAACCACGGATATAGTCGGCCTCGGGCAATCCCTGCTCCCCGATCTCGCGGTCGATGGTTGCCGCATAGTTTTCCAGCCTGTCCTGCGACACGCTTTCGAAGCCGGTCGCCCGGTGCCGATAAAAGGCTGTACCACCTCGCGCCTCGGGTGAGAGATAATGCAGCAAGGCGAGCCGGTTTGGATCGGTGCTGTCGAAATGCGGCAACCTCTGGGTGGTTGTGAGTTCTGCTGGTGGCGTAGTAACGATCGAATAGCAGGCCTCGACCAGGCCGGGCAGCGGGGCGACGCCGAAAATCGCCTGGGCAACGGGCATGACGGCCTCCACAAATCGTGCAATCATCCGCGGGTGCACTTCGGCGCGGATGCCCGGATAATGCTCGCCAATCCTGCCGTAAGACAGCATCGCGGCATCGTCGATCCAGCCCCCGGGTGAAGGCGCAAAACCGTCGAATATGACGACTGGCTGCCTTTCCTGCCCAAATTCAAGAACCCTGTGCGAAATCACCAATGCATTTCCGGAATGAAGAGCTGCGGTTCATGGCGCGCCCGGCAGGAGTCGAACCTGCGGCCTCAAGATTAGAAGTCTCGTGCTCTATCCAGCTGAGCTACGGGCGCGCTGCTCGCCCCCATAGTGCGGATTGCACATGAGGGAAACAGCGTTAAGCTGGTAGTTCTATGACACAGGATGTACCAAAGGCGGCATACGCGAACAACGTCAATCAGTTTCGATACTTCGATATCGTCATGGCGGCCTTTGTCGCAATATTGCTGTTGTCCAACATCATTGGAGCAAGCAAGCGCGCGGAAATTGTCCTGCCAGGAATCGGTCCCTGGTCATTTGGAGCGGGGGTGATGTTTTTCCCGATCAGCTACATAATCGGCGACATCCTTACCGAAGTTTATGGATATGCCCGTGCACGCCGGGTCATTTGGGTTGGCTTTTCCGCACTGATTTTCATGGCATTCATGAGCTGGGTTGTCGTTGGCCTGCCGCCCGCAGGGGATTGGGGCGGCCAGGCAGCCTATGAAGCGGTATTCGGAAATACCTGGCGCATAGTGATCGCATCAATGACAGCCTTTTGGGTTGGGGAGTTCGCAAACAGCCTCGTGCTGGCGAAAATGAAACTCCTGACGGATGGCCGCATGCTTTGGACGCGAACGATAGGGTCAACGATCGTCGGTCAGGGTTTTGACAGTCTCATTTTTTATCCGCTTGCCTTTTGGGGGCTCGACGGCTGGCCACCGGACAAGGTGTTGCAGGTTGTCGTTTCGCAGTTTGCCCTGAAAGTAATGTGGGAAGCCTTGCTGACGCCGGCTACATATCTAGCGGTAAACACGCTCAAACGCCATGAAGGCGTCGATGTGTTCGATGAAGGAACCGACTTTTCTCCGTTCAGGGCCAGGGTTTAGAGCGTCGAGCTGATTATCCGCATCACCCGTCAAGACCAACGGAAATGAAAAAGGCTGCCGGGCCTTGCGGCCCGGCAACCCTTGACATGGTCAGCGATCGGAGACGTTCCGATGCGCGGGAGACCATGGGCAGCCAATTATGTTAGGCGCGCATCTCCCGAACGAACTTATCCGACCTCTGTGCTGAACCATGAGACATCGGATCACCTCCTTTCGCGCTTGTTGAAGAGCCATGTGACGTTGCCATCACAAGCCGGATGATGAGTCAAAGCGGATGCGCGATCAAGCCTTGATTTAATATTATTTCGCGTCAGACTGGGACGGTTGCGGAAATGCCGGAGACACCGGTTTTCCCCTAACCCCGACACTCCTCGACAACACGCGCAAATTCCGGCCAGGAGGGGATGACAAGGTCGTCTGTCCCCGCAACCGAGACCAGAATACGGCCCCGGCTAAAGGCAAGCGAATCCAGTTGGGGATCGTTCGCGGGCGTTTCGGACCAGATATGGGGGGGAGCTTCGCTGCCATTGGTCGCGGCATAGGCCCGCTTTGTGTCCGTGGAGGCGAGTGTCATCACGGCGGCGACGCTCTCCGGTATCGACCCTGCGCGCGAAAAAAGCAGGTTCTTCGACATGGCCTGGCAGCGAACAAGGAAATCGGCCGGACGGCCAGGGTGTCCGAACTGGGCCACCGACCCGGTATCTTTCTGCACCAGACTCCAGCTTCCCTGGGCGAAAGGCCGCTCCCGCCAATCGGACGGAAGCAGGGCAGGGGCAGGGGCAGGCGGCGGCGGTGCGGGAATGACGATCGGAGCAGGCGCCGCCGCTGGCGGGGGCACGACAGCGCAGCCGGAAAGACCGATACTTGCGGCAAGAAGCAAAGCGTTACGCATCCCCGTTCCTTAGCCGTCCGCTCCGCTCACACAACCCGGCGAATGCCCCTTGTCGGCGTGGCCTGCCCCAATCATAAGGCAGGCCGAAAACGGGAGGACGCATGGCATCCGGCATTGATCGCAAACGGCTGACGGCCATTGTCGGCGGCTCCGCCGGCAATCTGGTCGAATGGTATGACTGGTATGCCTATTCGGTGCTGTCCATATATTTTGCGCCCGTATTCTTCCCGAAAGGAGATCCAACCGCGCAGCTTTTGAGCACTGCCGCAATTTTTGCGGTGGGCTTCCTGATGCGGCCGATCGGGGCCTGGGTGATGGGGATCTATGCCGATCGGCATGGCCGCAAGTCGGGCCTTGCGCTTTCGGTGGGGCTTATGTGCGCGGGCTCATTGCTGATCGCCGTCGCGCCGGGCTATGCCAGCGTGGGTGTGGCCGCACCCGCGATCCTGGTCATCGCGCGGATGCTACAAGGCCTTTCAGTCGGCGGCGAATATGGAGCGAGCGCAACCTATCTTTCCGAAATGGCGACGCGCAAGGGACGCGGCTTCTGGTCCAGCTTTCAATATGTCACATTGATTGCAGGGCAACTGACGGCACTTGCAACGGTTCTGCTGCTCCAGCTTGTGATGAGCGAGGCCGCGCTCGAAAGCTGGGGGTGGCGGATTCCCTTCGTGATCGGGGCCATACTGGCGCTGGGCGTCTATATATTGCGGAGCCGCCTTGCCGAGACCGAGTCCTTCAAATCCCAACCGCATGACCGGCCCGCCTCAACCGTGCGCAACCTGTGGCGCGATCATCCGCGCGAATCGATATTGGTCGCAATGATTACGGCGGGTGGAAGCATGAGTTTCTATGCCTACACCACCTATATGCAGAAATTCCTGGTCAACACGAGCGGGTTCGACAAGCAGACCGCTACGGCAGTGATGACAGGCGCGCTGGTGGTGTTCATGGCCATCCAGCCGCTCTGGGGCATGGCGTCGGACCGGTATGGGCGCAAGCCGCTGCTTATACTGTTCGGCGTTGGAGGCTTGCTCGTAACGGTGCCGATCTTCTCGACCCTCGCAACCGTGACTTCACCCGTGTTTGCTTTTGCCCTGATCCTTGTGCCGCTGGTGCTACTGGGGGCCTACACATCAATCAGCGCGCTTATCAAGGCAGAGCTTTTTCCCGCGCATATCCGCACACTTGGCGTGGCCTTGCCCTATGCAATTGGCAATACCCTGTTCGGGGGAACCGCCGAATATGCGGCTTTGTGGTTCAAAAGCGTCGGGCTGGAGGCCGGGTTCTACTGGTATCTGACCGCCATCATCGGCTTTGCGCTGATCGGGTTCCTCTTGTTGCCTGAGACCAAGCTCAGCAGCCTGATTATCGAAGACTGATGGCGAAAGCTCGGGCCGATCAATTGCTCGTCGAGCGCGGCCTGGTGGAAAGTCGTACGCGGGCGCAGGCGCTGATCCTGGCAGGCCATGTCTATTCGGGCGAACGCAAGATCGACAAGGCCGGGCAGGCGCTTGCCGCCGACGCGCCGCTCGAGGTGCGCGGGCGCGACCATCCCTGGGTTTCGCGCGGGGGCGTCAAACTCGCCCATGGCCTGAAACATTTCGGCTGGGATGTCGCAGGTGCGGTTGCGATGGACGTTGGCAGTTCGACAGGTGGTTTCACCGACGTCCTACTGACCAACGGCGCGGCTCGGGTCTATGCGGTCGATAGCGGTACCAACCAGCTCGCGTGGAAATTGCGACAGGATGATCGCGTCATTGCTCTTGAACAAACCAGCGCCCGGATACTGGCACCCGACCATATTCCCGAAGCGATCGACCTGATCGTCTGCGATGCCAGCTTTATCGGCCTTGCCAAGGTGCTCGAACGCCCCCTGCAATTTGCAGCGGCGGGTGCGCGACTGATGGCCCTGATCAAGCCGCAATTTGAGGCGGGGCGGGAGGAAGTCGCAAAGGGCGGGGTGGTCCGCGATCCGGCCGTGCATGATCGGGTCTGCCGCGAAGTAGAAGCCTGGCTGGCGGAAGCCGGGTGGAATGTTCAAGGAATTACGCCGAGCCCGATCACCGGCCCCGAGGGCAATGTCGAATTCCTCATTGCCGCGCGCATCAAACTCGGTACCGATTCTTGAGGCTTGGTCGAATGGCCTGCGCCGTTCGTCGAAACAGGATTACATTCGTAATCGCCTAACCCGATGCGACGTTATGCACATACGGTATTCCCTTCTTCTTTGCGCATCGGCGCTCACTGTCAGTGCGCCGGCGCTTGCGCAGCGCACCGACGATAATGCCGTAACAGCGGCCGACGACGCCTTTGGCAAGACGGTGGGCGATGAACAGATCGGCATTTATAACCCTGACGATGTTCGCGGCTTTTCCCCGGTCTCGGCAGGAAATGTGCGGATCGAAGGGCTGTTTTTTGACCAACAGTCCGGTCCCACCGATCGCCTGATCGATGGCTCTGCTATCCATGTCGGAATTTCTGCACAGGGTTATCCGTTTCCGGCCCCGACCGGGATTGTCGATTATTCGCTGCGCAAGCCAGGCGAAAAATTCGTCGCATCGATCGGGCTCCGATATGGGCCCTGGAATGGCCAGTCAGGAGAGCTTGACCTGCAGGTGCCGCTTGATGGCAAGCGCCTTGGCGTAACTGCGGGCGTCGGGATCTATCGCGAGGGAACCCCTTTTGGTGGCACACCACATTTCGAATCCTATGCCGCGTCGCTCAACTACGAGCCAAGCGCCGATTTCCGCATCCAGCCCTTCTGGAGCCAGATCAACGTGTCCAGCGACGAAAGCCAGACATTGATCTTCACAAATGGTGATTTCCTGCCGCCACGCGTTCCGCGGAACGAATTTCTGGGCCAGAAATGGGCGGATTTCAAAGCAAGGTTCAACAATTTCGGCGTTGTCGTCAAAGGCAAGGCGCTGGGGCTTGATCTTGGGCTGGGTGCATTTCGCTCAACGCTTGCAGCCGACAAGGACCATATCGATTTGCAATTTGGGGTTGACCAAAATGGCGCGTCGGGCAGCCGCATCGTTATTGCCGATGCCGACAATTTTTTCGGATCGATGTCGGGCGAGTTCAACCTGGCGCACAGCTTCATCGAAGGACCGCGCAAGCATTCGGTTCACGCGATGGTTCGTGGACGGTCGCTCTCCCGTCGTTATGGCGGGTCTGATGCGATCGATCTTGGGCCGAGCCGGATTGACCGTGCGGACTATCGCGCTGCCCCTGTGGAGGTGTTTGGCGCAAAGACCCGGGATCGTGTCAAGCAGACGACGTTTGGCGTTGGCTACGAACTGCGGTGGCGCAATGTTGGTGAATTGAGCCTCGGTGTCCAGAAAACCAGTTATTCCAAGCGCGTCGACGATCCTGCAAACCTGATCCCCGGGACGAAGGATTCGCCGTGGCTCTACAGCGTGACGGCAGCCGTGCATTTGTCGAAAAGTCTGGCACTCTATGGCGGCTATGTGCGCGGGTTGGAGGAAAGCGACGTGGCGCCTGCCAATGCCACCAACCGCAACGAGGCGCCTCCCGCCATCAGGACCCAGCAAAGGGATTTTGGTGCACGCTGGACGATCAGTCCCGGAGTATCGGCAGTTTTCGGCTATTTTGATGTCCAAAAGCCATATTTCAATCTCGATTCCGCTTCGCGCTTTCGCCAGCTCGGCTCCGTGCGCAACCGTGGACTGGAGTTTTCCTTGTCCGGCCAGATCGCATCCGGCGTCAATCTCGTCATTGGCTCGGTCTATCTCGATGCGGAAGTGTCGGGGGAGGAAGTCGATCTCGGCCTGATCGGCAAGAAGCCCGTCGGAACATTCAAGCTGCACAATGTGGCAAATCTCAACTGGAACGTCCCCTGGCACAAGCCTCTGACATTGACGGCCCGTTTCGAAAGCACTTCAAATCGCGCGGCCAATGCCGCCAACACGTTGGTGATCCCGGCACGCTCCGTAACAAGTCTTGGCGCGCGCTACCGCCTGACGATAGGCAACAAGCCGGTCCTGATACGCGGCACTGTTGACAATATCTTCAACAAGTTCGGATGGAATGTCGGGGGGAGCGGCTTCTTCATCCCCAATGGCTCGCGCCGCTATTCATTGTCGCTGGCGACCGACCTTTGATCGCCCTATAGGGGCGCTTCCGGCGATCGGGAGACAATGTTGTGGGTCAGTTGGCGTCCAGGGAACAGCTGCGCGTGTCGTTCATGCGCTGGGCAGTGGTCGCTGTCCCGGCAATCCTCTTCCTGGGCCTTCTCATGGCGCGGATCTCGAATAGCGGCATCGGCAATACGTGGTTTGAGGCGCTCGCAAAGCCCGGCTGGTTTCCGCCAGCCTGGCTTTTCGGTGCCGTCTGGACGGTGTTGTACATTCTTTTGGGGCTGGCCATTGCGATGGTCCTCCATGCACGCGGCGCACCGGGCAGGGCCCGCGCGATCAGGCTTTTTGGCATACAATTGCTGCTCAATCTGGCCTGGACGCCACTTTTCTTCGCTGCACATCAAGTGACGCTTGCATTATGGATGGTCGTGGCAATCCTGGTTCTTGGAATTGCGACGACAATGTCATTTGCCAGGATTCGAAAGCCTGCCGCCTGGTTGATGCTGCCCTATCTGGTGTGGCTTGCCTTTGCGACGGTGCTTGTCTGGGAGACGAACCGTCTCAACCCCGAGGCCGAAACCATGATTCCGCAAAGCGCAGCCACGCATATCCTGCTTTAATGGCGGTGTACCTGCTTTAAGCGGTAGCGTTCGCCATCGAAGCTGTCGAACAGCCCCGATATGGCTGGATGATGGACGGGGCCATCTGCCTCGTCGCGAAGCAGATTCTGCTGGCTCACATAGGCAACATAGCTGCTTTCAGCATTTTCGGCGAGCAGGTGGTAAAAGGGTTGGTCGCGCGGAGGGCGAATGTCCTCGGGTATTGATTCATACCATTCCTCGCTATTTGCAAAGACCGGATCGATATCGAAAACCACGCCGCGGAAATCAAAGATTCTGTGACGAACAACATCGCCAATGCCGAAGCGCGCATGGGCAATCGGCGGCGCGACCGGCAGTTTGGTTTGGCTCTGGGCGTCGAAGAATGGGCTCATCCTCTCTATTTAGTGCCTTGCGATTTAATCACAAGCGCGGCTTGGCAAGCAGCGCGGCTTGGGCTAATCGCCCGCTCTCGAAAACGACCCGGGATCGCGCCAAGCGGTCACGATCAGCGGAGAGGTGGCTGAGTGGTCGAAAGCACCGCACTCGAAATGCGGCGTGCCCGCAAGGGTACCCAGGGTTCGAATCCCTGCCTCTCCGCCAGCTAGTCCCTTGAATTGTCTCTGTTTTTCTGAGATGGAGATCGGGATTCGAACCCAGGGTACCAAACTGTGCCCAAATTGCGGAAATGCAAAAAATGGCTCATTTGAGCCATTTTTTCTCTCGCTTATTTGTGGTCCGAAATTGTCCCCACATTTCCGAGGGTTGTCCGAGCAAAACAGTACCCAGGGTTCGAATCCTGACCTCTCCCGGTTCAGAAAGCCCTGAGCCAAATTGCCGGCCGACTGCGCCCACGCCTTCAGGCAATGAAGGAAAATGCTTCACCGGATGTCCTCCCGCTCTATTTGAATGCAACATAGGCAGCGATGCTGCGCTGGATGACCGTCACGGCGCACAGCCCGGCATAGAGCGATGCAATGACGGGAAACGAATCCGGAAGCAGGCACATCAGGGCAAAGGCGAGGATCGTTTCTGTCCCTTCGGCAAGCCCGGTATTGTAGAAGAAGCTTTTCTGTCCATGGGCGCTCGTCTCCAACCCGCGTTTGGCCGCCATCACCGCAAATGCCAGAAAGCTGATACCGGTCAGCGTGAAGCTGGCGATGAGGATGAGCGCATAGGCCATATTGGCAGGAGCCGCGAAGCCAAAGCCGATCGGCACCGCAACGTAAAAGGCAAAATCGCCGACAATGTCGAGATAGCCGCCGAAATCGGTGGGGCGGGTTGCGCGTGCGACCGCTCCATCCAGGCCATCGAGAAGGCGGCTAGCCAGAATGAGGGCAAGTCCCCAGGCAAAATACGATTGACTGATGGCCAACCCGGCCGCCAGCCCGATTGCGACACCCGCAAGGGTAATCGCGTTGGCGCCGATCCCCACCAATGCCAATCGCCGCCCAAGCGCATTGAGGGGTGGATCGATATAGGGGCGGAGCCTAGCGTCGAACATGGCTATGCCAGCGTCACAAGGCCAATGACAGCTCCGGTCATAGCTGAGGTCATATTGCCGGCAATCCAGCTCTTCATGCCAAGGCTGGACACTTCGGTGCGCCGTGATGGCGCGAGCGTCCCGATCGTCGACACCAGCAGGCCGACGCTTGCCAGATTGGCCACGCCACAAAGAGCATAGGTGATAATGAGCTTGCTCCTCGCATCGAATGTTCCTTCAGGTGCTGCTGCGAGGTCGAGATAGGCGACATATTCGTTGAGGATCGTCTTGGTGCCCATCAGCGCGCCTGCCGCCGGGGCCTGATCCCAGGGAATCCCGATTGCCCACATGAGAGGCGCGAACAGCCAGCCAAAACCGCGCTTCAGCGTCAGCGGCTCGCCGTCGATGAGCGGCAACCACGACAATATCTGATCGACAAGATTGACGAGCGCAAAGACCACGATGATGACCCCGATCACCGCGAGAACCAACTGCACGCCCTCCATCGTTCCGCGGATGACGGCGTCCATGCCGCTTTCATATTTCAGATCGGCTTCGGCATCCTCGGCGCTAGCCGAACCATCTCCCGGCACCATCAGGCGGGCAATCAGCACGGCCGCCGGGAGCGAGATCAGCGAGGCAACGATCATGTGCCCGACCGCGTTGGGAACGGTTTTTGAAAGCGTCGTTGCATAAAGGACAAGGATCGCCCCCGAGATTGTCGCCATGATCAGCACCATGACGGAGAAGAGTTCGGCCCGGTTCATCCGGTCGAACCATGCACGCAGCACCAACGGAGATTCGACAACGCCAAGAAACATGGTCGCACCGCCGCCGAGCCCCACGACACCACTCACGCCCATGCTCTTGCGCAATGCCCAGGACAGGCCGCGAACCATCGCACGCAGCACGCCCCAATGCCAGAGAAGTGCCGACAATGCGGAAAATACGATGATGAGCGGCAATATCTGGAATGCGATGATCACCGGCGACTGAGCGCCGGGCTTGAGGATGAACGGAATGGGCGCACCGCCGGTATAGCCGAACATGTAGCTCGACCCAACGAGCGTTGCCTTCTCGATCGCCGAGACGCCGTCATTGGCAAAGCCGACAGCGGCCCAGACAAAGGGAACGCGCGTCGCCACCAGCGCCATGATTATCTGCAGCAATACAGCCCCGCCGATCCAGCGCCAGCCCGGACGCGCCTTGCGATCTTCGGAAAGACCCCAGGCGAGCAGCAGCACAAGCACAATGCCGATCAGTCCTTGCCCCTGTTGTAACTGTGCCACGACCTGAATCCTCAAAATTTGAATGCCACGCCAAACTGGAATTGCCGAGGCGGGCCGGCGTTGCGCTGGGTGAAGGATGCTCCGCCACCGAACTGCACCTGATTGGACGTTGTCGCCGCGTTCGCAAAGCCGGATTCGTTGTTCGTATTGAAGACATTGAAGACATCAGCGGAGAGTTCAAGCTTTCCGGCCAAGGCCGGAAGGGCATAGCGCAGTCCCAGATCGACCGAAGCCGACCAAGGCAGCCGCGCCGAGTTGCGTGCGGCGCCCGGGTATCGATCCGAATTACCGACGAAATTTTCCCCGAACGATTGTCCGTCGCCATTCAGATCCTGTGTCCCGAAGATGCGGGCATCGGGCACCAGGTTCACGGGCTGGCCGGACTGGAAGAGCCCGGCGACCGTCAGCGTCAGCCCCTCGACCGGGTAGAGGAAGCCAACGGCCGAAATCACGCGGCGACGGTCATTGGCCGAAGGGCCATTGTCGGCGGCAAAATTGTTGGCGTTGGAGGCTCTGAAATTGATGTCGTCGGTATCGTTGGTCAGTTTCGACAAGGTGTAAGACAGCCGGAGTGCGTAATCGTCATTGCCCCGCGCCTTGTTCAGCTGGAGATTGAGGGCGCGGTACGTCGCTTTGCCCGCCGTTTCGGAAACCGTAATCTGCCGCGCGCCACCGGCGAGAAGCGCAACCGGGCGGGTCGCATCAGCCGCGGTCTGCGAACGGACCAGGCTCAATGTTTGGGCAAGAGCGAAACGCGTCGCGTTGTCGGGCTGGGCCCTGAGCAGCGCTATGTTGGCGTCGGTCAGGTTGGCAAGGTTCGGACTGAACGGGGATGGTGCGTTCAAGTCGCGCAGTCGGATCAGATTGTGCGAGCGGCTGTAAATGATATCAGCACTCACGCTGATCGTATCGGTTGCCTGGAATTGATAGCCGCCGCTTATCTGGAGGCTGTAGGGACTTTGATAGCCATCCGGGTTGAGAATGCGCGCTTCGTTGATCGTGGCCGTATCACGCAATCCTTGCAGGCTGGCAGGAGACGGACAGGCGCTGACCGTAGCACAGGGCGGCGATACGGTCAGATTCCCGTCAAAAGTCGCCTCCTCCAGGCGGGCGCCAGCACGAATGATGCCCAAGCTCTGCAATTGTCCGAGCTGGGCAAGAAAGCCGGGAGAGGTCGTATTGCGCTGGAGCGCGTCCGAAATCACCGCATAACTCAGCTTGCCGTAAAACAGCCCTGCGCCGAAGCGGAACGAGGAGCGCGCGTCAGGCCGGTAGTTGAGGGCGAAGCGCGGCGCAAAATTATTCTTGTCGCCCGCCGTGCCGCCCTTGGCCGTCAGTGTGTCATAATCCCAGCGGACGCCAAGCGTCGCCGTGAGCTTGGGGCCGACCTGCCATTCATCCTCGACATAGGCTGCGAATTGCGTCTGGCTCGTGCCGAAGGATTGCGGGCGCAGCTCCACCGAATGGTTGAACACCGCCGGGTCGAGCGACAGGACGTCGCTGGAAGACAGGTTCAGACCCTTGCCGCTTGCGCCAAGGGCGGCAATCTGGGCAGGGGTCAGATCGACCGTGAGGTTCCCGTCAGGATTGCCGCCACCAAAGAGGCTGAAGTCCGAGCGAATGACGTCCGCGCCGATACTGAGCCGGTGATCGCCGAGCGTACGCTGGAGGCGGTGGGCGGTCTGCCAGCTCTTTTCCAAGTCGTTGAAGACAAAGCCGGGATGGCCGACAACGCCAATGGTCAAGCCGCTCTGGTCGCGGATCGAGACCTGGGGCCCGGCTGGCCCTTTTGGCTTGCCGTAATTCCAGCGAAGGCGGCTGAACTGCATGCTCCCGTCATAGCTCCAGTCGTCGCCGGAATAACTCACCGATCCAGCGATATTGGTGGACAAGCGATCCTCATCCGAGCCGGCAGATGGAAATGTGACGTTCCCGCCGCCAAGCGCCCCGCCGGGACGGTCGATCGTGACGCGTCCGACATTCGCGCGAAGGCTCAGCGTCCAATCTTCGGTCAGGCGGTGGTTGAGCCGGAGCGATCCGAGCAAAAACTCGTTGTTGCCGGTGACATTTGCAACGGTTCCCAGCGCTGGTGCGTCAACGATCTGCCGGTTGCGGTCGCGCGTATATTCGAGATTGGCATAAAAGAAGGCCCGATCCCTGACGATCGGCCCACCGATGCTTGCGCCCGTCTGATACCGCTCGAAACTCTCCCCCACGGGATTTCCCGAAAGGTCGCGCCTTGGAAACGCCGAGCGGGCGTCAAGCGGCCGCCCCGGTCTGACCAACGCATAAACCTCACCATGATAATCGTTGGTGCCCGAGGGCGATGTGTAATTGACGATACCGTTTGGTGTGCGCCCGTAAACGACCGAATAGCTGTTCGCGAGCACGGTGACTTCGCGTGTGAAACCCAGCGGCACCGGGAATTTGGGGCCGCCCAGGAAATTTTCGTTATTGTCCAGCCCATCGATCAGATAGTTGGTGTCGAGGCCATTTGCCCCGTTGATCGATATGCCGGGCGCCTCCGGGAAGAAGCCGGTAGAGGCGACAACGTTGGGCAGCCGGACCAGCGAACCGATGACGTCGCGTCCCTCGACTGGCAAGGCAGCGAGTTCGCTCATTGACAATGATGCCGAAATCTCGGCGTTGACCGTATTGATCCCCGTAACCGCGCGCCTGGCCGTAACGACGATGGCTTCGCCGCCAATTGGCTTCAGGCGCAAGGTAACGCTTCGGGCAAAGTTTGAGCGGAGCGAAACAGGGGTAGCGAGAATGCCTTGATAGCGAGTCGAGTCAGGGACGGACACGATATAGGCGCCGCCGGTCGCGAGCGCTTCCAATCTGACCATGCCCTGCTCATTGCTGCGCTCGACGCGCCGCAGCCCGATCTCCCTGTTCTCGATGACAATCTGCGCATCGGCGACGGGGGTTCCGCTCTCGGCGTCGACAACCGCGATCTGGAGCCCGGCTTGCTGGGCCATGGCCGGCGAAGCACATGCGATGGCTACGCTGGTGAGCGTGGTGCCAAAAAGGGCACGATGGGAAATAGTCAAATAATGTCTCCGATGACACCGGGGAAACAAGGAAGGCCGAGGCCCGGCTGCTCCCGATTTGTCGTCAGCGGCACACGGTTCTTACAGGTGCATGCGGATATTTCAGCCCGTTCCGAATTTATGGTCGAGCGAAAGCGTGTCTTCCTCGCGAAACGCGATCAGGACAATCGTCGCTGCCGCCATGCCGAGCGACGGGAAAAACAGGATCTGGCTTGTCTCGCGCGTCAGCGGATAGAGGCCGAGCGGATCGAGCAGATGCTTCCAGATCGCGAGCGCGCCAGACACCAGCACAACCGCTTGGGCGACATAGCTGTAGCGGCGCCAAAGCCCGGCAACGCAAAGCGTGCCGATCACGAGCAACGCGATGCCCCAGATCGTCTGGACCGCCAAGGCGTTGCCAATCCCGGAATAATATTTGTCGCTGACGTGCTTTCCGACATCCGGCGCGCCAAGCCTGACTATTCCCCATATGACAAGCAGCAAGCCAGTGGCCACGCGCAAGAGCAAAAGCGATACGGACTTCATGACGTTCTCCCCATTACCCGGCATCGTATTCGGCATGCGCAATCGGATGGTTACAGTCGAAGGCGACCCCCCGGTAACCGTGCAGGCAATTGGAGCGAATAATGACAGATAGGCGCGCAGCCTCTCACAATCGGGGAAACGGACAATGCTGGCGAAGTTCTGGTGAAGGTGCGGCGCCCGCTTGGGGCTATCGCGATCCTGGCAACGTTGGCCTCCCTCTCCCCAGGGCCCGCGACTGTTGTGGTCCTCAGTCATCCTTACAACGCGGCCGCCTTCGCCAAGGCGCAAGCCGAGGATCGCCGGATATTGATCGAATCCTATGCCAGCTGGTGCCCGCCCTGCCGGGTTCAGGCGCCCCTTGTTGCAGGTCTCCTGCGAGGCGAGGATTATAAGGACACCCAATTGTTCCGCCTGAGCGAAGATACGCCAAATGCCGTCTGGAAGAAATTCCGGCTCAAAAGCTATGGCGCCCTCATCGTCTATCGCGGAACGCGCGAAACCGACCGCGCAATCGGGGCGACCGGCTTGGGCGAAATCGAAAAGCTGCTGGCGACTGCCGGCAACTGAGGGGGTACCATGCTATTTGGGCGGGCATGGGCCAGCGCAAGCGCCGCCAGCCCCGGATTGCTTCGGCGGGCAGGGCACGGTGCCATAGGAACAAAAGACGCAGCAATCGCCCGGCTTTGGCTTGATGACGGCTCCGCACACGGTGCAGTCGTAGAAATACTGGCAAGCGTCGACTGGCATGATTTCCGATGCGCGCGCCCCGCATTTCGGGCAAGTAATCATGGAACGGAGGATGGTATTTGTGTCAGGCATAGCTCGCTCCCCAGAACAAGAGCACGGCTGCTGCAACCAGCCCGGCGAGCGTCAGATGACGCTGCCAGGAAGGCTTACAGGCGCCGTCTGGACCGCAATGGTCGGCAAGCCTGTATTGCCGGTGAAGCGACCACGCCCCGATGGCGAGACAAGACATGCTCGCTATAATCAACACGGTTCGATAAGGGCCTGCGGCAAAGGCGATCCATGTCAGCCCGGACGTGCTCAGCCCGAAACTCACCAACAGCATCGGGAGCGCGCAACACGATGCCACCCCGAAGGCGGCGGCAAGCGACCCCAAGGCGAAGAACGCGCCCGATCTGTTTTTGCCCCGTGGAGCTTTTTCGGATTGAGACATGAAAACCCTTTCCAACTTGATCCCAGCGCGGCGATAGCGTCTGTAGTTGCTATAGACTCAAGCTCTTTTTTGAGATGCGGCCCATGACACCGGATATTGCCCTTTCGATCGGCGGCCTCGCATCGCAGACGGGCTGTTCCATCGAGACAATCCGCTATTACGAGCGGATTGGCATGATCCCTCGTGCCGCGCGACGCGGGCGGTATCGCAGCTACGCCAGCGCCGATGTCAGGCAATTGCTGTTCATACGGCGGTCGCGACAATTGGGTTTTTCACTCCCCGACATCAAGGCGCTGATGAAACTCGAGCATGGTCGGGATGAGTCATGTCCCGACGTCCGAACGCTTGCAGAACAACAACTCGCCAGGGTTCAAGCAATGATTGCGAACCTGAAGCGGACGCAAGCGGCGCTTGAAGCGGAAATCGCCGGCTGCGAGCGTGCAACCGGCCCCGGATGTCCGATGCTGGTAACGCTTGCGAAGACGTCGTAACGTGCTTCCGGCGTCGCGCTTGGTCCGGTCGCAGATCGCACTGAACGAACTTCGCGCATTTTGACGTCTTCTTGAGGAGGCGACGATGATGAATGGCATGGGATGGGGTATGGGTACCCTCGGTTGGCTGGTATTGATCCTGGTCGTGCTCGGGATCGGTGCCTTGCTGAAATACCTGATGTCCAATCGCCGATAGAAGGCGTACTCATCTCCTAATGATCTGGTGATCGGCCAGGCGGCTTGGTTCTGTCTCTGCGCTATCCCCGCCGCCAGCTATGATAGCGCCCGACCCATTTGAGAAGCTTTTCCGGGGCATGTTTCCGTTTCCATTCGCCGGCTGCATATTTGTTGGCTTCGGCCATCGTCGGATAGGTGTGGATCGTGCCGAGTATCTTGCCCAGGCCAAGCCCGTGCCTCATCGCCAGCACAAATTCGGCAAGCAGCTCGCCGGCGTGATCGCCGACAATGGTCACGCCCAGGATTCTATCCTTGCCAGGGGCCGTCAGCACTTTGACGAACCCTTTCGTCGCGCTTTCGGCAATGGCACGGTCCAGCTCGTGCATTGGAAAAATCGTAACGTCGTGCCGAATGCCCTTTTCCACCGCTTCCTGCTCGTTGAGACCGACCCTTGCAACTTCGGGGTCGATAAAGGTCGTCCAGGGGATGACGCGGTAGTCGGCCTTGAATTTCCTGAATTGGCCAAACAAGGCGTTGACGCTGGCAAACCACGCCTGATGGGATGCGGTGTGCGTAAATTGATAGGGGCCCGCCACATCACCGGCGGCGAAGATATTCGNNTCGAACGGCAAGTCGCATTCCTTGCCGCCGGACTCGGCGATGATCCGTTTTTCTCCGTTCGTCCGGGCGCACCGCACGACGTTGTGGCCGGTCAACACCGTAACGCCTGACGCTTCGAGCGCCGCCTTCGCGATCGCTGACACATCCTCGTCTTCGCGCGGGAGGATGCGCGGCCCACGCTGGAGCTGGGTGACTTGCGCTCCCAGCCGGGCAAAGGCCTGTGCAAGTTCGCAGCCGATTGGCCCGCCGCCGAGCAGGACGATCCGCGAGGGTATCTCGTCCAGTTNNGATCGGCTCGGCTCCTGCTGCAATGATGATCGAACGCGTCGTCAGGCGTTGCGTCGCGCCATCCTTGCGTTTGATCTCGACAGTCCAGGGATCGACGATCGTTGCATGGCCTTCCACGACGTCGACGCCCAGACCAGTATATCGTTCGACACTGTCATGAGGCTCGACAGCGGCAATGATATCATGGACGCGCTTCATCACGGCCTTGAAGCTGAACTTGGGATCTGTCCGGGCCAGGCCATAAGCATCGCCGTTCCGCATCTGCTCGGCGACTTTGGCGCTCTTGATCAGGGCCTTGCTCGGAACGCAGCCATAATTGAGGCAATCGCCACCCATTTTCGAGGCCTCGACGAGCGTTACTTTCGCCTTCACGGTTGCAGCGATATAGGATGAGACCAGTCCGGCAGCCCCTGCGCCGATGACGATCATATTGCGATCGAAACTTTTCGGCTTGGTCCAGCGCGCATAGACACGCCGCCGCCTAATGGCGCTCATGATCCATTTTCCGATCCAGGGTACCGAGGCCAGCGCCGCGAACGACGCCAGCAGCTCCGGCGAAGCAACATCTCTCAAGCTGTCGATGCGGGCGATCTGCGTCCCGGCGTTCACGTAAACGATCGTCCCGAGGAGCATGCCGACCTGGCTCACCCAGAAATAGGTCCATGTCTTGATGGGCGTCAGGCCGATGAGCAGGTTGACGATGAAGAACGGGAAGGCCGGCACCAGCCGGAGCGAAAAAAGATAGAAGGCGCCATCGCGCTCGATGCCGTCATTAAGGGCCTTGAGGCGGCCCCCGAAACGGCCCTGGACCCAGTCGCGGAACAGGTGCCGCGAGGCAAGGAAGGCTAGCGTTGCGCCGATTGTCGATGCAAACGAGACGATGACCGTGCCGGCAGCGACGCCGAAAATGGCCCCGGCAGCAAGAGTGAGGATTGCTGCGCCTGGAAAGGACGCCGCTGTCGCCACGACATAGATCAGGAAAAAGGCGGCAATCGTGAAAAAGGGGTAAGCCCGATAAATGCCGTCCACAGCCCCCTGCTGGTCCTTCAGATTGTCGAGAGTTAGCACTCCGCCAAGATCAAAATGAAGGAACGCGGCAATGGCGATAATCGCCATGATGAGGATGATCGCTTTCTTCACGAATTTTCGCTCTCATCGTCGG
>CXWL01013546.1_pt1 | contig 53142 bp, 47 predicted proteins | sample 590931 | NCBI WGS metagenome assembly CXWL01 (sample SAMEA3498368, study PRJEB10139) | groundwater metagenome | biome: water well; material: biofilm material | place: Germany | collected 2015-04-27 | reverse complement strand
CGTCGGGGAGTGGCGCAGCCTGGTAGCGCATCTGTTTTGGGAACAGAGGGTCGCAGGTTCGAATCCTGTCTCCCCGACCACTACATAAGAGCAACGTAAAACCGTCGATCTAGGCAAGCGTGCAGTCGCAGCATTGAGACGCTCCCCCCTCCAGTCTTACCGATTGCAACGGTCATAAGCCTGTGATACTCGAACAGCGATGCACCGCGCGCTCATCTCGATGGCTGTCTTCTTCTCGCTGTTTTTGACGGCGGTTCATGGGCCGTCAGTGGCACATGAGGTCTCCATCGGACATTCGCACTCCCAAGTATCCGCTGGCGATCATGATCATGTCAGCCAGCCGGCCTCGGATAGCAGCGATCAGCCCGACGAAATGCTGCAGCACCATCATTGCTCGAACGCATGGTGCCCGGACTCTCAGACTCAATCCGTAGCAGCGTCTTTCGGACGTGTCCTGATCTTGCCAGGAGAGCAGCACACTCTGGCATCGCTGGCGCAAGCACCTCCTACAGAGCCACCCTCAGCCTGATCGTTCCGTGACGGGACGCGGCCATGTGCTGCGTCCCGCATCATTTCCGGAATTACGATCAGGATCATTCGATGACATTTACATTACGCAACGTGCTGCTTGCAGCAGCTGCGTGCGCCTGCGCCCAAGGGGCATCAGCCGAGCCGATCACGCTCGACGAAGCGGTGGCGCGCGCGCTCGACACGGCACCAGAAAATATCGCCAGCGAAGCGGCGATAGAAGCTGCGCGCGCTGCGCGAACGCAGGCCGCTGTTCGCCCCAATCCCAGAGTCACCGTCGAGGGAGAGAATCTGGTCGGCACCGGCCTTTATAATGTGCTGGGCCAAGCCGAACTGACCGCGACCTACAACCAGACGATAGAGCGCGGAGGCAAGCGTGAGGCGCGAATCGGCCTCGCCGAGCGTGACATCGCGGTGAACGAAGCGATGGCCGAGGTGATAAGGTTGGAAGTCGCCGCCGCAGTCCAGCGGGCATTCATCGATGTTTTGATCGCCGATGCGGTTCTGGAAATTGCGCGGTCGCGGGTCGCGGTCGAGATGGAGATGCGCAGCGAGGCGCTCCGTCGGGTGCGCGGATACAAAGATCCGCTTTTCGTCGAGACTCGTGCCAATGCGCGCGTCTCTGCTGCCCAGCTACGGGTCGAACAGGCGGTCAGTCGACGCGAAGCAGCTGTTGCGTTTTTGGCGTCCTTCTGGGGCGGTTCACCGGTCGACCTCGAACCCCAAGGGCAGGTTCTGGCACTGGGCACGATACCGGTGGGGCTTGCCGATGCAGATATCGCGTTGGCCGAGGCAGAAGCGGACCGCGCGCGATCGGCCGTTGTCGTCGAACAGACACGCCGGACGCCCGACCATGAGATCGGCGGTGGTCTGCGCTTCCTGCGCGGCACCAACGACGTCGCTGCTGTCGCCAGCATCACCATCCCGCTCGGTCGGTTCGACCGGAACCAGGGAAATATCGCGAGGGCCCAGGCCGAAGCCAGGCGCGTCGAGGCGATCGCAGAGGTGGCACGGCTTTCTCGTATGCGTGAACTCGCCAATCTCTCGTTGCGCGCAGAGGCGGCGCGCCGCCACGCAGGGAGGCTGGGCAGCGAGGTTTTCCCGCAGACAGAGCGCACTCTGGTGCAGGTCCGCGAAGGCTATGCGCGAGGCGGATTCAATTTCCGCGACGTGCAGGATGCTGCCGATGCCATCCTCGCAGTGCAGGACCAATGGCTCGAAGCCATCACCGAATATCGTGACCTTATCACCCGGATAGACCGGCTGACCGGACGCTTCGATGCGTCGCAGCCTACGGAGACACTGCCATGACCATCAAGTATAATTTTACTACCGCCCTCCTGTTCCTCTTGCCCGTATCGCTTGCCGCCTGTGGCAGCGCCGAAAACTCTGGCGGAGCCGGAGCGGAGCATGGAAGCGAGGCCGAAGCCGAAGAAGGCCCCAACGGCGGGCGGATGCTGCGCGACGGCAACTTCGCGCTCGAAATAACCATTTTCGAGGACGGTGTTCCACCGCAGTATCGCGTTTATGCGACGCGCGACGGAGAGGCGGTTGCAGCCAGCGAGGTCAATCTCAGCATCACCCTTCGGCGACTGGGTGGCAAGGTGGACCGCTTCGTGTTCCGCACGCAGGGTAACGTGCTGATCGGCCAGGGCGTTGTGCAAGAGCCACACAGCTTCGATGTCGAGGTCATCGCCGTCGAGGGCGGCAGGCGACATCGCTGGGGCTATGCCAGTCCCGAAGGCCGCACCAGGATCACCGCAGCGGCGGCTAGGGATGGTGGTATCGAGATTGAACGTGTCGGCCCCGCCACCATCGGCGAGACGCGCGAACTTTACGGCACGGTCGCGCTTGCCCCGACTGCGCGCTCGGAGATCAGGGGCCAGTTCCCCGGCCGGATCGTGAGCGTGACCAAGGCGGTCGGCGACCGGGTGCGGCGCGGCGAACTGCTCGCACGGATTGAGTCCAGCGAGAGCCTGCAAATCTACCCGGTCTACGCCACAGTCAGCGGCGTGGTCGCCGAGCGCAACGGCAACCCCGGCGACGTGACATTCGACCGTGCGCTCTACGTGATCACCGATCCTGCACAGACCACCGTCGTGTTCAACATCTTCCCGCGCGATCTCGGGTCGATCCGTCCTGGTCAACGCGTGATCATCGAAACGCAGGACGGCCAGCCGGTCGGCGAGGCGACGCTCAGCGATTATCTGCCTGAGGGTAATGCCGAAGCAGGAACCGCACTGATGCGCGCCAACCTAGCCAACCGCGACGGACGCTATCGGCCCGGCATGGCGCTGCGCGGTATCGTCACAGTCAATGCGGTGAACGTGCCAATGGCGGTGAGGACCGAGGCGTTGCAGACGTTCCGCGACTTCACAGTTGTTTTCGCCAACTATGGTGAGGATTATGAAGTGCGAATGCTGACCCTAGGTCGGCGGTCGCCCGAATGGACCGAAGTGCTTTCGGGTATCGAACCCGGCACACCCTATGCTGCCATGGGCAGTTTCCTGATCCGCGCCGACGTCGAAAAGTCCGGCGCGAGCCATGATCACTGAGCGGAGATAGAAACATGCTCGCCAACATCATCGGCTTTTCCATTCGCCAGCGATGGTTCGTGCTTGCCATTGTCGCCGCGCTCATCGCGCTTGGCGCATGGAGTGCGACCCGCGTCCCCATTGATGCGGTGCCCGACATCACCAATGTTCAGGTGCAGATCAACACCGAGGCCGAGGGATTTTCCCCGCTCGAGTCCGAACAGCGCATTACATACCCGATAGAAACCGCTATCGCTGGCCTGCCTAGGCTTGACTACACTCGGTCGGTCTCGCGCTACGGCCTGAGCCAGGTGACTGTGGTGTTCGAGGACGGCACCGACATCTATTTTGCCCGACAAATGGTCAACGAGCGAATACAAGCCGCCAAGTCGCAACTGCCACCGGGAATTGAGCCGCAGATGGGGCCTGTCTCGACCGGGCTCGGCGAGATTTTCATGTACGCCGTGGAGCCCGAACCGAACGCGCGCAAACCTGACGGCACCCCTTGGACCGCGATGGATTTACGAACCCTCAACGACTGGGTCGTGCGGCCACAAATACGCACCGTTCCCGGAGTGGCGGAGGTTAACTCCGTGGGTGGCTATGCGCGGCAATATCATGTGACACCCAATCCGGATCAACTTGCTGCACTGCGCCTGTCACTGACCGACGTGGTCGAGGCGCTCGAACGCAACAACGGCAATCGCGGCGCAGGCTATGTCGAGCGTGGCGGCGAGCAGATACTTATCCGCGTCCCCGGCCAGGCGGCTAACGAAGCCGACCTGTCGCAAATCATCGTCGCCACGCGCGGCGGCGTCCCCATCCGTATCGCTGATGTCGCCGAGGTGACGATAGGGTCCGAACTGCGCACCGGGGCGGCAACACAGAACGGCAAAGAAATCGTGCTCGGTACCGTGCAGATGCTGATCGGCGAAAACCCGCGCATCGTCTCGCAGGCCGCTGCCGAGCGGCTGGCACAGGCATCCGCAGCCCTGCCCGATGGCGTGGTCGCGCACCCGTTATACGACCGCACCGAACTGGTCGAACGGACCATTGATACGGTGATCAAGAACTTGGCCGAAGGCGCATTGCTGGTCATCGTCGTGCTATTCCTGTTGCTTGGCAACATTCGTGCTGCGCTGATCACGGCGGCGGTCATCCCGATCTCAATGCTGATGACCCTCACCGGCATGGTGCAGGGCGGCGTTTCCGCCAATCTGATGAGCCTTGGTGCGCTCGATTTCGGGCTGATCGTCGATGGGGCGGTGATCATTGTCGAAAACTGCCTGCGGCGGTTGGGAGAGGCACAGCACCGTCTCGGTCGTCTCCTGAACCGTGACGAACGCTTTGGCCTTGTTGCCACTGCCAGTGCCGAGGTGATCCGGCCGAGCGTGTTCGGCATCGTCATTATCACCGTCGTCTATCTGCCGATCTTCGCGCTGTCGGGGATCGAAGGGAAGACGTTTCACCCGATGGCGATCACCGTCATGCTGGCGCTGACAGCGGCACTGATACTGTCACTGACGTTCGTGCCCGCCGCCATCGCGCTGTTCGTCACAGGCAAGGTCGAGGAAAAGGAAAGCCGCCTGATGGGCTGGCTATCCAAGGGCTACGCTCCCTTGCTCGACGCCACGATGAAGCACGGCAAGCTGGTTATCGGGGCAGCCTTGGTGCTGGTCGCCCTGAGCGGGCTGCTGGCAACACGCTTGGGTTCGGAGTTCATCCCTAACCTCGACGAGGGCGATATCGCCATGCATGCGCTCAGGATACCAGGCACAAGTCTAGGTCAGGCTATTGAGATGCAGGAGGCGCTGGAAGAGCGCATCAGGCAGTTCCCCGAGGTGGAACGGGTGTTTGCCAAGATCGGCACCGCCGATGTCGCCACCGACCCGATGCCGCCTTCGGTCGCGGACAATTTCATCATGCTCAAGAACCGCAGCGAATGGCCCGATCCCCGGAAAACCCGCGATGAGTTAGTCGCCGAACTGAACGCTGCCGTCAGCCAGATACCCGGCAATAATTATGAATTCACTCAGCCGGTGCAGATGCGGATGAACGAACTGATCGCTGGTGTTCGCGCTGACGTGGCGATCAAGCTGTTCGGCGACGACCTCGATCAGCTCCTCGAAAGCGGCGATGCGATCAACGATATCGTTGCTGGCATCGACGGAGCCGAAGATGTGAAACTCGAACAGGTCACTGGGCTGCCGGTGCTGTCGGTATCGCCCAAACGGGACATGCTGGCCCGCTACGGCATCAACGTCACCGATGTTCAGGATGCAGTGGCAACGGCAACGGGTGGCCGGATGGCGGGCGAACTATTCGAGGGCGACCGTCGGTTCGCAGTTGTCGTCCGCTTACCTGAGGCTATCCGCACTGACCTCAATGCTCTTGGTCGGCTGCCTATCCCGCTGGACGATGGGGTAGGCTCCGGCTTCGTGCCGTTGAGCGAGGTCGCTGACATCGCCCTTGCCGCCGGTCCCAACCAGATCAGTCGCGAGAATGGCAAACGTCGCGCTGTTGTAACCGCAAACGTCCGTGGCCGCGACCTTGGTTCGTTTGTCGCCGAGCTGCGCGAGCGGGTGGATGCAGAGGTGGAGCTGCCACCTGGATATTATGTCGAATATGGCGGGACATTCGAGCAGCTCCAGTCGGCGGCGACCCGGCTGCAGATCGTCGTGCCGATGGCGCTGCTGCTGATTTACGGGTTGCTGTTCACGCTGTTCCGATCGGTCAGGGATGCCGCCATCGTCTTTTCCGGCGTGCCGCTGGCGCTGACCGGGGGTGTTGCTGCGCTGGCGATGCGCGGTATCCCGCTATCGATCTCGGCAGCCATCGGCTTCATCGCATTGTCGGGAGTCGCTGTGCTCAACGGAGTGGTCATGCTGTCGTTTATCCGCGATTTGCGGGAGCGAGGCATCGCCCTCGATGAGGCGATCCGCGATGGTGCATTGACGAGGCTGAGACCGGTGATGATGACGGCGCTGGTCGCATCGCTCGGCTTTGTGCCGATGGCATTCAACGTCGGCGCAGGATCGGAGGTCCAACGCCCACTGGCAACGGCAGTCATCGGCGGGATCATCTCATCGACGATCCTGACGCTCATCGTGTTGCCCGCTCTTTACCGCTTGGTCCATCGGAACGATGATCCCTCCGGGCAAGAGACAGGATGATGTCGGAGCCGTGAGGCCCATGAAGGTCGCGATCATGGTGTGGGCAGTAACGCGCGTAGGGACGGGTACGCGCCGATGGAGAACGCCATGCTGGGGGCATGCGGATTATTGTTCTACTGCTGCTTCACCTGCCGCTTCCGCCGAGCGCGCTTCCGCCTCAATTCGCGTTAGCTCAGCAGACGCCTCTCGCTCCGCCGCCGCCACCGCCTCATCGGCGCGCGCCTCAATCTCTTGGGCGCGTTTCTCCATATCGGCGTCGAGCTTACTCGCGTCCGCGCCTTGTTCGACTTCAGCGGTGGAGCATGCACACAGCGCCAATGTCATCATCGTGCCTAGCAAGGTATGCCGCGCGCGGGTCACTCGGCTTCGCCCAAGCGCTCCGGCGCGTTGGCCAGCAGCGTCACCGTCGCTGTCCACGCGGCCACGACCTGTTCCAATGCCGCAGGGACAATTTTATCAAATGTGTCATCGGGCGTGTGGTGCAGGTCAAAATAATTGGTGCCATCCTGTTGCAGGTCGATAAGCGGCAATCCGTTAGCAGAAATAGCGCCGACATCCGCGCCGCCTGTTGCCGCATCACGCCCGCGCGAAACACTGTGCGGCATGAGCGCGGCGGTGATCCTGTCCGCAACGGCGGACGCGCTATCAGGCAGTTTGAAATCCACCCGCCACACACGGTCGACACCAAAATCGGCCTCCATCGCTACGGCGTGATTATCCGCTACATGACGCGCACCATAATCGCGTCCGCCCCACACGCCGACCTCCTCGGCCCCCGCCAGCAGGATACGAATGGTGCGTCGCGGTTGGCCACGGTGGGCAACGCGCATGGCCGCAGCCGTGATAATCCCGCACCCGGCGGCGTCATCAATCGCGCCCGTGCCTAGATCCCAGCTGTCGAGGTGACAGGCGACAAGGACGATCCCGGCATGGGGGTCGCTGCCGGGGATTTCGGCAATGACATTACCCGACGTTTGCATCCCTAAATTGCGCGGGGTCAGCAACAGGTGCAGCCTGATCGGCGCACCGCTATCCATCATGCGCTCTATGTTATCGGCATCGGGGTTGGATATGGCTCCAGAAGGTATCGGTGTCACGCCCGCTGGGAAATTGGTGTTGCCCGTATGCGGGTTGCGGTGGCTGTCTGTGCCGACCGAACGGATGATGATGGCCGCCGCACCGCGCGCGGCCGCTCTCCCCGGCCCAGTAAAGCGCACGGGGCCAAAGGCGCCATAGCTTGATCCATCCTGTGTCCGGCGCATCGCATGGCCGATATAGACGATTTTGCCGCGTATCGCGCTGTCTGGGGCCGCTTCAAACTCGCTGAGCGAGTGGAAACCGATGACATCACCGTCCATGCCCTCTGGCGGGGTCGCGCCGCTATTGCCCAGCGCGGTGATGGCCAATGCCTGTGGGTGCGGGGCGGTAATCGAGGCGCGCTCTTCGCCGCGCACCCATGTGGGCATTTGAAACTCTTCGACACGGACATTGGCAAAGCCCATCGCGCGCAGTCGCGCCACCGCCCAAATACGTGCACGCGCCTCGGCTTCGGTTCCCGCCTGACGCGGGCCAACCTCGGTCGTCAGGTCGCGAACGAAATCAAGCGCAGCATCGGGCGATGACGGCGCGTCTTGCGACTGAGCGGTGGCGGAAAGGGTGAGGGCGAGGGCGGTTAACGCCAGAAGGGGCTTGTTCATGTGGGTGGGATAGCGCGCCGTGCCGCGTTTGCCAATTGCCCCTTTCCTACACGCTTTGCGCCATGATATTATGCGCGCGGGCTTTTCTATTTTGCCCTTCCCCCAGCATAAGCTGGGGCTGGCTCTTTGAACTGTTGATCGGCACCCACCCGCGCACGTTTACGAGTGGGAAAGGGCTACAAGAACACCCCCTCCTCTTCTCTGCGCCTTCGCGTCTCCGCGTCTCCGCGTAAAACTCACTGTGCTCCGGATTTAGTCCGGAGCGGTGGAGGGGGCAGCGCCTTACTACTCAGGGCTCCGGCCTCCGCCGGAGCACATGCTGCCCTACTGTATTAAGTTTACACCACACCACAAAACGCCCCTGTAACCCGCAGGCGGCCGTTGTTTACCCCCTGTTTTCGTGTCAACCAAACCCGCTATTCGGCGAGAAGGAAAACCCCATCCTTGGCGTTACCTTTGTTACCTTGTTGATCGGGAACCACCGCCTAGTATGACGGAGGAAGGCAAAAATGACCCGCTAGGCTTGCCTAGGGGAAGGGCAATAAAACAATCGCTAGCCTCTGCTGAGAAAAGGACCAAGAGAAGTCGATAATGTGCGGACCATGGTTGCCAATACGCTCCCTCTTCGCTAACCGCCGCGCATTCTGCATTCCCGCATTAGATACCGGAGTTTGACCGCATGGCCGCGCAATATAGTTTTGTAATGAAGGGGATGACCAAAACCTTCCCCGGCGCGAACAAGCCCGTGCTCGATAATATCCATCTGCAATTTTACTCGGATGCCAAAATCGGCATCATCGGCCCCAATGGTTCGGGTAAATCGACCTTGATGAAAATCATGGCGGGGATGGACAAGGATTTTACGGGCGAGGCATGGCCGGGCGAGAATATCCGCGTCGGCTATTTGTCGCAGGAACCCTCGCTCGACATTACCAAAACTGTCAAAGAAAATGTCATGGATGGGATCCGCCCCATCGCCGACATGATGGACCGTTTTAATGAAATCAGCACCATCATGGGCGATCCGCCCGAGGATTGCGACTTTGATGCGCTGATGGAGGAAATGGGCAATCTTCAGGAGAAGATTGACGCCGTCGATGGCTGGACACTCGATAATCAGCTGGAAATCGCGATGGACGCGCTGCGCTGCCCGCCCGGCGAGCTTGGCGTCGAAAGTCTGTCTGGCGGTGAAAAACGCCGCATCGCGCTCACCCGGCTATTGCTCGAAAAACCCGACATCTTGCTGCTCGACGAACCTACCAACCATTTGGATGCCGAAAGCGTCCAGTGGCTTGAAAAGCATCTGATCGACTATGCCGGCAACGTCATCCTCGTCACCCACGACCGGTATTTCCTCGATAATGTCGTCAAATGGGTGCTCGAAATTGATCGCGGTCGCGGCCTGCCGTTCGAAGGCAATTACTCTGCTTGGCTTGAGGCAAAATCGATACGCATGGCGCAGGAAGGCCGTGAGGACGAATCGCGGCAAAAGGCGATCAAGGACGAGCTGGAATGGATCAGGCAAAGCCCCAAGGCGCGGCAGACAAAGTCCAAGGCGCGCATCAAGTCGTTCGACCAACTGGTCGAGGCACAGGAAAACCGCACCCCCGGCAAGGCGCAAATCATCATCCAGACCCCGGCACGCTTGGGTGGGAAAGTGATTGAAACGGTCAATCTAACCAAGGCTTATGGTGATAAATTGCTGTTCGAAGACCTGACCTTCATGCTCCCACCCGGCGGCATCGTCGGTGTCATTGGTCCCAATGGCGCTGGTAAAACGACCCTGTTCAAGCTCATCACGGGGGCCGAACAGCCAGACAGCGGCAGCATAGACATCGGCAGCACCGTCAAATTGGGCTATGTCGATCAAAGCCGCGATGATTTGAACCCTAACAAAAATGTGTGGGAGGAAATTTCCGACGGTTTGGATATGTTCAAACTGGGTAAGAACGACGTGCCGACCCGCGCCTATGTTGGTGCATTCAACTTCAAGGGCACCGACCAACAGAAAAAAGTCGGACAGCTATCGGGCGGGGAGCGCAACCGCGTCCATCTGGCTAAGATGCTGAAAGAGGGCGGCAATGTGCTGCTGCTCGATGAACCGACCAATGATTTGGACGTCGAAACGCTCCGTGCACTCGAAGAGGCGCTGGAAAGTTTCGCTGGCTGTGCGGTGGTCATCAGCCATGATCGCTTCTTCCTCGACCGTTTGGCGACACACATCTTGGCGTTTGAGGGCGACAGCCATGTCGAATGGTTCGAGGGCAATTTCGAAGCCTATGAGGCCGACAAGATCCGCCGCCTTGGCGACGAAGCCACCCGCCCGCACCGCATGAGCTACAAGAAATTGACGCGGTAACAGCGCGTCAAGTGACGGGCTTAAAAACCCCGCTATCCTCATTTAGCAGGTGCAACATGCCGTCGCTGATCGCGAAATAGGCACCGTGCAGCTGTAATTCGCCCTTGCGCTCTTTTGAGCGGATACAGGGAAATGTGCGCAAATTGGCGAGGCTAACTGCGACCGCAGTTTGCTCCATCGCACGCAGGGCAGGGCGTGTGGCCTCTCTACCGTGTTCCGCTACAACCGCCTCTCTGGCGTCGTCGAGCATGGCGATCCATTGCGCGATGAAGCCGCCTTCGCCAGGCTCTGCGCCCTGCATGGTCTGCGTAAAGGCAGCGTTACAGCCACCGCACAGTCCATGACCCAGCACGATAATGTCCTCGACATCTAGGAACTGCACCGCAAATTCCAGCGCGGCCGACACGCCATGCTGTCCCGGTGTCGGCTCGAACGGTGGGACCAGCGCAGCAACATTGCGGACGACGAACATCTCGCCGGGATGCGTGTCAAATATCTGGGCGGGGTCAACGCGGCTGTCGGAGCAAGCTATCACCATCACCTTGGGTTGCTGACCGTCGCGCAATTGCTGCCAGCGCTCATGTTCGTTCGCATAGTCAGCGGTACGGAAACGGCGATAGCCAGCGAGTAATGTATCCAAACCCTTCATGCTTTCGCCATTGCCGCATTGCATTGGGGGTGGCAAGTCTGGTTATCAACGATTATGGGGCATGCATGTCCGAAGCAGACCCGAACATCCAACCTACAGATACGCACTCCGTGCGGGCCCGCAAGCCCGACTGGATACGGGTCAAGGCACCAACCAGCCCAGCAGCGGCGGAGACGCGGCGTCTGATGCGCGAGCTGGGCCTGCATACCGTCTGCGAGGAAGCCGCGTGTCCCAATATTGGCGAATGCTGGACCAAAAAGCACGCGACGGTGATGATATTGGGCGACACATGCACGCGTGCTTGCGCCTTTTGCAATATCAAGACGGGTATGCCGCGCGCCGTTGACCATTCGGAGCCAGAGCATGTGGCGACCGTGGCACAGACGATGGGTCTGTCGCACATCGTTATCACGTCGGTTGACCGCGACGACCTTCCTGATGGCGGCGCGTCGCAATTCGTCAAGGTGATAGAGGCACTTCGCCGTACCGTTCCCGCGACGACAATCGAGATTTTGACGCCCGATTTCCGCAACAAACCCGACAGCGCGCTGGCGTCTATTGTTGCGGCACGGCCCGATGTGTTCAACCATAATATAGAGACCGTACCTCGGCTCTACCCTACCATTCGCCCCGGCGCGCGATATTACGCCTCGCTCCGCTTGCTCGAAAGCGTGAAGCGCCTCGACCCGACCATATTCACCAAATCGGGCGTGATGATGGGGCTGGGCGAAGAGCGGATGGAGGTGCATCAGGTGATGGATGATATGCGCAGCGCCGATGTCGATTTTCTAACCATAGGGCAATATCTTCAGCCGACACCACGCCATGCCAAAGTCGTCGATTTCGTGACGCCAGGGGCCTTTGACGCTTACGCCCAGATTGCGAGAGCCAAGGGATTTTTGCAGGTCGCGTCGTCTCCGCTAACCCGATCAAGCTACCATGCGGGCGATGATTTTGAGCAAATGCGTGCCGCGCGTGAGGCAAAACTGGCGCGAGGTTAGCCGGTAATGCCCCGCCATCACGAGGTCCGCGAACTGCCCTATAGCGCCGAACAGATGTTTGGACTTGTTGCCGATGTGGCACGTTATGGCGATTTCCTTCCCTGGGTCAGCGCGGTTCGGGTGCGCTCGAACAGTAGCACCGAAATGGTCGCCGACGTCATCGTCGGGTTCAAAGGGCTACGTGAAAACTTTACGTCGCGTGTCCACAAGATCCAGCCGAGCCATATCCACGTCGATTATCTCGATGGGCCGCTCAAGCATCTCAGCAATGAATGGCGTTTTCATCCCCTTGGCGAAACGCATTGCACGGTCGATTTCACGGTTGATTTTGCATTCCGATCTAGCCTGTTCGAGCGTTTGGCAGGGCAAATGTTCGACAAGGCATTGCGGCGGATGATAGTAGCGTTCGAGCAAAGAGCGCGCGATCTTTATGGCGAACATCCCAAATCGTCGCTTTCCGGCAATAATAATTCTAACGCGAATAGTGTTGCCTGACGGCGGATTTCGCTGCGACTCAACCCAGCATCAAAGTTGCGCTGCACACCATAGGCCTGATCAGGGCTTTGCCCGCGCAGCACCCGTGAAAACACTACGGTGCCTACTGGCTTTTGCGGCGTCCCGCCGTCTGGGCCAGCGATACCCGACACAGCAACCGCAATATCAGCGCCGCTCCGTTCCAGTGCGCCGGCAGCCATAGCCCACACACAAGCGATCGAAACTGCGCCGAATGTGTCGAGTATTTCGCGGCTCACTCCCAAAAACGATTGTTTGGCTTCGTTGGAATAGGTCACAAGCCCTGCGGAAAATGTGGCCGAGCTTCCCGCAATGTCCGTCAGTGCCGCTGCAACCATCCCGCCTGTGCAGCTTTCGGCCACCACAATTGTCCGTCCGGCAGCGATATTTTCGGCGATGACCATCGCGGCGAGTTGCTCCATGCTGTGGGCATTATTTGCTATGTTATGACTGTTCATATTTCACTCAATTTTCGGGAAGGGTGATTGTGGCTATTGCCTGCGCCGCTATGCCTTCTCCGCGACCAGTAAAGCCCAATCGTTCCGTTGTAGTGGCTTTTATGCTGACGCTGCTAATCGGGAGTTCTAGGCATCCGGCGATACGAGCGCGCATGGCTTCGCGGTGCGGGCCAACTTTCGGAACTTCACATATGATGGTGCAATCGACATGGTTGATTATCCCGCCGCGCGCAGCAACTAACTTTGCAGCGTGGAATAGAAACTGGTCGGACGACGCGCCGCACCATTGGGGGGCGCTGGGCGGAAAATGCGTCCCGATGTCGCCATCGGCAATCGCACCGAGAAGGGCGTCGGTTAAGGCATGGAGAACAACGTCGGCATCGCTATGCCCTTCGAGTGAGCGATCGTGGGCAATGTGCACGCCGCCAAGCCATAGCCCATCGCCCGGCACTAACCGGTGCACATCATAGCCCATACCGACCGCAGTTCGCATATTTTGTAGCGCTGTCATCATCCGTTCAACCAAAAGCATATCCTCTGCCCTAGTAATTTTTTCCAGCAATGAGTCGCCCGCGACGACAGCAATGTGGCCGCCATTTGCGCGAACCATTTGTGCGTCATCACTCGCCGCATCGCCTGCCCAGCGGCTATGGGCATCAACAATAGCAGATAGTCTAAACGCTTGCGGGGTTTGCACGCGGACAAGGCCGTCGCGCGGAACAATGTCGCCTAGAGAAGCATCTACTTTAGCCAACGTGTCGGCAACGGCAAGGGCAGGGATGACACCATCACTGGCCCCGTCAAATGCATCCAGCAGCCTGTCTATATCGGCGCGGTTTACACCGGGGCGCGCCGCATCATGAACGAGAATGATGGCCTCGCCGGTCGCTGATTTCGATATTTCGGCAAGCCCGGCTGCGACCGATTGCTGCCGCGTGGTGCCGCCAATCGCAAAAGTGACTTTGCGGTGCGGCAAGGCAGCGCGCGCCCGTTCTTCGTCGCCGTCAGGGATGACAACTATGATCGCGCCGCAGGCTGGATGTGCGAGAAATGCATCGACGCTCCACGCTAGCACCGATTTTCCAGCCAGCATTGCATATTGCTTTGGCACCGCCAGCCCAGCACGGGTGCCCTGGCCGCCGGCCACAATAATGGCATGAAATGATGAATGTCTGGACACTGAACGGCATTCTAACGGTTGCCAGCTTAGAGTGAAAGGGCGAACCGTCGCTATTTGTGCACTGCAACGCAAGTGACTAGCCATGTGCCTGATTTTCTGGCATGGGCGCGCCATAATGCCCATCCCGCGCCTTGCCCCTATCATGATTGGATCGGTGAAAATCGACACGCCCGTCATATTGGCGCCGATGACCGGCGTAACCGACATGCCGTTCCGGACTTTGGTGCGCCGTTTTGGTTCGGGCCTTAACGTCACTGAAATGATCGCCAGCCCAGCGATGATCCGGCAAACGCGGCAATCGCTGCAAAAATCGGCTTGGCATCAGGTTGAGGAGCCGGTGTCGATGCAGCTCGCCGGATGCAACGCCTATGAGATGGCCGAGGCTGCGAAATTGAACGAGGATCGCGGCGCTGCGATCATCGACATCAACATGGGCTGTCCGGTCAAAAAAATAGTCAATGGCGACGCGGGGTCTGCGCTGATGCGCGATTTGCCGTTGGCTGCGGCACTAATCGAGGCGACGGTCAAAGCAGTCAACGTCCCCGTGACGGTTAAAATGCGGATGGGGTGGGACCATGCCAGCCTCAATGCGCCGGAACTTGCGCGCATCGCACAAGACCTTGGCGTGCAAATGGTGACGGTGCACGGCCGCACGCGCAACCAACTCTATAGCGGTGTTGCGGATTGGTCATTCGTCAGCCAGGTCAAACAGGCGGTGTCAATTCCAGTCATTGTCAACGGTGATATTTGCTCGGCCGACGATGCCCGCACTGCGTTGACGCAAAGCGGGGCAGACGGTGTCATGATCGGGCGCGGGGTCTATGGTCGGCCCTGGTTGCTAGGGCAGGTGATGCAAGCGTTGCAACATGACCATCATGCCCCAGACCCCAGCATTGACGAACAATATGCGCTGATCGCCGAACATTATCGCGCGATGATGGATCACTATGGCCCGACAGTCGCAGTGCCGATCGCGCGCAAGCATATTGGCTGGTATACACGCGGATTGCACGGATCGGCCGAGTTTCGCAACATGGCGAACCAAGTCAGTGATCCGCATAAGGTTTTGGACGAACTGGCGCGGTTTTATGCACCCTTCCTGACACGGGCAGCAGCGTGACGCCTGCATCGCATACAAAATTGGGCTATGACCCTCTACCCCCTATCCTTAATACGCACCCTGTCCCGACGATAGTATTGGACAGCGATGGCACAGTCGCAGGCATGAATCATGCTGCGGAATTGCTGCTCAACCGGAGCAGTGCCTCGCTTTACGGTGTCGCGGCGTCGCAATATTTTGAATGGCTGAATGATATTGGCATTGATGCGCTGTTGGCCGAGCCAAGCAAGACAGTTTCGGCCTATGCCATTGATTTGATGCCATCGCGTTCGGGCAAGCAGTTTGCCGACATTAGCATAGGGCAGGCCAACTCTGTGACGGGGCAGCGTATGTTATGCATACACGCTATTCCAAGTGCGGAGAGGGTGATTTTACGGCGCCACGGATCCGCCGCACGCGCCGCCAGCGCCGCTGCGGCCATGCTTGCTCATGAAATAAAAAACCCGCTGTCCGGTATAAAGGGAGCAGCGCAACTGCTGGGCAAGGCTGCGCAAGGGGCAAACACAGCAAGTCTGTCTGGTCTGATTGTCGGGGAAGTGGACCGCATCGCCAAACTTATTGATAGCATGCAAGATTTTACGCGTGATGTATCGCTCAGCTGCGCCGCGATCAATATCTACCCCGCCCTTGCACAGGCACGCGATATTGCGGCGCAGGGTTTTGCAAAAGGATACACCATAGACGAAGAGTTCGACCCCTCTCTGCCAAGCGTGCTGGCCAATCATGATGCACTGGTGCAGATATTACTGAACCTAATGAAAAATGGCGCTGAGGCGGCGGCAAACAGCGCATCACCAGTATTGCGACTGGTTACGGCCTATCGCCACGGCCTGTCATGGAACAATGGTGATATGCGTGGATCGACTGCATTGCCTGTCGAAATTGCCATCGGTGATAATGGGCCCGGTATTGACGATGCCATGTCCGATGTACTGTTTGACCCATTTGTCACCAGCAAAGCGGATGGGCAGGGGTTGGGTCTGGCTCTAGTAGAGAAATTGATCAAGGATATGGGTGGTTTTGTTCAGCATGAGCGAAGCGATGGCTGGACATGGTTTCGTGTTCACCTGTCACTAGCCGATCATGGTCCGATGTTGAGGTCCATTTAATGCGAACAAAGCGGATATTACTAGTAGAAGATGACGTCGCGATAACCACGGTTATCCGCGTGGCTGTGGAGGGGGAGGGCGCAAGGTTGGATGCCGTGTCCACGCTTGCTGGGCGCGATAATATGTTTGCCAATAATCATTATGACGCCATCATCACCGATGTCATTTTGCCCGATGGTAATGGCCTGCATAACTTGGCGCAGATCGTGGCTTCGCCGTCTGGGATTATTCCGGTTGTTGTCCTTTCTGCGCAAAACACACTCAACACCGCTGTGCGTGCAGAATCGGAAGGGGCATTTGATTATCTGCCCAAACCATTCGATCTGGATGAATTGATAGCGTCATTACGGGCGGCAGTGAGCCGCAGGGTCGAACATAATATTGCTGTCGATCCACAGGCCAATGCAGATGGCACAGGCATCCTGATCGTGGGGCGGGCACCTGCAATGCAACAGGTATACCGGACATTGGCGCGGGTGGCACCGACGGACTTGTCAGTGTTGATATTGGGGGAATCCGGGACCGGGAAAGAATTAGTTGCACAGGCGATCCACAATAGCAGCGCGCGAAAATCGCAACCCTTTGTCGCCCTCAATATGGCAGCCATCCCCCGCGAACTTATTGAATCAGAGCTTTTCGGCCACGAAAAGGGGGCATTTACTGGTGCCCATGCCAAAGCGACAGGTCGCTTTGAACAGGCTGCCGGCGGAACATTATTCCTCGATGAAATTGGCGATATGCCTATTGAGGCGCAGACGCGACTGTTGCGCGTTCTCCAGTCAGGCGAGTATTCGCCCGTTGGTTCATCGCGGGTTTCCCGGGCAGACGTCCGCATTCTGGCCGCAACCAACCAGGATTTGCCAGCACTGGTTAGGCAAGGACGCTTTCGCGAAGATTTATTCTATCGCCTGAATGTCATTCCCATTCACCTTCCTGCGTTACGCTATCGCCAGAGCGACATTGGTTTGCTGGCGCGGCATTTGCTTGAGCAAGGTGCTTCACTTGGCCTGCCGATCAAGTCATTAACGACCGGGGCACTCGCGCAACTTCAACATTATGACTGGCCCGGCAATGTGCGCGAATTGTCCAATGTCATGCAGCGCCTTGCCTTATTGACGCGAAGTCATGAAATCAGTGGCACCGACGTCGCCAGCATCCTATCCTCGGTCGGTGACGAAGGGCGTGAGACGCCCAGTGGTGTTGGCGAGGCGGACACAAACAGCGCGGCAAATTTTGTCCACCACTGGCTGCAAAGCGAAGAGGCGCGCGGTGCCATACAGCATGGTCAACTATACAATGCGCTTATTGTACAAGTTGAGCATGAGTTGATCGACGCTGCTTTGGCGCTGACATCGGGGAATCAGATCAAAGCGGCGGCTGTGCTTGGCATAAATCGCAACACATTGCGGATAAAACGCCGCCCAAGCCAGTAGTGAGTAACGCCTAATGCGATAGGCAATCATTGTGCTTTTGTTATCACATGTTTGATGCAATAATAGCACAATGATGCGATCAAAGCACAGTGAAGAAAGCGAAGCGGCATGTGTGCAGATGCCAGATGATATTGGCTCATTTACGGGTGATGTGATGATTGAACAGCACCATGAGCGTAAGGGTATAGCGGCCTATCTTGAAATTATGGCCTTAGCCGCGCTTGTTATCATAGGACTCGCAACCGCGTTGTTACTGCCCGCACTGGGCCGCGATGGCCTTCTCTCTCCAACCGCCGTCTCGTTGCTACTAGTGGCAAATTTGTTGCCCGCGATGGCATTGCTTGTGCTGCTTGGCCGCCGTTTTGCAAAACGGAGGGTGAGCAAAACTGGCGGCGGCGAGGCGCGTCTCCATATTCGCCTTGTTGCACTTTTTTCACTCACTGCTGCAGTGCCTACGATGCTGGTTGTGATATTTGCGTCATTCCTATTCCAGTCCGGCATGGATTTTTGGTTTTCAGATCGGTCGCGCGGAATGTTTGAGAGTGCGGTCAGCGTCGCTCAAAATTATTTTGACAACGAAAGACGTGATGTAGGGGCTGACACTCTAGCCATTGCAACAGATCTACGGGGCCAATTATCGAGAACAGCAATTGAAAGCGACGCTTTTTACGAGTTTTACCTTCAGCAAATAGTTGTCCGCGAGCTGAGCGGGTCTGCAATTATCCAGATAGGCAGAGATGGCATAGCCCGGACAGCCGCACTCGTTGACCCTAACAACCGATCTGCCGCAACGCGCATCACGCCGCAAATATTGCGCCGATTGCAGTCAGGCGAACCGTTGGTCACCGACGTCACTGACGATGGTGTGGAGGCGGTCGCGCCATTACTCCCCGAGCGGCAAATATATTTATATGCAGCGCGCGGAGCATCCATAAATGGGATGGAAAATATCCGTAGTGCACGTGCAGTATTTGCAGACTTTAATGCGCTTCTTGCGCGCTCCCGCGCCTTGCAGTTCCAATTCATAATCGCTCTGTATCTTGGATCACTTTTTCTTCTCGGTGTCGTCATCTTTGTGGCCCTGCTCGTCGCTGACAGGATTGTCAGGCCAATAGATGAATTGGTCAACGCAGCCGGACGCGTTTCTGCCGGAGATTTGGAAACGCGGGTCCGAGCATCCGGTAATCAGCCCGATGAAATCGCGGTTCTGGGGTCGGCGTTCAATCTTATGACTGAGCGTTTGAGCGAACAAACGCGAGCCTTGTTATTCGCCAATGAGCAGTTGGACAATCGCCGCGCATTTACCGAAGCAGTCCTGTCAGCTGTCGCCTCTGGTGTCATATCACTTGATGAGAATGGGCATATAGCTCTTATCAATGAAGCCGCCTCGCAGATACTTCGATTGAATGCGCGTGACATAGTAGGGACAACGCTGACTGTGGTGGCTCCCGAACTCGATGACTGGGTGGCGCTGGGTGGGCAATCGCCGATTTTGACTATCGACATCGCCGGCGAACCACGAACGTGGGCGGCCAAAATGGCACAGGACGACCATGGCATAGTCATAACATTTGAGGATATTACGCAGCAGCTCTTTGATCAACGCCGCGCAGCATGGTCAGATGTGGCACGACGCATCGCCCATGAAATAAAGAACCCACTAACCCCCATCCAATTGGCTGCTGAACGCCTGCAGCGACGCTTTGGCGAACGTCAAGGCGATGAAGAGGGTGTGTTTCGCAAGCTGACCTCTACTATTGTTCGGCAGGTGGGCGATATCCGTCGCATGGTCGATGAATTTTCCAGCTTTGCGCAAATGCCAAAACCAGTGTTTCGTGATGAAAATATTGGTGAAATTTTGCGGCAGTCACTGTTTTTGCATGAAGTTGCGCGCCCCGATATTCATTTTGAAGCTTTTTTGCCTGAACCTCCATCGTCCATTATCTGTGACAGGCGGTTGCTCGCGCAAGCATTTACAAACATAATCAAAAATGCAGTGGAAGCTATTGAGCGTTCGGGACGGAAAGACGGCACGATAATTGGCGTGGTCGAGTCCTTTGACAGCGAAGATATGATCAAAATTATCGACAACGGCATTGGACTGCCGCCTGATCGTGCTTCGATCATTGAGCCGTATGTGACGACCAGAGAGGGCGGAACTGGACTAGGCCTCGCCATCGTCAAAAAAATTATCGAAGATCATGCAGGAGCGCTTGTCTTCGAGGATAGAGTAGGAGGCGGTACTATGGTCACCATCACATTACCCCACCATCAACCTGAATTTATGGATGCTCATGGTGATGCAGCCATCAATATAGCAGACCAAAGCGAGAGGAATGGGTAATGGCGCTCGACATTTTAATCGTCGATGACGAGCAAGATATACGGGAATTGGTGGCTGGCGTCATCGAAGACGAAGGATACCAAACACGCACAGCCGCCAATAGTGATGAGACGTTGGCGGCACTTTCGGAGCGCCGCCCCTCGTTGGTTCTGCTGGACGTCTGGCTTGAAGGGTCTGCGCTCGACGGTTTGGATCTTTTGGACGAAATAAAGCGCCGTGATCCAACTATCCCAGTTTTGGTGATTTCAGGTCATGGCAATTTGGATACCGCAGTTGCCGCCATTCGCCGTGGAGCCACCGACTTTATCGAAAAGCCCTTCGAAGCAGAACGATTGCTCAACCTCATTAGCCGCGCAACCGAGACCGAGCGGTTGCGTCAGGAAAACCAGCAACTCAAAGCACAATTGGGGCAAAGTGATGAATTGCACGGCGTTAGCCCCGCAACCAATAATGTCCGCGCAACATTAAAGCGGGTCGCATCGACAGGCAGCAGAGTGCTGATTTCCGGCCCAGCAGGTGTCGGCAAGGAAGTGGCCGCAAGGTTGTTACATAATTGGAGCGGGCGCGCCCATGCTCCGTTCGTCATTGTTGCATCGGCATCCATGGAGCCAGATACTGTTGAACTAGAGCTTTTCGGCTCGGAGCGCGAAGATGGACAAGTAACACCAGGGCTGCTTGAGCGCGCGCATGGTGGAACCCTATTTCTCGATGAAGTAGCTGATATGCCCCTGACAACACAGGGTAAGATTCTTCGTGTTCTCACCGACCAAAGCTTTAATCGTATTGGCGGAACCCGCTTGGTTCATGTCGATGTGCGAATTGTTTCGTCCACATCGCGTAATCTCGAAGAGGAAATGACGTCCAAACGTTTTCGCGAAGACCTCTATTATCGCCTCAACGTGGTTCCAGTACACCTCCCCGCTTTGAGCGATCGCCGTGCAGACATCGCCGTCCTTGCTAGGCATTTTCTCGAACGCTTGGCCGCGGAGCGACGCGTTCCAAGCCCCGATATTTCTGCTGATGCATTGGCCGCGCTGCAAGCATGTAATTGGCCTGGCAATGTTCGGCAACTGCGCAATGTCATTGAACGTGTGATGATCCTTGCGCCTCAGGCGCGGCTCTCCTGTATCGAAATAGACATGCTTCCATCTGAAATATTAGGGACTGATTTAGAAAGCGGGCGCAGCTCGGCCATGCTGATGGGTGCCTCTCTCCGCGACGCACGCGAAGCGTTTGAACGCGAATATTTGCGCGTTCAAATCAGGCGATTTGCAGGGAATGTATCTCGCACCGCAACATTCATTGGTATGGAAAGGTCTGCTTTGCATCGCAAATTAAAGCTGTTGGGGTTGGCGGATGAACGCCCTGAATAAGGAACGGGTTAGGGCATTGCGATTCATTTCCATGCTGATATATCCTCTGATAACAGATCACAGCAATGGCTGGGCAGGTGCCGCGTTTGGAATGACACGGCCAATAAAAAGGCAGAACAATGAGCAAACAAGCCAATAATCTCCAGGATATTTTCCTCAACCAGCTACGCCGATCAAAAGCGCCAGTGACCATGTTTTTGGTTAAGGGTGTCAAGCTTCAGGGTATTATCACTTGGTTCGATAATTTTTCGGTCCTGCTCCGCCGTGATGGCCAATCGCAATTGGTCTATAAACATGCCATCTCTACAATCATGCCCGGGCAGGGATTTGATATAGCAGAAATTAAAACGGCCTATGGTGAAACGGCTAGTAAGTCGCGCTTGCTGCAGGAAGTGTTTCTGTCCGCTGTCCAAAAATCTGGTCAACCTGTCACGATGTTCCTTGTGAATGGCGTTATGTTACAAGGGGATATTGGCGCCTATGACTTGTTTTGTGTGATGCTGGAACGCGATCATGCTGCGCAACTGGTTTATAAGCATGCCATTTCAACGGTGCAGCCGAATGGACCAATTAACTTGAATGCGCAGGGTGACGACGGCGAGGCCATAGACGCTTGAGTTTTTCCGCAGAACGGGTCGAGCTGGGGCGCGGGGCCAACACTGCTATCATCCTTCCCGAACTTCGCCATACAGAAGGAATGCTTAAGCGCGATCGCTTTGCACGGGACGAAGAAGCGCAGGGGCTGGCATTGGCCATTGGGGTCAACATTATAGGCAGTTTTCCCATTACAGTGCGTGCACCCAGTAGCGCCACATTATTTGGCAAGGGACAGGTGCAATTGCTCGCAGGTCAATTTGCTGCACATGATACAGCATTGGTGTTCGTCGATGCTGCTTTAACACCAATACAACAACGTAACCTCGAAGATGCTTGGCAGGTAAAGGTCATAGACCGAACCGGACTGATACTTGAAATTTTTGGTGAAAGGGCAGTCACGGCCGAAGGGCGAATGCAAGTTGAACTGGCCCATCTCGACTATCAACAAAGCAGGTTGGTGCGCAGCTGGACGCACTTGGAACGGCAGCGCGGCGGATTCGGTTTTCTAGGCGGGCCAGGTGAAACGCAGATCGAGGCAGATCGTAGATTGATCCGAGATCGCATGGCGCATATTCGCAGAAATTTGGAAAATTCCCGCCGGACGCGCTCTTTACATAGGCACAGACGACAGCGGGCACCGTGGCCTGTTGTTGCGTTGGTAGGCTATACTAATTCAGGGAAATCGACACTTTTCAACCATTTGTCGCACAGCGATGTTGTAGCGAAGGATATGCTTTTCGCCACGCTTGACCCGACGATGCGGCAAATAGAGGTTGCCGGATTAGGGAAAGTCATCTTATCGGACACGGTAGGCTTTGTTTCTGACCTCCCTACACAGTTAGTCGCAGCATTTCGCGCGACGTTGGAGGAGGTTAGTTCTGCCGACCTGTTGCTCCATGTCCGGGATATTAGTCATGCAGATAGCGAGGGCCAGAAAGCCGATGTGATGAGAGTGCTGGCTGAATTAGGCGTTGGGCCTGAGGCAGGGGCCAGGGTCGGGGAAGGCGATACACAGCAGAACGGGCCAGCTATTGTCGAGATATGGAACAAGATAGACAGGATAAATGCAGACGAGCGCCAATCGGTAATCGCTGCCGCAACGCGGGTTGGTGCGATTGCCCTTTCAGCTTTAACAGGTGAGGGCACAGACCAGGTAGCGGCGATCCTTTCAGAACTACTCGGCGGGCAGGCGATAGAACGCCGGATCCACATAGCGGTCAGCGATGGGCGAGTGAGAGCATGGTTGCACGAAAATGCCAAAGTGATTGAAGAAAGGCTGCTCGGAGACGGGCGACTGGAAATGTTGATACAGCTGTCGGCGCTCAACAACGGCCGCCTAGGCACTATGCTGGCAAATTAGCCTTCGCGCTCAATCGCCTTTGCGCGTTGCCATAATCGCTCCAATTCGGCGAGCGACAGGTCGGCGAGGGGCGTATTTGCCAATCTTTCTACGCATTTAAATCGTGATAAAAAGCGCGCATTGGCCCCACGCAACGCAGTTTCGGGGTCTATGTGCATATGGCGCGCCCAGTTTACGACCGAAAATAGCAAGTCGCCGATTTCTGCAGCTAAATGCTCTGGATTTGTGACCGCCGCATCACACTCCGCCAACTCTTCACTGATTTTCGCGCGTGGGCCGGATGCGTCCGGCCAGTCAAAACCGGCTTGGGCGGCATGCTGTTGTAGCTTGGTGGCGTGTGCGAGTGCAGATTTATTGAGTGTAAGGCCGTCAAGTGCGCTGGGCTTAGGTGGTGCGGAGAGGGGCAAAATGTCATCCTTGAGGGAAGCGTAACTTTTCAATCATCACGCATATGAACAGTATGAAAATATAGTTTGATAATATATATTATGTTAAATTAACCCGAGGTCGGGGGCCAGGGTTCAAGCATCCATATCATGTCGGCGTCAAAACCATCTCATCGCCATGGACTTCCCATCGCTGTAAGCGGTTGAGCCAATTCATCCCAAGCAGGTTCACGCCATCACGCTGTTCAGACATGTGCAGCGCCACGCCACTGACGGTGATTGTCCCAACTACAATATCAACATCGCCAAGCGGCCAGCTGTTCGCCATACCATTGGCCGTTTCGACTACCATCGGGAAAGCTGCACGGTTAACAGTCAGTCCTAATTGCCCAGCTGTGTCGGCGTTAATTGTCGTCGTTGTTGCACCGCTATCAATAAGGAAACGGACGGCTTTGCCATTCATTTTGGCATCAATCCAGAAATGCCCATCCTCATTACGGTGTAAAATTGCCCGCGCTCCGGAAACCGTAATTGCGCCCGATCCCGTTAGATCAGCCGAGACGCGCTGCCAGATTTGCTTAAACTCAGCGCGGAACAAAAACAGACCATAGGCGAGGGCAAAGATTGCGACCCATGCAGTGGCGTAGCGTACCACCTGCCCCCACTGCATCCGTCGTGCCATCAGCGAACCGACAATCGAAACGATGACAATGGTTCCCCATATGAGTGCTGGCCCGTTGCTACTGTCCATCAGGCATCTGCCTCCAAACCGTCATATCCCGGCTCTACGCCGCTCGGCAATTCGGCGCATAGCCGAGCATAATCCATCGACGAATCCATATGCATGAGTATAGCGCGCTTTGGCTGTGTGCGTGCTATGGCGTCCAGCGTCATGGGAAGGTGCGGGTGCGTGGGGTGCGGTTTACGGCGCAGTGCGTCGATCACAAACAGGTCTAGTCCGCTAAAAAATGATACCATAGCACCAGTGAATTGTGCAAAATCAGTTGCATATCCACATTTTCTACCGTCAATTGTAAAGATGAATCCGGCAGTGGTAATCCCGCCATGCGGCATGTCGATTGAGTCAATTTTGATGTCGCCAATGGTCATGGGGCCGGTCATCGCCTGCCCGCTCAGCAGGGCTGGATAGGCACCATTGCCCGCCCATGCATAGGAAAAGCGGTTGGTCAAACGCCGCCATGCATCGGGCCGCGCATAACAGGGCACCGGTTTACCCTGAGCCAGAAAGATTTGCCGCAAATCGTCGATGCCATGGCAATGATCGGCATGTTCGTGGGTCCATAGCACCGCATCAATGCGCGGCGCACCTGCGTCGAGCAATTGTTGCCGCATATCGGGCGATGTGTCGATCAACAGCCGCGTCGTTGCGCTTTCGACAATGATCGACGCGCGCATCCGGCGGTTTTTAGGTTCGTCGGGGTCACAATCTCCCCAATCGGGGCCGTTAACGCCCAAACGCGGCACGCCGGAGGAGGTGCCAGATCCGAGAAGGCGGATCTTCACAATATAGCTCTGGAAAATTGGGCTCTGGAAAACAGGCGATAGAAATTGACTGCGGTCGTGGCGGCGAGCGTTTCAACGCTCACCCCGCGCAATTCGGCCAAAAAGCGCGCGGTATCGGCAACAAAGGCCGGTTCGCACGGCTTGCCGCGATGGGGGACGGGGGCCAGAAAAGGCGAGTCCGTCTCGATCAACAAGCGATCCGTAGGGATGGACTGTGCCACTTGCTGTAAATCACGTGCATTTTTGAATGTGACGATGCCGGACATCGAGATATAAAATCCCAACGCCAAAGCCGTGTCAGCGAAAGCCTGACTGGCGGTGAAGCAATGGATGACGCCCGTAAAAGCGCCCTTCTCCATTTCGTCGGCCAAAATCGTCGCGGTGTCTTCTTCGGCGTCGCGTGTGTGGACGATGATGGGCAGTCCGCTTTCCCGGGATGCCGCAATATGGCTGCGAAAGCTGGCGCGCTGCCGCTCGCGGTCGGATTTGTCGTAATAGTAATCTAGGCCCGTCTCGCCGATAGCGACGACTTTGGGGTCGATCACCGCATCAAGCAGCCGCGCCGTATCAACATCGACATGGTTGTCCGCATCGTGCGGGTGGATGCCGACGCTGGCCCAAATGCAGTCATGCCGCCGTGCTACGCCAATAACGGCGTCCCACTCGCTCGCCCGTGTTGAAATGTTGAGCATCCCCGTAACACCCGCCGCGCGCGCGCGCGCAATCACCGCATCCTGCCTCTCGGCGATGCCGGGATAATTGAGGTGGCAATGGCTGTCGATGAACATCGTTACGCCGTTTCAAAGTCCAGACGAGGGAACACGCCCGACGGTGGCGGCAGCTCGGTCCCCGGGACGAGCGGCGAGCCTAGCGCAGCAAATCCGCGTGCATCGGGCGCGACCGCCAGCAGGTCGAGCATCTTTGCCGCGCCATCGGGGATGGCCCAGCTGGCCATGATGGCGAGGCGGCGTATCGCTTCGGCGGTGGTATAGAGCACGGTGTCGGCGCGCGCGGGGTCACTTTTGCGCAGCGCCCATGGTGCTTGGTCGGCAAAATAGAGATTGGCCTCGCTCATCGCGCCCCAGATGGCTTCGAGTGCCTGTCCGAGTGCGAGGTCAGCCATTGCGGCAACCGCCTTTGACTGCGCTGCATCTATGACGTTCAGCAATGCTGTGTCTGCCGCATCGGGAAGGGTATAAGGGGCAGGCACCCTTCCCTCACAATTTTTGGCGATCATCGACAGGCTGCGCTGCGCTAAATTGCCAAAATTATTGGCCAAATCGGCGTTACACCGCGTAACAATCGCTTCTTCGCTATAGCTGCCGTCTTGACCAAAGCTGATTTCGCGGAGCAGAAAATAGCGCAGGCTATCCACACCAAAGCGCGCTGCCAACGCCATCGGATCGGCGCTGTTCCCGGCAGATTTCGACATTTTTTCGCCGCCGCGCGCCAGCACGAAACCGTGGCCGAATATCTGTTTGGGCAGCGGCAGCCCTGCGCTCATCAAAAAGGCTGGCCAATATACCGCATGGAAACGCACAATATCCTTGCCAATCAGGTGCACGTCGGCGGGCCAAAAACGCGCATAGTCACCGTCCATCTTGGGAAAGCCGAGCGCGGTCATATAGGTAGTCAGTGCATCGACCCACACATACATGACGTGATCAGGACTGCCCGGCACCGGAACGCCCCAGTCAAAGCTGGTGCGCGAAACACTCAAATCCCTGAGGCCACCCTCTACGAAGCGGATCACTTCGTTACGGCGACTTTCGGGCCGAATAAAATCAGGATTGGCGGCGAACAGGTCGAGCAAAGGCTGTTGATATTTGGACAGACGAAAGAACCAAGTTTCCTCAACTGTCCATTCTACTGCTGTGTTTTGCGGCGATAATTTCTCACCATCAACGCCTGTCACCAATTCCTTTTCATCATAAAAGGCCTCGTCACGAACGCTATACCAGCCCTCGTAACGGTCGAGATAGAGATCATCACTAGCCGCCATCGCGCGCCACAATGCAATGCTCGCATCAAAGTGGCGCGGTTCGGTCGTGCGGACAAAGGCATCGACGCTAATGTTAAGAGCGACGCACATTTCACGAAAATAGGACGACATTTCATCGGCAAGGTCGATGGTTTCAAGGCCCGCATCGCGCGCGGTTTTGACCATTTTCAGGCCATGTTCGTCGGTGCCCGTAATGAAACGCACATCGCAGCCAGACAGGCGGTGAAACCGGGCAATCGCATCGCCCGCTATCGCTTCATAAGCATGGCCAATGTGGGGCCGCCCGTTGGGATAGGATATGGCGGTCGTGATATAATAAGGGGTGTTCATAAAGGCCGCTCTAGCGACCTGTAGTGAGATTGCCTAGGGTCGCAAGCCTCGCCAACGCAGTCCCGGCTGCAAAAGCGATGGTCGCATTGTCCGTCGACGCCGACGCTGCTTCGCGCCTGAGTATGGCAATGTCATGGCGCGCATCGAGCGCGGTAATGACCGCGTCACCGTCCGCCCTGCGCGCTTGGTCGGCCGCGATGGTGCCCGCCATATGCAACAGTATTTCAAGTCGCATAGCGCCACCCGTTCCGGTGGCGGTGCGGATAAGTTCGCTTCGCAGCGCATTGTCGCCATCACCCGTTTGGGCGATTGCGTGCAAAGAGGCTGTCAAAGACGCAATATCCGCCCCTGCAAAGAGCATGGCGCGACCCGGAGACCCTTGCGCAAGGGCCAATAGAGCATCACCCGCGTCATCGTCGCAACCAGAGATATTTGCCGTGATGAAGGACCGCATCGAGGCCGCATTAAGTGCGTCAAAGCGCAGCATCCGGCAGCGTGAGCGGATTGTGGGCAGCAATCGCCCCGGTTGGTGGCTGATCAACAGGAATATCGTATTTTCAGGCGGCTCTTCGAGCGTTTTGAGCAGCGCGTTGGCCGATCCGCGCTCCATATCGTCGATGCTGTCGATAACGACCACGCGCCAGCGGGCATTGGCGGGGCGCATCCGCAGCCGTGACAGCATGGCGCGAACTTGACCCACCGAAATGGTGGTGGCGACGTCTTCGGCTTTGCCGACACCGCCGTCCTTTGGGCGCTTGGCCTCGGGCACTTCGCGTTTCAGCCAGATGAAATCGGGGTGCGTGCCGTGCGCTATCTGTTGTGCTGCCGGGTCGGCAGGGTCAGTGTCGATGCTGGCCGCGCCCGCCAAAGCGCGCTTGTCCCCATCGCATATCAAGTAAGTGGCGGCGCGAAGCGCGAACCCCGCTTTGCCGACCCCCATCGGCCCCGCAAGCAACCATGCATGCGGCAGTCGCCCTGATGCCAGCGCGCCTATCCATGCCTGTTCCTGATTTTCCTGTCCAATCATCATGGCAGCAGATCATCGAGAAACGACAGCAAGCCGGCCGTAACCTGTTCGGGCGTGCCGCTTGCGTCGATGATGCGAAAGCGTGTGGAGTCCTGTGCAGCCATGGCCATGAAGGCTTTGTTGACGCGGTCGTGAAACATGCTCTGGCGTTCTTCGAACCGGTCCGGCCTATCGAGTTGCCGGGCGGCGCGGCGGCTTGACGTAGCGGCGCTGTTCACCGTCAAAAGCAAGGTGCGATCGGGCAACAATCCGCCAGAGCCAACGCGGTGCAACGCCATGATGTCATCATCGGTCAAACCGCCTGCGCCGCCCTGATAAGCGCGGCTGGAATCGATGTAGCGGTCGCACAGCACCCATTCGCCGCGCTCCAATGCTGGGCGAATGACCCGCGCGACATGGTCGCTGCGCGCAGCGGCAAACAGCAATGCCTCTGCCTGCGGCGACCAGGCATCGGCGCTTTGGTGGAGCAAAAGTTCGCGGATGGCCTCTGCGCCCGGGCTGCCGCCGGGTTCGCGGGTAACAACAACAACCAGACCGCGTGCGCGCAGCGCATCCGCTAACGCCGCGACCTGCGTCGATTTTCCAACGCCCTCGCCGCCTTCGAGCGTGATAAACTTGCCGCGTGATATATTAGTCATTGGCCGCGCTGAATCACCGCGCCTGGCTGCCCCAATTCACGCGCGCGGGCGATGGCGGCCTGTGCCTCTGCTTCGGTCGCGAAGGGGCCGTAGCGGACGCGGAATATGCTGCCCGATGCGACGACTTGGGCACCCAATCGGCGCGCCAATGCATCGGCCCGCGCACGGTTGCTAAAAGCGGCGACCTGAACAATGAAATTACCCGTAGCTACAGGTGCTGGCGCAGATGAAGGCGCGGGCGCTGGCACAGCAACTGACTGGGCGCGCGGCGGTGCATAAGCGGCTGGCCGGGGCAGTCGCGCGGCGCGTTCACGCAGGATATCAAGCAAAGAGTCCGGCGTTTCCAGCCGCACCATCGCCGCCTGTCCCGCGCGCAATGTCATCCGCTCGCTCTCGGTCGGGTTGACGCGGCGAAGGCGCACCTGCGCCATGCCCGCTTCGGTGATGCCCAGCTGCTCCGCAGCCGCCGCCGACAGGTCAATCAAGCGATCGGGATCAACTGGACCGCGATCGTTAATCCGCACGAGGATAGTTTTGCCCGTGTCGAGCCGTGTTACCTCGACATAAGCGGGAAGCGGTAAAGTGCGGTGCGCAGCCGAAACCCAGCCAGAACGGAATGGTTCGCCGCTTGCGGTCGGTTGCCCCTCCAGTTCCGCGCCATACCAACTGGCATAGCCGACCTCGTCATAGTCGATCTGATCGACGGGCGTATATGTGCGCCCCCCGATTGAATAGGGTGCGCCGACGCGAACCGGCGTATCGGCCACGGCATCGGCGGGTGCGGGCGCATCGCTACGCGGGGCGGGCCCTGTGCCACTGCCAACGCAACCGCCGAGCAAAGCGAGGGCAAGCGCACCAGATAAGTGCTTATGGAACAATGGCATCGGACAATAACCCCACGGAAAGCGCGTAAAAATTGGAGCAGTTATAATCGAGAATCGCACGGTAACTCCCGGTGAGCAGATAGGCTGTGCGACCAGTGCCATCTGGCTCCAACAGGCTTAACATCCTATCGCCATCGGGGGCGCGACCATTAAAAACCACGCCGCGCGAGCGCCACTCGTCAGCAGAAAGCCAGCGCGAGTGCCGCTGAAACACGCGCGGACAGCGCGGCGAGGCGATAGTGCTGACAATCGCGGAGCGGTCCAAATCGTCGGGCACCGACACCGCATAGCCCCAATGTTCGCCGCTTCTATAGCCCGACACTTGCAGATAATGCGCAATCGACGCCATGGCATCGGCCTGATTATTCCAAATCGCCGCCACACCGTCCCCATCGCCATCACGCGCCAGCCGCAAATAGACCGAGGGGAGAAATTGCGGGTGGCCAAAGGCCCCGGCCCAGCTGCCGATCAAGGCTTCGCGCGGCGCACCGCGCTCGACCATCACCAACGCGCTCAAAAACTCGCCCTCGAACAGGCTGCGCCGCCGCCCGTCATAGGCTAGCGTCGAAAGCGCGCGCAGCAGGTCAAAATCGCCCGTGATGCGGCCATAATTGGTCTCATGCCCGTAAATGCCGAGCACAACCCCAGCGGGAACCCCAGTGCGCGCCTCAATTGCCGCCAGATGCACCGACTCGCGCGCATAAACCGCCTGCCCCCCTGCTATACGGTTCGCATCGACATGGCGGGCGCGATAGGGGGCAAAGGGCGAGATCGGCGCATTTGGGTTCACCCGCACTTCGTCGGTCTGGTTACGGTCAAGCTGAACCACGCGCGGGTTGTAGCTAAGCGTCGGGGCAATGCGGTCGAACGTCGCCGCACTGACCCCCATGTCGAGTGCCTTTTGCCGGAGTGATGCCACATAGGCTGCGAAGCCGTCAGCGGGCGCGGATACAGCCGTCAACGGTTGCACCACGGGCGATTGCGCGAGCGCGCCGCCGCTGCCCAATAGTGCGCCAGCGGCCATGATGGCCAAGCATTTGAACAAGGGGCGCGTTGTCATTTTGAGCAAAATTTGAAACATCATCGCACCACTATGCCAGCAATTTGTGCGGACACAAAGGGGCCTATTCACTTCTCGCTTGGCATTTTGCACATTGCGCGGCTATGCGCGCCACAGCAGCGGCAAAGCGAGCCGTGCGGACAGGTGGCCGAGTGGTTTAAGGCAACGGTCTTGAAAACCGTCGTGGGTGGAAGCTCACCGTGGGTTCGAATCCCACCCTGTCCGCCAAGCTCCGGTTGACAGATTGCCGAAAACACAATGCGAACAAGCCGTCTGACCGCATGGTGCCATGTCTTCCCTGCCTCGTCCGAAGCAAGTCCGGCTTCGTCGTCGCTCCGATAAGGGAAGGATTTTAGCGAGTTTGGTTGACACGAAACAGGGGGTGAATCAACGGTCGTCTGCGGGTTACAGGGGATATTTTAGGTGTGGTGTCAACTTAATACACCTACCTCTTTCTCCCCTCTCCCCCTGCGGGAGAGGGGTACAAAGCATTGGCGAGGAACGAGCCTATGCGCAGTTGGGTGAGGGGTTTTCTGCCTGTCGATAGAGATGACCCCTCACCCAGCTACGACTAGCAAGCCCTTCGACAAGCTCAGGACTTGCAAGTCTGCACAACCCTCTCCCGCAAGGGGAGAGGGGTATCGTCCCCCGCCAGCGCGCCGCATCCAATGCGCTACGCGATGCCACCTCCCTGCAAACGGGGAGGAAAGGGGTTCCGCGCGCATCATACCATGGCACAAACCCTGTAGGAAACCCTACTTGTGCGGGGGCGCGAATCCCCCTATCGCTCGCACTGTGACGCAGGGTCACCCTTTACGGGGTGCCAAGAGGGAAGTCGGTAATTCCGGCGCTGCCCCCGCAACTGTGACCGGAGAGATGACGGCGAATATGCCACTGGGGTTCGCGCTAAGCGAGCAATGGGAAGGCGGCCCGATTTGTTGACCCGGCGAGCCAGGAAACCTGCCTTGTGTCGCCGTTTTCGTTTCGGGCGGGGTGCACCGAAAGGGAGTGGGGCTGCGGCGTTCCTGCCTAAGTCTTCGCATAACGGCATTTTTAGTCGTTATGGAGGATTTATGCGTTTATTTTCAACTATTTCACTAGCCGCAATTGCCTTGGCCAGCCTGTCTGCTGTGCCCGCCCTAGCGCAATCCGCAGAGCCGGCTGACGAATATGATGCGGGCGAGGACATCGTGGGTGGGGCGTCAGGAACGCCGTACATAATCGTTATCGGCGCGCCGCAATTGACGTGGACGCTGTTCCCCCTTCCCGTCGCCGTGCTCAACGGTGATGATCTTACCCGTCTGCAAACAGTGGTCATCTCCGACGCCTTGACGCTAACCCCCTCGGTCACCGTCACGCGCAACGGCCCTGTCGGCAGTTTCACAGGGGTGCGGATTCGCGGCGCCGATGCGTCGCAAACTTTGGTGGTCATCGACGGGGTGCGGGTCGGTGACCCGACATCGCCCGGCGGCGGGTTCGACTTCGGATCATTACTCAATAATCTCATAGAACATATTGAAATACAGCGTAATTCAAACAGCGTAACATGGGGCAGCGACGCAATTGGCGGGGTCGTTCTGGTTGAAACATCGCAGCCACTCGATTATCAAATCAATCGCTTTTCAGGCGAAGTTGGCAGCCACGACACCAAGCGCCTGACCGGACAGGTCGGCGGGCAGTTCGGCGCATTGGGACTGGTAGCAGGCGCGGGCTGGTATGATACGGGCGGCATCAGCAGTGCACGCGTCGGCACCGAGGCCGATGGTTTCCGTCAATATGCGGCGTATGGTCGCGCGACGCTTGCCCTTGGCGACAAGGTGCGCCTCTCCACCGCGCTGCTCTATGCCGACGGACGCCTCAACCTCGATGGCTTTGGCCCGCCGACTTATAGCGCCTTTGGTGATACGGCTGAGTTTCAAAAATCGCAGGAAATCTACGCCTCTGGCCGTATCGAACATGATCTGAGCAGCAACTTCACCCACCGCCTGAGCGTCGCGGTGGCCGACATCAACCGCGATACATTCGACCCCAGCTTTGGCACCGCACCCAGTTTCTCCGCGCGCGGACACACGGTGCGCTATAGCTGGCAGGGCGACCTCAACCTTGACACAGTTCGCGCCGTATTTGGCGTCGATCATCAACGCGATGCGTCGATAACCGGCGATGCCTTTTCGTCCGACCGTGGCCGCAGCCACACAACGGGCGAATATCTCAACCTGATCGTGCGCCCCGCCGATGGCGTAACGCTAACGGGCGGTATCCGCCACGACGACCATGTTCGTTTCGGCAGTGCGGTGGTGCTGAGTGCCGATGCGGCATGGCAGGTCAATGACACCACATTCCACGCCGCCTATGCCGAAGGGTATAAGGCACCAACGCTGTTTCAACTGTCGGGCAGCGTCGGTGCCTTTGGCAACCCCGCGCTCAACCCCGAACGCAGCCGCAGCTTCGAGGTCGGCGTGCGGCAATCGCTGGGCGATGTATCGGGCAGCGTGACGCTGTATCGCCGAGACAGCCGCAATTTGATCGACTTTGTTGGCTGTTCGGGCGCGGGCGTTCCGGCGATTTGCACGGGCGGTGCGCGGCCCTATGGCACCTATGACAATGTCGCGCGCGCGCGCGCCGAAGGGATCGAGACCGAGGCGCGCTGGGCGTTGAGTAACGCCTTCTCGCTCAGTGGCGGCTATGCCTATATCGCAACGCGGGACCGTGCGGCGGGGAGCTTTTCGAACGGCAAACGCCTTGCCCGCCGCCCGCTGCACAGCGCCAGCCTGTCGGCCAATTATGACGGTGATGGTTTCACGCTGGGCGGCGACATCCGCTATGTCGGGGCCAGTTTCGACAATCGCTCGAACAGCTTGCGATTGGATGGTTATGCGCTGGCCAGCTTGCGTGGCAGTATCGAGGTCGCTGAAAATATCGAACTCTACAGTCGTGTCGAAAATCTGTTTGATGCGACATATGAAAGCGTGTCGGGTTACGGCACCTACGGTCGCACAGTCAGCGTCGGCGCGCGGGCGCGGTTCTAGGGGATGATAGCCGTCATTGCGAGGAGGGTATCAACCCGACGAAGCAATCCATATATCTGGTTATGGAACTGGATTGCCACGGGCCATATGGCCCTCGCAATGACGATGCTTTGTGGTTGTGCACCGATTCTCCCGGCCACCACAAGCGAACGGATCGTCAGCATCGATTATTGCGCCGACCAGATGCTGTTGGGGCTGGTGGCGCGGGATCGGATAGCGGCAGTGTCGGTGGAGGCGGACAATGACCCCGCTTTTACCGCGCCATTAGCACGCGGATTGCCCCGTATTCGCGCTGATGCCGAGCGCATCCTCGCCCTGCGTCCAACGCTGGTGGTGCGCAGCTATGCCGGTGGACCACGGCTGGAGGCGGCGCTACGCAAGGCGGAGGTCGCGGTCTATACCCTGCCCTATGTTGCGTCACCAAATGACGTCACCGCCGCCATGACGTCATCAGGGCGGGCGCTGGGGGCCGAAGATGCGGCAGCGGCACGGGTGGAGGAATGGCGCGCCAGCCTTTCACGCACGATGGCCACGCCGCGCGACCGTGGCACCGCGCTCTACCTCACGCCCGGCGATGTGACGAGCGGACCGGACAGCTTTGTCGCGCGGCTCATCGGTGTCGCCGGCTATGCCATCTATGATGGGCGGTCCGGGTGGAACCGATTGCCGTTGGAGGCGATAGCCACGCGCCCGCCCGCATTGGTGGTGCGGGCCTTTTTCGACAGCAAAGCGAACCGCCAAGATCGCTGGTCGAGTTCCAGCCACGCCGTCCTGCGCCGCGCCTTGGCAGGGCAGCCAAGCGTTGATATTCCCGGCGGCGAAGTGGCATGCGGCAATTGGCTGGCGGGCCGTGCGCTTGATCGGTTGGTGCCGGCGCGTAGGCGGGTGACATCGTGACACGCTGGTTGATCCCCGCACTGCTTATCACCCTGTTGGCGATGATTACCCTGTCGGCATTCATCGGGCCGACCATGATTGCGCCGATGGACATGGTGCGCGCACTGAGGGGGGGCGGTGACCCGACCATCACCACGATACTATTCGACATACGTCTGCCACGCGCCATCGCCGCCGCCTTGGCTGGCGCGGCGCTGGGGATCAGCGGCGCGGCACTACAGGGGCTGCTCCGCAACCCGCTTGCCGAACCCAGCACGTTGGGGGTTAGCGCCAGCGCCGCCACGGCGGCAACAGCGGTGGTGTATTTTGGCCTTGCGGCCAGTGCGCCGTGGTTGGTGCCCATCGCATCGCTGGCGGGCGCAATGGCGGCGACCACGCTTATCAGCGCCGCTGCGCTGCGGGTGCGCGGGGTGGCAAGCCTGATCCTGTTTGGTGTCGCACTATCGGCGTTGTCGGGTGCGATCATGGCATTATTCGTCAACCTGGCACCCAACCCCTTTTCGCTGTCGGACCTGATTAACTGGACCGCAGGCTCTGTCGCCAACCGTGACCTAGATGACATACTGCTTGCCCTGCCCTTCATCGGCGCTGGTATCATATTGCTGATGACGGTGCGCCGTTCGCTGGGCGTGCTGGCGCTGGGTGAGGAGGCCGCGCACGGCCTTGGCGTTGATTTGGCACGCACGCGGGCGTTGACGATCATCGGCACAGGGTTGGCAACGGGCGGCGCGGTCGCGCTGGCTGGCATGGTTGGCTTTGTCGGGCTGGTGGCCCCGCATGTGGTTCGCGCAGCGGTGCGCCATGACGCGGGTGCTACATTGCTACCCGCCGCACTGGCCGGGGCGATGTTGACCGTCGTCGCGGACATTGGCATCCGGCTGTTCCCATGGGGCAGCGAGTTGCATCTGGGCACCGTTGCGGCGCTGGTCGGTGCGCCGACATTCATTTGGCTGGTGTTCCGGCTGGGGACTATCCGGCATGGCTGAGCTGCGCATCGAGGGCATGAGCGTTTCAGCTGGCAGAGCGATGCTGGTCAAGCCACTGGACTTTTGCGCCCGGCCAAGCGAAATGATTGCCATCATCGGCCCCAATGGCGCGGGGAAAACCAGCCTGTTGCGCGCCATTATCGGCCTTGGCGAGCGGGTTTCTGGCGGTGCGTTTATCGACGGACAGGCTGTATCGGCCATGAAACCGCACCGCCGCGCGCGGGTGTTGGGCTATCTGCCGCAATCGCTGCCGCTTGCCTGGCCGATCCGTGTCACTGACGCGGTGGCGCTGGGCCGCTATCCGCACGGCGTTAGCAGCGAAGGAGATGCTGCCGTCGAGCGTGCTTTAAGTGATTGTGGCCTGTTGGCACTGGCGAACAGGAGCACAGACAGCCTGTCGGGCGGCGAATTGGCGCGCGTTCATGTGGCGCGGACTTTTGCTTGCGCTGCACCTATCCTATTGGTCGATGAGCCCGTTGCTGCGCTCGACCCCAGCCATGCACTGACCGTCATGCGGCTGTTGCGCCGCCACGCAGACGACGGTGGGACTGTGGTCGTCGTGATGCACGATCTGGGGCTGGCAGCGCGTTTTGCGAACCGCATATTGGGGATGCGCGATGGGCAGCTGCTGTTCGACGATGCGCCGACGTTGGCGATGACGCCGGAAAATATCGCTGCGCTGTTCGATGTTGAGGCGATCGTAGATGATATATCCGGCTGGCCACAACCAACGATAGTGGCCGCGCTCAGCCAGGCGGGCGACCAAAGATATTGAACATGTCGCGGGTGATGTGACCGCCGCTGTAAGCCGCATAATAGAGGGCGAACAAGCCGGCAGCGAGCAATGTCACCTGAATGATGACCCGCCAGACCGGAAAATGGTGCGGCGCGCCTGTATCATGGCCAAGAATGACCTCTGTCCCCTCGCCCGCTGCATCGCGGCGGCCATGAAAGGGTAAGACGAAGAACAGGCACAGGAACCAGAACAGGAAATAAATGGCCAGCGCCGCCGCCCAATTCATCGCTCATGCACCCCTGTCGAACAGCAAAACATCGACAAGCGGTTTTTTCCCTGTCCATTCTGTCGCCACGCGCCGCACCGCCAAGCGGATGGCCTCGCGGCGCTTTTCGGGAGAAATGCCGCGTATTGCGGCGGCTGTTTCGGCCTTTTCTATGGCATCGGCGACAAAGCTGTCGGCGTCGTCCGGGTCAACGGGCAGGCCACGCTGCACGACGTCCGCCACGCCGTCATGCACCGCCACAACGACATAGCCCGTCTGGCTGATGCGGCGACGTTCGCTGATACCGCCACCATCAGCCGGGACAATCATGTCGCCATCGAGGATCAGGCGTCCCGATTGCACTTCGCCGATGATTGTCGCGGGACCGGGGGCTAGCCGCACCAACTGGCCGTTCTTTTGCACCAGTGTTTCAGATATTCCGCATTCGCGGCCCCACCGTGCTTGTTCGAGCATGTGGCGCATCTCGCCGTGCACGGGGAGCAGCAAAGCGGGGCGCACCCACTCATACATCGCCTTGAGCTCTGGCTTGCCGGGATGGCCGGACACATGGATATGCGCCTGTTTTTCCGTTACCGTTTCTATCCCGCGCTCTGCCAATTGGTTCATGATCCGCCCAATGGCGATCTCGTTACCGGGGATTTGTTTGGAGCTATAGACAACTCGGTCGCCGTGTTCGAGTTTGATTGGGTGATTCCCCTCGGCAATACGCGCGAGGGCCGCGCGCGGTTCGCCCTGCCCGCCAGTGGCGACAATCATAACCTTGTGGCGCGGCAACGACATGGCTGTATCCCAGTCGATGACCTTGGGTAATTTTTTAAGGTGCCCAGTCGCCTGCGCCACTTCGATGATGCGGTCGAACGAGCGACCCGCGACGCATAATTGGCGGCCGCACGCCTGTGCGACCTCGCCCAGCGTGTGCAACCGCCCGGCGTTCGAGGCAAAGGTGGTGACGACCACGCGGCCCTTTGCCTCGCCGATGACTTGCATCAAACCATCGCGGACGCTGCCTTCGCTGCCCGATGGTTCCGGGTTGAAAACATTGGTTGAATCGCAAACGAGTGCGAGGATACCGCGATCGCCATAGGGACGAACTGCAGCCTCGGCATGCGGATAGCCAAGCGCGGGATCATCATCGAGTTTCCAATCACCGGTGTGGAACACGCGGCCATAGGGGGTCGTGATGACCGCAGCGCACATATCGGGGATTGAATGCGCGAGCGGCAGCAATTCTATTGCAAATGGACCTAGGCTGAATTGCGCCGTCAGTTCGACGATTTTCAACTCGACCTTTTTTTCAAGCTGTTCCTCCGCCAATTTGCGCGACACCAGCCCAGCGGTGAAGGCGTTGGCGTATAGCGGCACACCAAGGTCCGCCGCAAGATAGGCGACCGCGCCAATATGATCCTCGTGCCCGTGGGTCAGTAATATGCCGACCAAATCCTTTTTACGTTCCTCGATAAAGGCGGTGTCGGGCATGATGAGGTCGATGCCGGGATAGTCGGCATTGCCAAATGTCACCCCCATATCGACGATCAGCCACTTGCCGTCGCAGCCATAGAGGTTGAGGTTCATACCAATTTCGCCGGACCCGCCAAGCGCGACGAACAGCAATTCTTTTCCGGGTTTTGTCATAAGTTTAGGATTCAATCTTGATGTTGTGTATGAAGAATAGCGATGCCGCGTAATGTCAGGTCGGGATCGACCACATCGAACAAATGGCTATGTTGCTGAAAAACGGTGGCGAGGCCGCCCGTGGCGATGACGGTGACAGGTCGGCCAATCTCCGCCTTCATCCGCGCCAGTAACCCCTCTATCATCGCAACATAGCCCCAGTAAATGCCGATATGCATCTGGCTTTCGGTGGTGCGCCCGATGACGCTGTCATTGGTTGGTGCCTCGATAGCAATACGCGGCAATTTCGCGGCCGCCGCAACCAGCGCGTCGAGCGACAGATTGAGGCCCGGCGCGATAATGCCACCTTTATACGCGCCTTCATGGTCGATATGATCGAACGTGGTCGCGGTGCCAAAACTGATGGTAATGAGGTCGCCGCTATGCGCCGAATGCGCCGATATGGCGTTGACCGCACGGTCTGCGCCCACCGAATCCGGTTCGGCTACGTCGAGCGCGATACCCCATTCATAGGGCGCGCGTCCCGCCACACCCGCTTCGACGCCAAAATATTTGCTGGCGAGCAATTGTAAATTGTGCAGCGCGCGTGGCACAACTGTGGAAATGAGCACGGCGGTAATGCTCGACCGGGCATAGCCTTCCAACTCAAGCAACTGGATCAACCACACGGCATATTGATCGGCTGTACGGCGTGCATCGGTCGCGATACGCCAGCGCGCCTTAATCTCGGTGCCGTCGCATAGTGCAAATTTGATATTGGTGTTGCCCGCATCAATCGCCAGCAGCATCGTCTTGTCCCTTACTCTCGCTGCTACCTAGTCGCAGTTCCCCAGCGTGGATTATTATGATTCTATCGTCGGCAAGTCGCAAACGCAGGCCTCCGTCAGGCTCTAAGCCATCAAAAGCGCCGGTCAATCCAGCATGTTGCCCATCGGTGAGCGTCAGCGCTGTGCCGATGGGGTGGGCGCGCTCCATCCAGCGGGCGATGATTGTTGCCGGCCAATCCCCACCACGCCAGCCCAACAATGCGACCGAAAAACCTTCACATAGTGATTTTGCATAATGATCCCGCGATATATTTGCCCCAAGCGCACGAAGCGAAATGGATTTGCGGTCGGGCAATATCGGAGCGACAACCAAATTAACCCCGACGCCGATCACTACATAGTCGCGGAATCGTTCGAGCAATATCCCTGCGACTTTAGCGCCGCCGATCAAAATATCGTTGGGCCATTTGATGCGAAAAAATCTCCGCGCACCTCCGTCAACAATCATATCACCCAGTGAGTCTACCAAGCATATGGCCATCATCAGCGCCAGGCCTTGCGCGGGGGGGTCGTTATCACGTAGCCGGACCAGCGTTGATCCCATGAAGTTACCGACCCCGTCCGCCCAAACGCGCCCATGACGCCCGCGCCCTTCGGTCTGTCTATCGGTAATCAACCAATCTGCTTCGATCAGCGGCGCACCAACTGCGATAAACCGCATCAAATCAGCATTTGTTGAACCCGTTTTGGGAATAATTGTGAGGTTTGGCGCGCTCAGAGCAGCGCACCTGCTGCTCGCGTCGTGGCAGCGCTAAGCGGGCCAACGATAACGAAACCAAATATGCTGACATAGGCAGCGCATAAAGCAATCAACCATCGTTCGAAGCGCGCGCCTTCGACTGGGAAGTTTACACCGGATGGCGCGTCAAACAGCAACACTTTGATAACCCGCAAATAATAAAAAGCTCCGATGACCGAAGCGATGGCACCAATCACGGCCAAGGGCAACAGCCCCGCCCCGACGGCGGCCTGAAACACCATCAATTTCGGCCAAAAACCGAACAATGGCGGTATGCCGGCAAGGCTGAACATGAATATGGCAATGGCCGTAGCAAGGCCGGGGCGCTGTTTCCACAAACCGCCAAGCGCCGAAATATCTTCGCTCATTTCGCCATCAGGCGTGCGCAATTGCAGGATGGCAAGAAAGCTGCCCAGCGTCATCACGACATAGACGGTCAGGTAAAGCAGCACAGCGGCAACCCCGGCGGGGGTCGCAGCGGCCAGCCCGATCAGGATGAAGCCAACATTGGCAATCGAGCTATAGGCAAGCAGTCGCTTGATATTGCGCTGCCCCACCGCTCCAACCGCGCCCAACAACATCGAGGCAATAGCCATGAAGGCGATAATCTGTTGCCAATCGGGCGTGGATAGTGCGAAGGCTTCAACACAGATGCGCGTTAACAGCGCCACGCCCGCAACCTTTGGCGCGGTGGCAAAAAAGGCGGTGACGGGCGTTGGCGCGCCTTCGTAAACGTCGGGGGTCCACATATGAAATGGCACCGCGCTGATTTTGAACGCAAGGCCTGCCAGCACAAATACCAGACCGAACAGCAGCCCCAAATTGCTGCCGTTTGCAAAGCCGAGCGCGATGCTGGCAAAACCGGTGGTGCCCGTAAAACCATAGAGCAATGACATGCCGAACAGCAGCATCCCCGAAGCCAACGACCCCAGCACAAAATATTTCAACCCCGCCTCGCTCGCGCGGCTATCACTGCGTGAGAAGCTGGCCAGCACATAAGCGGCCAAGCTGTTAAGTTCGAGGCCGACATACAGCGTCATCAGGTCATAGGCGCTGACCATGATCGCCATGCCAAGCGCGGAAAAAATGACCAACACTGGATATTCGCTGCGGTAGCCTTCGCGTTCAAAAAAGCGCGGGGCCATCGCCAGCGCGACGATGGCGGATCCAAAGATCAGATATTTGGCAAAAGCACCAAAGGCATCGGCGCGCAGCAATCCGCTAAATAAAAGACCCTGGCTTTCGGGCGCGCGGAGGAGTGCAACAATCGCGAACGCCAAGACCAGCGCCGCAAGTGCGTTGATATGCTGTGCAATCCGGTCCCCGCCAAAAGCAGCGGCGAGCAGCAGCACGAGGCCGCCAATCGTCAACACCAATTCGGGGATGATGAACAAGAAATCAGTGCCGATCATGGGTGATTTCCTCCGGCAGCGCTATGTGGTGCTTGCTGCGTTGGCGCGGTAAGCATGGCGTCGCCATCTGGCTTCACCGCCGCCATCCGTGCGACAATTGCCTGCGCATCGGCGCGCATCGGCGCGATAAAGCTTTCGGGATAGATGCCCATCCACAACACGGCTGCGGCAATCGGCGCAAGTAACGCCCATTCGCGTGGCCCAAGGTCGGGCATCGCCGCCGTATCCTCACCCGCCGCAGCGCCAAAGGCGACGCGGCGATACAGCCACAGCATATAGCCAGCGCCAAGGATAACCCCGGTGCCGCACACCAGCGCGACCCAGCTCGATGCTTCGTAAATGCCAATCAGGCTTAGGAACTCGCCAACGAAGCCGCTGGTTGCAGGCAAGCCGACCGACGCCATGGTGAACAGCATGAACAACAAGGCATAGCCAGGCATCGTGTTTGACAATCCGCCATAGCGGGCAATTTCGCGCGTATGTAGCCGCTCATAAATCACCCCGACGCACAGGAACAGCGCGCCAGCAACCAGTCCATGGCTGAGCATGACCACCAGAGCGCCCTCAACCCCATGTTGATTGAAGGCGAACAGCCCCGCCGTCACGATGCCCATATGGGCCACAGACGAATAGGCGATGAGCTTTTTCATGTCGCTCTGCACCAGCGCGACTAGGCTGGTGTACACCACCGCAACCATCGACAGGCCGAAAATCAACCACATGAACTGCGCACTCGCGTCGGGGAACATCGGCAGCGAGAATCGCAAAAATCCATAGCCGCCCATTTTGAGCAGCACGCCCGCAAGGATGATAGACCCGGCGGTTGGTGCCTGGACGTGCGCGTCGGGCAGCCAAGTATGCACCGGCCACATCGGCATCTTGACCGCAAAGCTCGCAAAGAAGGCGAGCCACAGCCATGTCTGTGCTTGTGGTGAAAAATCGGTTTGCATCAATGTCGGAATATCGGCGGTGCCAGCAGCCGCGACCATCCAGATCATCGCGATCAGCATCACTACCGAGCCGAGCAGGGTGTAAAGAAAGAATTTATAGCTGGCGTAAATGCGGTTTGCGCCGCCCCAAATGCCGATGATAAGATACATCGGGATCAGGCCTGCTTCGAAAAAGATGTAGAACAGAATCAAATCCTGTGCCGCGAACACGCCAATCATTAATGCTTCCATGAAGAGGAAACACGCCATGTAGAGCCCAACGCGGTCGGTAATGCTGTTCCAGCTGGCGCCGATGCAAATCGGCATCAAAAACACCGTCAGCATGATCAGCATCAGCGCGATGCCATCTATCCCCATTGCCCAACCGAAGGTGCCGACGATGGGAATTTGCTCAACGAACTGCCATTGCGCACCGCCTAAATCAAAACTGGCCCAAGCAAGACAGCCAAGCGCAAAGGTCGCCAGCGTCGCGATGAGCGCGATCCAGCGCGCCGTGCGGGCATCGGCAAACAGGCAGGCAATCGCCGCCAGAGTTGGCAAGCCGATCATGGCGGTGAGAATGGGGAAGTCGCTGCTGATCATTGGAATGCCACCATCACCCATGTCACCAGCGCGGCGAGGCCGAGCAGCATGACAAAGGCATAGGAATAAAGGAAGCCCGATTGCAGCCGTGACGCGACCTGCGCCGAACCTGCGACCGCCAATGCAACACCATTGGGACCAAAGCGATCGATTGTCTGTTCGTCGCCGCGATGCCAGAAAAATAACCCTATGGCCGAAGCTGGCCGCACGAAAATCGCGTCATACAGCTCGTCAAAATACCATTTGTTGAACAGGAAGCGGTGCAACCGGGGAAGTGCCGCGACGAAGCGTGCGGGGGCACCGGGGTCGCGGATATAGTTACGCCACGCTATGGCAAGGCCGAGCAACATCACCGCCGCCGGGGTCAGCTTGACCCACAAGGGCACTTCATGCGCGGCGTGCATCAGATGCGCGTTGAACGCGATGCTGCCATCCCAGAAGGCTGCGCCTGCTTGCGCGCCAACAAATTGCTCGTGAAAGCCAAAGCCCGCGAAAATCGCGCCAATGCTGAGCAGGATCAGCGGCACCAGCATTGATGCCGGGCTTTCATGCGGGCGATATTCGCTATGGCCGTGGCCCGAACTGTGCGTCGCGTGCTGGATATGATCCGACTGTTCCCACCGCTTTTTGCCGAAAAAGGTCAGGAAAATGAGCCGCCACGAGTAAAAGCTGGTCAGCAGCGCCGCGAAAGCACCAACCCCGAACGCCCATTGGCCATGCGGGCCGCTGGCGAATGCCGCCTCCAATATCGCATCCTTGGAATAAAAACCGGCAAAGCCGAAGACACCGATGATGCCGACCCCGGTAATCGCCAGCGTTCCCGCGACCATCACCCAAAATGTCAGCGGGATGTGACGGCGCAGCGCACCATAATAGCGCATGTCCTGTTCGTGGTGCATCGCGTGGATCACCGACCCTGCGCCAAGGAACAGCAATGCCTTGAAAAACGCATGCGTGAACAGATGAAACATCGATGCGCCATAGGCACCAACCCCAGCGGCGACGAACATATAGCCAAGCTGCGAACAGGTCGAATAAGCGATGACGCGTTTGATGTCGTGCTGCGTCGTGGCGACGGTCGCGGCGAACAAACAGGTCGCAGCGCCAATGAAGATGACGAAACCTTGCGCCACGGGAGCGGCCTCGAACATCGGCGACAGGCGGCAGACCATGAACACGCCCGCCGTCACCATCGTCGCAGCGTGAATGAGCGCCGAAACGGGTGTCGGCCCCTCCATCGCGTCGGGCAGCCATGTGTGGAGGCCAAGCTGTGCCGACTTGCCCATCGCGCCGATGAACAGCAGCAGGCACAATATCGTCATGGTGTCGAGCCGCATCCCCAAAAAGCCGATGGTCGAACCCGCCATGCCCGGCGCGGCTTCCAATATGGCCGGAATAGAAACGGTCCCGAACACCAAATATGTCCCAAAAATACCGAGCATGAACCCAAGGTCGCCGACGCGGTTGACGACAAACGCCTTGATCGCGGCGGCATTGGCCGACGGTTTGTGATACCAAAACCCGATCAGCAGATAGGAGGCGAGGCCCACCCCTTCCCAGCCAAAGAACATTTGCACCAGATTGTCCGCCGTCACCAGCATCAGCATGGCAAAGGTGAACAACGAGAGATAGGCGAAAAAGCGCGGCTGGCTATCGTCTTCGGCCATATAGCCCCAGCTGTAGAGGTGGACGAGCGCAGACACACTGGTGACGACGACCAGCATGACGGCGGTCAGCGCATCGACGCTTAAGGCCCAATCGAATAGCAAATCGCCCGAACGCACCCATAAGAGCACGGGGGTAACACTGGCGGTAGCATCCCCCGCAACAAAGCCCAGAAATATCGGCCAACTGAGTGCGCAGGACGCAAAGAGCGCGCCCGTTGTCAGCAGCTTGGCCGGCAGATTGCCGATCAAGCGCCCGCCTAGCCCCGCGATAATCGCGGCAAGCAGCGGCAGAAATACGATGAGGGTGATGGTGTTCACAGGAAAAATCATCCCTTCATCCGGTTGGCGTCATCGACCGCGATGGTGCCACGACCACGGAAATAGATGACGAGGATGGCAAGCCCAATCGCCGCTTCGCCCGCAGCGACGGTCAACACGAACATCGCAAACACTTGTCCCGCCAAGTCGCCAAGATAGGCGCTGAACGCGACAAGGTTGATGTTGACGCTGAGCAATATCAACTCAATCGCCATCAAGATGATGATGATATTTTTGCGGTTGATGAAGATGCCAAGCACGCCGAGCACGAACAATATGCTGCTGACGGTCAGATAATGGCCGATGCCGATCATAGCTCGACCCCCTGCCCTACGCCCGGATTGACGAGGCGCGTTGCGTCCTGTGGTCGCCGCGCATTTTGCGCCGACACATCCTGTCGTTTGACGCCTTTGCGCGGGCGATGGGTGAGGACAATCGCGCCGATCATCGCAACCAGCAGGATGACCCCCGCCGTCTCAAACAAGAAAATGTAGCGCGTGTAGAGTAATTCGCCGATCTGCTGGATGTTGCTGGTGGCCGGATCCATCGGCGCGGCGCGCTGCGCCAACTGGATGTTGCCCGCCGACCATGACCCCACTGCAAAAATCAGCTCCGCCGCCAATATGATGGCCAGCAACACACCGATGGGCAGATATTTGACAAAGCCGGCACGCATTTCGGCAAAGTCGATGTCGAGCATCATCACCACGAACAAAAACAGCACCGCGACCGCGCCGACATAGACGATGACCAGCAGCATCGCGATAAACTCCGCGCCGAGGATCAGCATCAGCCCCGCCGCGTTGAAAAAGGACAGGATCAGCCACAGCACGCTGTGCACGGGGTTACGCGACAGCACGGTCAGCGCTGCGGAAGCAAGCAGCACGCTGGCGAACATATAAAAGGCGATGGTCTGGATCATCTCGCGCCGCCCCTACCGATACGCCGCATCGGCGGCAAGGTTCGCCGCGATCGTGCGTTCCCATTTGTCACCATTGGCGAGCAGCTTTGCCTTGTCATACAACAATTCTTCGTGCGTTTCGGTCGCATATTCAAAGTTCGGCCCCTCGACGATGGCATCGACGGGGCAGGCCTCCTGACAAAATCCGCAATAGATGCATTTGGTCATGTCGATGTCATAGCGCGTGGTGCGGCGGCTGCCATCCTCGCGCGGTTCGGCCTCGATGGTGATCGCCTGCGCCGGGCAGACGGCTTCGCACAGCTTGCAGGCGATACAGCGTTCCTCGCCATTGGCATAGCGACGCAGCGCATGCTCACCGCGAAAACGCGGGGAGAGCGGATTCTTCTCGAACGGATAGTTGATCGTCGCCTTGGGCTTGAAGAAATAGCGCAGCGTCAGCGCGTGCGCCTTGACAAACTCCCACAGGGTGAAGCTCTTGATGGTGTGGGCGAGGGTCACCTGCGTGCCTCGCTCGGAAGGCAACGCCCTTCGATTATTGCAAAGAAAGGGGTTCGCACTCCATTTTCATCTCTGGCAAAGGCAGTCGGGACAATGTTGATGAGCAGTTGGCCGTCAGGTTGACGAGCAAAACTTAACATATTCCCACAGGCTGCTTCAGTGAATAAGCAAGGCCCCGCAGAAACAAACAGAGCAGAACCGGTCATCTCGCCAGTAGGGATTATTACACTACGCCCATCCAACTGTATTGGGCTGTCAGGCCAAGCTACTTGCATATCATTACCAGTCAGCCGGAGCGAAAATGTTAATGCCTCAGGTGGCAAGCCGTCCATTTGAGAAATTTGCCCCGTTGATGCTGCAGCGCTTACAATATGCGGTGCGGTGACATTGCAATTGAACGCTAGTGCGGCAGAGCTGGCAACCATAATTGACATTAGACTCATAGCGGCGCTCCATATCGCGTCAGCATCAGATAGCCGCTGACCAACACCACCCAGAACAGCGAAATCGGCAGAAACACCTTCCAGCCCAGCCGCATCAGCTGGTCATAGCGATAGCGCGGCACGGTTGCCTTGACCCAACTGAAGATGAAGAAAAACACGAATATCTTGGCAAACAGCCAGAATATGCCGGGGATGAGGTAAAGCGGTGCCCATTCAAACGGCGGCAAATATCCGCCCCAGAACAATATGGCATTGAGCGCGCACATCAATATGACATTGGCATATTCGCCAAGCCAATAGAGCGCAAAGCTCATTGAGCTATATTCGGTCTGGTATCCCGCGACCAGCTCGCTCTCCGCCTCGGTCAGGTCGAACGGTGCACGTGCGGTTTCGGCCATCGACGAGATAAGGAACATCACCGCGATGGGGAATAATAGCGGGTTGAGGCCGTGGGCGCTGACCACGCCCAATATATTGCCCCTCTGGCTTTCGACAATCGCCGACAGGTTGAAACTGTCGGACCACAGCACGACGCAGACAAGGATGAAGCCGATAGAGATTTCGTAGCTAATCATCTGTGCGGCGGCGCGCAGTGCGGAGAGGAAGGGGTATTTGCTGTTAGACGCCCAGCCCGCGATGACGATGCCGTAAACGCCGAGCGACGATATGGCGAGGATGTAGAGCAGCCCGACATTGATGTCCGCCAGCACCATTTCCGCGCCGAACGGGATCACCGCCCACGCCATCAACGCAACGGTGAAGGTGATGATCGGCGCGATCAGGAATAGATATTTGTTGGCCGCCGTCGGGATGATCGTTTCCTGCAGGAACACTTTGAGGCCGTCGGCGAAGCTCTGCAACAGCCCGAACGGCCCGACGACATTCGGTCCGCGCCGCAGCGCTATCGCCGCCCAAATCTTGCGGTCGGCATAGATGATCATCGCCACCGCGAGCATCAGCGGCAGCGCGATCATCAGGATGAGGATCAGCGTGGCGACAAGCCAGCCCGCTTCGAAACCCAGATATGATTGGAACCAGGCGGTCATTGATTGATGCCCCTATCACCCGTTCGGGCTGAGCTTGTCGAAGCCCTGCCCTTTTCATGCATGCTCACATGAAGAGAACAGCAGCCCTTCGACAGGCTCAGGGCGAACGGAGCGGGGGCTATGGTGTGGGTTCTCATTCCGCAGCCTCCGACTTCGGTGTAGGCCGAATCCGCGCCCATATCGCTAGCATTATTTGAACCCAGACACCGGTGCCGAAAAGATAGATTGCTTCGCGTAGCGAATCGACCATCACGCGAAATGTGGCGAGGCGAATTGGCCCCTGCTCGCCATAGGGCATTGTATAATTGTAGATGTCGTAAACACCCAGCGCGAAATAGGCGAAGAACATCAGCACGGCTGCCGCGTAGAAATAACGTGGGCTGCGTTGCACCCATTCAGGCAAATTTCCACTCATTCCGCAGCCTCCGCATATGTTTCACCGTGGATCAATTCGGCCGAGCAGCGCTGCATCGTTTCACTGGCGCGGGCGATGGCGTTGGTCAGGTAAAAATCCTTGATCGGTGAGGGGATCGGGCCACCAAAATCCTTGGGCGCCTTGGCGTCGAGTTTGGGTAGCGACCAGCCATAGTCGGCGACGCTCTCCACGCCCAAAGCGGGGACAGCGGCGATCATAGCGGCTCGGCACGCGTCGAAACTGTCAAAACCAAGCGAAACCCCCAGCACATCGGCGAGCGCGCGGAAAATGCTCCAATCCTCACGCGCGTCACCCGGCGCAAAGGTCGCGCGTTCGCTGCGCTGCACCCGTCCTTCGGTATTGACATAGGTTCCGGGCTTTTCCGGCCAAGCGGCGGCGGGCAGGATCACGTCGGCGGCGTGTGCGCCCTTATCACCGTGATGGCCGACAAAGACTTTGCACGTGTCCGCGAATTTGGTGAAATCCACCTCGTCGGCACCAAGGAAGAAAGCGAGTTTTGGCTTGGCCGCGACCACGTCGGCGATGCCGCCGCTCTGCGCGTAACCGAGCATCAGCCCGCCCATGCGAGATGCCGCCATATGCACAACGTTGAAACCGTTCCAACCGTCACGCACAAGGTCCAGCGTCTTGACCAACGCCTGCGCCGCGCCCTGTGCGCCGGGCACAGACAGCGCGCCCCCGCCGACAATCACCAACGGGCGCGTCGCCGCAGCAAAGGCTTCTGTCACGGCCTTGGGCAGTTTAGCGATAAGCGCGGCGTCGTCGCCCAGCCACTCGACCTTGTAGGTCAGGTCGTGTTGCGGACCGATGGCGAAGGCTTTGGCACCGCGTTTCCACACCGCCTTGCGAACGCGGGTGTTGATCAGCGGCGCTTCCCAGCGCAGGTTTGTGCCGATGAGGAGGATGACGTCGGCCTCCTCGACCCGCGCGATACCGCTATTGAAATTGACAGCGGACAGGCTGGTGCAGTCGTAGGACAGGCCAGTTTGCCGCCCCTCCAGCATCGTTGAGCCCATCGCGCCCACCAGCGCTTTGGCTGCGAACATCGTTTCGCAATCAACCAGATCGCCAGCGATGGCAGCGACAGAGGCACCTGCATTGACCGCGCGAATCGCCTCAAACGCCTCTGCCCATGTCGCGGGGACCAGCTTTCCGTCACGCCTGACCCATGGTCGGTCGAGGCGGCGCGTCATCAGCCCGTCGATATGGTGGCGAGTCTTGTCGTGCGCCCATTCCTCATTCACCGCATCATTGACGCGCGGCAGCACGCGCAGCACCTGCCGCCCGCGCGCATCGATGCGGATGTTGGTGCCGACCGCGTCCATCACGTCGATGCCGGGCGTCTTAGTCAGCTCCCACGGGCGCGCTTCGAACGCATAGGGCTTGGCGGTCAGCGCACCAACCGGACATAGGTCAACAACATTACCCGATAACTCACTGTTAACAGAGCGTTCCAAGTAAGAAGTGATCTGCATATTTTCGCCGCGACCCAGCGCGCCGATGCTTTCGACCCCGGCGATTTCCTCGGCAAAGCGGACACAGCGGGTGCAATGAATACACCGCGTCATCACCGTCTTGATGATCGGCCCCATATATTTCTCGGTCACAGCGCGTTTATTTTCGTCGTAACGACTGTGGCCCTTGCCATAGGCGATGCTCTGGTCCTGCAGGTCGCATTCGCCGCCCTGATCGCAAATCGGGCAGTCGAGCGGGTGGTTGATGAGGAGGAACTCCATCACCCCTTCGCGCGCCTTTTTGACCATCGCGCTGTCGGTGCGGACGACCTGACCCTCGGCGGCGGGTAGCGCGCACGACGCCTGTGGCTTGGGCGGGCCGGGCGCGACCTCGACCAGGCACATGCGGCAATTACCCGCGATCGACAGGCGTTCGTGATAACAAAAGCGCGGCACTTCCTTGCCCGCAGCTTCGCACGCCTGCAGCACCGTCGCACCAGCGGGAACCTCTACTTCTATGCCATCTACGGTGAGTTTAGGCATTATTCCGCCGCCTCCAGCATAGCATTACCGCCCGCACGCTCGATGATACGTCGTTCAAGTTCGGGCCGGAAGTGCTTGATCAGCCCCTGAATCGGCCACGCCGCCGCATCGCCCAGCGCACAGATAGTGTGGCCCTCGACCTGTTTGGTGACTTGCTGCAGCAGGTCGATCTCGCTCAAGTCAGCCTCGCCGGTGCGCAGGCGCTCCATCACGCGCCACATCCACCCCGTGCCTTCGCGGCACGGCGTGCACTGCCCACAGCTTTCGTGCTTGTAGAAATAGGACAGTCGCGAAATCGCACGGACAATATCGGTCGATTTGTCCATGACAATCACCGCAGCGGTTCCAAGGCCGGAGCCAACCGCCTTCAGCCCGTCAAAGTCCATCGGCGCGTCGATGATGTCGCTTGCCGGGACCAATGGCACCGACGAGCCGCCTGGGATCACGGCGAGAAGGTTATCCCAGCCCCCGCGAATGCCGCCGCAATGCTTCTCGATCAGCTCGCGGAACGGGATGCTCATTTCCTCTTCGACGACGCAGGGCTTGTCGACATGGCCGCTGATCTGGAACAGCTTGGTGCCCTTGTTACCCTCACGCCCGAACGAGCTGAACCAGAGCGCGCCGCGCCGCAATATGGCAGGAACGACCGCGATACTCTCGACATTATTGACCGTGGTCGGGCAACCATAAAGCCCGGCGCCCGCAGGGAACGGCGGTTTGAGGCGCGGTTGACCCTTTTTGCCCTCAAGGCTTTCGATCATCGCGGTTTCTTCGCCGCAGATATAGGCACCCGCGCCCCGATGAACGAAGACATCGAAATCATAGCCCGAGCCACAAGCGTTTTTGCCGAGCAGCCCCGCGTCATAGGCCTGCCCAACCGCCGCGAACATGGTTTCGGCCTCACGGATATATTCGCCGCGAATATAGATATAGGCGGCGCGCGCGCGCATCGCGAAGCCCGCGAGCAACGCGCCCTCGATCAGCTTATGTGGGTCATGCCGTAATATTTCGCGGTCTTTACAGCTGCCTGGTTCTGATTCATCAGCATTGATGACAAGGAAATTGGGACGTTCCGGCGTCGGGTTTTTGGGCATGAACGACCATTTCAGGCCCGTAGGGAACCCTGCGCCGCCGCGCCCGCGTAGGCCCGATGCCTTGACTATGTCGATAATCGCGTCTTGGCCAGCCGCCATCAACGCCTTTGTCGCGTCCCAATCGCCGCGCGCCTGTGCCGCCTTCAAGCCCCAGTCTTGATAACCATAGAGGTTGGTGAAGATGCGGTCTTTGTCGTTCAGCATCAGAAAAGAACCCCCAAGGCTTCACGTTGCACCGCGCCAGACAATCGCGCCGCTACAAAGGCCTCGTCGCGCAAAAACAAGCTATTGCTCGCCTTGAATTGGCACGGAGTGCGCGACAATTTCCGTTGGAATGGGTCATAATGATGGCGGGTGAAACCGGCTTTTGCGAATTGATCGGCAACCTCTTGCGTCACAGTTTCAATTTCCACAGCTTGAACCTCTGTCCGCTCCAGCGTGCGCGCAGCCCCTTGCAACATGGCGGGTTCATGTCCTTCCACGTCAATCTTGATCATGATTGGGAAATGTCCGTCCACCAAATCGTCCAAGCGCCGTATTGGGACGGTTTGCACATGCCTATCCTCCGCATGCGCAACCCGGTTCTTCGCATCTTGGCCGACCGTAAACGCCACCAACCCGTCGGTATCACCCAATGCGCAATCAAACAAGCGCACGCGCTCCTCAAGCCGATTAAGTGTTATATTGGCTTTTAGGTCCGCCATCGTTTCCGGAGCAGGTTCAAACGACCAACTGTGTGCACCGCATACGGCCGAAGCCAGCACCGAATAGCTGCCAACATTCGCGCCGACGTCGAAAAATAAATCATCGGGGCGGAGAAAATGAAGCAAAAAGGCCATGTCTGTGAATTCATGCAGGCCAAAATAGACATTCCCCGTGGCACCCGACATGCCGCGCCGGACTTGCAAACGCGCAGGTTTAATCCACTCGATGATATGCGGCCCCTTTGAAAGCCTGCTTTGCATTTGCCATTTCACAACCCGCGCAGCGACGTTAAACGGCGCGCGGCGTGCGAGCGGATGCGCATAAGCATTGACCAATGAGTTGTAGGCCGCCGCGAGGGTCATGCCGTCCAATCCCCCCGATAGTCATGGTTGGCATCGACCATATCGGTGAGCGTGGTCGGCCCGCCGAGCGGTTCGACGCTATAACGCCCGGGCTCCTGCGTCCCCGGCTTGGGTGATTTGCCCTCGGCCAGCGCTTCCAAAATCGCGGTCATCCGGTCATAGTCGAGATCTTCGTAATTATCGTCGTTGATCTGGACCATCGGTGCCGACGAACAATTGCCCATACATTCAACCTCGGTCAGGGTGAACAGGCCGTCGGGCGTGGTTTTACCCTTGTTCAGTCCCTTATTCTTGCACGC
>CXWL01013478.1_pt2 | contig 53190 bp, 58 predicted proteins | sample 590931 | NCBI WGS metagenome assembly CXWL01 (sample SAMEA3498368, study PRJEB10139) | groundwater metagenome | biome: water well; material: biofilm material | place: Germany | collected 2015-04-27 | reverse complement strand
ATACGAAGATCGTCAGCAGGCGCTCTTCTAATACCCCGCCCCTTGGGGCGGGGTTGTTTATTGCCCGGCGATCTGCTGAAACAATTTCAAGCGCCGCGTATCGATTTTTCCGTCCTGATTCGCCTTGAGGATGGCGCAGTTCGGTTCGTGCGAATGGCTGCAATTGGCGAAGCGGCACTGGCCGAGGTAGGGGCGGAACTCGGGGAAATTTCTTTCGATCGCGGCAAAATCCAGATGATGTAATCCGAACAGTTGCACGCCGGGGCAGTCGATGAGATGGCTGTCGTTGTTCAGGTGATACAGCTTGGCGTGGGTGGTGGTGTGTTTGCCGGAATCCAGCACGGTGGAGATTTCGCGTGTGGCGGCCTGGGCTGCGGGGATAAGTGCGTTGATGAGTGTGGATTTGCCCATGCCGGATTGTCCGACGAATACGCTGGTGTGGCCGTGCAGATACGGTTGCAACGGCGTGATGTCCTGTTTGGCGGAGAGTTCCAGCACGCGGTATCCGATGCTGCGATAGGGGGCGAGTTGCGCGCGTGCCGCTGCGATATTGGGTAGGTCGCATTTGTTCAGCACGATGAGGATGTCCAGATTTTGATCGTGTGCGGCGAGCAGGCAACGTGCCAATAATTCGTCGTTGAATGAAGGTTCGGTGGCAACCACGACGATGATTTGCGAGACATTGGCGGCAATGATTTTTTGCTTGAACGCATCAGAGCGGTAGAGCAGGGTGGTGCGCGGTGCGATGCTGTTGATGACACCTTGGTCGGTGCCGGTGCGGGCGATTTCGACGGAGTCACCGCAGGCAACTTCACTTTTTTTCCCGCGCGGCACACATTCCAATATTTCACCCTCGGGCAACTCGGCCAGATAATGTCGGCCGAAGGCGGCGATGATTTGGCCAGTGAGTTTCAATTCGGACTTTCCATTGGCACGTCATTCCCGCGCAGGCGGGAATCCAGCAAAACAATAATTCCGCGAAGCGGACAGAATCGGCTTTGCCCCGCTATAGCGGGAGGATTTATGAATTGACTGGATTCCCGCCTGCGCGGGAATGACGGGTTGGTGAAAGTTTCGCTCAAAGTTTAAACAGCGCGTCCACTTTCGCGGCGCAGATGAAGTCGTTTTCGGACAGGCCGCCGATGGCGTGGGTGGAATATTCCACACGGCATTTGTTGTAACCGACTGACATGTCGGGATGGTGGTCTTCGCGGTGCGTCATCCACGCCACCGCGTTGACGAAGGCGAGTACCTGATAATAATTTTTGAACTCGAAGGTCTTGGCGATGTGGTTGTCTTTCAATTCCCAAGCGTCGAGTTCCTTGAGCAATTCAAGTGCTTCGTCTTGGGTCAGCGGGGGGATGCCGCCCTCGCAGGGTTTGCAGTTCTTGTTGGTCAGATCACACACGGTTGTCATGTTGGCCTCACTTGAAATGGTAGTAGGTTTGGTTCAGATGCGCGGCAAGGTCCAGCTTCTCTTGTTTTGAAAGTTGTTTGCCAATCGCGCCGGAGCATTGTTCCATGCGCTCGATGAGCACATCGGCGCTGTTCACAATGCGGTTGGGGCGGGTGAAAATGGCGCTGCCATCGCCGCCCATTTTGCCTTCATGGCAGCTGCTGCATTCATATTTTGCGTACAGTTTTTTGCCGGTTTCCGCGTTGCCGGTGGCGAAAGGGACAGCCTGCGCGGACGTGGCGGCGATCAATAACAGGTAAAGATATTTTTTCATTTTGCGGCTCCTAACTGTTGTAGATGGGCGATGCGAATCGGCGCGGGCGGATGCGATTCGTAGAAGGTAGCGTACAACGGATCGGGGGTCAGTGTCTTGGCATTATCCTGGTACAACTTGACCAGCGCATTCACCAGTTCGTTGGCGTCGGTGTGCTGTGCGGCGTAGACATCGGCCTCGAATTCATGCTTGCGCGAATACGCGGACGCGAGCGGATGCAACAGGAAGGTGAAAACCGGCAGCACCATGAAAAACAACAGCAAGGCAAGCGCGGTGGATTCGCCGCTTACGCCGAGACCCTGATAGAACCAGGCGGCGTGTTGCAATTGCGCGAGTAGCCACAAGAATCCGAGGCTGACAACAAAGGTGAGCACGATACGCTTCAGCACATGGCGATGTTTGAAATGTCCCAATTCGTGCGCGAGCACGGCGTCGATTTCGTTCGGGGTGAGGCGCTGTAGCAGTGTGTCGAAAAACACAATACGTTTGGTCTTGCCAAAGCCGGTGAAATACGCGTTGCCGTGTGTGCTGCGTTTGCTGCCGTCCATTACAAACAACCCGCTGGCGCTGAAGCCGCATTTGTTGAGCAGGGCTTCGATGCGCGATTTCTGCGACTCGTCCTGCATCGGCTTGAAGTCGTTGAACAACGGCGCGATGTAAGTGGGGTAGATAAACAGCAGCAACAGATTGAAGGTGACCCAAACGCTCCACACATACAACCACCAAAGATCGCCCATGCGCGACATCAACCACAACACGCCGAGCAACAGCGGCAGGCCGAGCACCGCGCCCAGCAGCAGCCCTTTGAGGCCGTCAATCACATAGAGTTTGAGCGTCATCTTGTTGAAGCCAAAGCGCGCTTCGATGTTGAAGGTGCGATACAGGTCAAAGGGCATCTCCAATAGCGATTGCACAACCAGCACCGATACGATGAGGGCAGTGCCCTGAACCAGCAGGCCGTCAAACGTGGCTAATGACCATTCGCCGAGCCACTGGATGCCGCCGCCCAGCGTCAAGGCCAGCAATATCACCGTCTCGAATATCATGCCGAGAACGCCGAAGCGAACCAGCGTGGAGGTGTAGTCGGCTGCCTTATGGTGGGCGTCCAGGCTGATCTGGCCGCTGAAGGCGGGCGGTACGTGCTCGCGGTGTGTCGCAACGTGTTTGAGTTGGCGAAATGCCAGCCAGAATTTGACCAGAATGGAGAGCAGTAACGCGGCGAGGAATACGGTTGAGAAGGTGGCGGCAGTCATGATTGTTCGGAAATTGTGCAGGGATGGGCGGAGTTAGAGTGCGTGTTGAAATTCGGGTTCCGGGTAAATTCAACCGGGTCATGGGGCGGGATTTGTCCCGATGCCGGATTTATGGAAGTCGCTCTTGGGCTGTGCCACAATGCGCGCCTTGTTCATTTGAAAGCGCGGCGAATTATGGCACAAAACGAAAACTACCTAGTCTGGCTCGACATGGAAATGACCGGGCTGGTTCCCGAAACAGACCGCATCATCGAAGTGGCGATGGTGGTCACCGATAGTGAGCTCAACACCGTTGCCGAAGCACCCGTGCTGGTCGTGCACCAAGCGGACAGTGTGCTCGACGGCATGGACAACTGGAACAAATCCACGCACGGCAAATCCGGACTGATCGACAAAGTGAAAGCCTCCACTTTCGACGAGGCGACCGTCGAAGCGCAGTTCCTCGAATTCCTCAAACAATATGTTCCCGCGCGCACCTCACCCATTTGCGGCAACTCTATCTGTCAGGACAGACGCTTCATGGCGCGCTGGATGCCCAAGCTGGAAGATTATTTCCACTATCGGAATCTTGACGTGAGCACCCTTAAGGAACTGGCGAAACGCTGGAAACCGGAAGTGGCGAGCAGCATGAAAAAACACGGCAAACATGAGGCACTGGCCGACATCTATGAGTCCATCGCCGAAATGCGCCACTACCGGGACAACTTCCTGAAACTTTGATTTCTCAACTGGCCGTTCGTGGTGAGTAGGCTGAAAGCCGTATCGAACCATCCGGCGACGTCTGCCGGTATCCCTCGATACAACGCGCTTTGCGCGTCACTCGGGACGAGCGGTAAGTTGTGAGCGAGGGATGAACATCCATGCCGCATTTGCTCGTTGACATTTCCGCCCACGGCTACGGCCACATCGCGCAGACCGCGCCGGTCGTCAATGAGTTAGCGCGGCGTTTTCCCGGCCTGCGCATCACACTCCGTTCCGCCGCGACCACGACCTATCTGCAACAACGTTTCACTTGCCCGTTCCAACACATTCAAACCGCGTTGGATTTCGGCATGGCCATGTTTAACGCGGTGGAAGTTGACGTGCCGCGCAGTCTCGCGGCCTACCGCGAATACCACAGAGATTGGGAAACCAAGGTGGCGCAAGCGGCGGACGAAATGTGTGCACTGCAACCCGACCTGCTATTCGCCAATGTGCCTTATGTTTCACTGGCTGCGGCTCAAGCAGCAGGCATTCCTTCCGTTGCGATGTGTTGTTTGAATTGGGCCGATATATTTCGTCACTACGCGCCGCACGATGCCGGGAGTCAGAGCATCCACGCGCAGATGATGGAGGCCTACAACGGCGCCCAAATATTCCTCAAAGTGCAACCGACCATGCCGATGCCCGGTCTGCATAACGCGCTAGAGATCGCGCCCATTGCGCAACTTGGCAGCAAGAATAATGCAGGAGTGTTGCGGTCGCTCCCTCTTCCTCCGGGGGAAGGGTGGGGAGGGGGAAGCACTCAGAAATTGATCCTCGTTGCGATGGGTGGCATCGACTATCGCTTGCCGATGGAAAACTGGCCACGCATAAACGGCGTGAGCTGGCTAATCCCGCAAGCTTGGAACATCCAGCGTGAAGACATGGTCGCATTGGAATCCTTGGGCATGAGCTTCAGCGATGTTCTGGCCTCGGCCGATGCGGTGCTGACCAAACCCGGCTATGGCACCTTTGCCGAAGCGGCTGCGGCGGGCGTGCCGGTGTTATATGTGTCGCGTGGCGAGTGGCCTGAACAGCCGTATTTGGTGCAGTGGTTACAACAGAATGGGGTTTGCCGCGAAGTCGGCATTGAACAGCTACGTACTGGGGATCTCTCAATTGCGTTGGAACAACTTTGGGGTCAAGCCAAACCTGAATTGCCGCTAGCGAATGGTGCTGTCGAGGCGGCGGAGTATCTGGCTGGAAAAATAAGGAAGTGTAGGTTGGGTTGAATGTAATGAAGCCCAACATTTCGAATGGCGTGTGGCGCGTTGATTGTTGGGCTTCGCTGCGCTCAACCCAACCTACGCAAATCCAACCCAATTGATTCTTGAAATTTTCGTGTCTCGATAAACCCATGCGTTATCGTCGTGCCCAAGTTCAAGGCGGTTGTTATTTTTTCACGGTGGTGCTGGCGGATCGCCGTTCGGCATTGCTGGTGGAACACATCGATGTGTTGCGCAATGCCCTGCGCGTGGTGCGGCAACGGCATCCGTTTGAAATTGTGGCGATGGTGGTGATGCCGGAACATTTACATGCCGTGTGGCAATTGCCGCCGGGCGATGCGGATTATGCGACGCGGTGGGCATTGGTGAAATCGGCTTTTTCGCGCGCTATTCCAAAACTCGAAACCATCCACGCCAGCCGTATCAGCAAACGCGAACGCGGCATTTGGATTACATCCATTTCAATCCGGTGAAACATGGTTTGGTGCAGCGCGCCGTGGATTGGCCGTATTCGTCGTTGCATCGTTATATCCGAAAAGGTATTTTGCCCACGGAATGGGGATGCGGCGAAATCGAAGGTGAGTTCGGTGAAGGTAGGTTGGGTTGAGCGCAGCGAAGCCCAACCTACGAATTTAATGTTTCGCGCCCATCGCCAGCGCGCTCAATTTTCCGTGTTCCAACGCCGCCGCATCCGGCTCGATGAGCCAGCCCTGTAGGTTGTCCATGACCAGATCGGTCAGCGCGTGCATCCAGTCGTTGCGGTCGTTGAGGCAGGGGATGTAGTTGTATTCGCCGCCGCCCGCGTGTTGGAATTCTTCCTTGCCTTCCATCGCAACCTCTTCCAATGTTTCCAGGCAATCGGCGACGAAACCCGGGCACACCACATCCACGCGTTTGGTTTTGTGCTTGCCTAATTCGGCCAGCTTGGCGGTTGTATAGGGTTTGATCCATTCCGCTTTGCCGAACCGTGATTGGAAGCTCACGACGTATTGTTCCGGTCTCAATCCCAATGCTTGACCCAACAAGCGACCGGTCTTGAGACATTCGCAATGATAGGGATCGCCTTTGTCCAGCGAGTATTTGGGGACACCGTGAAAACTCATCACCAGTTTTTCCGGGTGGCCGTTCTTCATCCAAAATTCGTTGATGTTGTTGGCCAACGCTTTGATGTAGCCGGGATCGTCGTGGAAGTGTTTGAGTGTGCGTAGAGCCGGGGTGTTGCGCATTTGCTGCACGGCGCCGAACACGCGGTCGAACACGGTGGCGGTGGAGCTGGCCGCATATTGCGGATACAGCGGTACGATCAAAATACGCTGGCAATTTTGTTCTTTAAGTTTGCGCAGCACGCTCGCAATGGAGGGATTGCCGTAGCTCATGGCGTAGTCGACCACGAACGGGGCTTGAGTGCGACCCGCCAGATAACCTTCCAGCAGCTTTGCTTGCTTGGCGGTGTAGACACGCAACGGCGAACCTTCCGGTAACCAGATGCTGGCATATTTTGCGGCGGACTTTTTCGGGCGCACGTTGAGGATGACGCCGTTGAGGATGAGCCACCAGACCGCTTTGGGGATTTCCACCACACGCGGGTCGCTTAGAAATTCTTTGAGATAAGGTCGCACGGCTTCCGCAGTCGGTGCATCGGGCGTACCGAGGTTGACCAGCAAAATGCCGGTCTTTTCGGGTGTGCCGTGGGTGTGGGTGGGTTCGGTTTGGTAGCTCATGTGTGAGTCGCTGATCGTATTTTTTCGTCATTCCCGCGCAGGCGGGAATCCAGTGGGTTTATCAAAAATGCAATCGGGTTTTGTCCTCGCTAAGCGAGGGAATTTATTATTTGCTGGATTCCCGCCTGCGCGGGAATGACGGGCTTTGCAGGTTCTCATATTTCTTTAATGTTGGGAAAGAGCGTTGCTCAATAACTTGGCTGTGATGTCCACGATAGGCACGATGCGTTCGTAGTCCATACGTTTGGGGCCGACCACGGCGAGCGTGCCGATGATCTGCCCATCGGCCGTGTAGGGCGCGCTCACCACACTGCATTCATTCAATCCGGCCAAACCGGATTCGTTGCCGACGAAGATATGCACACCCTGTGCGTGACGGCTGGCATCCAGCAATTGCAGCAGGTCGGTCTTCTGTTCGAACACGTTAAACAGGTTGCGCAACTGGTTCATGTTGGCGGAGAGATCGTTGATATGCACCAGGTTGCGTTCACCGCTGATCACGTAATCCTCGCTTTTGCGCGCGATGACTTCATCACTCGCAGCCATCGCGGCGGACATCAGCGCGGTCATGTCGTGTTGCAACTGGCGCAATTCGTTTTGCACACGCTGGTGCATGTCGCCGAAAGCGAGGTCGGCGTAATGCTGGCTCAGGAAGTTGCCCGCTTCGGTAAGTTGCGATTGGCTGTAATCCTTGTGCGTCACCAGCACGCGGTTCTCCACTTCGCCGTCGGGCATCACGACGATGAGCAACACGCGCCGCTCGGATAAACGCAGGAACTCGATCTGGCGCACGGTAATACTGCTACGTTTGGGCGAGGCGACCACGCCGGCAAAATGGGTGAGTTCGGAAAGCAGGTTGGAAGCCTGCGTCAACAGGCGCGAAGGATTGTCCGGTTGTAGCTGGTTTTCGAGTTGCAACACCCGCGCCTCCGAAAGCGGCTGCACCACCATCAGTCTGTCGATGAACAAACGATACCCCAGCGCCGTCGGTACGCGCCCGGCAGAGGTGTGCGGGCTGGCGACCAGCCCCATCACTTCCAGGTCGGCCATCACGTTGCGGATGGTGGCGGGGCTGACTTCCAAACCGGAGAATTGTTGCAGGGCGCGTGAACCGACCGGCTGGCCATCGCTGATATAGCGTTCCACCAGGGTCTTGAGTAGGATCTGTGCGCGGTCGTTCAACATGGCGCGCATTCTAGCATTGCCGCTTTGTCATTAAATCGCGCCTATGGTTTAATCGCGCACTATGAAATTTCCATTCCAAACCATTGCCATCATCGGCAAACACAAGTCGCCGGACATGGCCATTCCCATTTTGTGTCTGGGCGATTTTCTGGCCTCGCGCGGCGTGCATGTGGTAGTTGACGGCCTTTCTGCCGAACACATCAAAGGACATCCGTTTACCGCACTCAGTCTGGATGAGATCGCCACAAGCGTCGATATGGCCATCGTCATCGGCGGTGACGGCACGTTGCTCAACATCGCGCGCGCGCTGGCCCCGTACGGTGTGCCGATTGCGGGCGTGAATCAGGGGCGGATCGGGTTTTTGACCGACCTGTCGATGGGAACCATGCAGGACGGCATCGCGGCCATGCTGGACGGGATATTCGTCACCGAGCAGCGTCTGTTGCTGACGGCCCGTGTGATACGAGACGGCGTGGAGATTTTCAGCGGGCTGGCGTTGAACGAGGTGGTGGTTCACCGCAGCAATATTAGTAGCATGGTCGAATTCGAAGTGCGCATCGACGGTGAATACCTGTACAACCAGCGCGCCGACGGTTTGATTATCTCCACCCCGACCGGTTCGACGGCCTATGCGATGTCCGCCGGGGGGCCGATCATCCATCCCGGGCTGGATGTGGTGCAGTTGGTGCCAGTGTGCCCGCATTCACTCAGCAACCGGCCGATCATCGTCAAGGGCTCTTCCGAGTTGGAATTGCTGATGCATCGCACCGGGGATATTTGTGTGCGCTACGACAGCCACACGACTTTCGAGATGCAGTTGCACGATAAACTCATCGTGAAAAAATTCGCGCAGCCCGTTCTTCTGATGCACCCGGCTGGCCACAGTTATTACCATACCTTGCGCGAGAAGTTGCTGTGGAACCAGACGCTGTGATGCATCTGAACGTCGAAACGCAGTCGTCATTCCCGCGCAGGCGGGAATCCAGCAAGAACACAATGCCTCGTGCAGCGAGGACAAAACCCATCTCCATTTTTGTTAAAGCCACTGGATTCCCGCCTGCGCGGGAATGACGCGGAACTTAATATTCATGCTCAAATTTTTAAGTATCCGCGATTTTGTCATCGTTGAATCCCTCGAACTTGATTTTGCATCCGGCTTCACTGCACTGACCGGTGAGACCGGCGCGGGCAAGTCCATCTTGATCGACGCGTTGTCGCTGGCGTTGGGTGAACGCGGCGATGGAGGCATGGTGCGCAACGGTTGCGAGCGTGCCGAGATCTGCGCCGAATTCGACATCTCAGATATTCCCCAACTGCAAGACTGGTTGCGCGAACAAGAGTTGCAGGGCGACGCGGGTGTTTGCCTGATGAGGCGCACGCTGGATGCCGGCGGTCGTTCGCGCGGCTTCATCAATGGCAGCAGTGCAACCCTGCAACAGATGCGCGATGCCGGCATCCACCTGTTGGACATCCACGGGCAACATGCACACCAGTCTCTGTTGCGCGCCGATGCGCAGCGCGAGTTGCTGGACAGCCATGCGGGGTTGGACAAAGACTGTGCGCGGGTCGCGGACAGTTTCAAGATTTGGCAGAGCCTGTTTCGCCGGCGTACTCAGCTGGAACAAAATGCCGAAGCCGTGGCCGCCGAGCGTGAATTGCTGGCCTTTCAACGGCGCGAACTGGAGACGCTGAAATTCACGGCGGACGAATGGGAGACTTTGCAGGCCGATCACGCGCGTTTGTCGCACGCGGCAAGTTTGTTGGAGACGGCGCAGTTCGGGGTGGAAATATTGAGTGAAGCGGATACGGCGTGTCTGGCGCAACTGAATGCCTTGGTGACGCGTTTGCGTGCCGGACTGGAGTTCGATAACGCCCTGTTGGACACGCTGACCATTTTGGAAAGTGCGCAGAACGAATTGCAGGAAGCGGTATATGCCTTGCGCCACTATCAGGAAAAACTCGATGCCGATCCGCAACAGCTGCTGCAACAGGAGCAACGCATTGCCGCTGTGATGGAAGCCTCACGCAAGTACCGCGTTAAGCCGGAGCAACTTTTGCAAGCCTTGGAAACCATCGTGACACGGCTGGACGAATTGGGCGGCAGCGCCGATCTGGCGGAGTTGGCCAAACAGGAAACGGCCGCGCGCAGCGACTATTTGATTGCGGCAAAAAAATTGAGTACTTCACGCGCCAAGGCCGCCACCACGCTTTCANNTTGCAAGTGGCCGCCAATCCGGGGTCGCCGTTGCGCAGTATGGCCAAGGTCGCTTCCGGCGGCGAATTGTCGCGCATCAGTCTGGCGATCCAGGTTGCGGCCAGCCGCGCCGCGTGTGTGCCGACATTGATCTTCGATGAAGTGGACAGCGGCATCGGCGGGCGTGTGGCGGAGATTGTCGGCAGTCTGCTCAAACAACTGGGCAAACGCCACCAGGTGTTGTGTGTCACCCATTTGCCGCAAGTGGCGGCGCAGGCCGATCAGCAGTGGCAAGTGAGCAAGGCCGTGGAGATGGGCGTCACCCTGAGCCATATCCAAGTGTTGAGCGGCGAGCGGCGAATCGACGAGATCGCGCGTATGTTGGGCGGCGCGAAGATCACCGAGACCACGCGCAAACACGCGGCGGAAATGTTGGGCAGCGTGATTTAGTCCGACTTTCCTCTCGGGCGGGTTGGGGAGGGGATGGGACTTGGGGTATCATGCCGCCCGTTTTGTAACTGCCAATTCGAGTAAATATCCCATGCGCATTCTGATCCTTATTGTTTCCGTATTGCTTGCCTCGTGCAGCAATTTCAGTTCCTACCTGCCCACTTTTACCCCGCACAAAATCGAGGTCCGCCAGGGCAATCTCATCACGCAGGATATGCGGACAAAGATCCGTGTTGGTATGAGCCAGACCCAGGTCAAAGCGGCACTCGGCGCGCCGCTCATCAACGATATTTATCATCCCGACCGTTGGGACTATCTTTACGTTTTGGAGCAACAGGGCAAGGTGGTGGAAAGCCAACGCCTGACTTTGTATTTTGAGCAGGGCGTATTGGCACGTATCGACGACGCGACACCGCTCAAACCGACTGCTGCCCAAATTCAGGAGCAGAACAATGGAAAAAATTAACGTTGCGATCGCCGGATGCGGCGGACGCATGGGCAAGGTGCTGCTGGAGTGCATCGCCCAATCGGACGATCTGCAATTGTTTGCAGCGCTTGAGCACGGCGGGAGTCCGTTGCTTGGCAATGTGATCGAAGGCAACATCAAGATTTCCGCCGATGTCGATACTGCGTTGCAAGGCGCGGATGTGCTGATCGACTTCACCCGCCCCGAAGGTACGCTGCGTCATTTGGAAATCTGCCGCAGGCACCGGGTCAACATGGTAGTGGGTACGACAGGTCTGGATGCGCAGCAGAAAGCCACACTGGGTGCGGGCGCACAAGACATCGGCATCGTGTTCGCCCCCAACATGAGTGTGGGTGTGAACCTGGTATTCAAATTGTTGGAGACCGCTTCGCGCGTGTTGAGTGAAGGTTACGATATCGAGATCATCGAGGCGCATCACCGCCACAAAATCGATGCGCCTTCAGGCACCGCGTTGGGAATGGGCGAAGTGGTTGCCAGAACCTTGGGCCGTGACCTTAAAGAATGTGCTGTTTATGGAAGAGAAGGCGTCACCGGAGAACGCGATCCTTCCACGATCGGTTTTGCCACAGTGCGCGGCGGCGATATCGTCGGTGATCACACCGTGTTGTATGCGGGAACCGGTGAACGTATCGAGATCACGCATAAAGCCAGCAGCCGTGCCACCTTTGCCTTGGGTGCGTTGCGCGCCGCGCGTTTCCTGCAACAAAATCCGTGCGGACTGTATGACATGCAGGATGTGCTGGCGTTGAAGTGATCGGGTGCCGGGTGCTGCTTGAGCTCTCAACCAGCGCCGTCCGTTAACTACAAGCCAAAATTGACGCTGTGCACCTGACCCATCAAGCAGCGGGCGGGTCAACTTCGACGACCTTTTCCTTCGCCTTTAACGGCCGCACTTCTATCCTCACACTGTTGCTGTATTCGAACTCGGGATTCCCCTGCGCGATGGAAATCGCTTCGGTCATGTCCATCGCTCGAATGTGATGGTAGGCGACGATGATCTCTTTGGATTGATGGAACGAGGCCTCCTTCCACGTACCATGTGAGAGTGAAATGCTCTTGCCATCGGTGAGTAACGGGCGGGAATCGATCAGCTTGCCTTCTTTGTCCAGATACTTGAGGTAGTCTCTGACCTTGTCGGCGTATTGCCTGTTCTTCTCGGGCGAAAACATCGCCTGATGGTTGATCTCATTGTAAATAATCAGCACATATTCTTTCACGACGTTTCTCCAAAACAGATTGATAACTGACGAACCTACTTGACTGATTTGACGCGGATACTATGCGGTTCAGATGCGCCCTGTATCCTGGTCGTGGCCGTGTTTCTTATACAGCAGAGTCATGATCCCTGACAATAACAAACCAAACACCAGGATGATGGCATTGATGGAAAGATCGAGTTTCACCATCAACGCGTAGAGACCCAGCATCAAAAAGATGCTGATGTTCTCGTTGAAGTTTTGCACCGCGATGGAGCGTCCGGCACCCATCAGCAAGTGGCCGCGATGTTGCAGCAGCGCATTCATCGGCACCACGAAGAATCCGCCCATCGCACCGATGGCGATCAGCAGCACGATGGCGAGCAGGGGATGCGATACCGGGATCATGGCCAGCACCACCAAACCCATGGCGATCCCTACCGGGATCACCTTCACCGCATGTTCTAGTTTGACCAGGCCCGCAGCGAGTATCGAGCCGATGGCGATGCCGACCGCGACCCAGGCTGTCAGTTTCGCCGCCTCACCGATGCTGTAATGCAGGGCGACCGCCGCCCAGGCCAGCACGATCAAACGCAGCGTCGCACCGGCTCCCCAGAATAAAGTGGTGACAGCCAGTGAAACTTGGCCCAGCGGGTCTTTCCACAACAGGTTGAAGCAGTGGACAAAATCCTTGATCAGGAAAAAAGGATTGCGGCTGAGCGGTTTGTGTTCGATGGGTACGAGCGGGATGTAGAGATTGAATAATGCCGCGACGAGGTAAATGAAGAAGATGACGAAGATAGCCAGCTCGGCGGCGGAAACAAAAGCCGGAACGTTCAGGTATTGCATGATCGAGTTCGAGATGCTCGGCGTGATGAGCATGCCGCCGACCACCGCGCCGAGGATGATGGCCGCCACGGTCAGGCCTTCCATCCAGCTATTCGCCCACACCAGTCTTTCCGGCGGCAGATATTCGGTGAGGATTCCATATTTTGCCGGCGAATACGCCGCAGCACCGAAACCGGCGAGGCCGTAAGCCAGGAGCGGATTGACGCCCGACAACATGGCGAGACAGCCGACCATCTTGATCGCGTTGCTGATGAACATCACCCGTCCCTTGGGCAACGAGTCGGCGAACGCCCCGACGAAGGGCGCGAGCAAAATGAACGAGACGATGAATGATTGTTGCAGAATGGGGGTGTGCCAGCTCGGGGCGTGTACTTGTTTGAGCAACGCTATCGCGGCAAAAAGCAGAGCGTTGTCGGCAAGTGCTGAAAAGAATTGCGCCGAGAGGATGATGTAGAAGCCGCGTTTCACGTTATAGGATTATTTTATACACGGCGTTTTATATCATGAAAATATGAGGCCTGCTATCATTCGCGTCACAATAATTGGCGCTGTCTTTTTATCCATGTCCCGCCCCATCCAAGCCCGTATCGACCTTTCAGCACTCAAGCACAATCTCGGTGTTGTGCGGCGCGCCACATCATCGCGGGTGATGGCTGTCATCAAAGCAAATGCGTATGGTCATGGGCTGCTGCGCATCGCCCAGGCCTTGCAGGATGCCGAAGGGCTGGCGTTGCTGGATGTGCGCGATGCAATCATTTTGCGCGATGCGGGAATACGCCAAACCATCTTACTTTTGGAAGGCTGCTTCCTGCAGCAGGAGATGCCGCTCCTCGCCGAATATGAACTCACCACCGTCATCCACAATCAGCAGCAGATCGCCTGGCTGGATGCCTACCCGCGCAAGAACGGATTGTCGGTGTGGATCAAGGTCAACACGGGCATGAACCGTCTGGGTTTCATGCCCGCCGAAATTCCCGCCGTGATGGAAAGAATCAAATCGCATCGCGGCGTGCGCGACGTCACGCTGATGACGCATTTCGCCCATGCGGATGAAGCGACGGGTATTTCCGCACAACTCGACACCTTCAATCAACTGGCCGCACCCTACCGTGCTCAACGTTCGCTGGCCAATTCCGCCGCCATCCTGCGGTATCCGCAAACGCACGGTGATTGGGTGCGTCCGGGCATCATGCTGTACGGCGGTTCGCCGTTCGCCGATGTCAGCGCGCAACAGCTCGGTTTGCGAGCGGTAAAGACGTTGAGCAGTCAACTGATCTCGGTGCAAGCGCTCAAGTCGGGTGATGCAGTCGGTTACGGGGCAACTTTTCGTGCCGACCGAGCCCTGCGTGTCGGCATCGTCGCCTGCGGGTACGCGGATGGATATCCGCGCCATGCGCCGACCGGCACGCCCATCGTGGTCGAAGGAAAACGGACACAAGTTCTTGGACGGGTCTCGATGGACATGCTGGCCGTGGATCTGAGCGACATTCCCGCTGCGCAGGTTGGTAGCAGAGTTGTGTTGTGGGGCGACGGGATGCCGGTGGATGAAGTGGCGCGTGCCGCCGGGACGATCAGTTATGAGTTGTTGTGCGCGCTGACGCAGCGCGTACCGGTGAATACGTAGTTTGTTTTCCCCTCAGACGGGATGTCGAATAAATGTGTCAGCTGAGAACGTAGGCCGGGATGTATCCCGACGCGGGTTCAAGGATTGCCAAAGCGATTTTCGAGCAAAGATTTAGCGACATCCATCAACGCACCCGTAGACAAATCCGAGAGAACAATATTTTGTGCCTGCTCCAGCCGTGTGTAATGTTTGCCCAAGGAGCGCAGATAGCTCGGGTCGTAATGCAATTCCAATAGTTCACTTACCAGCGTGCCGAATTTCCCCGCGCGTATCAACTCGTTCCAGTTTTCGATCTGCCGGCCACCGTGAAATTGATGCAACACCTGCAACTGTTTGATGAGCGTTTCCGGTTCGTCAACAAAGTGTTGATAGTCCTCCAGCAGCAGTCTCACGCGCGCATCCGGCACAGTCTCCAGCACCAAACATTCACTGGCATGCAGGGCGTTGTTCAAGGCCGTGGGCAACAGCAGCCGGCCGATTTTATTGCTTTCTGCTTCTACATAAACAGGCAGTGCGTGATCGAGATTTTGCAGCGCCTGCACCAGTGAGGTGTCGAACCATTTTTGCGAGGGTTGTGCCAGATGCGGCAAGTCGCCAAGCACCGAGCCCCGATGTTGTGCCAAACCTTCGAGGTCAAGCACTTGTGCGCCGCAGGTTTCGAGCGCGCCGAGCAAACGGCTTTTGCCCGAGCCGGTCGCACCGCAGATCACACGAAAATGAAAAGCGCCGGGCAAGGTCTCCAGCTTATCCAACACATCACGGCGATAGACTTTGTAGCCGCCTTCCAGCTTGTGCGCCGCCCAACCCACCTGCGCCAAAATGATGCTCATAGCGCCGCTGCGTTGTCCGCCGCGCCAGCAATAGATCAGGGGTTTCCAGGATTTCGGGTGCGCGTGAAATTGTGTCTGCAAATGATGCGCGATGTTCTTGGCTACCAGCGCCGCCCCCACTTTGCGCGCCTCGAAGGGCGAGATCTGTTTGTACAGTGTGCCGACGGTGATGCGTTCCTCGTCGGATAACACCGGGCAATTTATGGCGCCGGGGATGTGGTCGTCGGCGAATTCAGCCGGCGTGCGCACGTCGATGATTTCGTCAAAATCCTGAAGCTGTGATAGGTTCGCGGTTCTAAAAAGCATGGTTGTTTGATTGGTGAGCCGTCATTCCGGCGTAGGCCGGAATCCAGCAATAAAAAAATTCCCTTGCATGGCAAGGACAAAACCTAAAAGCTTCTTGAATAAATACACTGGATTCCGGCCTGCGCCGGAATGACTTTGTTGAATTTGAGAGGTGAACATACGGAGTGGAACGAAGATGTCCGAAGTGAAATTGACCCGATTGTCGCACGGTGGCGGATGCGGCTGCAAAATTGCCCCGGCACTTCTGCAAGAAATATTGGGCGTAGCCAAAGAAAAACTGCCGTTCCCGGACCTGATGGTGGGCACCGAAACCAGCGACGATGCGGCGGTCTATCGCTTGAACGACGCGCAGGCCATCATTGCCACCACCGATTTTTTCATGCCCATCGTGGACGATCCCTTCGACTTCGGGCGTATCGCCGCGACCAATGCCATCTCCGATATCTACGCCATGGGCGGCACTCCCATCATGGCGCTGGCCATCGTCGGCATGCCCATCGACAAACTATCCCCCGAGACCATCCGCAAAATATTGCAAGGCGGCGAAGCGGTGTGCCGCGATGCGGGCATCCCCATCGCAGGCGGGCATTCCATTGACTCGCAAGAACCCATCTATGGCTTGGTCGCATTGGGCATCGTGCATCCCGATCAGGTAAAGAAGAACAGTGCAGCGCGTGACGGTGATGTACTCATCCTGGGTAAAGGCTTGGGGGTCGGCGTGTTGGCGGCGGCGTTGAAAAAAGAAATCCTGTCCGACGTAGGTTACGCGCAACTCGTTACGACGACGACCAAGCTGAACAAGGTGGGGAGCCAACTTGCCCCGATTGCGGGCGTGCATGCGCTCACCGACGTCACCGGTTTTGGTCTGCTCGGTCATCTGCTTGAGATATGCCGAGGATCGAATCTCGGCGCGGAAGTGCAGTTCGATCAGGTGCCGGTGTTGTCAGAAGCCTTGCCGTTGGCGCAGCAGGGTATCGGCCCCGGTGCCATCGGACGCAATCTGGCGAGTTACGGCCATGCCGTGGATTTTGCACCGCAGCTGGATGAATGGAAGCAACGCTTGCTGGCAGATGCCCAGACCAGCGGTGGTTTGCTGGTCGCTGTTGTGCCCGATGCGGTAGAAGCTGTATTGACGAGTTTTCGCGCGGCAGGATTTGCTCAAGCCGCCGTCATTGGGAAAATGAAGTCAGGCGCACCGCGCGTGGCAGTTTCGTAGTTGCGACCTCCCCGCGCAAATCAATCATCAATCTTGGGCAGGTTATATCGTGCCGTTCGGCACGATATATAACAAAATCACTCAAGCATATTGAATCCTTTGGGAAATTTCAGAGGCGTTGGCCTTGTTTCTTGAATCTTAGAATATTAGAATATTCTTAAATTACGGCGGGGTTATCGATGAAATGGGTCGGTCGATCCCGAGATCGGTTTCAGGTCTATTGGAGGAAATCAAAATGTTAAAAGTCATGGGTGGATTTTTTGCGGGATTGGTCGTGGTTGGTGTGCTTGCGTATACCTTCGCGGGGAGCCTTATGTTCAGAGAGATTGAGAGTCCGTTCGGCGTCGAAGAAACCGTCGCACGCATCCAGCAAAACATCCAAAAGGTGGGTAATGGCTGGGCGCTTTCCGGTCTGCGTAATCCGGGCAAGGCGGTGCAGAACGATGGCGGCAATGTGTTGCCGGTGATGATGGTGGAAGCGTGTAGCACCAAATATTCGGCACCGATCCTCAAAGACGACGCGGTGCGCTTCCTTTCCATCCTGATGCCGTGCAAGGTGTCGGTGTACAAAAAGAACGACGGCAAGACTTACATCGGCATGATGAATGCCGGATTGATGGGCAAGATGTTTGGCCCGATGGTGGGCGAGGTGATGGGACATGTCGCTGAGGATCAAGAAAAGTTCGTCAAATTCGATCCAAGCCAGCCCGCTCCCGAGATGATCAAGGGTATGCCCGGCGCGGCTACTGGCGCGGCGGGCGGTGCAGCCGCAGGCGGCTGCTGAGCGGGATCTTCGTTCCGTCACTTTCCTAGCGCATTCAAGGGGACATCATGTCAGCCAGACCCAAAATTTTCCTGTCGGTAGCGGCCATGCTGACAGTGCTGGTCGCGTTCGCGATACCAGCCAAACCAGAGGCATCGCCCACTCCACAGCCATCGCCCGCACCCCAGGCGGTAGCCACTCCGAAAAAGCATAGTGAATCCACCGCCGATCACAGCAAGTTCAAAGAGCTGCAAAAGAACTTCAAGACCGGCCCCGAGGTGACAGAGGCGTGTCTGATCTGCCACACCGAAGCGGCCAAGCAAGTGCAACACACCAAGCACTGGACGTGGGAATCGAAAGACCCCAAGACCGGCCAAGTGCGCGGCAAGAAGAACATCATCAACAACTATTGCACCGCTGTTTTATCCAACGAGAAAGATTGCATGGCTTGTCACGCGGGCTACGGCTGGAAGGACAGCACCTTTGATTTCAGTGTCGAGAACAACGTGGATTGCCTGGTGTGTCACGACAACACAGGCACTTATCGCAAACTTCCCGGTGATGCGGGACATCCTGTGTACAAGCGGCGCGAGTTCCCGCCCAAGTCGGGCAAGTTCGTCGAGGCGGTTGACCTAACGAAGGCGGCACAGAGCATTGGCATGCCAACGCGCACCAATTGCGGCGCATGTCACTTTTTCGGCGGTGGTGCGAACGGTGCCAAGCATGGCGATATGGATAGCTCGTTGCAACATCCGGGCAAATATCTGGACGTGCATATGAACGAGAAGGGCTTGAACTTCTCTTGCACGGAGTGTCATGCGACCAAGAGCCATGAGGTGTCCGGTAGCCGTTACAACACCTCGGCGGCGATGACGGGTCCGGCACACATTCGGGGCAAGGCCGATGCCTCACCTGCCGCGTGCCAATCCTGCCACGGCGACAAGCCACATCCGCAAAAAAATGCGCTGCTCAATCAGCACACCGACAAGCTCGCTTGCCAGACCTGCCACATCCCTGAGTTTGCGCGTAACGACATCGGCACCGAGATGAGTTGGGATTGGTCCAAAGCCACCATCATGGGGCCGGACGGTAAACGCATGGTGCGTAAAGACAGCGCAGGTCGTCGTGCCTTCGATTCGCAAAAAGGGGAGTGGAAATGGGAGTCGCATGTGATCCCCGAATATCGCTGGTTCAACGGCACTTCGACTTACAAAGTCATCGGCGACAAGATCGATCCGACTCAAACCGTGCAATTGAGTGTGGTCGGTGGTGGACCGAATGATCCTGAATCACGCATCTGGCCGACCAAGGTGCATCGCGGTAAACAACCCTACGACGTGGAGAACGGCTACCTGACCGTGCAACACACGGGCGGTGAAGATGCGACTGCCTTGTGGCACAACTACGATTGGCAGAAAGCCATCGGCACCGGCATGAAAGCGGCGAACCTTCCCTACAGCGGCAAGTTTGCTTTTGTGGAGACGGAACTGACCTGGCCTATCACACACATGGTCGCGCCTAAAGAAGACGCACTCACCTGTGTCCAGTGCCATAGCAAAAACGGACGAATGAAAGACATCCAAGGTGTGTATTTGCCCGCACGTGACGGCAAACATTGGCTCGATGTCATCGGTTGGTCGCTCGCCTTGCTCACCTTGATCGGCGTATTGGTTCACGGCGCTATCCGCATCTATTCCAGCAAGAAGGAGGGCTAACATCATGGCCGCTGAAAAAATATACGTGTTCAAACGCTTCGAGCGCTTCTGGCATTGGTCGCAGGCATTGCTCATCATCGCCATGCTCATCACCGGCTTCGAAGTGCATGGCAGCTACACCCTGATCGGCTTCGAGGACGCGGTGAGTTACCACACTGTGTTCGCATGGTCGTTGGTCACCTTGTGGATATTTGCCATCTTCTGGCATCTCACCACGGGCGAATGGAAGCAATACATTCCCACCACCGACAAGGTCGTCGCCATGATGCTTTTCTACTCGGTGGGTATCTTCAAAGGCGAACCGCATCCCTATCGCCCCACCAAACTGAAGAAGCATAACCCACTGCAACGCATCGCTTACCTCGGGGTGCTACTGCTCATCGGCCCGCTACTGTGGATCACGGGATGGTTCTACCTGTTCTACGGTGACTGGGCGGTGTGGGGCGTGAACGAACTCCTGTCGCTGGAGTGGGTCGCGTTCTTCCACACCGTGGGCGCATTCATGATGCTGACCTTCCTCATCGCGCACCTCTACCTCACCACGACCGGGCATACGCCGACGGCGCACATCAAAGCGATGGTCACGGGTTGGGAAGAAGTGGATTGAGTTGCGTGTAACGAAACAAGGCCGCTATGTGTAGCGGCCTTGTTTATTGTTACGGACAGACCTGCCCGGAGATACGAGTTTAAACGCACAGCAACTAATTGAATTCAATTTACTAAATGCCCTATTTTTTTGTAACCGATTTCAACCTGCAGCAGACTTCCGATTTTTGCCGGGAGTCTGGATATGCACGCAGGGAAACTCGTGTTCGCTCAATTGATGGCGCATCTGCCATTGCATACACCCCATCAGTGCGTCGCCAACTATCTGAGTCGTAATCCGGCGCTTACGTTTTCACATCTCGATCAATTCCTTTGCCTAGTCTTCGCGCAGCTTATGGTATGGATGTATCGCATCGGTGGTGGGTGAGTCCGTCATTCCGGCTCCACGCCTTTGCGGGGGCAGGCTCTGCGCTGGAATGACGAAGTTGGTGCGGTTGCATTACCCGCCATCCTCCCCACCACACCGCCCAACAACAGCGCGGCATATGGCTACACGCCCTTCTGCAACACCTCACCACCACTAGCCCCTCTCCCCACGGGGGAGGGGGATGTCCTTAACGGACGCTTCCGTTAAGGACATGAGAAAGGTGCGACAAAATGCCGCACCGTCGGCACGGTTCGAGTTGCTACACTCCAAGCACTATCAATCATTTCGGAGTGTCTCAAAATGCGTACCCGTCTCAGTGTCATCTATGTTGCTTTGTTCGGTGTATTGGCATCCCCTCTTGCCAATGCTTCTTGCGGGAGTTCTGCGTGTGCTGTCAATACCAATTGGGATGAACACAGTGCCAGCCAGCCCGGTTTGAGTATCGACCTGCGCTACAGCAGTACAAAGCTCGACCAACTGCGTTCGGGTAGCAACAAGAGCACTGCGGAAGATCCCGCCGATCCAGCCCTTACTCCGGGTGAGGAAGTGGAAAATCTTTACACCAAGAGCCAATTGGTCATGGCGACGGTCGATTACACCTTCGATGAAAACTGGGGTGTTGCCGTGCAGTTGCCTTATGTGTTGCGCACACATAAACACACGATCGCCGATCCCACGCCTTTTGTTGAAACCTTCAGTGCATCAGCGTTGGGCGATATCAAGGCGGTGGGGCGTTATCGCTTTGCACTGAATGACAGCAGCAGTGTTGGCATCAAAGCAGGATTGAAACTCGCCACCGGAAAGAAAAATATTGCCAACGATCAAGGTGCAATCTCGGGAGAAGTCTCGTTGCAACCGGGAAATGGCAGTACAGATTTGATCGTGGGTGCATTCTGGCAAGCTGGAGGACAGGGCGGTGCGTTGAGTTATTTTGCACAGGGCATCTTGCAAACATCGATCAATCACTTGGCAGATTTCAAGCCCGGAAATCAAATCAATCTTGATGCGGGTATACGTTATGCGCTGGGCAGGTCCGTCAGCGCGTTGCTACAACTCAACTACCAGGCCAACGCACAAGATGAAGGCAGCTCGGCGCCCGCAGACGCATCCGGAACCCCCGGCACTTCAACGGGCGGCAAATTCTTTTACCTGTCACCGGGAGTCAGTATCGTGCTTGCGCCAAACACGAATATTTACGGTTTGCTGCAACTCCCGCTGTCGCAAAACGTGAACGGTTTGCAACTCACCACCAGTTCCTCGTTCTCGCTGGGAATCAATCACCGGTATTAATTTTGTTTTCGATGAAACAAGGGCGAATAGAAACGCAGCGGTAGAGTGGGCACAGCAACGTGCCCACTCTACCGATTTCCAAGCGGTCAGATTTCTTCCTCAACGACAAGATCGTCTCCAAACCAGGGCGATACGGCAATTACAAATTTGATCGTGCTGCCTTCCAGGTTGGCAATAATCCAATAGCCGCCTATTCCCAATACCTCAATCCATTTTTGCAATATCGGGGCAACTTGCGTTTGCCCGGTAGCAAGTTTTTGTTGGACAGACTCGAACACGTCTTTGTTTTCTTTTGCCAGATAGCGGATGTTTCTCAGGATCTCATCCACTTGCCCCCGTTCGGGAAGATACCCTCTGGCCGTGAGCGGAATATTCGAGGGAGCTTTGGAACTTGGCTTGTGCTCCACGATGTAGCGGGCCGCTGCAATCACTTCGTTTTTGTTGTATTTAATTTTCATATTCGTCATGCCTTGTAAGTGGGTTGGTACTCGTTGGGTGATTTTGAACTCATCTCTGTGTTGTTTATTTCGGCCACCCGTCAAGCCTGATACGCCGGACGCTGCGCCGTTACATCCAAGTCTATTTCTGGCACTTCACGCAATAAAAGCTTGAACGCTGTCCCTGCTTGATCAGTTTAATGACCGAGCCGCAGCGTTTGCAAGTTTCATCTTTTCTGCCGTAGACAAAATAATGCTGCTGGAAATAGCCGCTCGAACCGTCGCTGTGGATGAAATCGCGCAGGCTGCTGCCGCCTTTTTCGATGGCGTCACGCAGCACTTCCTGAAGGGTTCGCACCAGCGCAACACAGCGCGGACGGCTGAGTTTATTTGCGGTTTGTTGCGGGCGGATACCGGCACGGAACAAGGCTTCGTTGGCGTAGATATTTCCCACGCCGACCACAACATGGCTGTCCATGATGACCAGCTTGATCGCGGCGCTGCGTTTGCGCGTGGCCTGATACAGGTAGTCCGCGTTGAACTCGGCATCCAGCGGTTCCGGCCCCAATTGGCCCAGCAACGGGTGTTCTGACACATCACCCACATGCCACAAGACCGCACCGAAGCGACGCGGATCGCGCAACCGCATCAACTTGCCGTTGGCGAGCACAAGGTCGAAGTGATCGTGTTTTTCCGCCGGGGTGTCGTGGGGAAGAATGCGCAGGCTGCCGCTCATGCCGAGGTGCAGGATGAGTGTGCCGTGCTCGAAGGTGAAAAGCAGATATTTGGCGCGGCGTTGGATTTCACGCACCGTGTGGCCGCGCAGTAGTTTCGGCAAGTCGGCCGGGATGGGCCAGCGCAGGTTGGCGTTGCGGATGACGATGTCGCTGACAATCTGATTTTGCAGGTGCGGGGCGATACCGCGCAGGGTGGTCTCTACTTCGGGGAGTTCAGGCATGGTGTGTCACTCAATAAATCCAATTCAATCACGCGGAGACGCGGAGAACACGGAGTAAAACCAATTGCCCACCCTACCAGCGATGGGTTTCCCAGCGCACTCCGCGTCTCCGCGTGAGATGCTTTTCAAGCTTATCTTCTACGCCACCACAACCACCCGCCAATCGAAATGAGCAGCAAGGGCAAAGCGCCCAACAAACCGTAAACCAAATACGTGAGTTGGTGTTTGCTCAAGGTGAGCGTGCCATCTTTGGCGGTATGCGGGGCGAGCATGATGAGCCGCTCGTCGTTGCTCAGCCAGTTGACGATGTTGACGCCGAGATCGAGATTGCCGCCGTTGCCGGAATAGGCGTTTGACAAGAACGATCCGCTACCGACCACCACGATACGTTGTTCACGTTCCGCCACTTCGCGTTGCAGGGCCAGAGCCAGTGTCACCGGGCCGGGAATGTCGCGCTGCTTGTCGAACACGGGTGAGCGGCTGGCGCTGACCCAACCGTTGTTGGCGCCTTCCACCAAAATATTGCGCTGCCATTGCTGATTCTCTTCCATCCCCAGCGAACGGGCGTAAGGGAACACGGTGATGAGATCGAAATTCTGTGTGACGGGATGGGGGGTGTAACCGCTGCCCAGCGTCCAGTCGGCGGGTGCGTTCATCTCCTGCGCGGCGGGATCGATAACGACGCCGGGTGTCAACGCGATGCCCAGTTGTTCCGACAGCGCTTCCAGACCGTGCAGCGGGGCGGCATCCAGCAACCAGAACACATTGCCGCCGCGTTCGATGAAGCGCAGCAACTTGGCGATCTCGCCCTGGAACAAAACCAACTGCGGTTGGGTAATGACCAACACGCTGACGTTGTCCGGTACCTCCTGCGCGATGCTCAGTTTAAGCGGGGCGATGCGGTAACCGTTCTGCTCCAGTCGTTTGCCGAATTCGCCCAGATCGTGATTCGCCACCCCGTCCAATTTGCGTTCGCCGTGGCCGCTCACATACATCAGCCATTGTTCTTTGGTGCGCGCCAAACGCAGCAAGGCGCTGGTCAGCGTTTGTTCGTTGAGTGTGGTGAGGTGTTCGCGCCGCCCGGAATATTCCACTACCATTTCGCCGTTGCCCCGGATGCCGGATTTGCGCACGGCATCCGGTTCTTTTAGCGGGTCGACGAAGGTTAGTTTGATGTCGGGTTTGTAGCGTTGATACAGCGCGAGAAACTCGCTGACCAGTTTGCGGATGTCGGCCTGTTTGGCATCCTGTTCGGTCGCATACACGGTGATGTTGATCTCACCGGGCAATTGGTTCAGTGCATTCACGCTGCCTTGTTCCAGACTGTTGAGCGCGTTTTGCGTCACGTCCCAGTGCGCCGGAAAACGCGTGGCCAGTTGATACAGTCCGGCCGTGGCAGCCAGCAACAGCACGAAGAAAAGCAGATTGTTCAACCCGGTGCGGCGCATCATTTGCCTCCCCGTTCAAAACGGATACGGCGCACGGCGAGCGACAGAAATACCGCGATGAAGAGCAGGAAATAGCCGAGATCGACGCTGGTCACCAGGCCGACGTTCAGATTTTGGAAATGCGCGTTGGGCGAGAAAGCGCGGATTGCGCCGCTGCTCATGTCCAACATCCACAATCCGAAGGAAACCGCGATGGCGCCGAACGCGGCGACGATAGGTTGCCGTGTCAGCGCGGAAAAGAATAATCCCAGCGCGGCGTACGCGGCGGCGAGCAGCCACACGCCGAGAATGTTGCTCAGAATCAACCCATAGTCGGCATGTGTCCCCAACGACAGAGCGGACATCATCAGCGCACAGGCCGCGATGATGAGGGTGAGCAGCGCCAATAATCCCAAGAATTTGCCCAACACGATTTGTGTCGCGGAAATCGGCGCGGTGGTCAACAGAATCCAGGTCTGGTTGCGCCGCTCTTCCGCGATCAGGCGCATGGTGAACAGCGGGATCAGCATCATCAAAATCAAAGCCAGCACACTGGCCAACGGGGCGGCGACCGAGATGGTGACACCCGGCGCGTTTTCCAGGTGGGCCAACTGGGCTTGCACCTGCAGGTAGTCATCCATCCGTTCCAGAAAGAACCAGCCAAAGATGAACTGCAGCATGGCCAGCATCCACCAGGTGGAGGGGGTGACGAACAAGCTGCGCATTTCTTTTTTGGCGAGCGTGAAGATCATGTTGCCTCTTGTTTTTCGGGTTGCTTCGCCGTCAACCGGATGAAACTCGATTCGATGTCGCTGTGGCGGCGCAACTCTTCGGTGGTGTCGCTGAAAATCACTTTGCCTTGTTGCAGAATCACCGCGCGGTCGCAAATATTCTCCACCTCGTTCAATAAATGTGTGGAGAGGATGACGCTGCTGCTGTTGCCCAGTTCGCGGATGAGGTCGCGGATATCGCGGATTTGTGTGGGATCAAGGCCGACCGTCGGCTCGTCCAGGATGACCACCGCAGGCTGATGGATGATCGCCTGCGCGATACCGACCCGTTGTTGGTAACCCTTGGACAAAGTACCGATGAGCTTGTTGTCGCAGTCTTGCAGGCCGCAGCGTTGTTTGGCCAAAGCCAGGTAGGCGGCTAATTTTGCCGGGGCAACACGGTGCAATTTGGCGGCGAAGATCAGGTAATCGTCCACCTTCATGTCACGATACAGCGGCGGATGTTCCGGCAAAAAACCGAGGCAGGCTTTGCCCAGATCGGGGCGTTGCGCGAGATCGAAGTCGCACACTTCGACGCAGCCGCTGCTCGGTGTTAATGCGCCGGCCAGCATTTGCAGGGTGGTGCTCTTGCCCGCACCGTTGTGCCCCAACAATCCAAGCACTTGGCCGCGACGCAACTCGAACGAGACACCGTCCACCACGCAACGCTTGCCGTGAAAGCGTGTCAGGTGTTGCGCGGAAAGGGTGACCGGAAGTGACATGACAGGTGCGTGATGCGGTTTTGAGTTGCGGCAAATATAACCTAATATGTCGCCTCGCATCAAAATTCCAAACACCATGAAGCCCAACCGGAATTATTCCATACTGCTGCTGTTCCCTTTGTTGGCTGCCTGCGCGCAGATGCCGCAACACGCCGTGGTCGAAGCGCCCGTGCAAGTTGCCAGCACCGACCCGGCGGCGGACAGAGTGCCGCTGGACAAAATCATCGAAGCTCCCAAACTCGACTTGCCCAATGTGGCGCTGACCGACCGTTTGTTGTACGAATTCTTGCTGGGCGATATCGCCGCACAGCGCGGGAATCCGCAACTGGCGGCGCAGGCGTACCTTGATCTGGCCAAAACCACGCGCGATCCGCGTGTGGCGAGGCGTGCGGCGCAACTGACTTTCGAGGCGCACCAATACGACTTGTCGCTTGAGGCGTTCAAGTTGTGGCAACAATTGGAACCCGCATCGCCCCTGGCCAAACAGATGCTGGTCTCGCTGTTATTGAGCGGGGGCAAATTGGCCGAGGCGCGTCCGCATGTGGTGACGCTGCTGGAATCCGAACCGCTGAATATCGGACGCAGTTTCATGAACCTCTATGGTTTGCTGGCGCGGGTGCAGGACAAGCCCGCCGCAATGGATTGGATGATTGAGATTGCCCATCCCTATCCGCACGTGGCGGAAGCGCATTGGGCGCTGGCACAGTCGGCGGCGGCGGCGAGCCGGTTTGAACTGGCCCTGGCCGAAGCGCATCAGGCGGTTACTCTGCGTCCCGAATGGGATATGGCGGTGATGCTCGAAGCGCAATTGCTGCAACGTAGCGAGCCGCAAAAAGGCACCGCGTTGCTGAAGTCATTCCTCGAATCCCACAATGACGACAAAGAAGTGCGCCTGTTTTACGCGCGCCTGTTGCTGGAACAAAAACAATACGTTGCCGCGCGCGACGAATTCGGGCGCTTGCTGCTGCAACGTCCGGGCAGCCCCGAGCTGGCGTTCGCCATCGCGCTGATCTCGTTGCAGTTGGGCGAATACGACCGGGCGGAAAAGGAATTGCGCCAGGCGCTGTCCAGCAACGACAAGAACAAAGACGAGGACACGCTGCATTATTATTTGGCGCAATTGGGCGAGGCCCAAAAAGACGATTTGGGCGCGCTGAAACATTACCGCCAGGTCAACGGCGGCGAACATGTTTACCCGTCGCGTTTGCGCGAAGCGTATCTGCTCAACAAATCCGGCAAATTGGACGAAGCGCGAAAAGTGCTGAATCGGATTGTGGCGAAAGACGATACGCAGCGTGTGCAGTTGCTGATGATCGAGTCGCAATTCCTGCGCGATGCCAAGTTATACGGTGAGAGTTTCAAGATTTTGGCGCGTGGTTTGGAGAAATTCCCGGAGCAACCGGAGCTGCTTTATCAAAGCGCACTCATTGCCGACAAACTGGACAAACCCGACACCTTCGAGCAACTCATCCGCAGTCTTATCAAGGTCGAGCCGGACAATGCGCATTCTTATAACGCGCTGGGCTACAGTTGGTTGGAACGCAACATCCGCATTCCGGAAGCGATGGAGCTGGTGGAAAAAGCCTACAAACTGGCGCCGGACGATTCCGCGATTATCGACAGCATGGGCTGGGGGTACTTCCGGCTGGGGCAGTTGGACAAGAGTCTGCTGTTCTTGCGCCGCGCCTACCAGGCCAACTCTGATCCCGAGATCGCCGCCCATCTGGGCGAGGTGATGTGGGCAAGCGGCGACCGCGAAGGCGCGCAAAAAGTGTGGAACGACAGCGCGTTGGCCAATCCCGACAATGCGACATTGCAGGCCGTCATCAAGCGTTTTTCGAAGTAACACATGCGCGCAATCCTTCTGACGTTAATGCTGCTGGCAGGTTGCGCAACTGCGCCCGTGGCGGTGTTGCGTTCACCGCAGGTTGACGCCCCGTTCGCTTTCAACGGGCGCGTGTTGATCAAACACGGCGGTCAACGCGACAGTTCGGGCATTCACTGGGAACATCATGTCCGCGATGAGATCCTACTGCTCGGACCGCTGGGGTACACCGTGGGACGTATCGGCCGGGACAGCCGGGGCGCGACGCTGGAGGATGCTTCCGGCAAACAATACGCGGCGGGCGATGCCGAGTCTTTGATGCAAGAAGCGTTGGGCTGGCAGTTGCCGCTGTCCGGGCTGCGTTACTGGGTTGTGGCGCAGCCGGCACCGGATGTCGAGTTTCGCATCGAACACAATATCAACGGCCAAGTGACTGTATTGCGACAACAAGGCTGGGAGATCCGTTATTCGCGTTATGCCGGTTCTGCGCCGGATGCGCTGCCCAAACAATTGGACATGAGCCGCGAAGGTTTCAGCGTGTTGCTACAGATCGACGAATGGCAAGCACAATGACCAGTCTCAGCTGTCCCGCTCCGGCAAAACTCAATCTTTTTCTGCACGTGGTCGGCCGCCGCGACGACGGTTATCACCTGTTGCAGACTCTGTTCCGCTTCATCGATCTCAACGACACCCTGCATTTCACCTTGCGCGCGGATGGCGCGGTGAACCGCATCAATGCCCTTGAGGGTGTACCGCCGGAGCAAGACCTGTGCGTGCGCGCGGCAAAGTTATTGCAACACGAAACCGGCTGCAAGTCGGGCGTCGATATCGTTTTGGAAAAGTCCATTCCGATGGGGGGCGGGCTGGGTGGTGGCAGTTCGGATGCGGCGACCACCCTGCTGGCGCTGAATCGCCTATGGAACTTGGGGTTGTCACGCCAGCGCCTGATGAAACTGGGGTTGAGACTGGGCGCCGACGTGCCGGTTTTTGTGTTTGGCGACAACGCCTTTGCCGAAGGCGTGGGCGAGCAGTTGCAGGCCTTCCCGTTGCCCGATGCTTGGTACGTGGTGCTGTGCCCGCCGGTGCATGTGCCCACGGTACAGATTTTCACCCATCCTGAATTGACACGAAATACGATTTCGATGACAATGCGCGCCCTTCCGAAGGGGCAAGATTTTCGGACGGGTGGTATAGAGGGGAAATCGAAGCTGGGCAACGATCTGCAGGCGGTTGCTTGCAGGCTGTATCCGGCAGTTGAGGCCCATCTGCAGTGGCTGGCCAAGTTCGCGCCACCACTGATGACCGGCTCTGGCGCATGCGTGTTTGCCGAGTTCGCCACAGAAGCAGAAGCAGAAGCAGTAATGCAGCAGTTGCCGACTGATATGCGCGGATTTGTCGCGCGGGGTTTGCAGCAGCATCCGCTGAGAAGTTTTGCTGCATAAAGTTTTATGAAGCTATACAGAGTTTCGAAGGGATGCTGCTAGAAATTCTGTTTTCGGGATGAAGTGCAAGGCGCACGGAGCGCAACAACCGGAATGTACGTGTTGTACATGAGGATTGTGAGCACCGCGCAACGCGGCAATTCGCCCGACAACATAATTTATAGCAGTAGCCAAAGTTTTATTGGGGAGTCGCCAAGTGGTAAGGCATCGGATTTTGATTCCGACATTCGTAGGTTCGATCCCTACCTCCCCAGCCAGATTCGTTAAGTCATGATGGGCGTTCGCGCCCATTTCAAATTTAAGAGGTGCTCAAGATGTCCGGCGATATGATGGTTTTCACCGGCAATGCCAATCCAAAGCTGGCCCAAAGTGTGGCGCGGCATCTGGGTATTCATCTTGGGCGTGCCACAGTCAGCCGTTTTTCCGACGGCGAAGTCATGGTTGAAATCATGGAGCATGTGCGCGGCAAGGATGTGTTCATCCTGCAATCGACCTGCGCACCGACCAATGACAATCTGATGGAAATCATGGTGATGGTCGACTCGCTGCGCCGCGCCTCCGCCGCGCGTATTACGGCCGCCATACCCTATTTCGGTTATGCACGCCAAGACCGCCGTCCGCGTTCGGCGCGTGTGGCGATCACCGCCAAAGTGGTGGCGAACATGCTGACCGGCGTCGGTGTTGATCGCGTGTTGACCATGGATTTGCACTCCGACCAGATTCAGGGTTTCTTCGATATTCCGGTGGATAACATTTATGCCAGCCCGATTTTGTTGTCGGATGTGTGGCGTCATGATTATCCCAACCTGATCGTGGTGTCGCCGGACGTGGGCGGTGTGGTGCGCGCGCGCGCGCTGGCCAAACAGTTGGATGCGGACTTGGCGATTATCGACAAACGCCGTCCCAAGCCGAACGTGGCGAAAGTAATGAACATCATCGGCGAAGTGTCCGGCCGTACCTGTCTCATCATGGATGACATGGTGGATACCGCCAATACTTTGTGCGAAGCGGCCAATGCCTTGAAGGAAAAAGGTGCCGACCGTGTTCTGGCCTACTGTACGCATGGCGTGTTGTCCGGACCGGCAATCGAGCGCATCGAGCGCTCGGCCATTGATGAGTTGGTGGTCACCGATACCATTCCGCTCAGCGAAGCGGCGGCCAATTGCAAACGCATCCGCCAATTGAGCGTGGCCGAATTGTTGGCCGAGACGTTGCGCCGCATCAATGCGGAAGAGTCGGTCAGCTCTTTATTTGTAGATTAAATAACGGCGTCGCAAGGCGCTGTTTTGATGCGGTTGCCATGTTGGCAACCGTCTAACCGGAAACAACTGGTCGCGGTTGTTTTCAATTTGAAGTGGAGAAGTAAACATGGCAATCGAAATCAGCGCAAAAACACGCAATGTGCAAGGAACGGGTGCGAGCCGCCGTCTGCGCAAAGCGAATCTAGTTCCCGGCATCGTTTACGGTTCGGGTACACCCAGCATGATCGAACTCGATCACAACACACTGTATTACGCACTGCGCAATGAAGCGTTCCACGCGACGGTTCTGTCGCTGGATCTGGACGGCAAAAAGGAATCTGTGCTGCTGCGCAATTTCCAGATGCACCCGTTCCGTCAGCAAGTGCAACACATCGACTTCCAACGTGTCGATGCCAACAAGAAGATCCACATGAAGGTGCCATTGCACTTCTTGAACGCCGAGGTTTGCCCGGGCGTGAAGACCGGTGGCGGTATCATCACCCACGTGTTGAACGAGTTGGAAGTCGTCTGTCTGGCAGCTGATTTGCCGGCGGCCATCGAGGTTGATCTGGTCGCACTGGATCTGGGCCATTCCATCCACGTGTCTGATGTCAAGTTGCCCAAGGGCGTTGAAGTGGCGACCCATCACCATGCTTCCGACGCTGTGGCGACGGTACAAGTGCCGCGTGGTCACGTCGAGGCCGCCGCCGAAGCGGCAGCTGCTGCAGACGCTTCAGCCACTGCAACTGCCGCAGCCGCTCCTGCAGCAGCGAAGCCCGCAGCCAAGAAGTAATTTGTAACCGACAAAACCCGCCATGACATCAAGCGATGTTTGGCGGGTTTTTTCATTATGAGCGAAGCCATAAAATTGATCGTCGGGTTGGGCAATCCCGGCAAAGAATACGCTGCCACACGCCATAACGCGGGCTTCTGGTGGGTGGACGAGTGTGTGCGTCTGCATAACGCCAACTACAAAGCGGATAGCAAATTTCACGGACTGATTGCCAAAGCTAATTTACACGGCCACGAAGTGCTTCTGCTCAAACCGCAGACCTTTATGAATGTCAGCGGTCGCTCGGTCGGTGCCGTGGCGCAGTTTTACAAAATCGAGCCTGCGCAGATGCTGGTGGTGCATGACGAACTCGACTTGCCGCCGGGTAGTGCCAAATTGAAATTGGGTGGTGGTCACGGTGGACACAACGGTTTGAAGGACATCATCGCGCATCTGGGCAGCAAAGATTTCTGGCGTCTGCGGCTGGGTATCGGTCACCCCGGTGATCGCGCGGAAGTTGTGAATTTCGTACTCAATGCGCCGCGTAAAGAAGAGCAAGTTTTAATTGAGGAGGCGATGCAACATGCGCAGGAGGTTGCGCCGCTGATCATCGAAGGCAAGTTAGAAGCGGCGATGTTAAAGCTGCATAGTCAATAGGAAGTCGCCGGTTTATGCGCTTGGTTTTTGTAGGTCGGGTTTTAACCCGACTATTTTGTTGATTCCGAAAGAACTGTCGGGTTAAAACCCGACCTACAAAATCGGTGTACTAATGAATCAGTACTTCTTTAGGAATCGGATTCGCAGGCCGGGCTTTAGCCCGACCTAAAACAGAGAGAGAAAATCATGAGTTTGAAATGCGGTATCGTCGGTCTTCCCAACGTGGGTAAATCCACCCTGTTCAACGCGCTCACCAAGGCGGGCATTGCGGCGGAGAATTATCCCTTCTGCACCATCGAGCCGAACGTCGGCATCGTCGAAGTGCCCGATCCGCGTATGGCCGAGTTGGCGAAAATCGTCAATCCGCAACGCATGCAACCCGCCATCGTCGAGTTCGTCGACATCGCGGGTCTGGTCGCGGGCGCATCCAAAGGTGAGGGCCTAGGCAACCAGTTTCTCGCCAACATTCGCGAGACCGATGCCATCGTCAACGTCGTGCGTTGCTTCGACGACGAGAACGTCGTCCACGTCGCAGGCAAAGTCGATCCTCTGTCCGACATCGAAGTCATCCTCACCGAGCTGGCACTGGCTGACATGGCGGTGGTGGAACGCACCATTCAACGCGATGGCAAAAAAGCCAAATCGGGCGACAAAGATGCGATCAAGTTGGTCTCTGTTTTGGAAAAATTATTGCCGCATTTGAACGAGGGCAAACCCGCGCGCACCTTCAATCTGAGCGACGACGACAAGCAACTCATCAAGCCACTGTGCCTGCTCACCATCAAGCCGGCGATGTATGTCGGCAACGTGTTGGAAGACGGCTTCGAGAACAACCCGCACTTGGATCGCCTGCGCGAACACGCCGCGAAAGAGGGGGCGCCCGTCGTAGCCCTGTGCGCCAAGATCGAAGCAGAGTTGGCCGATCTGGATGATGCGGACAAACTGGAATTTCTTGCTGACCTCGGACTGGATGAACCCGGTTTGAACAAGTTAATCCGCACCGGTTACGACCTGCTCGGATTGCAAACCTACTTCACCGCAGGCGTGAAGGAAGTGCGCGCGTGGACCATCCACAAAGGCGACACCGCACCACAGGCAGCGGGTGTCATACACACCGACTTCGAAAAAGGCTTCATCCGCGCGCAGACCATTTCCTTCGCCGATTTCATCGCATTCAAGGGTGAACACGGTGCGAAAGAAGCGGGCAAAATGCGCGTCGAAGGGAAAGAATATGTCGTGCAGGATGGCGACGTGATGAATTTCTTGTTCAACGTGTGACGGCAGTCCTTTGCGTTCAACATCTGGCTCGCATCGTCAGATAATTAACTGCTTCATGATAGGATGCGCCCTCTGAATCAGGGGGAAGAATGGCCGCAAAAGAAGCCCAAGCCCGAATCAAACTCAACAAGCTGCTTGAAGAAGCAGGGTGGCGTTTTTTCGACGATGGAAAAGGCAAAGCCAACATTGTGCTTGAGCCCAAGGTCAAGCTGACCAAGGCGGCTGTTGATGCGCTGGGCGAAAACTTCGAGGCATCCTCAAACGGTTTCATCGACTTTCTGCTTCTCGATGAACAGGGTTTTCCGCTTATTGTGCTGGAAGCTAAAGCTGAAGATAAAAATCCGCTGATTGGCAAAGAGCAAGCTCGCACGTATGCCAAGTCGCAAAACTGCCGCTTTATCATCCTGTCCAACGGCAACCTGCATTACTTCTGGGATTTGGAGCAGGGCAACCCGCACATCATTACCCGGTTTCCGTCACCCGATTCCGTCAAAGGCTACCATCACTTCCAGCCCAATCCGCAACGCCTCATTACTGAACTGGTAGGCAAGGATTACATCACGCTGACGCAGATGCCCGGCTATGCCAGCGAAGCGGGCTGGAAGAATGAAGCTGAACGTCCGGCATTTGTTGAGAAGAATCGGCTGCGCTTCATGCGCGACTATCAGAAACGCGCGGTACAGGCGATTCAAGATGCTATCGCGGAAGGACAAAACCGCTTCTTGTTTGAGATGGCAACCGGCACCGGAAAGACGCTTACCGCCGCCGCCGTCATTAAACTATTCCTGCGCACTGGTAATGCTCGCCGCGTGCTGTTTCTGGTGGATAGGCTGGAGCTTGAAGATCAAGCCAACAAAGCCTTTGTTGTCTACCTGAAAAACGATTACACCTCCGTCATCTACAAAGAGCGCCGCGATGAATGGCGCAAGGCGGAAATTGTGGTGACTACGGTGCAATCGTTGCTGTTTAACGATAAATACAAGCGGCTATTTTCACCCACTGACTTCGATCTGGTGATTTCCGATGAAGCGCATCGCTCTATCGGTGGCAATGCCCGCGCTGTGTTTGAGTATTTCGTCGGCTACAAACTTGGCCTGACCGCCACCCCGCGCGATTACCTCAAGAAATTTGATGCCAGCAAACCGACCAGCCGCGATCCTCGCGAACAGGAGCGCAGATTGTTGCTCGACACCTATCGCACGTTCGGTTGTGAATCGGGGCAACCCACTTATAGGTATTCGCTGCTGGACGGCATGCGCGACGGCTTCCTGATTAACCCCGTCGTGGTGGATGCACGCACCGACATCACCACACAATTACTCTCCGATAAAGGCTATGCCGTCGCCGCACCGAACGCAGAGGGGGAGGCCGCCGAGGAAACTTTCTTCCAGAAAGACTTTGAGAAGAAATTCTTCTCCGATGCGACCAACCGCTTGCTCTGCGAGACATTCCTGAAGAATGGATTGCGTGACCCCATAAGCCATGAATTCGGCAAATCCATCGTATTCGCCGTGAGCCAAAATCACGCGGCTAAGCTGGTGCAGCTACTCAACGAACTCGCTAATGCGCTGTATCCCGGAAAGTACCAGTCCGATTTCGCCGTGCAAGTGACCTCGCTGATCCCCGATGCCCAGCAATTCACCATTAACTTCACCAACAATAATCTGCTTGGCTCAACCAACTTTATCGACAGCTACAAAACGAGCAAGGCTCGAATTTGTGTCACTGTAGGCATGATGACCACGGGCTATGATTGTCCCGACATTCTCAACCTTGGGTTGATGCGGCCGATCTTCTCGCCCTCCGAGTTTGTGCAGATTAAAGGTCGGGGCACACGCAAGCACAATTTCCTTGAACAGCTTTTTGATAAAGCGCTGAAAGAGCAAATCGGCAAGCAGGACAAGGTGCATTACAAACTGTTCGATTTCTTCGCCAATTGCGAATACTTCGAGGAGGAATTTGATTACGACGAAGTGCTGCTTCTGCCTCGCCCCGGCGAAGGAGGGGATGGCCCGCAGACACCGCCACCACCACCACCGCTAGAGCAATACGAACATCTGGGCGGTGATGCGATCAAGCTGCTTGCCGAGCAAACGATAGGCGCTCAAGGCATGAAGATTGACCGCATGTTCTTTGAAGGCTTTGAGAACAGCGTCAAGGCCGACCCCGTATTGCAGCGGCAAGTCGAAAACGAGCAATGGGATCAGGCGGTTGATTACGTCACCAAAAATCTGTTCGACAAACCCTCCGAGTTCTACAACCTGGACAAACTCCGCCGTGCGGCTGGCGTAGATCGTCGCCTTACCTTGCGCGAGATTCTGGAAAAGGTGTTCGGATTGATTCCCTACTTCAAGGCCAAGGACGAGCTGCTGGAAGACGAATTCCAGAAGTTCCTGCTCGATGCTTCGACGGAAGACATTGAGGCGCAGGCAGACAAAATCGTCGCGCTGAAATACTTCTTCAAGGCGTATGCAACCGATAGCCGCCTGCGTGACATCATCGACAACAAACGCCTTACCGAGCTGAACGTGAATTCCAGCTTTGGCATGGCAGACTTCAAAGCCGTGCCGTCAGACTGGCGCGACAAAATTCCCGAATACGTAAAAGACTACGTGTCCTTAAATCAATTCATGTAACAGAAAGCAACAGACAGAATGCTTGATGCAGAAACCAAACGCCGTATCGACTCTTGCCGCGACATCCTTGTCGGCAAAGTGCCCGACCCAAAATCCCAAGTAGAGCAGATCACCATCGCGCTGATTTACAAATTCATGGACGACATGGATGCGGAGGCGGAAGAGTTGGGCGGATCGCGCAGTTTCTTTACCGGCGACTATGCAAAATATGGCTGGGCAAAACTGATGCGCTCTGGCTTAGGCGGGCATGAAACCCTCAACCTCTACGCCGAAGCCATCGCCAAAATGCCGGAGAATCCGGGCATCCCCGCGCTGTTTCGTGACATCTTCAAAAACGCCTATCTGCCGTATCGCGACCCGGAAACGCTGCGCAGTTTCTTGAAAGAAATCGACGTATTCAGTTACGACCATTCTGAAAAGCTGGGTGATGCGTTCGAATATCTGCTTTCGGTTCTGGGTAGCCAAGGCGATGCCGGACAATTCCGCACCCCGCGCCACATCATCGACTTCATGGTTGAGGTGATGAACCCGCAGAAGAGTGAAAGCCTGCTCGACCCCGCGTGTGGCACGGCAGGCTTTTTGATTTCAGCATGGAAGCACATCCTTAAATCCAACACTTCCCCTCGCCCTCTGGGAGAGGGGCTAGGGGTGAGGGCAGGCGACCAACTCACGCCCGACGAACGCACTAATCTTGCCGCCAACATCCACGGCTACGACATCTCGCCGGACATGGTGCGCCTGTCGCTGGTGAACTTATATCTGCACGGCTTTAGCAATCCGCATGTGGTGGAATACGACACGCTCACCTCCGAGGAAAAATGGAACGAAACGTCTGACGTGATTCTCGCTAACCCGCCGTTTATGTCACCCAAAGGCGGCATCAAACCGCACAAACGTTTCTCCATTCAGGCCGCGCGTTCCGAAGTGCTGTTTGTCGATTACATCGCCGAACACCTCAGCCCCAATGGCCGCGCCGCGATTGTGGTGCCGGAAGGCATCATCTTTCAGAGCCAGACGGCCTACAAATCGATACGCAAATTGCTGGTGGAAAAATATCTGGTCGCCGTCATTTCCTTACCGGCGGGCGTATTCAATCCCTATTCCGGCGTGAAAACCTCCATCCTGATACTCGATAAACGGCTGGCGAAAGCGAGCGACAGCATCGCGTTTATGAAAGTGGAAAATGACGGCTTCGGCTTGGGCGCACAGCGCCGCGCCTTCGACAAAAACGACCTTCCGCAAACCAAGATCGAGCTTGATGCTTACCTGCAAGCACTGCGCAGTCAGCAACCTACCGCCGAACTTCAGCTCACTCGCGGGTTGATCGTGACCAAGGAGAAGATCGCCGCGAATGGTGACTACAACTTGAGTGGGGAGCGGTATCGAGACACGGTTGTCGCAGTTGGTCACTATCCACCGCAGGCGCTCGGCGACCTTCTGGAAATCCAATCCGGCTTTCCTTTCAAGTCAGAGCTTTTCAATGAAGGCTCTGGCTTTCCGATTATCCGTATCAGAGACATCAAGCCCAATCGCACTGTAACTAAATACACTGGTGAATACGATCCAGCTTTCCTCGTTCAGAACGGCGACTTGCTTATCGGAATGGACGGTGAGTTCAACTCCGTAATCTGGAACGGAGGCACAGCACTGCTAAATCAACGCGTTTCAAAGCTTCACTCGTTTAAAGGCTGCCTCAAAGAGTATGTTGCTCTGCTAATTCCGAAAAAGCTGCAAGAAATCGAAGACGGCACTTACGCCGTGACAGTGAAGCACATCTCGGGAAAACAGATCAGTGCGATTGAAATCCCCATGCCACCGCTGGAGGCGCAGAAAGAAATTGTGGCTGAGATCGAGGGCTACCAGAAAGTCATCAACGGTGCCCGCGCAGTCCTCGACCACTATCGTCCACATATCCCCATCCAACCCGACTGGCCGATGGTGGAACTGAGCGAATTGATAAAGCTATCGAGCGGAGAGTTTCTTTCAGCCGCAATGAAAAAGGATGGTACTTATCCTGTCTATGGCGGGAATGGAATCAACGGTACGCACGACGAATATCTATTTGAGTTGCCAACAGTTGTAATTGGCCGAGTTGGTGCCTATTGCGGGGCGGTGCATCTCACGGAGCCAAAGGCATGGATTACTGATAACGGCCTTTATGTGAAAGAACTCCTAAAGCCAATTGACTTGAAGTTCTTGGAGCAGTCGTTGCGGAGTCTAAATCTGAACCAATATGCAAAGGTTGGTGGTCAGCCATCCATTTCGCAATCAATCGTTCTCGAAAGAAAAATTGCACTCCCAGACCTTGAAACGCAGCAAGCCATCGTCGACGAGATCGAAGCCGAGCAAGCGCTGGTTGCCGCCAATCGCGAACTGATTGAACGCTTTGAGAAGAAAATCCAAGCGACCCTCGCTCGTGTGTGGGGCGAATGAAATGTGCTATCTATCTGGGGTGTAAAGGATGAAGTTGCTTACTTTTCAGCAAGCAATTCAAGCCTCCGCCTCATATTCGAAGAGGCATCTGCTTTTGGGTAACGGATTTAGCATCGCATGCCGCCCTGATATTTTTCGTTACGAAAAACTCTTTGAGCAGGCGGATTTTTCGAATCTGCCCGATTCTGCACGCCAAGCTTTTGGTGCACTGCATACAACCGACTTTGAGCGGGTGATCAAGGCACTTCGGGATGCCGCCGGCCTGGCGGCTCTATACGCCTTGCCTGCGGACAATATACGACAAATGATAACTGATGCTGATGCACTCAAAGAGCTGTTGGTTCAGACGATAGCAAACAGCCATCCGCCATTTCCAAGTGATATCAACGACAGCGAATATACCGCCTGCCAGCAGTTCCTCGCCAACTTCCATAACACCTACACCCTCAACTACGATCTTCTGTTGTATTGGACTCACATGCACCATGAGATCAGATCAGAAATTCAATCTGATGACGGGTTTCGTACTTCGCAAACCGATATTGAGGATGGAACCGAATCTGACTATGTAGTGTGGGAATCAAGCCAGAGTCATGAGCAAAACATGTGGTTTTTGCACGGAGCCCTTCATGTTTTTGATTCCGGCACGGAGATCCAAAAATATACATGGAGTCGAACCGGCGTTCGACTCATCGAGCAGATACGCGATGCTTTGAGCAAAGACCTATTTCCACTCTTTGTTGCAGAAGGCTCAAGTGAGGAAAAGCTCGAACGAATTCGGCACAGTGATTACCTCGCAAAAGCATACAGAAGTTTTCAAGAAATACAGCACTGCCTTTTTATCTACGGTCATTCGCTGGCAGCGAATGATGAGCACTACCTGAGACTTATTGAGCACGGGAAGTTATCTCATATCTTTGTGGGGCTCTACGGCGATCCTGAGTCTGACGTGAATAAGGCGATTGTCCGACGTGCTAATGCGATGAGTTTGGCTCGCAGATCGAAAAGGGCATTGAGAGTTGATTTTTTCGACAGCGAATCCGCCAAGGTATGGGGCTAAGCATGGAGGAAGCCGCTGAACTGAGCAATTATCTGCCTCTCTCTTACAAGAGCCCCAAGGAGCAGGAATATATCGCTTTCTTGTGGGATGCTTTCGAGACTAACTATACCCACGGCAAGTTTCAGTTTGCGTTTTTGGCTTATCACATGCTCACCATGAGCTTCGTGTATTTCAATATTTGGCAGATCAAGCAGAACCGACTGGAGGACTTCGAGAAGGGGCTGATTGGCTTTGGACGGGAGATTGAAAAAACCCTGATGGGAGCGTCCTCGCCCTTCGTGTTCAGCAGTGTGAACGAGCGCAGCATCTTGCGCTTGCTCAAGCTGATTGCCTGCGATAACGGGAAGATCGGCACCTATGCCAAACTGGTAGATGACCGTAACGATACCGCTCACCCGAACGGCCAGATTCTTTACAGCACCCAAACTGCCCTCGATAACAAGATCACTGAGGTACTGCGCATAGTGGCGGAAATCCAGAATCATTCAGCCGCCATCATAGAATGTTGCTTTCGCGAATTTCTATTTCACAACCACGATCCTGAAACCCGCGAGTATGCGGATGCTGCTGACCAAATCCGAGAGGTGCTGATTCATGCAAACTATTTGTCGCAGAAGGACGTGGAAATCTGCTTGAAATTTGACATCAACACATTTGCCAATGAAGCCGAATTTCCTGCCATCAAGCTGCTATTTGATGCTTTCGCTTCCCTGTATTCGGCAGAAGAATGAGTTGTAGGTGAATTGGGCGGGGAGGGCTTTTCATGTGGCGCACAAGCTGGCTACATAACCATTGCCTGCCTATTTATTCCATGATATCTTTCAATTTCAACAAATAACTGTTGAAAAGTAAAAATAAAGGGGAATAAAGTGCTGCATAGCTATGCGTTCTCAAACTTCCAGTCGTTCCGCGAGCGTGTTGAAGTCGATCTGACTATCAGCCGTAAGGTAGCCATGACTGAATGGATGCACGAGGCACCGACGGGCGAGCGCGTCTCTAAGCTGATGGCGGTGATTGGCCCGAACGGTAGCGGCAAAACGGCTTTGCTGAAGCCGATGGCTTTCATTGCATGGTTTGTTTCGCATTCCTTTCAAACCCCGCCTGATGCAAATATTCCCGTAGCGCCACATGCCGCCGCAACCAACGAGCCAACCGAGTTGGAATGCACGCTGGATTTCGACGGCAAGCTGTGGCGCTACGTGCTGCGCTGCACGCCACAGCGAGTGCTGCATGAGGCGCTTTATCAGAAGCGCGAGCGCTTCAGCTACGTCTTTATCCGTGATTGGGATGCCGAGACCAATACTTATGTGATTAAGCAACAGGACTTTGGTTTAGCCGCGCAGGAGGCTCGCAAGGTGCGCCCGAATGTTTCGCTTATCGCATGGGCGGCGCAATTTGGTGTGCCGCTGGCAGTGCGCATGACTGCGCCCTATGTGAATACCAATGTGAACTGGTATGGTCGTGTGCCGATAGGTAGCCAAGATGTGCAAGTGGCGGCACAGCATTTCTCAGTTCATCCAGAGCAACGCAATCGGATGGAGCAACTGCTGTCCTCTTGGGACTTGGGTTTGTCTGGTGTTGAGTTGCAAGAGCTGTCGCTGAATAGCCCGCAGGAGCCGAGCCAAAAGATGTGGGTGCCATTCGGTAGGCACAAGAATAAGGCTGGTGAATTCAAGTTGCCGTTCGCGCTGGAATCCAGCGGCACGCAAGGCGCATTCGTTCTGTTGTCGCGCCTGCTGGAAACCTTGGAAATAGGCGGTTTGGCGGTCATTGATGAATTTGAAAACGATCTGCACCCGCACATGCTTGAGCCGATCCTCGATCTGTTCGCCAATCCGTCAACCAACCCGCACCAAGCGCAACTGTTGTTTACCTGCCATGCCGTTGAGGTGTTGAATCTCGTTCACAAGTCACAAGTGATGCTGGTGCAAAAAAATGAGGAATGCGAAAGCTCAGCCAGCAGGATGGATGCGGTAGAGGGTATTCGCAACGACGATAACTATTACGCCAAATACATGGCGGGCGCATACGGCGCTGTGCCCGTTTTCTGATTGGCTGAATTCATGACTATCTGGAAGGCAAAGCGCACCTTGTTGATCGTTGGGGAAGGGTACGACGAGGAAGCGTTCTTAAACCATCTCAAGCATCTTTATGTGCAGCGGGGATGCGGGCTTTCAGTCACGATCAAGAATGCCCGTGGCAAAGGGGCGTTGCATGTCGTTGACTGGACGGCTCGCCAAATAGCCAATGCCGACTACGATGGGGTGGCAGCTCTATTGGATACCGACACCGACTGGAATGCCAAGACTGAAAAGCTGGCGCGGACGAAGAAGATTCAAGTCCTGAAATCCGAACCATGTTTTGAGGCGATGATGTTGCGGTTGATTGGAAGACCTGCGACCGGTGATGCGTCAGCACTTAAAAAGCAGTTCGCGCCCCATGTAAATAATGACGCAACCCAGCACGGCAACTATGCGCTGAATTACGGCACTGAATGTTTGCAGGCTGGCCGAGGCAAAGAGCTGACGATTGATGCCTTGCTCAAGTTGCTCGGGCATTGATCGATTCCCAATCCTCTAAAGGCCAAGCAAAACATTCCCAAGTTCCCTCCCTCCTTCTGTTAAGATGCGCGCCGCGATCTCGTTTCAGTCTAGTGATTGCCGCCGATTCCGGTACGTAGTCCCCACCTCATTCAGCCTCAGACTGGCGTTCTAAATAGAACGACAGGCCGTTTGTATTTAGAAAGAAAATAATATGTCATTTGCATCTCTCGGCTTGTCCGCAGAAATCGTTCGCGCCGTCACCGAGCGCGGTTACACCGAACCCACCCCCATCCAAGCACAGGCCATCCCCGTCATTCTGAAAGGCGGCGACCTCATGGGCGGCGCGCAGACTGGCACGGGCAAGACCGCCGGTTTCACATTGCCTTTGCTGCAACGTCTCGCGGATAAGCAAGTCGTCGGCAAAGGCCACATCCGCGCATTGGTGCTCACACCCACACGCGAACTCGCTGCCCAAGTCGAAGAGAGCGTGCGCCTGTACGGCAAACATCTGCCGCTCAGATCCATGATGATGTTCGGCGGCGTGAACATCAATCCGCAGATCAAACAACTGCATGGTCGTGTGGACATCCTGGTGGCGACACCGGGGCGTCTGCTCGACCACTTGCAACAGAAGACAGTGGATCTGTCGCACGTCGAAATTTTGGTGCTGGACGAGGCCGACCGCATGTTAGACATGGGCTTCATCCGCGACATCAAACGTGTGCTTGCCGTGTTGCCTAAGAAACGCCAGAACCTGTTGTTCTCCGCGACCTTCTCGGACGAGATCAAATTGTTGGCGGATGGTCTGCTGACAAATCCAGCACTCATCGAAGTGGCACGTCGCAACCAGACAGCGGAACTCATCGAGCAACGCGTCTATCCCGTCGATCGCGAGCGCAAGCGCGAACTGTTGACGCATCTCATCAAAGAAAATAATTGGTTCCAAGTGCTGGTGTTCACACGCACCAAACACGGTGCGAACAATCTCGCCGACCATCTGAACAAAAACGACATCCCCGCGATGGCGATCCACGGCAACAAGAGCCAAGCGGCGCGCACGCGTGCGCTGGCAGAATTCAAGACGGCCAAGTTGCAAGTGTTGGTGGCGACCGACATTGCCGCACGCGGAATCGACATCATCGAATTGCCGCACGTGGTGAACTACGAGTTGCCAAACGTACCGGAAGATTACGTGCATCGTATCGGTCGTACTGGCCGCGCGGGTAGCGAAGGGGAAGCGAGTTCGCTGGTGTGTATCGACGAGAAAAAACTGCTGAATGACATTGAGCGTTTGATCAAACGCGAGATTCCGGTGGTGAATGTGCCGGGCTTTGATGTCGATCCGCGTATCAAGGCCGAGCCGATCTTGAACGGTTCGAATCGCGGTCAAGGTGGCGGCGGACGTGGTCAAGGCCAAGGTCGCGGACAATCTGCTCCGCGTGCCGGTGGGGCCGGTCGCACAGGCGGTGCGCCCCGTGCCGGTGCTAAACCAGCCGCAGGAGCAGGGCGCGGCCCCGTGCCATCTGGTGCGCAGCATCGTTCCGGTGGGCGCGGCCGTTAATTAGCACGGTTGGATTTTCAAACCGTCATTCCGGCGCAGGCCGGAATGACGTGGCTTGTTTAAAAGGTGATGAGAATGACTACAACAGTAAGCAACGAAGCCGCCATCGCCGCCACCAAACTGTGGCTGGAGCGTGCAGTAATCGGCCTCAACTTGTGCCCGTTCGCCAAGGGTGTGCATGTCAAAGGACAAATCCGTTACGTGGTGAGCGCCGCGCAGAATCCCGAGGATTTGTTGGAAGATGTGTTGCGCGAATTTGAAGTGTTGGCCGAAGCGAAACGCGAAGACATCGACACCATCCTGCTCATCCATCCGCATGTGTTGACTGATTTTCTCGATTACAACGATTTTCTGGAAGTGGTGGATGCGGCACTGGAAGATGTCGATCTGGCAGGCGAACTACAAGTGGCCAGCATGCATCCACACTATCAATTTGCCGAAACCGAACTGGACGACATCACCAACTTTACCAACCGTTCGCCCTATCCGACTTTGCATATCTTGCGTGAGGAGAGCATCGACGAAGCGGTGGCTTCTTTTCCGGAAGCAGAGACTATCTTCGAAAAAAACATCGAGACCCTGCGCAAACTGGGGCATGCGGGCTGGGATGCGTTGGGGTTGGCGGACGTACAAAAGCGCCAAAAATAAATGCGCCCGTCATTCCCGCGCAGGCGGGAATCCAGTGTTTCTGTTCCATAGGCATTTGGTTTTGTCCTGCTTTGCAGTTTTTGTTTTATTGCTGGATTCCCGCCTGCGCGGGAATGACGGTATCCTTAAGCCATGACCCCACCCAACTACACCGACCTCACTCCCGACACCGTGCTGAACGCGCTGGAGAGCATCGGCCTGTCTTGTGATGGTCGCCTGCTCGCGCTCAACAGCTACGAGAATCGTGTGTACCAAGTCGGCATGGACGAAGGCGCGCCGCTTGTCGCCAAGTTCTATCGCCCCGCACGTTGGAGCGACGCAGCCATCCTTGAGGAACATGCGTTCGTGCAGGAGTTGGTCGAGCGCGAGATCCCTGTCGTGCCCGCCACGGTGATCGATGGCAAGACCTTGCACGCCTTCGACGGATTCCGCTTCTCTGTGTTCGCCAAGCATGGTGGACGCGCGCCTGAATTAGAAAATCGAGATACCTTGGAATGGCTAGGCCGTTTTCTCGGACGCATCCACGCCATCGGAGCACTGCAAGAATTTCAGCATCGTCCCGCGTTGAACATCGCCACCTTCGGTATCGAGCCGCGCGATTTTTTGCTGGCGAACAATTTCATCCCAAGTGACATCGATGCGGCGTATCGCAGCGTGGTGCAACAGGCATTGGATGGTGTGCGCCACTGTTTCGATAGAGCGGGGGATGTGAAGCAGTTGCGGCTGCACGGCGACTGCCATGCGGGCAATGTGTTGTGGACAGACGATGGTCCGCACTTCGTGGACTTCGACGACAGCCGCATGGGGCCGGCGGTGCAAGACCTGTGGATGCTGCTTTCGGGGGAGCGCGAAGACCGCGTGCGGCAGTTGGGCGACGTGCTCGCGGGCTACGAAGATTTCTATGAATTCGATGCGCGCGAATTACATCTGATCGAAGCGCTGCGCACACTGCGCCTGATCCATTATTCCGCCTGGCTCGCGCGGCGCTGGGACGATATTGCCTTCAAGCATGCCTTCCCCTGGTTCAATACCCAGCGTTATTGGCAGGATAGGATTCTCGAATTGCGCGAACAGATCGCGTTGATGGAGGAACCTCCGTTGTGGCAGCAGTAAAACAACCCCCTTCCCAACCCTTCCCCCAGAGGGAGAAGGGCTTACTTCCCTCTCCCAACGGGGGAGGGATTGAGGGAGGGGGAGCGCTCTTCATAGAACCATGAAACCTAATTCCACCCTCTGTCCCTGCGGCAACGCCAAACCCTATACCGAATGCTGCGCTCGTTATGTCGAGGGCAACGAACCCGCACCCGATGCCGAAGCCCTCATGCGTTCGCGTTACACCGCTTACACCTTGCAACGTGAAGACTATCTGTTGGCGACATGGCATGCCTTCACACGACCAGCCTCATTGGATTTGGCTACTGACGTGGCAAGGAAGTGGATAGGGCTAGAAGTGAAGCGCCACGAACAACAGGATGTTGGAAACGCCATCGTCGAGTTCGTGGCGCGTTACAAAGTGAACGGTCGTGCGCAGCGACTGCACGAGATTAGCCGCTTCTTGCGGGAAGATGGCAGGTGGTTTTATGTGGATGGAGAGTTGGACTGAGGGGGAAGTGGCCGGGCGTTAGCGCGACCTTTCCGCTTATTCCGATTTCTTTTTGAGCAGGTTCTGCAGATTGGCAAAAGGATTGTGTGTTGCCACAGCCGGGCCGGTTGAGCTTCTATCCCTCACCACTTCATCCATCACACGCGAGTGTTCATTGTCGTGGCAATACAGGCAAAGCAATTCCCAATTGCTGCCATCAAGAGGATTGTTGTCGTGGTTGTGATCCTTGTGATGCACCGTCAATTCGCGCAACCGTTCGCCTGAAAACTCGCGGCCGCAGCGGCCACAAATCCACGGAAATAACTTCAGCGCGCGTTCACGATAGCCGCTCTCGCGCGCCTCGCGTTGTTTGCGCGCTTCGGCAACCACACGGTCGAGCCGCGCGTGATCTGGAACGGTATGTTTAGGTTGGGTCAATTGAAGATGAACCTGTTCTGAATTTCTACAAGGGGTGTGCGATTCACACGCTCAATCGTGAAAGCTCGGGGAGACTTATCTGCGCGAGATCGGCTGGTTCAGCAACGGTCCTGCCGCCAATGAACCCAGTGCTTGAGTCACACTGTATTGGGCTTGCAGAACGGCGCTCTGTGCGGACTGCGCATCGACTTTTCCGGTTGTTGTGGAATACGGGAAAGAGGCTTGGACGAGTCCGGACGAATTATAGGTCGCCAGTGTTCCCGTTGAGCCGAGCAGTGAAGTCAATCCGGTCGTGGCGTTGGCCGAAGCAGCGTTAGAGAGTGAAGACAGGGTTTCTGAGATTACATTTTGCGTCGCGAGCAGTGCATCCTGCGCGGCTTGGACACTGGTCGGCACCTGCGTTGTCGAGCTGACTTGCGGATAAGAATTCATCAGTCCCGATGCGTTGTAGGTCAAGGCCGTGTTCCGGTTGCTCCCCAACGAAACGAGTGTACTAACGACCGATGACTGGATGGCCGCAGTTTGCAACGCTGCCGCATTCGATCTGGAAATCGCGGAAAGAGCCGTGCTGGTATTCGTGGCGTTGCTGCCATTAACGCCTGATGTCGAAACCCCGGAAAGACTTGCCATGATCGCCACCCTGTTGTGCGCTGTGTGATTGAAATCCGTTTGGGCATTTTAACCAAACCCGCCTGGGGATTGCAACAGTATGAATTGGCGGAAAATTATCCCGGCTGAAAGTGTTCTATCCCAATCAAGAATTACACCTGCTGTGTTGTTGACCTTACGGAAATACCTTACAGGTGTTGCACCCCGCGCCAAGTGCAAATGATCGTGGCTGAAGCATCACCCTAAAAACGGCAGTTGTTCACGCGGAGACGCGGAGAACGCGGGGAAATGCAAAGAGATTAGGACTAATGCAATCATCACCCAATTGGTGAAGCGTTATTTTATCCCAGATAGTTCATTAGAAAAAACCCGTCATTCCGGCGAAGGCCGGAATCCAGTTGATTAACAAATCCCCACGCAAGTGGGACAACACCTTAGATTTTGTCTGCTTCGCAGCATGATTTATCCGCTGGATTCCGGCCTGCGCCGGAATGACGGCCTAATGGATTATTTTGGTTTATGCAACAAGTTGTTTTTACTCCGCGTCTCCGCGTGAGACAGCTTTTTCTAGCATTACCGTGCCACCCTGGCGCACCTGCTTTTGCAGGTCGGATTTATCTGGACCACTGGCCAACGTGTTCACGAGCAGGAAAGATTCGCCAGCTTTGGTGATATAACGCTTCGCGCAACGTTGGCTATTGCAAGTTAAACGTAAAAAATCCATCCGGGGAGAACACCATGCTCGTCACCTTTACCACCGAAGCCTATGCCGACATCACCATGTTTGGCGAACACGCGCTGCCCCTGTTGAAAATGATGGGACACAGCGGAACAGTACCCAGCGCGATTCGTGCGGAAGATGTACCTGTTGCCCTGAACCAGTTGAAAGCAGCGATTGATGCACAAAAAGCCGCCTCACCTGTCGTGAAAATGCAGGGCGATGAAGTCGTGGTGAGTCTGGCGAATCGAAGTTTTCCGCTGATCAGTCTGCTGACGGCTGCCGCCAAAGCAGGCAAACATGTTGCATGGAAATAACTGAGCACGCAGTACGGGCAAAGGGTGCATCAGCACTGTGTTAAAGCCATTGACTGAGCTTCCTATGAGTTACCACTTTTGTGCATTTTGTCCCCAACACGCCCCAAAGTAGTGCCCGTTATTTGCGTGCCCGAAATAACCCAGTCCCATCATCTGTCACAACATAAACCAATCAAACCAATACAGTAGCGACTCCAAAGCCGAACGAATTGATCCTGGCACGTAAAGTGCCATTAAGGAAACAAGGGCCGCAATTCCGAACCCGACAGAAATAGCCGCAGCCAAACGAGTTCGACGCAAGGAGGTGTGCCATGGTGATCGTGATGAACATGAGCAGTTACGCAATTGAACGTGAAATTGTCGAAGCCGAATACGCGCGGGAAGAGTCCTATTCCGGTAGACAGTCAGCTTCGGCCCAATTACAGCTGCAGCCATTTGTATCAACACACGAGAAGCGGCGAACCCTGCCTGCCGATCTGGCAACGGTCAATGTGGAGTTGTTCTTGCGGAGAATGTGAACTGCTCAGAAACAATGCGCGATTAGTTCAATTTCTGGGCCACAACGACTGAAAGTCAAACGAAAGTTGGCGGTGATGTTTGATCGACAACAGATATATGGAATTGCCGAGCTGCGCGTACAGCACCAGATAATCCGCGAACAGAGATTCCCTCAATTCGCCATTACCCAGCTTGGATTGCAGCCTTGCCAGCGCATTTGATACCTCAACTGAACATACAGGCCGCTCAAGGAATGGCCGACCCATCGCCGGGAAATTTTCAAAATTAGGTATCAGCGTATCAATCAGTTCATCCAGCAACCGGCAATATTCTTGGGCAGCGCCGACTTCAGCCATGAACGCCTCAATCGATTCGAGATTACGTTCAAAGTTAGCGCTTAATTTGACGGAAATTTTCCTGGCCACATCCGCTCCGGCTTAAGTTGCGTGTTTACGCTTGATCCGCTGAATAACCTGACGCGCATCCTTTACCCGCCCGGCAGCCACATCATCCAAGCCCTTGCCTATCTCATCAACCAGCAACAAGTGAATGCGCTCCCGCTCCAGACGATGGTAGTAATCCAGCCGATCAGAATCGATCAACGCCACATAACTTTCACCATTTTTGGTGATGATTTTTTCCGCCCCGGCCTTTACCTGCTCCGCCAAATCAGAAAAATTGGCCCGCGCCTGAGAAAACGCCACCACGTCACGCACTGAAATTCCCATGATCACTCCTTATAACCATTACAGTATTCTGTACAAATTGCTGTGCATCATACGGGCAAGGTTGGAACAAAACAACCCGCGAAATCACCGGATAAAACCGTGGCGCGTTTCCAACTCTTACCGAGCTTTTGAAACAACATCATGGATGCTTGATTGCAAGACTTGACCCCAATTTTTCGAATAATTTGGTTTTGTTTATCCAGTCGCCTCCAACCTCCTTGAGGAACAATCTTTGGTCGCGATATTTCAGCACCCCATTAATTTTCCAAATGGCGAGTGCTAACAGAACAATGCTTACTAACCAATTGGGCATAAACGTCTAACGTGAAATTAACCGGCGCTCGAAAGCAAGCGAAGCTTGCTGTAGGGCGTCCGTGTTGAATGACGGGTTAGCGATTGTGTATAGATGACATTTGTATGAAACAATTTATTCATCCCAAGGGCAGCCGTCTGTACAGTTGAGATATCCATCAAGTATTTTGGTTCTTGCTTCGGTTTCAGTCTTGCGGCAACTTATTTCGACAGCAGCCCGACCAGTGCCATACCCCCAAGAAGCTGTCTCATACTCACAAGTAGTATCACGAAATGTAATCCATGCTTTTTGCATATTTACCAATAGTTTCTTGGAATCACTGTTTTTGAATTTCTTTAATAATTTTTGATATGTACGATTAAGCTGGATGTCAGCACCGACGTAGTGATAATGAGCACATTCGTTCATTAGTGGAGTTATGCCGCTACTGCATCCTTCGTCTATGCTTTTTTTGACATCGTCAGCACTTACATTTTCCCGCTTCGCAATTTCTTGTATGAGAGAGTCATCAGCAGCAAGAGAGTCATCAGCATAAGTTGGCGTAATAAGACCTGCTACAAATAAAATCGGAATGGCAACAATACGTTTAAACATTGTGACTCCTTATCGCTAACGTTCGAGCTAAGCGGGCGCCAACGGCAGGCCACCAGGCCCGGCCATAGGAAAATGTACACCGTACCCNNAATGTACACCGTACCCTGTGGCCGGGCCTGGTGGCCTGCCGTTGGTGCTCCGCTTGAGCGAGGGGTTAGGCGTCACCCGCGAGCATGACCAACAAGGCGATCTTGTGGTGCTTCTCGGGTTATTACTAATCGCCAAGAGTCTGCCTCGTCATCTTCGCTCGTGGACGACCAGAATTGACTTGAAGTGTCGGATCGATTCGTCTAGGATCGTTTACAGCTTGATCTTGACTCTAACAGTTGATCTGGCTATCAGCAGTCGGCTCGACCCTGTCGTTCAGGCTGGTACCTTCAATGCTGTGAACCCATTACTTAGGAGAAGGCTATGTCAAATGAACGGAGCGACTCGGGCGAGCATCTTTCCGAGCACGGCTACTATCACGAACTTCTTGAAGACGAGGCATTCATTCTTGAGTTGCTAAATGACCCGATGGCAGCAGTCGCTTCAAGAGGACTTCAGTGGGACGAGCGAAACAATGAGCGCGTAGCTATCGCGCGAAAGAGAATTTTGGCGTTTGCTAAAGACGCACTGCTGGAAGTCAGGGTTCTGAACTTCCGCAATTGTTCAGCTTAGTCTCGGCGATAAGTCTATTCAAACCAGGGAGTCGGAGGCGAGATGATTGGCGTAGATTGGGAAATTACAAAGCGGTGCAACGAGACATGTAGCTTTTGTCTTAACGCTTCCGGCCCTACCGAGGCAGATGTGCTCAGTACGGCAGGGTGCCTACGGATAATTGACGAACTTGTTGAGCTCGGCGTATTCCATATGGTAATCACCGGAGGAGAGCCATTTGTCCGAGACGACCTGCCTGAGATACTCGAATACGCGGCACGGAAGAATCTGATTTGGACCATTACGACTAATGGTTCGCTCCTTTCGCGAGGCCTATTAGAGCGGTTGGCGCCTTTGCGTGCACACTTTCGCTCGTTACAAGTAAGCCTGCACAGTCTCGATTCTGCAACTTATGATCGGTACAGGATTGGACGCAGAGAGCATGCCGCCACGCAGCAGGGTATCCAGGACGCTGTCGCTTTGGGTTTTTCCACCACTGTAATCTGTTTATTCAACGGCAAGAACGCTGAGGAGGTGCTTAGCGTCTATGACTGGTGCGCAAGTGTTGGTGTATACGGCTTTATCTCTTCTACGATTAAGCGAAGTGGGCGAGCTCAAGTAGATTACGAAGGATTCCGTTCTGAGCTTGGTGGATGGATGGATCTATTGCAAGCATTGTTTAATCGTGCAGATAGTCGCGGAAATCCGAAGATACTAATCTCTGAGCCACCGCTTTTGCAAAAGTACGCAAACAAGAAACTCTCCACTAGTCTGCTCAAGTACAGCTGTCCAGCCGGCAAAGAAACCTTCATGATCAAAGGTAACGGCGATGTCTATGCATGCCTCTTCATTAGCCATGACTGTACGGGACGGGTAGAGTCAGAGAAGATGGTTGCAGGAAATATTCGCGAAGCTTCGCTAAGTCAACTTCTGCGGGCACCCACGATGCAGGCGTTTAACGCCAATGTGGATAGTGCGACGACCTTTTATGGAGTTTTGGACACCAAGTGCTCAGGTTGCGGTGAAAAGCGTAGCGGGTCATGCAGGCCGTGCCAATTAGGGTTATCTAGTTGTCATGACACGGTTCGAGTTATGACAGATATTTTGAAGCCCCCTCAGCTAATGAGACCTTAAATCTTGGCTAGTTGGTAACAGATTAGATGCTGGAAAATAGTGCAACTGAACCGTCTGTTTAGTCGTGATGATCAGGCCTCAGAGAGGCTCGCTGAGTATTTTGGCGGAAAGGACAAGAACCTCGCTGCGTGTGACTACCATTTGCAACGGACGCCATATGACGGGATGCTGTTGGACTTCAAGCGATCCGGTCGAACGTTGATCTATGACAATCACAAGTTCCTCTTCGCACTTCTGTTCATGGCGTCGTTCAATAGAAGATGTCCGGTAACGGTAGTACATGTCGACAGACATTGGGATAGTAAGGCTTCGAGTACTGCGATGTGGCGCGCTCAGCAGGGCTTTGTTGATGTGTTTGAAGCTATCAGGTTCACAGACGTTGTTCTCCATGAAGGCGACTTTTTAACTGCCGCATGTGCGGCTGGTTTCGTCAAAGAAATCGTCTTTGTCGTTCCAGCCTCGAAGCCAGAAGTAGTAAAGCGTAACCTCGATGCATTTTCGGGACTTACGAAGGTTTCGCACTGCACCGTGCTGAGTGAAATCGAAGCACGTGCCGAATCGACAGTTCTTGATATTGATGTCGACTACTTCTTGGACGATCTTGGACGCTCTGTTGATCGGCCATTTCAACTAGATGCTGCGCTTCGTGTCGATTGGCTATCCATCGGAGTCGCACTTTCGCCCACGCACTCTGGCGGGATCGGTGCTTCATCAGAGTTTGTGCGCCACAGGTTCGGATGGGGCTCTGTATAGGCGCCGGGAGTGGTGTGTAGTGACGCCTAACGTTCGAGCTAAGTGGGCGACGACGGCAGGACGCCAGGCCCGGGACTGTGAAAATGGACGGAGTACCACAGGCCCGGGCCTGGTGGCCTGCCGTTGGCGCTCCGCTTGAGCGAGGGGTTAGGCCTCATCGGCAGCGAGGCTGATGGCCAAGCAGCGGTTGATTCCGCTTGAACCAGTCAGATGCGGCCGGCTCCCAAGGCCACACCCCAGTTGTAGAGGGCCATAGGATCTGCATTGTTGGGTATGCCTTGCCGTGGTAGTACCTGTCACAGCCTAGCGTGTAGTCGGTGAGCAATTCTGGCCTTGCAGGCTCGAAGTACACGGAGAACCCGTCAAGAAAGCCTTCGTACAGCCGCCCTGGTTCAAAGAGCACGCCCGACTGGGCTTTGCGGTTGTACTCATTCACTATGAATCCGCCCAGTGCAACCTTCAGTCCGACCACTATGACCTCGGGTGCCATGCTTGTATCGAAGATGCCCACCGAGTAGGAAAACGGGGGGTGTGTTTCCTCAGGGTCGAAGACGCTGATTACGTGGCAGCCGTACTGATGGATGTCATCTGCAACGCGCTTGTCATTTGCAGCGCGGCGATCTGCGTAGGTGTTGGGCATGAGGCCTAACGTGAATCGAGTTGAGCGACACCCCCGCCAGACGGCTTGCGTCTATGGCAGGCGTGCAG